>Ga0209385_1000103_pt1 | contig 30439 bp, 30 predicted proteins | sample NGEPerB_FD_184506 | JGI IMG/M metagenome (GOLD analysis project Ga0209385, IMG submission 184506) | Arctic peat soil microbial communities from the Barrow Environmental Observatory site, Barrow, Alaska, USA - NGEE PermafrostAB12-B... | ecosystem: Environmental > Terrestrial > Soil > Wetlands >... | reverse complement strand
CGAGGGGGGGGCTTTCGGGAGTCGCTCGAAGTTGCAGCCCGTTACACCTGGAGAATTACAGCCGAGACCTAAGCTCAGCCTGTCGTGCAACCTTGTAGGCGGACCCCGGCACTCACCATGCTGCTTGTCTTGGCAGCCCTTGGTCTGACTGCGTGCTCTTCGGGCTCGGGTAGCTCCACGCCGACGACCCTGCCGCCGCGCCCGGCACTCGCCAACTTCGTTCCCTCCTCGGCGGTAGTCACCAGCCAGCGGTCGGTCCAGCTCGCACCTACTGGTCCTCCTCAGGTAGCAGTGACCTACATCAGCCAGCAGCAGTCATCGTCCGGTTTCACCTACCGGGACCTTCTCATCCTGTCGTGGGACCACTACGCCCGGCGCTGGGTGGATGTCTTCGACGGCTCAAAGGTCCAGGCTCCCGGGGAGACCGGTGGTCCGGCCCAGGACAACACGGTGCTGCCGACCAGTGCCAACGTCGAACGGTTGGAGGACTTTCCTCTTGCCTCGGCCCCGGGCCGCACCGACCTGGTCTTCTGGTCGTTCCTCAACTTCGGGGCCAACGGGAACCTCGAGGTTGACATCGTCCACTTCGACGGCCAGACCGCCAGCGTCCAGTACTTCGAGAGCTACTCGCCGTCCCCACAGGGAGGTACGCCTAGTGTGACGGGCAAGGCTCCGAACGAGCAGCTGTCCATCCCCGCTGGGTGGCTCACAAGTGACGACCCCGAGTGCTGTGCCATCCGTGGGTACGTGAACACGATCGTATTCCGTACCCAGACCCTGTCCGGCGGCTACAAGTCGAGTACCTACGTCCTCACGGCCAGCACCCAGCCCTGGCTCGGTGTCTATGCGGTGATTCCCCTCAACCCGAACGGCACCACTCCGCCGCCCAACCCGATCGTGGTGAGCGTGGTCCCAGGGAGCCCTGCAGCCGGGGTGCTGCACCCGGGCGACCAGTTCCTCGGCGTGTCCGGTGAGACGGTGCCCTCGGCCAGCGACCTCGGGCCACCAGTCATCGACGAGATTGCGAAGAACCTGCCCGGGGCGACGATCCCACTGGAGATTCTCCGCGGCGGCACGCAGACGGTGGTCAACATCCCACTCGCTTCGACCGCGGCGACAGCATATGTCGCAGCCAGTGCGCCGGAGGTGGGCTATCTCGGGGTGGAGGTGGGCACCCAAGGAGCCCAGGCCGGGACTCCTGCGGGCGCCTTCGTTGAACAGGTGGAGGACGGCTCACCCGCGGCGGCGTCCCGGCTGATAGCCGGTGATGTCATCACGTCGATCGGCTCGACGTCGGTGACCTCTGCAGACGCGCTCACCATGGCCCTCTACCTGATCACGCCGGGCACCAGCGTGATGGTCGCCTATGTCGGGCCCAACAGCGGAGCTGCGTCCACCACCGTGACGCTGGCGCCGTACCCCTCCAGCGGTGTCAGTCCATCAGTGGTGGCAATCTGAGTCCCTCGGGATCGCTGGCTGCCGAAACTGAGGCGCAGCCCAGGTGGTTGGCCGTCGTGCCCGATGCCTCAGACGTGTGCAAATACCTCACGGATCGTCAGATCGAGCAGGGTGACACCTGGCATTGGGGGTAGCGGATACTTGGCGGCCTGATCTGCGTATTCCTTTGTCTCGAAGACCAGGACCGAAGTTCCGATGCCGTCGACCGGCTCAAGCCAGTAGCCGCTCACGATGCCTGGGGCACGAGACACAAGAGCCTCCCTTGCCTCAGGAAGAAGGAGGCGGGCTTCGTCGGGATCTTCTACCCGGACGTTGGCGACGATTGCGTACACGGTGCGGCTCCTTTGCCGATTCGCTCCTCGAAGAGTAGAGGCTGATGCGTCTGGATGTCCCACCTTCCCTGCGTGTGGGGATACCACAGCGGCACCGGCAACTCGGTGCTCTGCCGGTCTAAAGGTTCTCCGCACGCTGGTACACCGAGGTCATTCCATCTCCTTGCAACTCCCCGAGGCCAGCGAGTCTCCCGCTCATGGCGAGCACAAGTCCCTCAATAGGCCCGCTGACCTCGTTGCCCTCCCCGGCCGACCAGTCAGCGTCGGTCGCCCTCACTCGGAGATCAGCAAAGAGCTTGTGGCCAACGAAGAAGCGACTGGACGAAAGGTCTGAAGCCACTAGGACCATCCGGCTCTCGGGGACTGTGCGGTGTCGGAGCAACGGACGCCTGATGTCGAGTGAGTGAATGACGATGTCTTCGAGCATCGACATCGACGAGAGCCCAGGGAGGTGGGTGCGGGTAGGCACTGCAGTCCTGAAAGCATCGACCAGTTCTGAGTCGGTCAAGCCGCCTTTGCGGCGGGCGTCGGTGGCAATGAACTTGTTGATCCGGCACCCGGACCTGACCGTGCCAGCAACGAGCTTGGGGATGGACATAGTGGTCTCGCTGACCATGTGACCAACGACGTCACGCACCCGCCACTCGCTGCACAAGGACTGGGTGTTCCACTCAGCCGCAGTGAGCGTCTCAAGCAGCGCCAGTAGGGATCCCCGCTCTTCATGGACACCGATCCAGACGTCGGTGGTCACGGGCATTCAAGTTCTCCGGTCAGTCGGGCGTCCAGGGCGTACTCCGTTCACGTCTAGCACGCCATTGTCGTCAGCGTGCCGGTGAAGAGCGAGACCCCAGGTCTCCCACCCGCCCGGTGATCTGGGGCAGGTTCGCGGTGGAACCATTCGGCTAGCAAAATTCTCTCTCGACTCCGAGCAAGGTCCGGAGTACCATCTGGCCAATTGGTCAGAGGAGGGCGGAAGTCGTGTCGATGAACCCAACCGCACCGGGCGCCGCACCTCGTCCGATCAACTTTCGCTCGAACCAACCGGTGGAGCGAGATCGCCTCACCGCTGCCCTGCGCATCATCTGGGTGATCCCCCAATTGGTCGTGTTGACCTTCGTCTACATCGGAGCCTTCTTCGTCGCAGTTGTCGGTTGGTTCGGAGCCCTGTTCACCGGCGAACTCCCTGACTTCGCCCAGAATTTCCTCTCCGGTACCCTTCGATGGGGGGTTCGCGTCAATGGCTACCTTTACTTCCTGACCGACACCTACCCGCCCTTCTCCTTCGATGAGGATCTCAATTACCCGATCCAGATCTCCATCCCTGAGCGGGCTCCGCTCAATCGTCTAGCTGTTCTATTCAGGATCTTCTTGGTGATCCCTGCAGCCATCGTCGGCTCTGTGGTTGGCGCGGGCCTGGGGCTCATCTCTGTGGGGAGCTGGGCCATGATCACCTTCACTGGCAGCTTGCCGATTCCCCTCTACGAGGCAGCACGTGCAGTGATCCGTTTCCAATTGCGCCTCGGGGGATATTTCATAATGCTGACCTCGGAGTACCCGTGGGGACTCTTGGGTGATCTGCCGAGGACAGGTGACGAAGAGACGGCCGAGGGTAGCGAATGGTCCATCTGGCTGAGCCAAGGCGGTCGCAACGCCATGATCGTGGTGATCGTGCTTGGCGTCATCGAAACGATCGCCAACAGGGCGTGGCGGTGAGGTCGCCCCTCTGATCGGCCCTCGCTACCGCGAGGACCTGTGCCTGAATACTGCGGCCGACGGCCAACAATCCACAACAGCCACCTCACTAGCCTGCTCACCGAGGCCGCGGCCCTGGTGGAGCGTCGAGCCGGCTCACCTGACAGGGACTGCGAACGTCCTGGGGCAGTTCGTCCCAACTCGGCTCGAAGGCTAGCTCTGGCTGCTTCGCTCCAACTACGTTTGAGCGGGCCGGGAAGCGAGGATCGGAGAAGGCTTGAACCCCTTGACGATGAGGTGGATGCCAAGCGACGCTTCCCAGGCGGTTTCCGGAAGTGCCAGGAGGAACGCCGCACGGGAGCCGTCTTTGTAGGCGCCGAACATAATTGCGGTCGCCGAAGCAAAGAGCAGGGGGGCGCCGATGAGACCAAGCAATGCCATGCCTCGTGGCACGAGGCCGGACTTGTACATCAGGTAGCCGAGCAACAGCCCGGTTCCGAAGCCGGCACAGAAGGCGGCCCCGAGCAGGAACGTCCAGTCATGGATAGCAACCAGCGACCGTTGGACGAGGACGAGTGAGGCGCCATGTGTTGCGCCCGCTCCCCCAACGTCCTTCCGCAGGGTTACGACGGACAGGACGCTGACGATGCCGATGACGATGACGGTTGATTCGACGGTGCGACTCGGGACATAGCCGAGGCTGATGCTCTGGCTTTGGCGCTTGACGATCGGATACAGCACGACCGCGGTGGCGATGTTGGCAATCGCGGGGAGGATCTCCAGGAGAGCACCCAGGGCGACGCTGGTGTCGGCGCCGGAACCGAGGATGTAGTTGGAGTGCTTTAGTAGCGGTTCGCACAGGAGCAGCGCTGGAATCGAGACAACAAAGGTGATCACGAAGAACACCCCCGCGATCCGGGCGGTTCTTCTCTGCGCCTCCGTCAAACCCAGGCCGGTTCACTCCGATCCGCCGCACCGCTCTATGGCAACCTTGAGTTCTTCGAGATGGTGCTCAGACCGGCCGAGTTTGCCGATGAAGGAAGGGACGATGTTGCTCATGGATAACTACTTCGGGACGAAGATGCTGGATCAGCCCACGCCGCCCCAAACAGCGCCTACCGTCCCTCTTCGACGACCAACATGGTGGTGCACCTCATGAAACCGATTCGTCACCTCGGTAGAGATGAACCGTTTGGACATGGCGAACAATGTACTTGTCTCGCTTGGGTCGAGCATCTCCCCTACGAGCGGCCGTCAGGGAGTCGAATGCCACTCCCCCGAGTTAGCGGCGTTCGTGCGGCCAGACGGTGAGGGAGCCGCCGAGGGGTCGGACACCGAGGGGTCGGGGGTGGAAGGTTCGAAACCAGCTCCACCGAGTTAGCGGGGTTTCAGCGATCTGCCGGGATGGGGGGCCAAGAGCGGAGCCAGGGGTTCGGTAGCGATTCACCGCGTTAGCGGCGTTTCGCGACCCTCTATCTCTATTCCCCCCTGCGACACCACGAGCGCCCACGGCAGGATTTGAACCTGCGACACCTCATTTAGGAAACGAGTGCTCTATCCCCTGAGCTACGTGGGCGGGACTTCCGCGGAAGTTTCCGCGGCTTGGACTGTGCATCACTGGCTGCGGGAAACAGGTTACGCGACCGACGGGTCCTGGCAGACGAACTCGCCCTCAGGATCGATGCCGATGCCCACCTCACCGACATCCGAGAGCCAGGTGCCGTCAGCCAGCCCGGGTACGAGAGGTACAGGGCGAGGTCCTCATGGCCGATGCCGCATCCTTCGACGATCAGCAACGGGGACGGAGCGACCTCCACCCGCTCCCCGTAGCGCCTCCGGTCCCAGTCGAGCCGCCGCCGACGCGCCGTCGCTCCCGTGGTGACGGGTGGAGGACCCACTCGGCGAGGAGTTCCGCTCACTCGGCCCGCCCGGACCACCCGGGCACCAGGTCGTCGGAGTTGATGACCTCCGCGCCGGGTACGGCGGCCAGATGCCCGGCGAAGAAGCCCTTCCCGGCCCCGGAGTAGCCCTCGACGACGCCGACCTGACACCGGTCGCTCCCATCCATCCGCCGTGAGGAGGGCGTCTCGGCCAGGGGTGTACGTGGACCAGGCAGCCGGCACGAAACGTGTCCGCCGAGGACCTCTGGGCATCGGCGCCATCTGCAGCCCGAGCAGGCGGCGGACTTCATCGGCCGACTCGTCAGGTCAGGGGCCACGGCCATCGCCGTCGAGCGCCTCCGCCGGGATCCTCGGCAACAGGTGGAGCTGATGACCGAGCCCCTGCTTCCACTGGTCACGTAGACGTCCCAGGGTCCGGCGATGCCCGGACCGCTGCAATCGGGCCTTGGAGGGGCGGGCATGTTCGTATGCCCCGGACAACCTGCAGCCAGCGGCGCAGGGGCCCGGCGCGAGAGACCGCCGCAGAGGACCTACGATCGGTCCACACCGCCGATCCATTCCGTTCCACTCCCTCGAGACTCCGGAGACGACAGCATGAGCCAGGACGCCGACTGGTCACCCGACCAGCCATTGGGCACCGAGACCTTCGAGCAGGGCGACGATGCCATCGCCGAGGAGGCCCGGCTCGATCCCGAGGCCCTCGAGATGATCGAGCTCGATCCCTCCCTCGACCCCACGCTGCAGGTGGACGACCGCGAGCTCGAGGAAGCCGGCGCGGAGCTCGACGATCCCGAGGACCTGGTCGTCCTCGACGGTTGCATCGACGATCCGGACGGCCTCGGTGGGCCGACTAATCGCTCCATTGCCCGGAGCAAGGACGACGAAGGCTGGGACCTCGACAATCCGCTCGTGGGCGGTACCCCGACCGATCCGAACTCGGATCCCATCGACTGAGGCCCTGACGGATTCCCGGGCCGGCCGGTGCGGCCGGACGGCAGGTCCTCAACCAGGTGTGTGCTCCCCGAGGAGGACGCAACGGGTGCCGCTGTAGATGGTGGGCATGCACTTGTTGCAGTGGATGCACAGGCCGTCACCGGCCACGCCCTTCTCCCACCGTGAGACCAGGTCCGGCTCGCGCAGGAGGGCCCGGGCCATGGCCACGAAGGAGAAGCCCTCGGCCACCGCACCCTCGACCGTGTCCAGGCGATCGACGCCGCCGAGCAGGATCAGGGGCATGCTGAGGGCAGCCAGGAACTGCCGGGCATAGGGCAGGAAGTAGGCCTCTTCGAAGGGGTACTCCCGCAGGAACCTCGAGCCCACCGCCCGCAGGCCGAACCGGAGGAGCGCGGGCTGGGTTGCCGCGAACTCACGCAGCGGCACCTCGCCCCGGAAGAGGTACATCGGGTTCGAGAGCGAACTGCCCCCGGTCAGCTCGAGGGCGTCGAGTGCACCGTCCTCCTCGAGCATGCGTGCGAACTCGAGGCTCTCCTCGATCCAGAAACCACCGGGCACACCGTCGGCCATGTTGAGCTTGGCGGTCACCGCCACGTCGTTGCCGACCGCTTCCCGCACCGCAAGGACCACCTGGCGCGGGAATCGGGCCCGGTTGGCCAGGCTCCCTCCCCACTGATCGGTGCGTCGATTGAGCCTCGGGCTGAGGAAGGCGCTGAGGAGGTAGTTGTGACCGAGGTGGACCTCGACGCAATCGAACCCGGCCTCCACCGCCTTGGCCGCCCCACGACGGTAGTCGTCGGTGATCCGGGCGACGTCGTCGTCGGAGACGGCTCGGGTCACCGTCCCACCGGCGCTCATCCGACGCGACGGCCCGATCGAGGGCGAGCGATTCGATCGAGCGTTGGCCACCGGGCCCGCGTGGCCGATCTGGGCCGACACGGCAGCTCCGTCGGCGTGCACGGCCTCCGTCAGTCGTCGCAGGCCGGGCACGGCCTCGTCCCCGAGCACCACGCAGTGCCGGTCGGTCCGCCCGTCGGGCGAGACGGCCAGGTAGGCGACGGTCGTCATGGCCGCGCCTCCGACCGCAACCAGTCGATGGAACGCGATCAGGTCGTCGGTCACCGCTCCTCTGGGAGACCGACCCTCGAAGGTCGCCGCCTTGATGATCCGGTTCTTCAGGGTGATCGGCCCGAGGCGCGCCGACCCGAAGACCGCCCGTCCCGACTCGTCACCCGCGTCCGCCTTCGCCGTCACCCGGCACCTCCCACAGTGGTCACCAGGCCATTCTGCCGCCGATGCGCCAGAAGTGCGCCCCGGGTCGAATCCGGGCGCCGCACCTCGCTACGCTCGCCCAGGACATGACGGCCCCACCGGTGATGAGCACCGACGAGTTGCAGCAGTTCCTTGCCGACGCCTTCCCGAGCGCGGTGGTGCCCTACGTCGTCGAGGGGATCAACGGCACGGGTATCAGGGTGCGGCTTCGGGTCGGGGAGACCGACAGCCGTCCGGGCGGCACGGTGACCGGTCCGTCCCTCATGGCCCTGGCCGACTCGGCAGCATGGCTGGCCATCGTCGGTCAGATCGGACCGGTCGCACTGTCGGTGACGACCAGCCTGCACATCGACTTCCTCCGCAAACCGGCCCTGGTCGACGTGGTGGCGATCGGCACCCTGCTCAAGCTGGGCAAGCGACTCGCCGTGGTCGAGGTCGCCATGTACTCGGTCGGCAGCGAGGACGTAGTGGCGAAAGCCCAGGTCACCTACTCGATCCCTCCTCGCTGAGCACTCGTCGGCCGCACGTCCGGTCGACGCTCTCGCTGAGCGTCCATTGCGTGCGCCATGGGTCCGTGCCACCATCGGGAACAGTCGTCAAGGGGGAACAGAACATGCATGACCTCGTGATCCGAGGCGGGACGGTCGTCGACGGCACCGGAGCGCCGGCACGCACCGCCGATGTCGCGGTGGACGACGGGCGCATCAGCGGCGTCGGATCCCTCGCCGGTGAGGCGGCTGCCCGCACGGTGGATGCCGACGGCCTCCTGGTCACCCCGGGTTGGGTGGACATCCACACCCACTACGACGGCCAGGCCACCTGGGACGAGGTCCTGGCCCCGAGCAGCTGGCACGGTGTCACCACCGTCGTCACCGGCAACTGCGGCGTCGGCTTCGCCCCGGCCATGCCCGACCGGCACGAGTGGCTCATCGGGCTCATGGAGGGCGTGGAGGACATCCCCGGCACCGCTCTGTCCGAGGGCATCCGGTGGGAGTGGGAGACGTTCCCCGAGTACCTCGACACCCTCGAACGACGGCGGTGGACGATCGACGTCGGCACCCAGATCGCCCACGGGGCGGTGCGCTCCTACGTGATGGGCGACCGGGGGGCCCGCAACGAGGCGGCCACATCGGAGGACATCCGCGCCATGAAGCAGGTGGTGAAGGAGGCAATCGCCGCCGGGGCCCTCGGCTTCTCGACCTCGCGCACCCTGGCCCACCGGGCCATCGACGGCGAGCCGGTGCCCGGCACCTATGCCGCCGAGGACGAGCTCTTCGGAATCGGCAGCGCCCTCGGCGAGCTCGGCACAGGGATCTTCGAGCTGGCCCCGGCCGGCACCGCCGGGGAGGACGTCATCGCGCCGAAGAAGGAGGTGGACTGGATGCGGCGGCTGTCCGCTGCCATACACCGTCCGGTCACCTTCGCCCTCGTCCAGGTGGACGCCGCCCCGCAACTGTGGCGTGAGCTGATGGACGAATCACTGCGCGCCGTGTCCGAGGGGGCCGACCTCTGGCCCCAGGTGGCCGGCCGGGGCTTCGGGCTCCTGTCCGGGCACTTCACCACCTACTGCCTTCTCGACCAGATCCCCGGCTACCAGATCCTGAAGGCGAAGGGACTCGAGCCCGACGAGCTGATCGCCGCGCTGCGGACCCCCGAGGTCCGGCGCGCCGTCGAGTCGTGGGTGCCCGACCCGGTTGCGGCCGAGCGCATGGAGCAGGCATATCGCACCACGTTCACCCTGGGCAGCCCGCCCGAGTACGAACCGGGGCCCGAGCGATCGCTGGTGGGCATCGCCGCGGCCACCGGGCGCACTCCCCTCTCGGTGGCGTACGACGCCATGCTCGAGGACGACGGGCGGGGCCTCCTCTATGTCCCCATCCTCAACTACTCCGAGGGCGACCTCGACGCGGCACGGGAGATGCTCCTGCACCCCCGTGCCGCGTCCGGCCTGGCCGACGGCGGGGCCCACTGCGGGGTCATCTGCGACGCATCGCAGCCCACCTTCATGCTCACGCACTGGACCCGCGACCGGGTGCGCGGCGAGCGGCTCCCCCTCGAGTGGATGGTGAAGAAGCAGACCCACGACACGGCCCGCCTCTACGGGCTCGGCGACCGGGGCACGCTCGACGTCGGTGCCGTCGCCGACATCAACCTGATCGACTACGAGCGCCTGCAGTTGGGCAACCCCCGGGTGGTGGCCGACCTGCCGGCGGGTGGCAAGCGCCTGCTCCAGGACGCCACCGGGTACGTCGAGACGATCAAGACCGGCGCGACCACCTTTGCCGACGGCCACGACACCGGTGCGCGGCCGGGGATCCTGCTTCGGGGCGGCCGCTGACCAACCGCAGGCGAACCGGGCCCTGCCTGTCCGCCCGCTCAGGTCCCGCTTGCTGCGTCTGCCCCGGACGGCGCTCCCGAGGCGAGGCCGCCGGGCTGCTCGGCGGCCTCGGCCGCCCACTCGGCCTGCATCTGCTGATAGACCCGGTGCTCCACGATGAAGGCCAGGAAGGGCACGAAGCCTGCCGCCACCACCAAGAGGATCCGGCCCAGGCGCCAATGGGCTCGCCGGGCCAGGTCGGCCGCCGTCACCAGGTACACCAGGTACAGGTACCCGTGTGCAGGGGCAACCACCTCTTCGGCCACCTTCACGTCGACCCCGAGCAGCTGGAAGATCACCACGACCGTCAAGAGGAGCAGCGCGGTCCCCACGACGAAGGCCATCACCCGATAGCGGATCAGCGCTCCGTGCACGTGGTCCTCTCCGTGGCGGTGCGGCACCGTTGCGCCAGCCGGGCCGTGGCAGTCCGTCCGGGCCGGCAGCTCACCGGCGTGCCGGGTCGGAATCGGCTGCGTTCAGCTCCGAAAGGTAGCGGTTGTACTCGGCCAGCTCCGCGGCCTCCTCGGGGGTCTGGGAAGCGAAGCGCTCGCCCCGGCCCCCGGCCTCCTCGTCGACGGGCGAGGCCGCGGCGATGGCCATGTTCTTGCGGCGACCCCCGGTGAGCGCCCAGCCGGGCTGCTTGTGGTCTGCGGGGGGTGCCCCTTCGGTGGCGACGGTCCGGGCATTCTGTCGCGGGAGCACGGTCCGCTGGTCGTGGATCAGCTGCCACCACATGTAGATCGCATAGAAGCCGAAGAACGGCCACAGGAAGGTGTACGCCCAGCTCAGCGTATTGCCGCCCAGGGCACGGTCCAGCTGCCACCGGGTGAGCCAGGCGAAGGTGGATAACAGGACGAGCAGCGTCACGTGCAACCCGATGCAGCGAGGTGTGAGGTATCGACGCACCCGGCCATCGTACCGCCGGGGCCCTCGATCTCCCATTCGGGAGTGCCCGCGAGCTGGGCCGATACCGGCGGCGGGCCTGGGCGACGGGCGGGCCGTCGTCGGCGGGGTTCGCCACCGTGGCCGCGCACGGTCCCCGTCGGTCACCCCCGGGTTGCCTAGTATTTTCCGCAAGCAGCAGACCGGCGACCCGGGCAGGGGCGATCTGCCCGCAACTGCCGATCGAGAACTGCCGATCGAAAGGAAACGCCGTGGACAGTCGCCTCAGGATCGGTATCGCGGAGTCCATCGGGACGATGATCCTCGTCGTCGGAGGCGCGGGCACCGCCATTCTGGCCACCGGCAACTTCTTCCCCAAAGGGTCGGTCGGGATCATCGGCGTGGCGCTCGCCTTCGGCCTCTCGCTGCTGGTCGCCGCGTACGCCATCGGCTCCATCTCGGGCTGCCACGTCAACCCGGCGGTGACCCTCGGCCTGTGGGTCATCGGCAAGACCAAGACGAAGGAGCTGCCCTTCTACATCGTCGGCCAGATCGTCGGCGGGCTCTTCGGGGCGCTGATCATCTACATCATCGCCAAGGGCAGCTCGATCAGCTTCAGTGCCAAGGCGTCGGGATTCGCGTCCAACGGCTACGGGATGCACTCGCCTGGCGACTTCAAGCTGGGTGCCGTGATGTTGGCGGAGGTCTTCTTCACCGCTCTGTTCGTCTTCATCATCGCCTCGACCAGCCGGCTGTCCATGCCGGTGGGCCTCACAGGGGTCACCATCGGGCTCACCCTCACGGTCATCCACCTGATCTCCATCCCTATCGACAACACGTCGGTGAACCCGGCCCGCAGCCTGGCCACCGCGGTCTTCCAGGGGAGTTGGGCCCTCAGCCAGCTATGGGTGTTCATCGTCTTCCCGGTCGTGGGCGGCATCCTGGGCGGCGCCCTGTGGCGCGCCATCCGGCCGCCATCGGACGAACTGACCGAGGAAGCCTCCGAGGCGGTGGCGCCTGCCCCGTACGGCCGGCGCCCGCAGCCCGAATAGTCCGACCCGGCCCGGGTGCACCCCCCTCCCGGGCCACACTGCACGGCAGTCGCAGGACCGAACTCGACCAGGAGAAGGCGCACTGATGCCAACAGAGCGGTCACACCCCGCCCCTACCGTTACGACCGTGAACTACGCGACGGAGCATCCCACGCTGTTCGACCCCCACATCGAGGTGAGGGTCAGCAAGCGGCGCAAGAAGACCGCCGGCGCCCACTGGGAGGGCGACCGCATCGTGGTGGTGGTTCCCGCCCACCTGCGCGGCGCCGATCGCGACCGGATGGTCGAGAGCCTGGCCGGCCGGCTGGCGCGGCACCGGCCGCACCTGCACGCCTCGGACGCGCACCTCGCAGAGAGGGCCGGCGTGCTCGGCCGGCGCTACCTCGAAGGGGTGGAGCCATCGTCGATCCGATGGTCCACCACGCAGAACAAGCGGTGGGGGTCGTGCACCATCGGGACCCGAGAGGTCCGGATCTCGGAACGGCTGCGGGTCGCTCCGACCTGGGTGCTCGACGCGGTGATCGTCCATGAGCTGGCCCACCTCATCGAGCCCAACCATTCGCCGCGCTTCCGCGAGTTGGAGAGCCGCTCCCCCCGGCGACGGGAGGCGGACGTCTTCCTGGAGGGCTACACCCTCGGGTTGCACATGTCGGCGGGCACGCCCGGAGCGGCATCACCCGGTGAGGGATTCGACGACGAGGTCACCGACGGTGCGGCGGGCTCCTGAGCGGCTGCTCCGCCCGAAATCTAGAAAGTTGACTTGATTAGTCGTCTTTCACTCTCTACAGTGACCGTATGGCATTCGCCTACCTCGATCCGGCCACGGTTCTCACCGATGATCCGTCCCCCCGTCGTCCCCGGAGGCCGCGTGCCGGATCGAGGGTCCCTCGCCCCCCAGAGCCAACCGTGCTCCACGACCAGGCTCCCCGGGCCGGGAGGCAGGTCGATCTCCTGGCCATCGCCGAGGGCTTCGCCGTCTCGGCCGGCGGCATCACCGGCCTGCGCGGCCTCGATGAGCGCGCCTGGATCCTGTTGGCCGCCACCGATCTCTTCGAGGCCTGGGCTATCGGTTGGCCGCCCGGAGGGCGCATCGACCTGCACGACCACGGACCGTCCCACGGCGCGCTGGTGGTGGCCGAGGGCGTGCTGACAGAGGTGGCGGTGGAGGCCGACCGCCGTGGCACTGCCACCAGGACCACCCGTTACCTACGACCGGGGGACCACCGCCAGTTCGGGTCCCACTACGTTCACGACGTCAACAACGACGGTGAGGTGGATGCCATCAGTGTGCACGTGTACGGGCCCCGCCTGACCACCATGACCTACTACGAGCTGGACCGGGGCGGGCGGGCGGAAGCCGTGCGCACCGAGGAGATCGAGCCGGTCGGGCCCTTCGACACCACCGGCGCCCACGACCCCGCGTGAGTCCCTCCGCCGACGACCTGGTGGCCAGCGCCCGCCGCCGGGTCGGCCGGACCGCGCCAGAGGACCTGGCCGACGTGACCGCTGCGGGCGGGCTGATCATCGACATCCGGCCCGCCGCCCAGCGCGAGGAGGAAGGCCCCCTCCCCGATGCCCTGGTCGTCGAGCGCAATGTGCTCGAGTGGCGCCTCGACCCCAACGGCGCCCACCGACTTCCCGACGTCACGGGAGTCGACCAACCGGTGGTGGTGGCGTGCTCGCAGGGGTACGCGTCGTCACTCGCGGCCGAGTCGCTGCTCGCCCTCGGGTTCCGGAACGTCACCGACCTGATCGGTGGGTACCAGGCATGGTCGGCATGGGCGAACGCCGGGCAGCCGACGTCGGAGGCGGCTGTTCCCCAGTCGTAGGTGGGGCGATCACCGCGTCAGGAACGTCGCCTTGCCTCAGCCAACGCCGCTTCGATGCCCAGCAGCTGCTTGGTCTGCCATGCCTGATACGTGGAGCTCGCTGGTGCGAGGGTCTCGGTGATCGTGGCATACGGGATGTGCTCCGCTCTGACTTCGGCCAACTGGGCCTGCACATCGGGTGTGACGTTCTGGCTGTTGTAGACGTAGACCTCGATGAGGTGGTTCTTGATCTGATTGTCGATGATCTCCTTGTCGCCTGCCGAGACGTCGGTTCCCTCGCTGATGGCCTTCAGGAACGCGTAGGGGGTGACGAGGTTGAGGCCCAGAGCCGGGGCCAGCATGGCGAAGATCGACTCGGACGCTCCTACGGGGGTGCCGGAGTACTGAGCATTGATGGCGGCGATGGTGGCGTGGTACCGCTTCAGGGCCACAGTGTCGAAGGAGGTCTCCTGCTCGTTGAAGTACGTGGTGTCGGCTGGGTCGAGTGCCTGATAGTCGGACACGATCCGACGGATGACCTCTTGGACATCGGCCGGGTTGTACCACAGGTGCGGATTGCCGCCGTCGGCCACGCCGACGACGGTGCCGACATTCAGCACCGTCGGATGGGTCTGATCGGCACTGAGGAGCTGGCTCACCCAAGGGTCGTATCCGATTCCGTTCTCGATCACGAACTGAGCCCCGGCGATCTCCCTGGCATCGCCGGCGGTCGGCTCGTAGCTGTGAGGGTCGGTGTTCGGGTTGGTGATGATGCTCACCACCTGGACATGCGTCCCTCCCACCTGGCTGGCGATGCTGCCCCAGAAGTTCTCTGCCGCCACCACTCGGATCACCGTGCCCTCGCTCTTCGTGCCCCCGCCGGAGAGCTGGCCACCGGACGTGGGGGTGGCACAGGCAGTCGACAGCACAGCGACCGCGGTGAGGATCAGGCCGACAAGTCGACCGGTGCGGTTGGGGGAGCGGTCGGCGGTGGATGCGTCGATGGCAACGTTCATCGGTGATCGGCTCCTCGGGTGGTGCGGTCCACCTCCCGTGCGACGGGTGGAGAGCCGTCTGGTGGCGCACTATAAATGAGAATCGTTCTCATCACAAGCCGAGGTCGGAATTGTTCCGGCTGGAGGAGGTGAGAGGAGCGGGTGATCATGTGCTGGGAATTACTCCCAGCACCAGGGCATGGCGGCAACTTCGGACCGGCACGTTCCAGTGTCATCGACGTGTCGTCATGGACGGGGGTCGAAGTTCTCACGATGGGGCCGGTTCATCTCCCCTTGATCACAAGCGCGCTCCCGGGCCACCGAGCGCCCCTGGTCCGCGGCGGTCGGCAGAGGTGCCCGGTAGCGAGTACAACGGGGGTCGTGGCCTACCTCCTGGCAGCGATTGCCGCCTTTGTCAACGCCCTGACATCGGTTCTCCAGCGGATCGGGGTCGAGTCGGCCCCGGCGTCGACCACCCTGAGGATGAGCCTCATGGCCCACGCCATCCGGCGGGGCATCTGGCTCATCGGCTTCGGCCTCATGCTGGTGGAGTTCGCCCTGCAGGCCACCGCCCTGCGCTTCGGTCAACTCAGCGTGGTCCAGCCCGTGCTCACCACCGAGCTCCTCTTCCTCATGCTCATCCTCGGCGTCTGGTTCCGCTACCGGCTGGGTCCTCAGGAGTGGTTGGGCTCGGCGATCATCGTCGTAGGCCTCGGCGGGTTCTTTCTGGCCGCGGCGCCCGCCGGCGGCAATGCCATCCCCGACACCCGCTCGTGGGTGGTGGCCTCGGTCGTGCTGATCGCCGTCATCACCGGCTTCATCGTCGCCGCCCTGCGCGGCCCGCGATGGTGGCGGGCGGCCTCCTTCGGGGCGGCCACCGCGGTGACCGCCGCGTTCGGGGCCGCACTGACCAAGGCCACCACGACCTACATCTCCGAGGGGTGGGGGCACGTGCTCACCCATGCCCAGCCATACATGCTCGCCGTGACCGGGCTGGGTACGGTCTTCCTTCTCCAGAATGCCCTACACGCCGGGCCGATCACCGCGTCGCGCACGACGCTGGTGACCCTCAACCCGCTGGTCAGCATCGTGCTCGGGATCACCCTCTTCGCCGACCGGCTCCGCGCCGGGCCCCTGTGGGTGACCTTGGAAGTGGCCGCCCTGGCGGTGCTGGTCACCGGAACGGTGATCCTGGCCCGCTCGCCGCTGGTGGCAGGCACCCGGGCGGAAGGCGAGCCCGGCGAGATGCTGGCCGGCGCCCGCCACCGGGAGATGATGGCGCCCCCCATGGAGGCGATGCCGTAGGCGCACCCAGCGCCCTCGAAGGGTGGATCGCTCGTTCCCGGTGGCTCGGGGCACCGGTGCGGCACCCTGTCCCGGTGGTCGGTGGTCGGTGTCGCACGGGGTGCTCACTTGTCCGGTGGCAAGGGAGATCAGGCAACGCCAGCTGCGAAACGACAGCGGCGAACGGGACCGACCTCGGACGGCTCGAGCCCACCCACCTCTCGAGGTTGCCGGCAGCACGATCACCATGGCCGAACTCGCGGCTGGACCGCACCCCGCCGAAGATGCTGTGGAGCGGGCACGCCTCCAGGATCGGCTGCAACGGGCTGAAGCGGCGTTCGATCCCCTCCCCTTCGACAGCGAGGCGGCTCGTGCGTGCGGCAGGATCTACGCTGCATCGGCATCCTCAGGGCGCAAGCCGACGGGGCCTCGCACTCTGGATGTCCTCATCGCCGCAACCGCCTGCTCGATCGGGCTCCCGCTCTACACCCGCAACGAAGAGGACTTCCGGGGCCTCGAAGGCTTGGTCGAGATCGTCGCGGTGTGACTCACCGAGCCCGGGGCCTGCGCCGAAGCCTCAGCCGGTCAGCGACCCGGTCCGTCCACGGGTCAGCGATCGCTGTCCCGAGGCCCCGGGCCACGTGCAGGCCCGGGCGGCAAGCAGCAGCTCGGCGATGCCGAGGGGACCATCGCCCAGGTGGTCCCTCATCGACCGGAACAGCGACGCGGTCACCCGGGTGTCCCCCAGGGCACTGTGGTGGTCGTCCCAGCTGAGACCGAAGTGGTCGCAGCAGTCGACCAGCCGGGCCTTGCCCCGCAGTCCCAGGTGGAGCTGAGCCACCCGGAGGGTGTCCACGGTCGCCACGTTGCCGGGGACCAGGGCCTCGCCCCCGGCCCTCCGGCACTCGGACCACAGGAAGGCCAGGTCGAACCGGTCGACGTTGTGGCCCACGATGACCCTGCCCGAGAGCCGGTCGGCCAGATAGGGGTGGATCTCCGCGAAGCTGGGCGCTCCGACCAGCATCTCCTCGGAGATGCCGTGGACATGGGTGGGCCCCGGGTCTCGCCCCGGGTCGACGAGCGTGCAGAAGGTGTCGACCTCCTCGCCGGCGGGCGAGAGGATCACCACGGCCACCTCGACGATCCGCTCCTGTTCGGGCGAGAAGCCGGTGGTCTCGAGGTCGACGACGACGAAACCCGGCGGGTGCTCCCCTGCGGTCTCCACGGTCCCCACCGTAGATCGCCGGTGCAACACGGTGTCGCACGCTCGACGGACCACGTCGGTTGCCGGGGGGACCTCTCCGAGCAGCACCGTCACTGTCGGCTTCGGCCCCCCCCTCCGCGAAGTGGGCCGTCCCCTCGCTCGGGGCGAGGTGACCGAACCGGGACCGGACGCGACCCGCATCCTCCGCACGCTCCGCAGCGCACAGAGGAGGGGGCCGACAGGTCCTAGGCGTTGGCCCCCTGCAGCTCGCGCATCTCCTCGGCCACGTCGGCTTCGTGTTGCTCCTCGTCCTCACGGGCCTTGGCCGGGCTCCAGCGGCCGTGGTTCAAGAAGATGGTCGGGATGAACAGGACCATGCCCGCGACGCAGACCCAGAACCAGTGCTGCCACTGCTTGGGCGACTTGGCCACGCCCTTCTGCAGCGCCTGAAGTTGGCTCTGGTGGGCCGCCAGGTAGTTGAGTTGCGTCTCGTAGGGGACGACCAGCGTCTTCAACTGCGTCTGGTACTTGACGACCAGGGCGAAGTTCGCCGCCCCGAGTGCCTTGGTGGCGGCGACGATGTTCGGGATGGACGGGTTGGCAGACAGGGCGGCCACGATCGGCTTGTTGGTCGGCGTGTTGAGGACGCCGAGGAACGCAGCGTGCTCCTGGGCGAAGGCCACCGACGCCGGGTGCTGCACGATGAACGACTGGATCGCGGGCGTGGCGGAGGGCAGGTTGTCGACCACCGGGTTCACCGAGTTGACCACCAGGGGCAGGAAGAGGAACGAGAGCCCCACGGTGAGGCGCAGGATCCACCCCCACAGGGCCAGGCCCGTGCCGACAAGGGCCGGGTTCCGGGCCTCGACCATCTCGGTGTAGGCGGCCATCCACGGTGCATAGGTCAACGAGATGAAGGCGGCCAGGACCACCTCGATGAGGACGATCTTGTTGTGTCCGGTGTGCGGGTTGCCGGCCAGCGACAGGAAGACGATGAGCATGACGGCCGCCCCGATGGCGCCGACGAGCATGAAGGGCTTGCGGACCCGGAACTTGTCGGAGAGCACGCCGAAGATGATCAGGAAGATGGCGTCGGACCACCAGAACCAGGCGTTCAACCCGTTTGCCTGGCCGGTGGTCAGGTTGAGGCCGTTCGGGTTCTTGAAGACGGTCGCCCAGTAGATGGTGAAGAAGGCCGATGCCGCGTAGTAGACGAGCAGGAAGAGCGAGATGCCGATGGCCGAGCCCACCAGGTCCCACTTGAGGATCTGGCGCCAAGGATGGGTGGTGGCCGCGAACACCTCCTCGTCGGAGAGGCCCAGGGCCCGGGCCTCGATCAGCGCCCGGTCCCGTTGGGACACCATCAACTGGTCGCGGAGCCGGGAGGACAGGTCCTTCATGAAGAGCATGGCGAGGACGAAGACAACCAGGGCGGACACGCCGGAGATGATGAACTGGCTCTTGAATCCGCTGGGGTTGTTGTTGCCGATGAAGTGGTCGAGGGTGTGGGTGGCCACGATGCTGGTGAGCAGGCTGCCGGCCACCGGGCCCACCGTCCAGAACCCCATGGCCGAGGCCCGGCCCAGCTGCGGGCTGAAGTCACGCACCAGCGACGGCGTCGCCACCAGAATGGCGCCTTCGACCAGGCCGAGGACGCAGATGACGATGGCGAACTGCCACTCGGTCTTGCAGAGGGGGACGCCGACGGCCACCAGCAGGCCGACGATGAGCAGACCGTAGATGATCACGTTGGACCGACCGAACTTGTCGGTCTTGCTGGCCGGAAGCGAGGCGAAAGCCCCGATGAGGTTCGAGACGACCACGATGTACACGTAGAAGGCGAAGGACATGTGGTAGTACTGCAGGATGTTGGGGGTCACCCCGGTCTGCGTGAAGTACGTGTAGTAGAGGACGATGGTGGCCAGCACGGCCAATCCCAGGTAGGCGGTGCGCTTCCCGTTGTCCGGGTACTCGTCGATCTCATGGACGAACAAGAACCGGAACAGGGCTCCATGTCCCGATGTCGTCCCGGCGTTCGCGTCCAACGTCTGCGCTGCCATACCGTCTCCCCCTGGATCTCGGTTTGCGACTCTCGCCGGTCGCAGCACTGACCGTAGCGCAACCGGAGCACGCTTGTGGAGTACTGGGGTCCCGAGTCGAGCGGCCCGGTCAACCTCCCGGGCCCGCAGCGCCTCCCTTCGAGCGGGACCCCCGTAGCGAGAGGTGCGCGGTCAGTCGTCGAGCACCGCGACCGCCACCAACTCCTCGAGGTACCGGGTGTCCCACCAAGAGATCTGGAGTTGCTTGGCCCGCCGGAAGTACAGCTGGATGTCGAACTCGACGGTGAACCCGATCCCCCCGAAGATCTGCTGGGCGGTGGCGGTCACGTCCCGGAACGTACGGCAGGCGTAGAGCTTGGCCATCGGCGCCAGCCTGGCGACGCTGCGCCCCTCGGACCGCGCCCAGGCGGCCTCGTGGACGAGCACCTCGGCGCCGTCGACGCTGGTGGCCCCGTCGGCCAGGTAGTGGGCGATGGCCTGAAAGGCGCCGAGCGGCTTGTCGAACTGCTGGCGGTCCTTGGCGTACTGCACGGTGATCTCCAACGCGTGACGCGCGCCGCCGACGGCCTGGGCGCCGGCCAGGATGATCCCGTCGTGCATCACCGTGTCCCAGGTGGCCCACCCGCTACCCGCTACCCCGATGCGGTCCGCCGGGTCGACTCGCACCCGGTCGAAGTCGACCCGGTACTGGGTGTCCGACGCGATGGTCAGATGCTGGGTGAGGGTGACGCCCTCGGCCGACGGGTCGACGAGGAAGAGATCGACATCGGTCGGGGCATCCCCGGTGCGGGCCAGCACCACGAGGCAGACGGCAGAGCGGGCGAACGCCACGTGGCGCTTGGTACCCGAGAGCAGGAAGCCGTCGCTGTCGGGCACCGCCCGGATCTGCACACCCGTGGGTCCGAAGCCGCTCTCGGGCTCGAGCCACGCCGGAGTGAGGATGGCCTCACCGGTCACGATGCGCGGCAGCCATCGCTGCTTTTGGCCCTCGCTGCCCGACCGGGCCAGCGCTCCACCGCACAGGACGGAACTGACGAAGTGGGGGGACGGTGCCAGGGAGCGACCGAACTCCTCGTAGACGACCACTCCCTCCACGGCCGTCATGCCCGAACCGCCGTACTCCTCGGGCAGTTGCAGGCCGATGAGGTCCAGGTGGCCCAGCTGCTTCCACAGACCGGGCGAGTAGCCGATCGGGTCGTCCTCGAGCTCGCGCACCACGCTGAGCGGGCTGTTGGTGGCGCACACACCACGCACCGTCTCGCGCAACATCTCTTGTTCGGGGCTGAAACTCAGGTCCAACATGGTCGGCTCTCCTCGTGTGGTGATGCGTCGTACGGTGATGCGGTGGGCGCCGGGCCGGGGCCGGCGACGCCGGACGGCGAAGTGGCGGGCATCACGGCCGCCACCGATCGCCCGTGCGCTCCCAGGGGTTGTCGTCGTCGGTGACCGGCAGTGCCACCCGCGCCTTGCAGGTGGTCTTGGGGTCGTCGTCGACCGACACCGAGATGTCGACGACCACCCAACCGCATCCGGTCTCGTCGACGCCGGCGTCGGTCACCTCGCCCCGGAACACCATGGTGTCCCCTGGGAAGATCGAACCCAGCATCCGGAAGGTCATCCGCTGGAGGCGGCCGTACGGCCCGGTCCAGTCGGTGACGAACCGCTCGAACCATGCCGCCTGGTTCGGCGTGTTGAGGAAGATGTCGCGGGTGCCGTTGCGGTTGACGGCGAAGTCCTTGTCGTGGTGCATCGGGCGCCAGTCGCGGGCGGCCAGGGCACCGAGCACCACGGTGGTGGCAGTGACCGGATAGGCCAGCTCGGGAAGGCGGTCGCCGACGGAGACGTCGCCGCGCAGGAGCCGGGTGGTGGTGGTCATGATCGACCCCCCGTCGGGCCGGCGGCCCCGGCGGCCCCGGCGGCCCCGGCGCGCCGGTAGCCGAAGCCGGTATAGCTCTCGACGGCCACCAGGTCCCCGCGCTGGTTGTGGTACTCCACGTCGATGACCCAGAAGCGGCCGGTGCCGAGCCTGGTGGTCTTCTCGTCGCTGACCGAGCGCAGGATCTGGCGGGTCCGTAGCCGGTCACCCGGCCGCACCGGCTCGTGGAACACGATGGTGTTGTCGCTCATGACGGCCTCGGGCAACCCGAGGCCCTCCTTGAGGTCGAAGTGGACCTGCAGGGGCAGGGCCTGGGCGGTGCGCCCCGGTGCCCAGTGGTGGGGGCGGAACCACACCGAGACCATGGTCGGCGGGGCGATGGGCCCCCCGGTCACCTCCTCGGCCACCTCCTCGTCCCAGAACAGGGGGTTGCCGTTCTCCACCGAGGCGCAGGTCGTCCACACGTAGCCCTGCTCCACGGGGAACTCCCCCTCCTCCTCGTACTGCCCCACCCCGATGAGGCGTTCGATGTCGGCCACCCCGATGGCGCTCATGCCACCACTCCTTTCTCCCGCAGCGCCGCGAGTCGCTCCGGGCGCACGCCGGCGGCCGCCAGCAGCTCCTCGGTGTCCGAATGGGCCGGGTCCCCGATCTGCACCGGGGCACCCACCCCCTCCATGCCGGCCAGCACCGGACCCACCTGGCGGAAGCGGGTCGGCACGCCATCCCGGCCGCCCGGTGACGCCCCCTCGGCGTCGACGAATGCGTGCCGCGCCGCGTACTGGTCGTCCCCGACCACCTCGGCCACCGACAGTACGGGGGTCACGCAGGTGTCGGCGCCGGCCAGCTCGGCGACCCAGGCGTCTCGGTCCTTGGTGGCGAAGGCCGACCGGAAGTCGGTCCGGATGCGGTCCTGGACCCGGTCGTCGAGTTGGTGGTCCGACCACTGCTCACACGCGAGGAGCCGGCACAGGTTGGCGTAGAACCTGGGCTCGATGGCGCCCACCGCCAGCCACCCGCCGTCGGCGGCCCGGTAGGTGTCGTAGCAGGCGTACCGTCCGGTGATCATGTTGTGGGCCGGACCGACCGGCGCCCCCGTGGCCAGGTGCTCGTCGACCGCCAGGGAGGTGAGCCACAGCACGCCGTCGGCGATGGACACGTCGAGGTGCACGCCCGGGCCGCCGTCGGCACGACCGATCAGTGCGGCCATGATCGCCATGGCCGCATGCATGCCCCCGCCGGCGGCATCGGCGATGGTGGCGCCCGGCACCGGCGGGCCACCGTCGGCGCGGGGCTCGGTGGTGGCCAGGTACCCGCCGACGGCCAGATAGTTGATGTCGTGCCCCGCCCATGCCGAGCGGGGCCCGCTCTGCCCGTACCCGGTGGTGGAGCACAGGATGATCCCCGGGTTGACGGCACGCAGCTCGTCGAAGCCGATGCGCAGGCGCTCGACGACCCCGGGGCGGAAGCTCTCCACCACCACGTCGGCCGTCGCCACCAGCGAGAGGAAGGCCTGGCGGCCGTCGGGGTCCTTCAAGTCGATGGACGTGTGCCGCAGGTGGCGCGAGCCGCTGTAGGCGTAGAACGGGGGCTGGATCGGGGCGGTGCCGCGTCCCGGCACCGCCCCCACCTTGATGACCGCTGCCCCGTAGTCGGCCAGCAGGCGCGTGGCACGCGCCGCTGGGCCCACGGTGGACAGGTCCAGGACGGTGATGCCCCGCAGCGGACCGCCCGGCCCGGTGCGGGAATCCACCTCGCCCGGCTCCGACCGGGCCGCGGACGGCGCGACGGCAGAGGTGGTGGACTGTCCGGTCACAGGCGTCGAGGAGCTCAGAAGTTCTTCGGGAGGCCGAGCTTGCGACGGGCGATGATGTTCTTCTGGATCTCCGAGGACCCGCCGCCGATGGTGTCGATCACCGTGTAGCGGTACGTCGACTCGGACCGGCCCTTCATCGGGGCATCCTCGTCGCGGACCCGCAGCTGGGACCCGGGACCGGCGATGTCCATGGAGGTATCGGCCAATCGACGCGAGAACTCGGTGGTGAACAGCTTGTACTCGGATGCCTGCGAGGTCGGGGGGGCGCCGCCCTCGGACGAGGCGAACACGAACTTGAGACCGAGGACCCTGGCCACCTCGGCCTCGGTGTGGAGCTCGGCGATCCGCGACCGGACCACTGCGTCGTCCTTCAGGGGCACGCCGTCCCGGGTCGCCGTCTTGACGTACTCGGTCAGCAGGTCGAGACGCTGGGCGGTCGGCGAGTAGGTGAACAGGGTGAATCGCTCGAGGTCGAGGGCCTCCGAGATGTACTGGAACCCCTTGTTGAGCTCGCCGACCACATAGTCGTCCGAGACCCACACGTCGTCGAGGTAGACCTCGTTGGTGCGCTCGTCCCCCATGGTCCAGATGCCCTTGACCGTGATCCCCGGATGGTCCATCGGCACGAGGAACAGGCTGATCCCGTGGTGCTTGGGGGCGTCGGGGTCGGTGCGGGCCCCGACCCAGTACCAGTCGGCGAAGTGGGCGGACGTGGTCCACGTCTTCTGCCCGTTGAGGAGCCACCCGTCCCCGTCGCGGGTGGCCTTCAGCTGCATGGAGGCGGCATCCGAGCCGGCATTGGGCTCGGAATAGCCAACCGCGAACTCGACTTCGTTGCGCAGGATCTTGGGCAGGAACTCCTGCTTCAGCCTCTCGCTCCCGTGGCTGATGATGGTCTTGCCGATGATGCCCACGCCCTTGCCGATCTGGGGCCCTCCCCGGGCGGCCAACGCCTCGTTCAAGAGGTACTCGTAGATCCCGTCACCGTTCGATCCGCCGTACTCCTCCGGCCAGGTGATGCCGAGCCACCCCTGCTCGCCGACCTTCGCCATGAACTGGCGGCGAAGTGGGGTGTCCACGATCTGTGCCATGTTCTCGCGGGTGACGTCGAAGACCTCGGGATCGTCGTTGTCGTCGAGGAACGCTTCGACCTCCTTGACGAATTCGAGCTGCTCGGGGGTGAACTCGAAGTCCATGGTCCGGCCTCCATCGTGCGGGCGCGGCGGCTGCCGCAGTGGTTTCCTGACTGACCGTCAGATACTGTGTGCATCATAGGATGAGGAAGCAGTCGAGGCCAGCGTCGGTCATCCAACCAGGTCATCCGGGCAGGTCACCCGGGCAACGTCCCGGCCGCATGCCTCCCGGGCAGCCGGGGGGAGCGCCCGACCGGATCCCGGTCGATCTGCCCCGGCGCAGCCAGTGCCGTCACGACGAAGGGAACGCCACCACCATGAGAGGCATCGTCAGCATCGCCGGGTACGTGCCGTACCGGCGCCTCCAGCGCTCGGCGGTGGCCCAGGTCTTCGGCACCGGCGGCGGTAAGGGCAGCCGGTCGGTGGCCTCCCATGACGAGGACACCACCACCATGGGGGTCGAGGCGGCCCGCCTGGCCCTGCGGCCGGTGCCAGGCGCCGGCCCGGACGCCATCTGGTTCGCCACGGCCACACCCGCCTATCTGGACAAGACCAACGCCACCACCATCCACGCCGCCCTGCGGCAGCCGGCCCACGTGGCTGCCTTCGACTTCGGGGGCGCGCTCCGATCCGGGACCGGCGCGCTGCGCACCGCGCTGGCGGCCACCGGCTCGGGGACCACCCTGGTGGTGCTGTCCGATCTGCGCGACGGCCTCCCCACCTCGGCCGACGAGTCTGCCGGGGGTGACGGGGCGGCCGCGGTGCTCATCGGGGACGAAACCCCCGGTACTCCGGTGGTCGCCGAGTACCTGGGCGGCGCCTCGGCGACCGACGAGTTCCTCGACCGCTGGCGGACCGCAGGCGACCGCCGGTCCAAGGTGTGGGAGGAGCGGTTCGGCGAGACCCGGTACGTCCCGCTCGGCACCCAGGCCTGGGGGTCCGCATTGAGAGCCTCCGGGCTCACCTCCGAGGAGGTCGACCACGTGGTGGTCACCGGGATGCACGGCCGAGCGGCCAAGGCCCTCGCCCGCAAGCTGGCGGTCCGGGAAGGTGCGCTGTCCGACGACCTCTCCGCCTCCGTGGGCCAGACCGGGGCCGCCCATCCGGGACTGGTGCTGGCCTCGATGCTGGAGGCAGCCCGACCCGGTCAGGTGATCGCCGTGGTGGCCCTGGCCGACGGCGCCGACGTCCTGCTGTTCCGGGCCACCGACGCGCTGACCTCGTGGGTGCCGGCCGAGTCCGTGGCCGATCAGGTCGCCGGCGGCGCCGAACTCCCCTATGGCAAGTTCCTGGCCTGGCGGGGCATGGTCACCCCCGAGCCTCCCCGTCGCCCCGAGCCTCAGAGGGTCTCCTCCACCGCGGCGTGGCGCAACGAGGACTGGAAGTTCGGCTTCGTCGGATCACGCGATCGCTCCTCGGATGCCATCCACCTGCCGCCCTCCCGGGTGTCGATGAAGGGCGGGGCCGTCGACGACATGGAGCCGGTCGACCGGGCCGACACCCAGGCCACCATCGCCACCTACACCATCGACCGGTTGGCCTACTCGCCGAGCCCGCCCATCGTCTTCGCCGTGCTCGACTTCGACGGCGGGGGGCGGTTCCCGGTGGAGCTGACCGACGTCGACCCGGACACGGTCGACATCGGCGACCGGGTGACCATGACGTTCCGGAAGCTGTTCACCGCCGACGGCATCCACGACTACTTCTGGAAGGCCAAGCCGTCCCGGGCCGCGGGCAGGGGCGGATCCGCTGCCGCCGGCGCCTGAGCAGCAGCCGCATTGCATCGCGCGGCAGCGCGGGACATCGCACCGGATCGCACCGAGGAACGAGGAACGAGGAGAGACACGATGGCATCGCACGGGATCAAGGACCGGGTGGCGATCGTCGGGATGGGCTGCACCCGATTCGCCGAGCACTGGGACAAGGGCCTCGACGACCTGATCGTCGAAGCCTCCGAGGACACCTTCGCCTCTGCCGGGGTGACCAAGGACGACGTCGACGCCTACTGGTTCGGCACTGCCCAGTCGGGCATGAGCGGCATCACCCTGGCCCGGCCCTTGCAGCTGGAGGGCAAGCCGGTCACCCGGGTCGAGAACTACTGCACCACCGGCTCCGAAGCGCTGCGGGCCGCCGCCTACGCCGTGGCGTCCGGGGCCTACGACGTGGCCATGGCCGTGGGGGCCGAGAAGGTGAAGGACTCCGGTTACCAGGGCCTCAACGCCTTCCCCATCCCCAACGACGGCACCGCCCGCACCCTCACCGCCGCGGCCATGTTCTCGATGGTGGCTCCGGCCTACGGCAAGAAGTACGGAGTCGGTGAGGACGAGCTGACCGAAGTACTGGCCCGCATCTCGTGGAAGAACCACCAGAACGGGGCCCGCAACCCGCGCGCCCAGTTCCGCAAGGAGGTGTCGACGGAGACCATCTGCGCCTCCCCGCGGGTCGCCGGCCGCCTCGGGGTGTTCGACTGCGCGGGCGTGGCCGACGGGGCCGCCGCCGCCATCGTCGTCCGGGCCGAGGACGCCCACCGCTATACCGACAAGCCGCTGTACATCAAGGCGCTGTCGTTCGCCGCCGGCAGCGGCGCGGGCCTCATCGATCCCGAGTACGACTACACCTGGTTTCCCGAGTGCGCCCTCACCGCCGAGGACGCCTACCGCCAGGCCGGCATCACCGATCCGCGCCACCAGCTGGCCATGGCGGAGGTGCACGACTGCTTCACGCCCACCGAACTGGTGCTGATGGAGGACCTCGGGTTCGCCGAGCGCGGCACAGCATGGAAGGAGGTGCTGGCCGGCACCTTCGATCGCACCGGCGAACTGCCCGTCAATCCCGACGGGGGCCTCAAGAGCTTCGGCCACCCGGTGGGCGCGTCGGGCCTGCGGATGTTCTTCGAGACATGGCTGCAGCTCCGCAGGGAAGCCACCCCCGAGCGGCAGATCGACACCGACCGGACCCTCGCCCTGACCCACAACCTGGGCGGCTACCCGGGTGAGATGGTGTCCTTCGTGTCCGTGGTCGGCACCGAGCTCGGCTGACAGCGGCGCTCGGCTCAGCGGACCGCTGCCGCTCCGTTCGACGGGTGCGCGTACCGCCCGCTGCTGTAGACGGGCATCCCGGGCGAACGGCGCGGATCCGTCCCGTCGCCCGTCGGCGGCCGCAGGTAGTGGAGCTTCCGCTCGCGCTCCTCGGCCAACCTCCGCATGTGCACCAGCAGGGCCACGTAGAAGACGAGTGCCACACCGACCAGCGCCGTCACCGCCCAGACCACGGTGGCACCGGGAACGAAGCCGACCATGAAGCTCAGGAGGAAGACCATGGCCAGCACGCCCAGGGTGTCGCGCCGCCGTCGGCGGGCGAGGTGGCGCGCATGGATGTCGGGTGACCGGCCCGGGAGCTCGACGCCCAACCGTCCCGCCTCACGGTCGAGGTCGTCGATCGCACCCTGCGTCCCCACGGATCCGGTACGCGGGGGCGTGACGGCGGAACGGCGGCCGTCCTCCGGATCTTCGGCCGGTTCACCCAGGAAGGCCAGTGCGGGCCGCGGCAGCTCCTTGGCTCCGACCACGGTCAGGACGGGGACCGCACTTACCTCGGGGTAGCGGGGGGCGCTGCTCGCGGCGCGCTCGCCGGGGACGGTGTGGAGCCGGTACGCCGGCGCCACGATCGGCTTCGGTCCGGAGTTCTCGAGGACCCGCAACTGGCGGTGGAAATGCGAGATCGAATTGATGCCGCCAACGCTGTGTGCCCGTCGCTTGAGCAGGCTCGGGCCCAACATGACGATCCATCCCGCCGCGATGATGACCACAAGGACCACAGGCATCAACTCCTCGACCTACCTTCCTTGCAGAAAAACCCTAACCACAGGCAATTCCATAGTGGTGGATGGTCGGGCATGACAGTGCCGACTTCGACCGCGTCCCGCGGTCGCAACGGCCCTCCTCGGCGTTGTCGCCCCTTGTCGTACAACGTCCGCCCCAGGGTGCTCCACTGCTCCGAGTCGGCCCAGGCCACACCGTCGACCGACCGATAGGGTCTGGCGGGTGACGCTGTTCTGGACGCTCGCGGGGGTCGCCGCTGTGGCCGCGGTGGCCGACTGGTTCGCGATGGCGACCACCGACCGGCGGCTCATGTACGCCGCCAAACCGACGGTGCTGGCCGCGTTGACCGCCGCCGCCGCAGTGCTGCCGAGCGACCGGATCGATCTGGTCGACCGACGGTGGTGGTTCGTGGCGGCTCTCGCATGCTGCCTGCTGGGCGACGTGTTGTTGATGCTCCCCCGCGACCTGTTCGTCCCCGGACTGGCCGCGTTCCTGGTCGGCCACGTCTTCTTCATCGTGGGCCTGCTGCAGCCGCCTTCACCGGCGGGCACGCCGCCGTTCTCCTTCTCGGCGCTCGGGCTCCTGGTGGCAGCAACGGTGGTCGCCGCCGTCGAGGCCGTGCCGTGCACCGTCCTGATCCGGTCGCTCACCGCCCATGGCCGGCACGCACTGATTGCGCCGGTCTGCCTCTATGTCCTCGCCATCGCCGTCATGGTCATCCTCGCCACCAACGTCGGCATCCTGCTCGCCGCGTTCGGGGCCGGCCTGTTCCTCCTGTCGGACACCCTGCTGGCCCTCGACCGATTCGTACGGCCCATCCGCCGGGGACCACTCGCCGTCCACGTCACCTACCACCTCGCCCAGGGGCTGCTGGTGCTCTCCCTGCTCCGCTGACGGCCTCACCTCCCGCCGGGCAGCGACCTCGACGCCGGGGCGGTCAGTCGAAGATCGGCGGGGCGGTCCGGCTGCGCTTGAGCTCGAAGAACCCCTCGGTGCCCGCCACCGCCAGCACGCCGTCCCAGAGGACCCCTGCCGCTTCGCCCCTGGGTGCCGGGCTGACGACGGGGCCGAAGATTGCCACGCCCTTCACACTGATCACCGGGGTGCCCACCTCGTAGCCGACCTGGTCCATGCCGGCGCGATGCGACTTCTTCAGGGCATCGTCGAACTCCTCGGTGTCGGCGGCATCGGCCAGCGACGTCGGCAGCCCGGCCTCGGTGAGGGCCTCTTCGATGGTCGCCCGATCCTTGGGCTTGCCCTCGAGGTGGAACCGGTTGCCCAGGGCCGTGTAGAGAGGCAGCAGGACCTCGGGCCCGAACTCCTGCTCGGCGGCGATGCAGACCCGGACCGGCCCCCACGCCTCGGCCATCAGTTCGCGGTACTCCTCGGGCAGGTCCGCCTTGTCCGCGTTGAGGTAGGCCAGCGACATCACGTGCCACTGGACCTCGATCGGGCGGACCTCGGACGCGTGCAGGATCCACCGCGACGTGATCCACGCCCACGGGCAGAGGGGGTCGAACCAGAAGTCGGCGACCGCCCGCTCGGTGGTCGGTGCGATCCTGCCTGCGTCGGTCATTGCTGCTCCTCGAAGTGGCGGTCACCTCGTCCAACGCCGGATGCCGGCTCCGTGTTCCCCGGCCGCCAGCGGCGCACGGGCCGCCGGAGCCGGAGGAACGGCCCGGTACCCGGCGCCGCGTCCCGGAGCGCCGGCCACGGTGGCGTCGATGTCATCGCGTGGTTCGGCCTACGGTGGGAACCGGCGATCGGCCGGGCGACAGGAGGGCGTGTGGCTACAGGCGATGGCGTACTCCGCGACCAGGTGAGCAGCCTCCTGCAGGCGCGCCACGGATGGAGACATGAGCCCCGGACGACGCCGACGCCCTGGCCGCGTCGCTCGACGGCATCGAGGCGCTGTTCCTCGGACCGACCTCCCAGTAGGGACGTCGGACCTCGCCCCTGGACGGCACCGGTGGATTGGGTGTCGCCGGAGATCCGAATGGTCAGTCGACCGGACTGCGCCGGAGCGGGAGCCACGTCTCGACCTCGGGATGGTCCAAGAAGTCGAGAACGAGGCGGTTGAACAGGTCTGGCTTCTCCATCGGTACGACATGGGATGCCCCGGGGATCACGGCGAGTTGGCCGTTTGGCACCCGCCGAGCGAGTTCGTCGGCGTGCGTAACGGTGATGATGTCGTCATCGCCGACGATGACCAGCACAGGTGCAGCCATCCTTTCGAGGTCGCCCGACCAGTCGAACGGTTCACCCCACATCTTGCGCACCTTGTCCCAGACGGCAGGGAAATGCTCCGCCCCGTCCGGGGTGACTTGGGCATACATGGCGGCGAACACTGCCATCTCAGGGTCGTCGACCGGTAGCGCGATGAACGCCTCGATCGCCCCGGCCACGTACCCAGAGCTGGCGAACCCGCTTCCCACCATGGTGAGCGAGCGCACGAGCTCAGGGTGCTGGGCCGCAATCAGAAGCCCAACCATTCCACCGTCGCTCCATCCGAGGAGGTCACA
>Ga0209385_1000101_pt1 | contig 30478 bp, 25 predicted proteins | sample NGEPerB_FD_184506 | JGI IMG/M metagenome (GOLD analysis project Ga0209385, IMG submission 184506) | Arctic peat soil microbial communities from the Barrow Environmental Observatory site, Barrow, Alaska, USA - NGEE PermafrostAB12-B... | ecosystem: Environmental > Terrestrial > Soil > Wetlands >... | reverse complement strand
GCCGAGGCGGACGCGAACCGGTAGCCCGCGCCCCCGGCCAACTCGACCATCGCGAGCTTGCCGACGAGGATGGCGCCGGCCTCGGCGAGCCGGGAGATCGCGGTCGCGTCGGCCGACGGAACGCGGGCTTTGAAGAGCGGAGAGCCCCACGTCGTCGGCACGCCCTTCGTGTCGAGGAGGTCCTTGGCGGCATACGGGATCCCGTGCAGCGGCTGGCGCGGGATGCCCGACTTCCGCTCCGCGTCGGCGCGCCGCGCGGCGGCGAGCGCGCCGTCTCGCATGAGCGTCGCGACGGCGTTCAGTTTCCGGCCCGGCCCGTCGAGGCGCGCGAGGCATTCTTCCGTGAGTGCGACGGACGTCGTCTTGCCCGAGGCGAGGGTCGCGGACAACTCGGGGATCGTGGCGAAGGAAACTCCGGCGAAGTCGCTCACGGCTTCGCCTGAAAGACGGTCGCGGGATCGACGTCGTAGCCGAGGCTCGCCCGCCGCGCGTCCGCGAGCGTCTTTTGCGTATCGCGCACGGCGCGCCTCACCTCGAGGCGCTGCTCGGGGGAAAGGCGGGCGGGTGTCGCCGAGAGCGCCGCTTCGACGAGGGCGTCGGTATGCCCTTCGGTACTCTGCTGAGAAGGTAAGACGGGCTCCTCAGCCGCGGTTACCGATGCGGGCAGCATCGCGGCCGCCGCGGCGCCGCTGATTGTCCTGGCCAGAGAACGCCGCGTGAGACCTTCATGCCTCGTTTGGGAATCACTCATACCCTTATCCTATTCGAGGTAGAATTGGTGGGTTCTATCGCGCAGGGTGTGCTCGCGCGCGAGGCTCCAATCCCTCTTACCTTTCGATGAAAAACTCTCGTCCTCTTTCCCTTCCCTCGGTGGGCATCGTGTCGCTCGGATGCCCCAAGAACCTCGTAGACACCGAGGTGATGCTGGGGCATCTGCAGCGTGGAGGATTGACCCTGACGGATCCGGAGAGATCGCGCGTCGTCATCGTGAACACCTGCGGCTTCATCGACTCGGCGAAGGAGGAGTCCGTCAGCGCGATTCTCCGCGAGGTCGCGCGCAAGGAGGCGGGGGAGATCGATCGCGTGATCGTGGCGGGCTGCATGGTGCAGAAGTATGGGAGAGAGCTCGCCGCCGAGATCCCCGAGGTCGATCACTTCATCGGCCTCGACGAGCTGGAGAAGGCGCCGGCCGCCGCGCTCGGCCTCCCGTCGCTGCCGCGCTTCAGCGACAAGCCGCTTGCGACCCGGCTCTACGACGACCTCGCGCCGCGCGTCCTCACGCACCGCAAGGGCTACGCGTATCTGAAGGTGGCCGAGGGCTGCAACAACCCGTGCACGTTCTGCACGATTCCCCAGATGCGCGGCCTCATGCGCTCGCGCACGATTGCGTCGCTCGTGAAAGAAGCGCAGAGCCTCGAGGAGAGGGGCGTGAAGGAGCTCGTCCTCATTTCGCAGGACACGACCCGCTACGGCGAGGACCTCGGGCTCGGCCGGACCGGGCTCACGGCGCTCGTGACGGCCCTTCTCGCCGAGACGTCGTTCCCGTGGGTGCGTTTCCTCTACGCGTACCCGAAGACGCTTCACGCCTCCGTGTTCGAGCTGATGTCGAAGTCGCCCCGATTCGTCCCTTACGTCGACATGCCGCTCCAGCACGTCTCGAAGAAGATCCTCACGGCGATGAAGCGCGGCGGCGACCCGGCGAGCTACCTCAAGCAGTTCGCCCGGATCCGTGAGGTCGTCCCGGACATCGCTCTTCGCTCGACGTTCATCGTGGGCTTCCCCGGGGAGAAAGACGAAGATTTCTTAGAAGTGAAAGAGTTCCTCGAGGCCGTGCGCTTCGACAACGCGGGCGTCTTCACATACTCACCGGAACCGGGCTCGGGCGCCGAGCCGCTCGGAGACCCAGTTCCTTTCGAAGAAAAATCTTCGCGCCGCGCGGTTCTCATGGAGCTCCAGCAGAAGATTTCCCTTTCGAAGAACCGCGCGAAGCGCGGCAAGTCTTTCGACGCCCTTCTCGAAGGGCCCTGTGAGGAGACCGAGATGCTCCTCGAGGCCCGCCTCGGGAGCCAGGCCCCGGAGATCGACGGGCGCGTCCTCATCAACGAGGCGCCCGAGGGTTGGACGCCGCGCGTCGGGGAGATAGTACGCGTGAAGATCACCGAGGCGCACGCCTACGATCTCGTTGGACGGGTCATCGCCCCGGTCGCTTAAGATCCGTCCGCTTGCAGGTCGTCAAGGATCCCTTTCGTCCCGTCGACCTTCCGCGAGGTGGCGTCGTCACCGTCGGTAACTTCGACGGCGTGCATCGTGGTCATCAGGCGATGCTGAAGGCCGTCTCGACCCGTGCCCGGGAGCTCGGCGCGCCGAGCGTCGTCGTAAGCTTCGATCCGCATCCTCTCAAGGTCCTGCACCCCGAGCGCGCCCCGAAGATGATCCAGACGCTCCGCCAGCGCGAGGAGGCGATCGAGGCCTCGGGCATCGACGCTCTCGTCCTCGTGCCTTTCACGCGGGACTTCTCGCTCACGCCGGCCGAGGTCTTCATCAAGGAGCTCCTCGTGAAGCGGCTCGCGGTACGGGAAGTGCACGTGGGTGCACGTTTCATTTTCGGAAGAGACCGTCTCGGAACGCTGGACCTCCTCCGCGCGGCCGGTGAGGCCGCGGGATTTCGCGTGAGTGGTCTCGGGGACGTGAGTGACGCGGGCGGTGCCATTTCGTCGACGCGCATCCGAAACGCCCTCCACGATGGAGACGCCGTCACGGCGCGGGAGCTGCTGGGGCGACCTTACGCGATGGACGGGATCATCGCGAAGGGCGACCGGATGGGGCGCAAGATCGGATTCCCGACGATGAACCTCATGGCCGACAACGAGCTGTTTCCGAAGGATGGCGTCTACTTCACGTCCGTTCGGATCGACTCGTTCGAGCGTACCTTCCCCTGCGTGACGAACATAGGGTGCCGGCCCACCGTGTACGAGGAGTACGCGACGACCATCGAGTCGTACATCCTCGATTTTTCGTCGGACGTTTACGGCGAGCGCGTGCGCGTGTCGTTCTACGGCCGGGTGCGCGACGAGCAGACCTTCCCATCCATGCTGGACCTCACGGCCCAGATCCGACGGGACGTGGAGGCGACGCGCCTCTATTTCCTCAGGAATCCACTGCCATGACCGCGGAGGTCGTGCTTCGGGTCACGGCCGTCGTGCTCACTCTCCTCCTCGCGAGAGGAGCGCGGAACCGGGTCGCCGCCTTCGCCATGGGCGCCCTCGCCGGATTCGCAGTCTTCGGATGGCGTGCCCACTCGATGCCTTTCGCTGGCGGCGCCGCACTCCAAGCGGCCTGCCTAGTGGCCCTCGGCGCCACCGGCGCCGCGCGCGCCTGGCCCCCCATCACCGGCGACGGCCTGTCGGCGGGCACGCTGGCCGCGACGGGCGCCGCCTGCGCCGCGGCCGTTTCGGGGCGCCACCTGCCGGGCTGGCAGGAGCCCGCACTCGTCGCGATCGTTCTGGTCGTCGTTTCGGCCTTCGCCGCGGAGGCCACGCGCGCGAGCGCGGAGGCCGGCTGGCGCGAGTGGATCGCCTGGACCTCCGCCCTACTCTTGCCTGTCTTACTTGCCGCCGCCCTCGCGGGACTCTTTTCCGGCGTGCCCCGTCGGTTCCAGCCCCTCGCCGTCGCGGGGATGCTCGTCGTCGCCGTGCTCGTCTGGGCGCCCGCGGTGCTCGCCGAGCGCGCGCGGGTCTCGCGCGAACTCGCCGAGGAAGTGACGCTCGGACTCCTTCCGGAGGAGGACGCCGTTGCGCTGCGCCTCCCCTGGACGCGCGGCTTCGAGAAGAGATTCGGCCGGCCGGTCGAGCGCCGTGAATACGTGAGGAGCGCGCTTCTCCTCGCGGTCGCGCGTCACCAGCAACGGCACCGCACGGGAGAGGCCGAGCGGCTGAGGCAACTCGAGGTCCTGACGTTTCGGACGCGGCTTCGAAGGATGCAGGATGCGCGGGCCTCCCGGTTCGACAGGCGGGAGCCGGGTGAATTCGGGGAGGCGCCGGCGCCGGAGAGCCCGGGTTCGCTTTAAGGCGGGAGGGGCGGCGCGCCCGTCACGATCGCGGGCCGTCCGCATCCCAGAGCGTCGTTTCCCCGAACGACTCCAGGACGGGCCGGATCAGTTTCGCGTCGCCGACGGCGGCCAGTATCCCGGTCGCCGGGTCGAAGAATTCCTGGGCGGTCAGGAACGCCTCTTCTCGCGACACGTCGTTGACGCGGTCCCGCCACGTGGCCCACTCGTCTTCGGGCAGTCCGTGGAGGAGCCTCGTGATCTCGTCCTGGGCAACGCCGCCCGGGGTCTCGCGCGGAATGGGAAAGCTGCCCAGAAGATATTTCCGCGAGCGGTCGTGTTCCTCGGCCGTCGGCCCCTCCGAGGCATAGGCGCGGATCAGGTCGAAGAGTCCGGCACAGGCCTCGCGCGTCACCTCGGTCCGGCAGTCGATCGAGGCCCCGAACTGCCCTCCCGCGACGCGCGCCGAAACGGAAGAGTAGGCGCCGTAGGTGAGGCTGCGCTCTTCCCGAAGGACGTGGAAGAGGCGCGAGGACGCGCCCCCTCCGAGTGATTGGTTCGCGACGAGAGCCGTCGTGAAGCGCGGGTGTCGGCGGGCGAGCGCGGGCCTCGCGAAGAGCAGATTCGTCTGCACCGAGCCGGGCCGGTTCACGAGGTGAATCGAGAAACCGGGGATGGCCGGCGGGGGAGGAACGGCGGCGGGCGGCGAGAGGATCCTGGCGGGAAGGCCCCCGAAGGCGCGCTCGGCCGCGTAGAGGAGCGCGTCGGGATCCGCGGCGCCCGCGAGGATCAGCGTGGCGTTCGCGAGGGAGAAGCGCGAGGCCGCGAAGGCGGCGATGTCGCCCTGGCTGAGCGACGCGAGGCCTTTTTCCGTCGACGTGAGGCGCCCGTACGGGTGGCCGGGGTAGAGCCGGTCGAGGAGGCGCTCGCGCGCGAGGAAGTCGGGCTCGGAGCGCTGCTCGGCCAGCACGTCGATCTGGCGCCGGCGGTTCTTCTCGAATTCGTCCTCGGGGAACGTGGATTCCGTGAGGACCTCGGCCAGGAGGGCGAGCCCTTCGTCGAGATCCTTCTCGAGCACGAAGAGGCGCGCGACGGACGAATCGCTCCCGGTGGAGACCTCGAGGATCGCGGCGAGGTCGTCGAGCGCTTCCCCGAGCTCGCGCGCGTTGCGCCGGCGCGTTCCGCCGAGAAACGTGTCGCCGGTGATCTCGGCCATGCCCTCGCGCGCGGGCGGATCGGCCGCGCTGCCCGCTCCGGGAAAGAGCACGGCGACGGCCACCGTGGGACGGCGGCCCCAGCGGGCCGCACGCACGGCGACGCCGTTCGACAATCGCGTGCCGGTGAACGTGGGCAGAGAGAAGGGGAGCGGGGCCCTAGGCGGCGGGGGCAGGCGCCTCGCGCTCATGCGGCCTCCTGGGACTCTTGGGGCACGACGGTGACGACCGACCGGCGGGCGGCCACGAGGAGGCGCGCCGCGGCTTCCCGGACGGTGGCCGCATCCAGCGCGAGGATGGCTTCAACGTCGCGGGGAAACAGGCCGGAATCCCCGTCGTAGAGGCCGTACTCGGACAGCAGGAAGGCGATGGCATGCGTCGTCTGCGTGGCGCGCACGGCACTCGCGAGGATCATGCGCCGGGTCCGCTCCATTTCGCGTGGCGTGGGGCCATCGGCGGCGAAGCGTTCGAGGTCGAGAAGGATTTCCGCCTCGAGGCGCTCGAGCGTGACGCCGGGCCGCGCGAGCGCGAAGACGCGGAAGAGCGAGGGACCGCGGCGCTCGTCGAGTGACACCGACAGCGACAGGGCGAGCGATTCGTCCTTCACGAGACGGCGCCAGAGCCGGCCCGATTCGCCCGCGCCAAGGATGCGCTCCACGACCGCGAGCGCGAAGAAGTCGGGGTGGCGGCGCTCTTTCACCTTGAAGTTGACGTGCAGGGCCGGCATCGCCGCATGCTTGTCCGTAACCTCGAGGCGCCTCTCACCGGTGGGGGTCGGCTCTTCGAACGCGAAGTGCGGCGGCGTCTCCCGCGCGGGAACCTCCTCGAACGCGATCTTCACGCGGCGGAAAGCGTCGCCGGGGTCGACGTCGCCGACCACGGCGAGAAGCGCGTTTCCGGGAGCGTAGTAGCGGCGGTAGAAGTCCCGCGCGTCGTCGAGAGAGGCCGCGCCGAGGTCGTCCATCGACCCGATGACGGGGTGCTTGTATGGAAACGCGTCGTACGCGAGGTCGTCCGCGGCCTCGAACGACGCGGCATAGGGCTGGTTGTCCACGCGCATCCGCTTCTCTTCCTTCACGGCCTCCCTTTGGTTGTCGAGCTTCTCCTGCGTGAGGACGAGAGCCCGCATCCGGTCGGATTCGAGGAAGAGCCCGAGGTCGAGACATTCGGCCGGAAGCGTCTCGAAATAGTTCGTCCGATCCTCGGACGTCGTTCCGTTCATCGAGCCGCCCGCCTCGGCCACGAGCCGGAAGTGCTCGCCCTTGCCGATGTTCTCCGAGCCCTCGAACATGAGGTGCTCGAAGAGGTGCGCGAATCCAGTCTTTCCGGCCGGTTCGACCCGGCTTCCGACGTCGTAGGTCACGTCCACCGTCACGAGAGGGATTCCACGCTGCGGAGACACGACGACCGTGAGCCCGTTCGCGAGGCGCTCGACGTGAAACGGAATTTCGAGATCGAGGGAAGAACTGATGGGAACCTCCTGCGGTGAAACCCCTCGCGGGACTCGTTCGTAATATAACGATTGTGTTGAGGTGCCGTGCTCTCGCGCTTTCCGCGCTCCTCGCCGTGAGCATCTTCCCCGCCGCGCGGGGACAGGAAGCGAGCGTGAAAACGGATTCGGACCTCCCGAAATTCCGCGTCGAAGCGGTCCTCCTCGATTACGAACCGGTCCCGGAAAGGCACGAAAGATTCGCGGAGTTCTTCTATGGCGCACTTTCGGCGGAATGGGCCCGCGGCGATTTCGCCGCGAAGGCCGAGGTGCGCGGCCGTGGGGAGCGATTCCGCCCGTTTTACGACGGGTCCGTGTGGCTGGAAGAGGGTTGGGCTTCTCTCGCGACACCGATCGGCGCCGTGAGGGTCGGAAAGCTCGAGCGGGACTTCGGACTCCAGGACGAGTCCTTCCTCGGCACCCTCTTCACCGCGAACGGCGTCACGCGCAACCCCGACTGGGGCGCGGGTCTCGCGGGCGAGAAGCGGCTCGGGTTCGACACGCTCGGGTGGAGCGCCCGCTACTACGGCCAGAACGACCACGTCTCGTGGGAAGACGACGGCCGCGGTGTGGAGTCGGACCCGCTGCGCGTCCTCAGGGACGGCCTGGAGGCACGGGTCTTCTATCTCGTGAACAAGGGCCTCTGGTCGCTCAAGCCGGCGGTCTCCGTCGCGTCCGCCGCGCTCGATCAGAGGGACGGCCCGGCCTCCTTCCGAAGGACGGACGGCGCCCTCGACGTCACCGCGACCTTCGGGCCGATCGCACTCCTCCTGGAGGGCTTCACGAGGTCGGGAGAGCGCTGCGTCGCGGGAGCGCCCTGTCGCCTCGGCTACGACGACGCGACGGCCGGCCTCGTCGGGTTTCGCGCCGAGTTCCCGACCGTCACCTATCGCTATCTCTATTCGGTCTGGCGCTATCGCGGAGCCGAAGCCACTGAGCAGCTTCATCTGCCGGGTGTCGTCTGGACGCCGCGGAAGGGTCTGGCGGCCACGATCGAGTACAGTGCCCGGTCGATGAAGACGCTTTCGGGCACGGCGGTCGTGAAGGCCTTCCAGCTCGGCTTGTCGGTGGCCTTTTGAGGCCTTTCTCCGTCAACGCAATCCTGATTTCTCCGTCTCACGCACTCTCGAGGAGCTCATGAAGAAAAGGGTCCTGATCATCGGAATCGTCGTGGCGGTCGCCGCTCTCGTCGGCGCTTTCTTTTACACGCGCCGCGGTTCGGCCGAGCCGAAGTTCCGCAAGGGGAAGATCGACAAGGGCGACGTGGTCGCGACGGTGACCGCCACGGGGACGCTGTCGGCGGTCACGACGGTCAAAGTGGGCAGTCAGGTCTCGGGCATCATCGCGAAGCTCTACGTCGACTTCAATGCGACGGTCAAGAAAGGGCAGCTCCTCACCGAGCTCGATCCGACGCCGTTCCAGCAGACGGTCGACCAGCGTCGCGCGGATCTCGAAAAGGCGAAGGTCGAGCTTCGCAACGCCGAGATCTCACTCACCCGCTCGAAGAATCTCGCGAAGCAGCAGCTGCTCGCCCAGTCCGATCTGGACGGCGCGCAGACGGCGCGGGATTCGGCCGCGGCCGCCGTCGCGCAGTCGCAGGCGGCGCTCAAGCAAGCCGAGACGAACCTCTCCTACACGCGGATCACGTCCCCCATCGACGGCGTCGTCGTCGACCGGCAGTACGACGTCGGCCAGACCGTGGCGGCGTCCTTCCAGGCCCCCGTCATCTTCACGATCGCGCAGGACCTCACGAAGATGCAGGTCCTCACGAATATCGACGAGGCAGACGTCGGCCGCGTCAAGGTCGGTCAGGAGGCGTCCTTTTCGGTCGACGCCTTTTCCGACCAGCCTTTCAAGGGAGCCGTCTCGCAGATTCGCCTCTCGCCGCAGACCGTGCAGAACGTCGTGACCTATCCCGTCGTGCTCGACGTCGCGAACCTCGACCTCAAGCTGAAGCCCGGCATGACCGCGAACGTGCAGGTTCCCGTCGACGTGCGCAAGGACGCCCTGCGCGTCGCGAATTCGGCGCTGCGTTTCCGGCCGGACAACTCGGATCTCGTGGCCGAGGTCCGCAAGGACAAGTCGACAGACGCGGGGAAGGGCGGGACGGCCTCGTCCGCGCCGCCGGCGCCCGGTTCTGCGGCGCCCGGAACCGGGGCGGGAGCCCCGGCGACTTCCGTGCGGACCTCTCCTCCCAGATCGGGCGCGCCCGGCGCGACGGGCGGACGGCCCGGCGCCGGCGGCGCACGCCCCTCGGGCGGGACGGGCACCCTCTATGTCGAGGTCCCGAATACGGGCGGCAAGCTGAAGCCCGTCACGGTGCGGACGCTGATCACCGACGGAAACCTTACGGCCATCCGCACGGACGAGCTGAAGGAGGGCGACGAGGTCATCGTGGGTCTCGCAACGGCCCGGGCCGGCGCGCCGAGCAGCGGCGGCCAGGCCGCTCCCGGCGGCGGACGCCGCCCGTTCTGAAAGCCGAACACGTGACACGCCCCGTCATCGAGATCGAGAACCTCACGCGCGTCTACCAGATGGGCGAGACGGAGGTGCGCGCGCTCGACGGCATCTCGCTCACCGTCGAACCGGGCGAATTCCTCGCCGTCATGGGCCCGTCCGGATCGGGCAAGTCCACGTTCATGAACATCGTCGGATGCCTCGACCGCCCGACCGCGGGACGCTACGTGCTCGAAGGCGTCGACGTGTCGGGTCTCGACCGCGACCAACGCGCGAGCATCCGGAACGACAAGATCGGTTTCGTCTTCCAGAGCTTCAATCTGCTCTCACGGACGAACGCGCTCGAGAACGTCGAGCTGCCGCTCCTCTATTCCACGAAGTCGAAGATCACCGAGGAGCAGGTCCGCGCGCAGGCGATGAAATGCCTGGAGCGCGTGGGTCTCGGCCCCCGGTGGGACCACACGTCCGCCCAGCTCTCGGGCGGGCAGCAGCAGCGCGTCGCCATCGCGCGGAGCCTCGTGAACGACCCCGCGATCGTCCTCGCCGACGAGCCGACGGGCAACCTCGACTCGAAGACGTCCGTGGAAGTCATGGCGATCTTCCAGGAGCTGAACGACGAGGGAAAGACCGTCGTGCTCATCACGCACGAGCCCGACATTTCCGAGCACGCTAAACGCGTCGTGATGTTCCGTGACGGGAGAATCCTCTCGGACGTTCCCGTGACGAAGAGGCGAGTCGTGGCCCGCGTGGCGCGGGCGGCGAACGCGGGTGGCCCTTCATGACGAAGACCGGCAACATCCTGAAGGTCGCGTTCCGCGCACTCTCGCGCAACAAGCTGCGCTCGCTCCTGACGGCTCTCGGCATCATCATCGGCGTCGCGTGCGTCGTCGCGACGATCGGGATCGGGGAAGGGGCGCGCCTGCAGGCGGAGAACCAGCTCAAGTCGCTCGGGACGAATTTCCTCATGATCTTCCCGGGCACGACGACGTCCTCCGGCGCGAGGACGGGCTGGGGCGGCAGCTCGCGCCTCTCGGGCGATGACGTCGAGGCGCTCAAGCGGGAGGTCTCGACGGTCGCGTACGTCTCCGCGACGATCCGCACGGTCGCGCAGGTCATCTACGGCAACCAGAACTGGTCGACGTCCATTCAGGGCGGCGAGGTCGACTGGCCGCTCATCCGGTCGTGGAACCTCTCGGGCGGCCAGTTCTTCACGGATCAGGACAATCGCTCGGCGAGCAAGGTGTGCGTGCTCGGGCAGACGGTGAAAACGAACCTGTTCGGCGACGAGGACCCGATCGGCAAGACGATCCGCATCAAGAACATCCCGTTCAAGGTCGTGGGTGTCCTCGAGTCCAAGGGCGGCTCCACGATGGGACAGGACCAGGACGACATCGTCATCGCCCCCTACGAGACCGTGCGCAAGAAGATCATGGGGACGACGGCGGTGGGCGCGATCCTCGCGTCGGCGTCCTCGAACGAGCTCGTCGGACGGGCCCAGGAGGAAATTACGGCCCTCCTCCGCCAGCGGCACCGCATCAACAAGGCGACCGGCCAGGACGACGACTTCATGATCCGCTCGCAGACCGAGATGCTGGAGCAAGCCAAAGAGCAGAGCCGCACGATGAGCGCGCTCCTCTGGTCGATCGCGGGCGTGTCGCTGCTCGTGGGCGGCATTGGAATCATGAACATCATGCTCGTCTCGGTGACCGAGAGGACGCGTGAGATCGGCGTTCGCATGGCGATCGGCGCCAAGGGCGGAGACATCCGCGCGCAGTTTCTCGTCGAGGCCGTCGTTCTCGCAGTCACCGGCGGCGCCGTGGGGATCGGACTCGGGATCGGGATCCAGCGCACCGTGGCCCGCTTCGCGGGATGGCCCGTCTCCGTGCAGCTGAGCGCCATCTGGCTCGCGTTCGTGTTCTCGGCCCTCGTCGGAATCGCCTTCGGCTTTTATCCGGCCCTGAAGGCCAGCCGGCTCGATCCCATCGAGGCCCTGCGATACGAGTGAGCCCAAACCGCGCTAACCTTTCCGGGTGAATCCGGACATCTCGGACATCTCGGACCCGAGCGCCGCCGTCTCCGGCCTAATCCGCTCGGGCGAGACGCAGGCCGTTCGGGATGCCGGAGCGTGGAACCCCCGCCGGTCTCTCGTGGCGCGGCTTCTCTGGTACGTCGTTCCGGTCGCGCTCGTTCCGGCAGCCGTCTACTGGCTCTCCGTGGACCGTATCGGCCGCGAGCAGCAGCAGAGTATTCGCGCCACGCTCCTCAGCGAAGCGCGCCACCACGAGGAGCAGGCGCTTTCCGAAGAGGCGGCCGATCGGCTTCGGCAGATCGCCGACGCCACGCGCAACGTCGTCGTGATCGCTCACCGCGCGGCCGAGCACGCGCGGCGCGCACTCGAAGACGGTCCGGACCCGAAGCTACCGGCGGAGCCGCTCGTGGAGGACCCGAGCGGGTTGCTCCACACGACGGGGCACGGGGTCAGCGCCGCGATGGTGAGCCGCGCGACGGGACTCGGGGCCGAGGCGCGCCGCGACCTCGCCGCGACCCGACGCCTCGAGGCGCCGTTCGTCGCCCTCGGTCTCGGTCCGGTCGATCTGTCCGGGCTCTCGATCCGGACGGCCTCGGGCGTCCTCAGGGTCGTACCCGGCCTCGACCTGAGTCCGGGCGGAAAACCCGTCATTGAGCCGGCCTTCCGTTTCCCGAGCGCCTCGGCGCGGCCGCTCGTGGATGGGGCCTCTGGAGCGGACCCGCCGACCTTCATCTGGTCCGACGCCTATGAAGACTCCTATGCCGGAAGGGGCAACATCGTGTCGGCGATCGTCCTCGTGAAGGGGAGGGACAGCCGGCTTCTCGGCGAGGTCGCCGTCGACTGGGTTTTCCCTCGGCTGTTCCAGGGGTCGGAGGATCCCAAGCTGCCGGACGACGTCGAGTTCGTGTTCACGGCGGACGGCAAGGCGGTCGTCTCGGCGCCCGCGAGGCGGACGACCCCCGAACAGGTCCACGAGGTCGGCGCGGTCGTGGCGAAGCGGGGCGACGGCGTCCTCGAGACGAAGATCGGGGGCCAGGCGTTTCTCCTCGTCGTGCGCCGTGTGCCGGAGCTTCGGTGGACGTACGCCAGGATCACGCCCCGAGCCGCGCTCGAAAGAAGGGTCGCCGGCCAGATCGATCCCATCTTCGTGGCGGCGGCGCGCAAGCGGGACGAGTTGCGACTGCTCTATCTCGCCCTCGTCGGGGTCTTCGCCGCCGCCGTCGTCGTCGCCATGCGCCGGGCTCTCATGCCCCTGCGCCGCGTCGCCCGCGTCGCCGACGCGATCGCGTTCGGGCAGCCGACGCCACGCCTCCCCGAGGGGAATCGTCTCGACGAGGTGGGCCGGCTCTATCGCGCCATGACGGACCTCGACCGGCGCGTGCGGTGGCGCATCGCCTCGATGGAGGGAGTCCACCGTCTCGCGCAGACGGCCGCCCTCATGACGCGCCCGGAGGAGACCTTCGCGCAGATCACGTGCCAGATCGCGGCTCTCGTCGGCGCCACGAAGGCCTGGATCTGCCTCTGGGAGCCCGAGACCCGTTCTCTCGTGCTGACACCTCCCGGGTTCGGCGTGTCCGACGACGCGCTTCGCGGCCGCCGCCTCGGGCTGAACGATGAGAGCCTGGCGATTTTCTGTTACCGGACGGGGGAGACGTGCCTCAGGAACGACGTGTCGGCGGACCCAAGGCTGTCGGAGGCCCTCGTGGGCGCACTCGGCATCGAGAAGAACGTCGTCTTCGCGCCGCTCAAGGCGGAGGTCGGGATCCTTGGAGTCCTCGCGGTGGCCGACAAGCCCGGCGGCTTCGACGCCGAGGATCAGTCCGCGATCGACGGATACGCCGGCGAAGCGGCCCTTCTGCTCCGGAACGCGCGCCTCTACGAGGAGCTGCAGCGCAGCTACGAGAGGCTGCGGGACGCGCAGCGGAACCGCAATTACTTTCTCCAGAACATCAACCACGAGCTGCGCACGCCGCTCACGGCCATCCTCGGATGGAGCGAGGTCCTCGCGGAGGACCGGCCCGACCCGGAGACGGTGAAGATCGCGGTCGACCAGATCAACCGCTCCGCGCAGTTTCTCCTCGCCCTCATCGGCGACCTTCTCGACCTGTCCCGGTTCGAGGAGGGGCGCACGCGTCTCGAACCCGAAGTGGTGGATCTCGGCCTCCTCGTCTCGGACTCCGTCGAGCCGGTCTCCGTCATGGCCGAGGCCAAGGGAATCCGGATGTCGCTCGTGGTTCCGACCGAAAAGACGCCCGTCCGGCTCGATCCGCTGCGCATCCGGCAGGTCCTCTGGAACCTCGTTCACAACGCGGTGAAATTCACCCCGAAGGGGGGCGAGATCCGCGTGGAGGCCGAAGCCGACGATCGCGAGATCTCCTTCTCGATCGCCGACAACGGCGTCGGCATCGACGCGAAGGACCTTCCTCTGATTTTCGAGCGCTTCCGCCAGATCGACGGGTCGGCGACGCGCGCCTATCGCGGCATGGGGATCGGCCTCGCGCTCGCGAAGGCGTTTGTCGAGCTCCACGGCGGCACGATCCAGGTCGACAGCCAACCGGGTCGGGGCACCACGTTCCGCGTCCGGCTGCCGCGCATCGCATCCGGCCCCGAGGCGCCGCCGACCGTCGCGTGAGCGGCGGTCAGGCGGCGGGCGGCCGCGCCTTGAGGCGATGCGCCTCCGCGGCCTTCCGGTGGCCGAGGCGATCCTCGATGGCGGCGAGCCGCTCGTGGGCGCGTGCGACCCCGTTCCGAGCCCACGCGTTCGCCGGGTCGGCCGCGGCGACGGCCTCCCGCAGCCGTAGAGCGCGCTCGTACAGGTCGCGGCTCGCCGGGAGGTCGCCCTCCTCGAGGAGAAACGCCCCGAGCGACCCGAGGCTGAACGAGAGGTCCATTTGCGGCTCGGGCGAGGCCGGGTTCGCCGCCGCACGCGCCTCGTCGAGCGCGAGCGCCTCGCGGTAGAGCGCGAGCGCCTCCGTCCGTCGGCCGGTCATCTCGAAGAGGGCGCCGAGCGTCTTGTTCGACAGTGCGAGGTTGCGGCGATCGTTGTCGGTCGCGGCAGGATCCTGTGCGATGTCCCTAAAGAGGTCTCCCTCCTTCTGCCGGAGTTCGACGGCCGCCGGCCAGTCCTTTCGTGCCGTGTGGAATCCTGCGAGCGCGCTGGCGCTCATCGCGAGGCCGTGCCTGGCGTCGCGGGACGAAGGGTTCCGCTCGAGGAGCGCGCGCCGGATGACGAGGGCGCGCGTGTGCATCGGGAGCGCCTCGGCGTCCGCCGGCCCGAGGATGCCCCCGAGCGCGTTGAGCTCGGAGGCGAGGGCGGCTCGATCCTCGTCGGCCGCGCCGGGCGCCTCCGCGAGGGACTCGAGGAGCCGGATCGCGGCTCGGTGGCTCCGGATCGCGCCGTCCTTGTCGCCGAGCGTCGCGTTGTCGCCCCCCTGGACGCGGCCGAGGCGAGCGTAGCCGGCCGCGACGTCGCGCGCGAGCGCCGGATCTCGCCCCGCCTCGGCGGCGAGCGCGTCGAGATAGCGGAGGGCGGTCGACACGAGCGTGGCCCGCGCCTTCGTGGAGCCAGGCAGGGGCGCGATCTCGTCGTGGAGCTCGAAGAGGACCGTCTTCGCGAGCGAGCGGACGTCCTCGAAACGCCTTCGCGCGATCGCCTCGCTCGCTCGCGCACGCCCCGCCTGCCAGAGCGCAACGCCTGCGCCCGCGACGAGGGAGGCTGCGACGATCGAAGCCGCCGCGACTCCGAGCCGGTGCCGTCTCACGAATTTACCGGTGCGGTAGGGGAGCGTGTCCTTTCGGGCGAGGACGGGACGGCCATCGAAATGGCGCTGGAGATCCTCCGAGAGCTTCTCGGCTGAGGCGTAGCGGCGCTCGGGCTCCTTGCGGAGCGCCATCAATATGATCGTGTCCAGATCTCCGGCGAGGAGGCGCGCCCTTTTCGAGCCCGTGACACCCTCCGCCTCGATGACGGCCCGGCTCGGCGCCTCGGGCTGGGTTTCGCAGACCGCCCGCGCGATGTCGGCCGGGGTTCTGTCTTTTCGCCGGAACGGGTGCACGTCCGTCAGGAGCTCGTAGAGAACGACCCCCAGCGAGAAGATGTCGCTTGCGGTGGTGATGGTCTGGAGCCACACCTGCTCGGGGCTCGCGTACTCCGGGGTGAAGGCGCTGATCCCGGCGATCGTCAGATAGGAGGAGTCGCCCGATTCGCGGGCATCGAGGACTTTCGCGAGGCCGAAGTCGAGGAGCTTGGGAACGCCCTCGGGCGTGACGAGAATGTTCGAGGGCTTGATGTCGCGGTGGACGACGAGATTTCGGTGCGCGTACTGGACTGCGGTGCAGACGGTCTGGAAGAGCGCGACGCGCTCCGAAAGCCCCACCCGGCGGGCGCGGCACCACGCGATGAGGTCCTCGCCCTCGATGTACTCCATCGCGAAATAGGGGCGGCCGTCCGCCGTCGTGCCGCCGTCGAGGAGGCGGCCGATGTTCGGATGCGAGAGCGACGCGAGGATCTGCCTTTCGGAGCGAAACCGCTGGAGGATGAAGTCCGTGTCCATGCCGCGCCGTACGACCTTCAGGGCGACGCGTCCGCGGTACTCGTGGTCGGCGCGTTCGGCGAGGTAGACCATTCCCATGCCGCCATGCCCGATCTCGCGCACGATCGTCCAGGGGCCGACGCGTGTGCCCGGAATGGCGCCGGCTTCCCCGGGAGCGGAGGCGTCCCGGATCGACGCCGGAAGGAGTCCGTGCAGAAAGCCCGGGGCATGGGACTCGGACTCGAGCAGCGTCGCCACTTCGCGCTCGAGCTCGGTGTCGCCGCCGCAGGAGCCCGAAACGAAGGCCTTCCGCTCGGCATCCGGGCGCTCTAAGGCATCCAGAAAGATTGTCTTCGCGCGCGCAAAGCTCTCTTGGGTCATGAGCCGTTCAGGACATCTCTCAGGACATTTCTCTGTGGAGCCACGTCTCGGCGTGACGCCACTCGCGGCTGACCGTAGCGGGCGAAATCTCGAGCACCTCGGCGGCCTCGTCGATCGTCAGGCCGCCGAAGACCCGAAGCTCGACGAGCCGGGCCTGGCGCTCGTCGAGGGCGGCGAGCCGCTTCAGTGTCCGGTCGAGGTCGAGGAGATCGAGGTTCTTCGGCGGCGATGCTGGATTCACATCGTCGATGGAAATCAGGCTGTCCGGGCCGCCGCGCTTGGCGGCCCGCCGCTTCCGGGCGTGATCGACGAGGATCTCGCGCATCGCACGGGCCGCCACGCCGAAGAAATGCGCCCTGTTCTGCCATTTCACCTGGCTCTGGTCGACGAGCCTGAGATAGACCTCGTGGACGAGCGCCGTCGGCTGGAGCGTGTGGCCGGACCTCTCCTTTCGCAGATATCCGCGCGCCTGACGCCGCAGCTCCCCGTACACCAGAGGGATGAGGCGCTCGAGGGCCTTGGCATCCCCGCCGTTCCACGCGATGAGGAGGCGGGTCACGTCGCCTGGAGGTGACGGTGGAGCAACGTGAGGCTTATTTGGTTCGGTCATGAGGGGATCCGGCGCCCATTTTCGCATTACTGGTCGGGGGCACCTTGCCATGCGTAACGCGACGGTCCTCACAGCGGTGTTTCTTTCTGTGTTGTCGATGGGACTGCCCGTTGAGGCCTCCACCTGGACGATCCCCGGCACGGTCAACGCCGGAGGCCTGAACAACACCCGGTTCGTCTCGGACCTCGCGGTGACGAACCCCGGGAGCGTCCCGACGCAGGTGACGATCTCGTTCGTTCCGGCGAATGGCACGACGCCGAAACAGGTCACGCTGAACGCGGGGCAGACGGTCGTCTATCGAAACGTCCTCGACAGCCTCTGGGGAGCACAGGGGGCCGGGGCGACGCAGGTCGCGAGCGATTTGCCGCTCCTCATCCGGGCGCGGACGTACAACACGGCGGCATCCGGCACATACGGCGTGGCGCTGCCCGTCTTTGCGGACGATCGGCTGCTCGCACCCGGCAAGACGGCCGACACTCTCTGGATCAGCCAGTCGGCCGACGGAAGCTCCGGCTACCGCACGAACGTCGCCGTCGTCTTCCCGGATGCCGGCGGAGGCGCCGCGACAGTGACGGTCTACGGCGCGGACGGCGTCGGAATCGGCTCGCAGGATTTCTCGCTCGATGCGGCAGGATTCCAGCAGTTCGGAGTGGGCGGGTTCGCGGGCGCCGTGTCGGTCGCGCGAGCGCAGGTGGAGGTCAGGCGCGGCCGGGCCGCGGGCTACTCCGTCGTCGTCGACAACGTGACGGGGGACAGCTCGCTCTTCTCGTTCGAGGAGCTGCCCACGGGATATCAGGACGTCATCGTGAACGGAGTGGCCCGCGCGAACGGAAGAAACAACACCTTCTTCCGGACGGACGGGCGGTTTTTCAACCCGACGGACGAGGACGCCGTCGTGAAGGTCTCCTTCCACGCCTCGGGTTCCTCGAACCCGAATCCGGTCTCCCGCACGTTCACGGTCGGAGCCGGACGCATCCTCGACGTCGTCGACGTGCTCGGCTCGCTGCTCGACCTGCCGGTGGGCTCGGCCGGCGCCGTGCGGTTCGAGACGGACGCATCGGTGGGCATTCTCTGCCGCACGAGCAACGTCGATCCGGCCGGCGTCAAGCCCGGGACTTTTGGTGCCCAGCAGAAGCCCACGCCGCTGCTTTCGTTTCTCATGTCGGCGGACGCGGGGGCGATGGTCACCGGAATCCGCCAGAACGCGGCGTTCCGGACGAACGTCGGGTTCGCCGCGGGAGCGGACGGGGCGGACTACGCCCTCACGCTGAAGAGCGCGTCGGGTGCGACGGTCGCGACGGCGACGGATTCGCTCGGAGCCTTCGGCTGGACGCAGCCGAACATCCAGGACCTCTTTCCGGGCGTGACGATCCCCGACGACGCGACGCTGCAGGTGAAGGTCACGTCGGGTAGCGTCGACGTCTTCGACTCGTCCATCGACAACGCCTCGGGTGATCCCGTCGTCACGCCGATCATGCCGCTCCCCGTGAACATCCCGTCGTCGGCCACGATCGGGCCGCAGGGTGGCTCGGTTCGTTCGGACGACGGCCGGATCACTCTCAAGGTGCCGGCGGGCGCCTTCGCTGCCCCCGTGACGATCGTGCTCACACCGGAGGCGTCCGGCGTCGCGGGCGCCCTCGGCTCGGCCTACGCGTTGACGCCGCCCTCACTTCCACTCGCGAAGCCCGCACTTCTCGTTTTCCGAGCGGCAGGCGGCCCCGCCCCGACGCTGGGTCTCGTGACCGTAAGCCTCGCCGTGAAGACGGGCTTCGGCACTTTCGTGGCGATGGGCGGGCGCGTCGATCCGGCAGCCGGGACGCTCTCTGTGCCGATCGCGTCGACCAGCCCTTCGGCCGCGTCGGTTGGAGCGACCAGTGCCCGCGGCGCTCTGGCTGACGCCCCGACAATCGTCGTGCCTGTCTCCAACGTGGTCCTCGATCCGGGGAACCCCGCCGTCCTGACGGACGGATCGGTGCGCCTCAAGATCATTTTTCAGTGGCCTCCGTCTGCCGGGGCCCGACCTCCGGGTTACGCGCTCGCGCTTTCGCCCGAGGACGAAAGCGCCCTCGTAATTTCGTTTACACCGCCGACGATCGGCAAGTTCTCGGACAACACAGGCAGAACAGTGCTGTACACCGCACCGCACCGCATCATGGGTGCCGATGATTTGGCGGAATTCAAGATGACGGTCCGGTCCGCCTTCGCCTTCCAGATGACCCTTCCCGGCATCGTGACGATCGTGCGAAGAGACTGGATCATCGAGACCGACTTCACGCTCAGCGATATTCCATGTGAGCAGGATATCTTTCCCTATCAGCTGTCCTGGAAGAATTTTCAGACAAGCAAGTTCAGTATCAATGTTGGCGGCTCGCTATCTTTGTACGGCCCTTCGGAATATATATACGACGTCGCGGTGTGGAAACTCTGTCCACCCGACGCCATCGCCATAGCGTGCATTCAAGCTGGCGCTTGTAAGTGGTACACGACGCTCACGCGAGACCCGGACGGATTCATCGACCTCACCGTGAAATTTTCGGCGTTCTCCAACTTCGACTTCGAGAAGCTTGAGTTCAACCTCGACGGCAATTCGACCTTCGAGTCGCCAGGCGCTACGCTTTCCGGCGGCACCTTTCCCATGGACAATTATCGCGTGGAACCGGTGACATTTCCCCTCCCCATTTCCCTTTGGGTGCCTATCGGTCTGGAGGGTGAGTGGTACCAGGATGATAACGGCGGCGGTTACCCAGCCAACATGCAGGTCCGCCACCGCATCTATTCCGTGGATACGCCCTGAACTAGCGAGTAGGTGCGCTCCGCCTGACGTAGAATCGCGCATCCGGGAGGCAGCGTGATCCGCGCCGAAGGAGAAGGGCGAACGTGATCGCGCTGTTGTGCTTCGGCGCCGTGTTTCTCGCGCTCTGGGGGACGACGCACGCGTTCTTTCCACCACTGATGCGGAGCGTCCGATCCGGTGTCGGCCGGCTCGCTCGATGGCTCCGCGGCCGTTCCCGGCTCGGACCGCTGTTCGGGCGTCTCGAGGCGTGGCGCTCGTATCTTCCTCTCGTCATCGCTCTCGCGATCGGAACGCTCATCATCGTGTGGACGGCCGACGCGTTCACCGACATCGCGGCCGCGCTCAAGGACCGCAACCCGACCGTCCAGCGAATCGACGCGGCGGTCCATGAATGGTTCGGTTCCCGGAGGACACCGTTCACGAGCGCGCTCTTCGTGGCCATCACGACGGTGGGGGGAACCGTGGGAATGGGAGCGCTCGTCGCCACCGTGCTCGCCGTCCTGATGGCGCGCCGCCGATTTCGCTGGGCGGCATATCTCGCGATCACATCGGTGGGCGGCGCTCTTCTCAATCAATTGCTGAAGTTTCATTACCTGAGGGAGCGTCCCGATCTAAAGGTGGCCGTTCTCGACGCGATGGGCTATTCGTTCCCCAGCGGACACGCCATGAGCGGCACGATCATCCTCGGCGCGCTCGCCTATCTCGCGGCCCGTTCGATACGGGAGTGGAAGAACAAGTCCGCCGCGCTCGCCGCCCTCGCGACCCTTGCCCTCGCCATCGGGATCTCCCGTGTTTACCTCGGAGTCCACTGGACCTCCGACGTCGGCGCCGGGTTCGTGGCCGGACTGCTCTGGCTGACAGCTACGACGACGGGTTACGAGCTCTTCCGGCAGTACCGCATCGGCCAGGTCCACATGGCGCAGCGTCGGGCGGCGACCTCCGAGTGAGCGAGGTGCGGCGCGCTTCGCCTGACGTAGAATCCCCGCTCGTGAAGTTCTTCACAAGCTTCAGGGGTGCCCGATGAAGACTCCTCCGCCTCAGCCCCCGCTCGGTCCCGGAATGCCTTCTACGTCGGGCGCGGACTTCCTGACCACGAAACTCGACGTCGCCGTCCAGTGGGCGCAGTCGAATTCGCTCTGGCCGATGCCCTTCGGAACGGCCTGCTGCGCGATCGAGTTCATGTCCGTCGTCTCGTCCCACTACGACCTGGCGCGTTTCGGCGCCGAGGTCGTGCGGTTCTCGCCGCGCCAGGCGGACCTCCTGATCGTGGCCGGCACCGTGGTCGACAAGCTCGCGCCGGTCCTCAAGAAGATCTACGACCAGATGTCCGAGCCGAAGTGGGTCATCTCGATGGGCGTCTGCGCGTCCACGGGCGGCTTCTACCGCGCGTATCACGTCGTGCAGGGGATCGACGAGATCGTCCCCGTCGACGTCTACGTCGCGGGCTGCCCGCCGACGCCCGAGAACCTCATCCACGGAATCATGGAGCTCCAGAAGAGGATCCAGTCCGGCGAGCTGGCCCGTCACCGCGCGTCGAAGACGTTCGTCCCGATCCGCGTCGGCACGGACCCGGACCTCTCGATCCCCGCCTACTCCGACGCCGTCATGGCGCATATGACGGGAAAGAAAGAGCTGCCCCAGATCGGTGAAACGGCCGAGTCCGAGCTCAGCGCGAAGGCCAGGGGCCAGGCAGGAGAGGGGCACCGATGAGCGCGACCCTGACGCGTCCCTCCCTCTCGTTCGGACCCGTGCTCGAGCAGAAGCTCGAGGGCCGCGTCACCGTCGAAGAGCGCCCGGGGTCCGACATCGCGACGCTCGTCACCGACGCCGCGACGCTGAAAGAGGCGGCCCTCTTCCTGCGCGACGACCCGGCCGCCGCGTTCGACCTCTTCCTCGACCTCGCGTCCGTCGACCGGTCGAAACTGCCCGGCAGCCTCGCTCCGGGCAAAGATGGCCGCTTCCAGGCGAATTACATCCTGTACTCCACGAAACGGAACGAGCACCTGAGGCTCCGCGTCAACCTGCCCGAGAAGGACCCGGCCGTCCCGTCGCTCACCGGCGTCTGGCCAGCGGCGAACTGGTTCGAGCGCGAGGCATGGGACCTCATGGGGATCCGCTTCGAAGGCCACCCGAACCTCCAGCGGCTGCTCACGCACAACGGCTTCGTCGGCCACGCGCTGCGCAAGGACTACGACAAGAGCCAGCGCTGGCTGTGCACCGAGGAAGACCTGCTCAAGACCGAGCTTGCCGCGAAGACGGACGACCCCGCGGACATGTTCGAGACGATGACGCTGAACTTCGGTCCGTCCCACCCCACGACGCACGGCACGCTGCGCATCGTGATGCGCGTGGACGGGGAGAGGATCGTCGCGGCCGAGTCCGAGTGCGGCTACCTCCATCGGTGCTTCGAGAAGATGTCCGAGAGCCACACGTGGGTGCAGGTCATCCCGTACACGGACCGGCTGAACTACTGCTCGCCCATGATCAACGGAAACGGCTACGCCCTCGCCGTCGAGAAGATGCTCGGCATCGACGTGCCGCCGCGCGCGAAAGCCGCGCGCACCGTGTTGAACGAGTTCAGCCGCATCATGGATCACCTTGTGTGCATGGCGGCGAACCTCGTCGACATCGGGGCGCTCACGAACTTCTGGTACGCGTTCCAGCCTCGCGAGGAGATTTACGGCCTCCTCGAAGCCTGCTGTGGCGCGCGCCTCACGTCTTCATACGCGCGCATCGGCGGTCTCGCGAAGGACGTCCCGGACAACTTCGTGGAGTGGTCCCGGTCGCTCCTCCCGGGAATCCGCGACCGGGTCGCCGACGTCGACGGCCTCATCACGAAGAACAAGATCGCCTGGAACCGCCTGCGCGGAACCGGCGTCGTGACGAAGGAACAGGCCCTCGCCTGGGGCTTCACGGGCCCGTGCCTCCGCGCCTCCGGCGTCCCCTACGACGTCCGCAAGGACAAGCCCTACGAGATGTACGGCGACGTTGACTTCGACGTCCCCATCGCGACCGACGGCGACAATTTCGCGCGGTACATCGTGCGCATGGAAGAGATCCGCCAGTCGATGAGGATCATCGAGCAGATCCTCACGCGGTTTCCGAAGGGGCCCGTCAACACGGACGACTATCGCGTCATCCTGCCCCCGAAGGAGATGGTCTACAACGAGATGGAAGGGCTCATCTACCACTTCAAGCTCGTATTCGAGGGCGTGAAGGTGCCGGCGGGGGAGATCTACTCCTTCACCGAAGGCGCGAACGGCGAGCTCGGTTACTCGCTCGTGTCGGACGGCAGCGGCTTTCCATATCGCGTCAAGGTGCGGCCGCCGTGTTTTCCGCTCTTCGCCGCGTACGAAAACATCATCAAGGGCGGCATGGTGTCCGACGCCGTCGCCACGCTCGGCTTGCTGAACATCATCGCCGGCGAGCTGGACCGTTAGGCAGGAAAAGGAAAATGGCCGCACGCGTCGTCACGCTCACGAGACCCGAACCCACGATTCTCGAGCGCCTGTATCTTCCCGAGATCTTCAAGGGCCTCGCGCGGACGTTCGGCCACCTGATGAAGAACCTCGGGAACATGAAGGGTCTCCCGACCATCCAGTTTCCCGAGATGCGCAGGAAATACTCGGAACGGTTCCGCGGGCGCCACATCCTCAAGACCCGCGACGACGGCTCGCTCCGGTGCGTCGCCTGCTACATGTGCGAGACCGCCTGTCCGGCCGACTGCATCAAGATCGAGGCGGGGGAGCACCCCGTCCTCGCCTACGAGAAGTATCCGACCCTCTTCGAGATCGACCTGCTTCGCTGCGTGATGTGCGGCTACTGCGTCGACGCGTGCCCGAAGGACGCGATCTGGATGACGAAGGACTATGAAATGGCGTTCTTCGACAGGAAGAGCGCGATCCTCGGCATCCCCGAGCTCACCGAGAAGCCCTCCGACACGGACGCGTCGGGCCCCGGCTACGGTTACCGGCCATACGAGGGCGAGAGCCCGATGAGGAAGGCGGGGCAGTTCGAGCCCTCGGGCATTCCGCTGCTCCCGGCGCTCAGGGAGCGCGGGCTCGCGATCAACCGCATGCCGCCCCCGCCTCCGCCGAAGCCGGCGGCAACGCCTCCGGCGAAGGCGGGCTGAGGAATTAGGCTTGCCTTCGTATTCTTGCCCACGCACTCTTTTCGTAAGGAGATCGCCATGAAAACCTTCTTAGCCGTTTCCGCCGCAACCCTCATTCTCATTGGCTTCTCGGCAGCAGCGGACGACAGCGGTGCCGTCGCTCAAGCCCAGGTCGCAGCCAAGAGCTGGCTTGCCCTTACTGATAGCGCCAAGTACGGTCAGAGCTGGGACGACGCAGCGTCCTTCTTTAAGGGCGCCGTCACAAAGGCTGACTGGGAGAAGGCTGTCAAGGGCGTCCGCTCGTCACTCGGCGCCGTGAAGGCCCGAAAGGTCAAGTCGGCCACGTTCGCTCGCACTCTTCCTGGCGCCCCTGATGGCGAGTACGTCGTCATTCAATTCGAATCACAGTTCGAGAACAAGGCGGCCGCGATCGAGACGGTCACGCCAATGCATGACAAGGACGGCACTTGGAGGGTCTCCGGCTACTTCATCAAGTAGTAGAGGCGAGGAAGGGTTCAGCGCTCCTTGGACTTCCCGTCGCCGATGTTGACGTGCGGCTGGACGTAGCTCGACAGGCGCGAGACTTCGTCCGTCAGAGCGGTGGAGAAGATCTGAGGCCCCCCCCGCACCTTGAGCGTGGCGCTGTACGTGAAATGCTTCCCGGCCAGCGATCCGAGATCGGCCTCGGGGATGTCGAGCGGCGCGCGTTCGGTCGTCACCGGGGAAATCCGGCCGTCGGCCCCCGCGGCGACGGCCGTGAAGAGGACGGCCCCCCGCGCCCTGCCGCCCTGCGGGACGAACGTGAGCTTCTCGAGCGGAATGCTGAACTCCAGGGGCACGAGCCACATCGAGCCGGACTTCTTCGGAGTTCCGATATGCAGCGAGGCCTGGAGCGGATTGAGCGTTTTCGGGAAGTGGACGCCCGAGAGCACGGCGTCGGCGACTTTCTGTTCGGCCGTCCGCTCGATGACGTTCCGGCGCGTGAGGACCCGGACACCGGGCCTCTTCACGCTCACGCGGATGGACCGGGGGACGCCGGGTTTCGACGTGCTGCTCTCGAAGCCGAGCGAGTAGTACGACGTCCACGCCGGCTCGAGGCTCTCGAGCGCGAGCGCGAGATTGTTCCGGCCGACGATGGCGGCGCCGCCCGTCTCCTCCGCGAGGAGATGGAGCGCCGACTCCGCGTCGAGGGTCGCGAGCCCTTCGTTCACGCTATCGCCCGTCCCCGCGAACTCCGCCGAGAGCATCGTGTTGCCAGTGAGTCCCGAAGCATCCACGACAAAGAGCGAGACGCCCGCGCCGTTGGCCGCGGTCGCAAGCCCCTGGAAGGACGCAGAGCGGTCGAAGTCCTTCCACGTCATCTCGGTCATTGAGTTGTTGGCGTTCCCGAGCTTCGGGCCCCGGGAGACCCGGTCGAAGCCCCGCTGGAAGTACTCCCACAGCTCGCGTCCCGGCGATGGCGGGAGCTTTTCGGTCACGAGGATGAGGATCTTCCGCCCCTCCACGCCCGACAGGCTCGCGGCGGTGGACCTGGCAGCGTCGAGGGTCGCGTCCACGTCGTGAGCCTGGCTGTCGCACCACCCGCGCAGGGTCGAGATCGCCTGGTCGACGAGCGGGCCCCGGGTTCGCGCGTCGGCGTTCAGGGCGCTGTCGATCATCGCGAAGAGGCGGCTCTTTTCGCGGGCGGGCACGTCGCCGAGAGCCGACTCTCCCTTGAGAGCCTCTAGGACGGCAGAGATGACCTTCCCGTCGTTCGTGAACGCTCCGCGCGGGCGAAGGGCGCGATCCCAGGAGACGATCTGCACCTCGACGCGCGGGCCGAGGGTGCGCGGAAGAAACTCGGCGAGACTCGCGACCGCGCGATTGCGGTTCGGCGCCGTCATGTGGAGGAAGTCGAGGAACACGACGAGGCGCGCTCCTGCCGGGCCGGGCGGAGCGGGTGCCGGAGACGCCGCCGGCGAAGGTCCCGAGGGAGCCGTCTCCGCGGCCGGGACCGCAGGCGCGTTCGTGTTTCTCACAAACGAAAAATTCGAGATGGCCTGCGCCTTGCCTTCCTGCATGACGACGAAATCGAGAGGCGTCAGGTCGGTCACGGGCCGCCCCTTCGCATCCGTCACGACGACGTCGACGTTCGTGATCGAAACCTCGACGGAACGCGCGACCTTAGGGAGTGGCTCCGCGGCGGGTGCGTCGAGGGGGGCGAGCGCGGCGGCGAGCAGGCCCGCGAGAATACGTTTCATCTCGCTGAGGACCCTACCAGACGAGCCGAGCCCCGAGGCGAAGCTGATAGGGCCGCCCGGACGCGTCGAGGGGAAGGAAGCTGCCGGCGGCGCGTGGGCGCGTGTCCGCGGAACCCACGCTGGCGTCGGGCGGGATCGCTTTGAGGAAGAGCTCGTTGATCTCGATCGCGGCCTTCAGGTGGACCTGGCCCCCGGGAGTGGGATCGCCGAGCGTGAACAGCGAGTCGGGGTCTCCCTGCTGGTGAAACAGCCGCTTCTCCTCGGGCAGCCCCGAGAGGTCGAGGGCCGGGAGAGGAAGGGGCGTGAGGGAGAAAAAGCGGAATCGTTCGACGAGCGGCGGGCGCGGCGGAGCGACGGACGCGTCCGGAGTGGGCGCTGCCAGGGGCGTCGACGGCTCGGCACCGCCGGCTGCGACCGCCGGGAGCAGCGTCAGGGCGAGAACCCACGCGCGCTTCACCATGTAAGGACCTGAAATTATCCGCCCGTTCCGGCGGGGGCGGCGTGAATTTTCAGTGAAGGTAGGAACCGCCGTTCAGGGGGATGGCGATGCCGGTGGCGTAGGAGCCGAGAGGGGAGACCAGGTACAGCACCGCGTTCGCGACGTCGGCGGTCGAGGCCACGCGGCCGAGGGGGATTTGCGCGCGGACTTCGGCGCCCGCCGCGCCCGCGAGGGCATCGCGGACGGCCTCCGTTTGCACCCAGCCCGGGCACACCGCGTTCGCGGTGATCCCGCGGGCGCCTTCGTTGCGCGCGAGGCAGCGGGCGAGATTCACCATCCCGGCCTTCGAGACTGCGTAGTCCGGGTGATCCGTCTCGGCCCGGAACGCCGAGCGCGAGGCGATCATCACGATCCGTCCCCAGGCCTTCGCGCGCATCGCGGGCAGGCAGAGGAAGCTGAGGTGAGCCGCGGATTCGAGATTCACTGCCATCGTCTCCCGCCACCGTGCGAGGAAGGCCGAATCGTCGGGCTGCTCGAACGCGTTCTTCCGATAGAAGCCCGCGTTGTTCACGAGGATCGAAGGAGGGCCGAGGCCTTCCGTGACCTCGCAGTGCAGGCGGCGCCGCTCCTCCTCGCTCCCTACGTCCGCCGAGACGAGGAGGGGAGCCATGTGCCCGGCCGCGGCGATCGACGCCGCGACGGTGCGCGCGGCCTCGTGGGATTTTCCATAGTGCAGGGCGACGCGCGCGTTCGCGGCGGCCAGCGTGCGCGCGATCTCGGCGCCGATGCCGCGTGAGGCGCCGGTGACGAGGGCGACGCGGCCCTCGAGGTCGACCGTGAGCCCCTTCGTCATGGTACGCGCGCCTCGCCCTTGCGGGCGCGCATGATCGCGCCGATCGCGCCCACGAACTCTCCATGCGGAAGGAAGCGTGCCCGGGCGCCCCCCACCGACGTCGCGAACGCGAGAATGTCCGTCAAGGCGACGTTGCGCACGAGCGTCGAGCCCGCGTAAACCACGTCGAGAGGGCCGGGGGCGGCTTCTTGCCTGGACAGGGCCGCCGCGAGGAGCGCGACGTTCTCGCCCACGAGGCCCGTGATGGCGTGCGCGATGTCCCGCGAGTCGCGGGAGGAGATGCGTCCGAGGTTGGATGCCGTGAGATTGCCCTGTAGAGAGATCTCGCCCGACTGATAGAGATCGCGCACGAGGAGGTCGATGCGCCGCCGGTCGCCCTGTCCGGCGAGCGTCGTGAGCGCGTCGTAGTCGATCTGGCCGAGGAGAAGCTGGCTGAAGCCGCGCAGCGTGCCGCCGCCCAGGCCGGTGCCTCCCGCGCGCGCGATGCGGCCTTCCTGACCGACGCGCAGGATCGACGTGCCCGTGCCGAGGCTCACGAGCATGTGGGGCCTGGTCGGGACGAAGTCGGCCCGCGCGAGCAGCACGCGCTCGCCCTCTCCCCAGGCCTCGAATTCGTCCGTGATGGCGATCGGCCCATGGTCCTTGAGCACGTTCGCGAGGCGGCCCGCGCCTGCGCCGGTGGCCGCGAGCGAGGTGGCCGGGTGGCTGGCCAGGAATGCGGCCAGAAGCGACAAGTCACCGCTCGGCCCCACGTAGGTCTGGAGCTTTTCCGGGAACTCGGCGCTCCCGCCTTTCGGCACGACGACGGCCTTGGCGAGGGTAGCGCCGACGTCGAGCCCGGCTTCCTCGCGGAGCTCGGCCATCACGATTTTCGCGGCGTCGCCGCCGGCAGGTTCAGGGTCGAGAGGACGCGCCCCGCGATCTCGCCGTAACCATTCGCGCCGGGGTGGAACCGGTCGAGAGAGAGCCGGTCCGGCCGCTCGTCGAAGAGGTCGGCGGTCGGGACGACCGTCGCCCCCGGAACGCCGTAGCTCGCCTCTTCGAGGGCCACGTTCCACTTCAGGAGCGTCTCTTTCGCGAGCTTCCTGTCGAAGGTCTCGGGGAACGGATTGTAGAGGCCGAGAATTCGGATGGGTGAAGATCCGTTCGCCTTTCGGAGGAGAGAAAAAATTCTTTGAAAGTTGAGAGTGGACCCGGTGAGGGCCGCGGCCATCGGATCGGCGGCCGTCTCGCCTGGCACGACCGACCTCAGCGAGTGGCTCAAGTCGTTGCCCCCGATCGAGACGAGGATGAGGTCTGCGGCGACGACCCTTTGAGCCACGCCCGCCTCCTCCATCTTTCTAAGAAAGTCCCCTGTCTCCGCTCCATCAACCGCAAGGTTGTCCACGGCCACGGTCCGCCCCTCTTTCCGCAGCGCGGCCGCGACGCGTTCCGGGTATCCGCCGCCACCCGCCGCATCGCCCGCGCCGCGCGTTAGCGAATCGCCGAGCGCGACGATGCGAAAGGCGCCGCTTCCAGCCGTCGCAGCAGCGGCTGGGATGGGCGCGGGGACCGGCGGGGCTGAAGGATCTACGGGCTCGCCGAGTCGGCCCTTCAGGGCGGCGGCAAAGCCGGCGGCGAAGACGCCGGCGGTCGCAAGACCGAGCATGGCGGGGAGAAACCAGAGCAGGAGGCGGCGGGAGGCGCGTGTCACGGAACGGTATTCTGCCGGAAACGCAAACCCGCCTCTTGACGCATGGCGTACAACTGTCCGTGGTGAGCGCTTCCGAGGTCGTCCTTTCCGCCGAGGGGCTCGCGAAGAGCTATGGCGAAAGGGAGGTCGTCTCGGACGTGTCGTTCGCTCTCCACCGCGGCGAGGTGTTCGGGTTCCTGGGGCCGAACGGCGCGGGCAAGACCACGACCATCCGGATGCTCGTCGGCCTCGTAAGGCCCACGCGGGGCCGCGTCGTCATCGACGGGCACGATCTCGCGACGGACTTCGAGGCCGCGATGCGCCGGGTGGGCTGCATCGTCGAGACGCCCGACCTCTACAAGTTCCTCACGGGGCGCGAAAACCTCGAGCACTTCGCGCGGATGATCGGGGACGGCGCCTCGGCCCGCATCGACGAGCTCGCGGCCCTCGTCCACATGGACGGGCGCCTCGACGGCCTCGTGCGCACGTACTCCCTCGGCATGCGCCAGCGTATCGGCATCGCTCAGGCGCTTCTTTCCGATCCCGCCGTCCTCATCCTCGACGAGCCCACGAACGGCCTCGATCCCGCGGGCATCCGCGAGATGCGCGAGCTCGTGCGGCGGCTCGCGGGCGAGCGCGGCCTCGCCGTCTTCGTCTCGAGCCACCTCCTCTCCGAGGTCGAGAAGATGGTCGACCGCATTGCGATCGTCCACCGCGGGCGCACGCTGGCGGCCGGGACGCTCGCGGAGCTGACGGAGAACGGGGCGAAGTCGCTGGAAGACCTGTTCCTCGAGAAGACCGGGGGAGAGACCGTATGAGGGTGCTCTCGTGAGCGTGATGCTGGGGCTCGTCGAGAACGAAGCATTGAAGATTCTTCGAAGGAAGAGATTCCGGATCATCCTGATCGTTCTGGCCGCGCTGCTCTGTGTCGTCGTTTTCGCACAGAACCGTCAGCAGCAGCAGCAGCGGCGGGACCACCCCGAGCGCGACTGGCGCGCGCAAGTGGAAAAGAGGGCGAGCGACCTCGAGCGGCAAATGAATCAGCGCCGGGGCATCCCCGAGCAGTGGAAACGTTGGATGCGTTACGAGTCCGGGAGACTCCGCTATTACCTTTCCAAGAATCTGAATCCGAACGAATTGACCGGACCAATTTTCACACGCGCGTTCGCGGGCGTCGGCAGCGTGCTTCTGATCCCGCTCCTCGTGGCCGTCTTCGGGGCGGACCTCGTGTCGTCGGAGTTCGCGGAGGGCACGATCACGCTGCTCCTGACGCGGCCGGTCGCGCGGTGGAAGGTCCTGCTGTCGAAGGTCGTCGCGATGATCCTCTTCACGACGCTCACGCTCCTTGCGGCGTTCTTCCTGGCGTGGGGCATCTCGGGCGTCGCGTTCGGCTGGTCGGGGTGGGAAGCGCCGATCCTGACGGGCTTCCGCCTCGGCGGCGCGTCTCCGGCCGCCGGTTTCGACCTGTCGGGCGTGCGCATCGTGTCCCTCTGGCTGGACACGTTCGCCGCGTGGGGTCTCGCGTGGTTCTCGGCGCTGGCGGTCGGCTCCATCACGCTTCTCCTCTCGGTCGTCTTCCGGTCGGCGGCCGCCGCGATGGGCACGATGATGG
>Ga0209385_1000100_pt1 | contig 30479 bp, 31 predicted proteins | sample NGEPerB_FD_184506 | JGI IMG/M metagenome (GOLD analysis project Ga0209385, IMG submission 184506) | Arctic peat soil microbial communities from the Barrow Environmental Observatory site, Barrow, Alaska, USA - NGEE PermafrostAB12-B... | ecosystem: Environmental > Terrestrial > Soil > Wetlands >... | reverse complement strand
CAACAGGTAGTACACGGAACTCTGCGCCGTTGGTGCGAGCGCACCATCCACGCAGATGATCTGCACCTCGGGATCGACCCGATTGCCAAGTTCGGCCACGCGACCGTCGATCGTCACGCGTCGCTCGGAGATCAGAATCTCACAGGAGCGTCTCGATCCGAAACCGGCTCGCGCGAGGGTCTTCTGCAGGCGTTCACCCTCGCTCAACTACAGCTCCTCAACGTAGTCACCGCTGCGCAGCGCCAGTTCGTCGACGTACTGGTTCGCCATATCAATCGTCGGCATAAATTCCTCGATCGGCGGCAAATCGCTTAATGAGGGGAGGCCCATTCGATCGAGAAACAGGTCCGTCGTCGCGTAGAGGATGGGTTGACCCGGGCCGGCCGCACGGCCGCACTCTTCGACGTAGCCACGCTGCTCGAGCAGACGCGACACCCCATCCACGTTCACGCCACGCAGCGCGGTGATCTGGGTACGAGAGATCGGCTGACGATAGGCGATGATCGCCAGCGTCTCGAGAGCGGCCGAGCTGAGCCGATGCGAGACGTCACGATTGGCGAACTTGGCTACCCATTCGGCGACGTCGGGTGAGGTTTGCATGATCCACCCACTGGCCAGTTCCACGACCTGAAACCCCCGACGTTCGCGTTGGTACTCCTCGCGAAGCCCTCGCAGGACCGCCGTCACCTCGTCACCGTCGGCGTCAACCACGTCGGCCAACTCTCCGGCCGATATCGGCTCGAGCGCGACGGTCAGCATTGCTTCCAACTTCTGCTCGAGTGAACTCTCATCCCTCATAACTGTCGACCCTTCCGATCTCTAGTCCGAGCGATTCGGACAGCCACTCGATTTCAACGTCGCCGAACGTCGTGCCCTGTGAGAAGTTGATGTGCCCCAATTTGCACAGCTCGAGCAACGCCAGGAAGTGGACGATGATCTCGATTCGAGTTGAGAGGCCCGCGGTCAGCGAACGGAACGACAAGCGTCCCAAGGTGGGCAGAGTCTGAGCCAGTGCAGCGACGGTTTCGGCGACCGTGACGGCGTCCACCGTGACGTGATTGAGCCGCACGACGGGCACCGGCTTTTCCTCGATGCCTCGCAGGTACGCTCCCGCCAGCTGCGCCATCGTCACGCCGGCGAGCAGGTCCGGCGGGTGTACGACGAATCCGTCGTCGATGCCACGAAGCCGCGGATAGGCGCGGCTCGCGCGTTCAAAGAGTGAGACGAACGCGTCCGCGAGTGCCGCGTACGTACGCAGTTCGAGCAGGCGCGCCAGCATCACGTCGCGTTCCTCCCAGCCTACGAACTCCTCATCGGGTTCGGCGCTGTCGCGATCGGGCAGCAACTCTTGGCTCTTCATCTCGAGCAGGATCGCCGCGATCAACAGAAACTCCGAGAGTTGCTCGACGTCGACGGTCCTCGTCTCACTTCGCAACACGGCGACGAATTCGTCGACGATCGGGGCCAGTTGGATATCGAGGACGTCGAGTTCGTGACGGCTGATGAGTTGCAGCAGCAGTTCAACTGGGCCGCTGAAGGACGGCGTCGTCACGACGAAGGTCACACGCCAAACACTATCGGACCCTACGAATTGGACGCAGGTCCTCCTCTACGATGGATGGATGCGAGTCTTTTCGGGAATCCAGCCCTCCGGTGCGATGCACATCGGCAACTACCTCGGCGCCATCAAGCAGTGGGCGGAGGTGCAGGGACCTGATTCGTTCTACTGCGTCGTCGACCTGCACGCTCTGACCCTCCAGATCGAGCCCAACGAGCTGCGTGAGCAGACCACCGATTACGTGGCGTCGCTGCTCGCGTCGGGTCTCGATCCGGACGTGTGCACGTTGTTCGTCCAGAGCCACGTCGCGAGCCACGCGCAGATGAGTTGGCTGCTCGAGTGTGTCGCCACGTACGGTGAACTCAGACGGATGACCCAGTTCAAGGAGAAGTCCTCGCGCCAGGAGGGTCACCGCGTCGGCCTGCTGACCTATCCGGTCCTGATGGCGAGCGATATCTTGCTCTACGAGACGGCCGAAGTGCCCGTTGGTGACGATCAGCGTCAACACCTCGAGGTGACCAGGGAGATCGCGACGCGCTTCAACAATCGCTACGGCGAGACGTTCGTTGTTCCCAGGGCGGTTCTGCCGCCGTCAGGGGCTCGGGTCATGGATCTCCAGGACCCGAGCCGAAAGATGTCCAAGTCGGTGTCCAGCCCACTCGGAAAGATCCTCCTGACCGACGAGCCGGCCGAGATCGAGAAGAAGATCAAGAAGGCGGTGACCGACACCGACGGCGAGGTCCGCTTCGACTGGGAGAAGAAGCCTGGGCTTTCCAACCTGCTCGAGATCTACTCCGGGTTCAGCGGTGAGAGTCCCGCAGCGATCGCTTCACGCTACGAGCGCTACGGCGACCTGAAGAGCGACCTGGCAATCCTGGTGGTCGAGTCCTTGCGCACCATCACCGAGCGCTACCACGAACTGAGACGCGATCCCGCGGGGCTCGACGCCATCGTGTCGCTCGGCGCAGAGAAGGCGAGCGCCGTCGCCGCGCCGGTCTACCTTCGCGCGGCGAAGGCGATGGGACTCTTCTAGACGACGAGGCGTAGCCACCAGTTCTCGAGGCCCGAGAAGACGTCGCCTCGCAGGTGGAAGAAGAGGGAGTCGATGATGAAAAGAGCCAACACGATCGGCAACGCCATCGACCGGAAGCGGTAGTACGCGGGCAGTTTGTGGTTGGGAATGAACCGCTCAACGATCGCCGAACCGTCCAGGGGCGGAATCGGGATCATGTTGAACACCGCGAGGAACAGGTTGATCAGCCCGAGGTACACCCCGAAGGTCAACAAGACCTGATTCTGCACCACGTGCAGCGAGAACTCACAGACCAGCCAACCGACCGCCGAGAGGATGATGTTGACGAGCGGTCCCGCGAGCGAGACGTAGAGCGACTGCTTGCGTGGATTGCGCAGTCGTGAAAAGTTGACCGGTACCGGCTTGGCGTAGCCGAATCCTGGCAGTCCGCTGTAGATCAAGAGTGCGGGCAGGATGATGGTTCCGAAGGGGTCGATGTGTCGGAGGGGGTTCAGCGTGAGTCGGTGGTTCTCTTTCGCCGTGGGATCTCCGTAGTGGTACGCCACGTACCCATGACTGACCTCGTGCAGCACGATCGATGGCACGATGGCGATGAATAGGTAGACGTAACTCGACATGTCCAATCCTTCAATCGTGCGCGCGGGGATGCGCGTTCTGGTACTCGTGCTGCAGAGACGTCACTGAAACCGCGGTGTAAATCTGCGTGGTCGAGATCGACGCGTGGCCGAGAAGTTCCTGCACCACTCTAATGTCGGCCCCGTGGGCCAACATGTGCGTCGCACAACTGTGGCGAAAGACGTGGGCACTGACGCGTGAGCGATCGATGCCGGCGGTGAGCGCCCGGCGGTGAATGATTAAGTCGACGCCCTGGCGCGACAGCACTCCCCCACGCGCGTTCAGGTACAGGCGAGACGTTCGACTGGAACCGGGAATGTCGTTGCGTCCACCCGCGCCCAGATACTGCGCCAGTGCGGTACGCAACGCCGTTCCCATCGGCACCAATCGCTGTTTTGATCCCTTGCCGGTCACGAGAATCAGCTCCTCGTCGAAGTCGAGGTCCTCGAGACTGATGCCGACCACTTCCGAGACCCGAGCGCCCGTACCGTAGAGAAGCTCCAGGAGGGCGCGGTCGCGTCGATCGATCGGTGACGTCGCTGGCACTGAGTCGATCAGGCGGGCCACTTCGCTCTCCGAGAGTGGCTTTGGTAAGGTTCGGCCCCTATGGCCTCCTCGCAGTCGCGACGAGGGATCACTGGCCAGGTGACGTTCCTCAACGAGGAATCCGAAAAATCCACGAACCGACGAGACGGCCCGAGCAACCGAGCTCGCGGCCCTTTCACCGTGGCGCATCTCGTCAAAGTACTTTTCCAGCAACGACTCGGTGATTGCCCGGATCGTCAGCGAACGATCGTCCATCCACACCTTCAGCTGTTCGAGATCTCGTCGATACGCCATGGTGGTGGCCCGACTGCGACCTTTTTCGATCGTGAGCCACTGAAGGTACTCGTCAGTGAACTGGCTAGTCGACGTCAAAGAAACTCCCGAACACGCGGTGCAGAGCGACGACCATCGTGGCGTCGAGGGTGCCCTCGTCGCGCAGTGTCGAGCGCAGAGCCTCCTTCGACAACCACAACACCGTCGACGTGCGTTCTTCGGGACCCATTGGACGGCGCTCTTTTTGGGTCAACTGGCGTGCCTCGTAAATCGTCATCAACTGGTCGCTCCAGCCGGGCGAGACCATGAACCGACCGAGCAAAGTCCATTGCTCGGCTTCACAACCAAGTTCTTCGAGTAGTTCACGACGCGCGGCGTCGAGGGGGTCCTCGCCCGGCACGTCCAGCGTTCCGGCGGGGATTTCCAAATCGTAGCGGTCAAAGGTCGCGCGATACTGGCGAAGAAAACCGACCTCGTCGTGGTCATTGATCGCGAGTATCGCCACGGCACCCAAGTGAGTGACGATGTCACGCTCGAAGGTGTGGCCATCGTGGTCGACGGTTCGACGCTCGACGTTAAAGACGAATGAATCAAGCAACCGTTCGGTTTGAACGACCCGAAACTGATCACTCACAAGGTGGCGTCGACCGAAGAAGGGTCGATGATGTGCGGTTCGCGTCCTTCGGCGCGCGCAGCGGCGGCGCTCACGAGGCCGAAGAACAGAGGATGTGGTCGATCCGGACGTGACTTGAACTCGGGGTGCGCTTGGGTTCCCACGAAGAACGGGTGACTCGCGATCTCCACGAATTCGACGAGGCGTCCGTCGGGCGACGTTCCCGAACAGCGCATGCCGGCCGCCTCGAACTGCTCACGGTAGCGAGAATTGAACTCGTAACGATGACGGTGGCGCTCGGAGACGACCGTCGTGCCGTACAGGTTGGCGACGACCGACCCTTCGTCGAGCATCGCGGGACAGGCGCCCAGGCGCATCGTGCCGCCGAGATCGGTGATGTCCATTTGCTCGGCCATCAACGCAATGACCGGCGCCGACGTCGTGAGCGAGATTTCGGTCGAATGCGCGTCGCTTAGTCCCAGACAGTGGCGAGCGAACTCGACGACCATCACCTGCATGCCGAGACAGATACCCAGGAACGGAATATCGTGCTCGCGAGCGATCCGAGCCGCGGCGACCATTCCTTCGACACCGCGTTCACCGAAGCCGCCGGGCACGATGATGCCGTCGAGTTGGCGAATTCTCTCTGAATCGATCTCCGACGGCACGCGCTCGGCCTCGAGCCACTCGATCTTGGTCGTCGCACCGATGGCGAAGCCGGCGTGACGAATGGACTCGCCCACTGACAGGTACGCGTCGGGCATCGTCACGTACTTGCCAATGATGCCGATGCGCAGAGTCCTCGTCGTGTTGTGGACCCGTCGCACGACGTCCTCCCACGCACTCAGGTCGATCGGATGCTCATCGAGGTCAATGCCCAAGGTGTTGCACACGATGGTGTCCAGGCCCTCGTTGTGCATGTTGATCGGGATGTCGTAGATACTCGGTGCGTCGACCGCGGAGATCACGGCCTGGATGGGCACGTCGCACAACAACGAGATCTTGCGCTTCAAACCGTCGGAGATTGGTTGGTCGCTACGACAGACGATGATGTCGGGTTGGATACCACGTGAACGCAGTTCGGTGACCGAGTGCTGCGTGGGTTTGGTCTTCTGCTCGCCCGAGGGGGCCAGGTACGGCACGAGTGTCAAGTGCACGTAACAGACGTTGCCGCGGCCGGCGTCGCGGCGATACTGGCGGATTGACTCGATGAACGGGACGATCTCGATGTCGCCCACGGTGCCGCCGATCTCGACGATGACGACGTCGGCGCCCAAGGTGCCAAGTCGACGGACTCTCTCTTTGATCTCGTCGGTGATGTGCGGGATCACCTGAACGGTCTTGCCCAGGTAGTCGCCGCGTCGTTCCTTGGCGATGACGTTGGAATAGATCGAACCCGTCGTCGTGTTCGACATCTTCGACAGCGATTCGTCGATGAAGCGCTCGTAGTGACCTAAGTCGAGGTCGGTCTCTCCGCCGTCATCGGTGACGTAGACCTCGCCGTGCTCGCCGGGGTTCATCGTTCCCGGGTCGACGTTGAGATACGGATCGAGTTTGCACATGGTGACCTTCAAGCCACGAGACTTCAAGAGTCGGCCGAGCGAGGAGGCCGTGAGGCCCTTTCCGAGCGAACTCGAAACTCCACCCGTAACAAAGACGAACTTTGTCATTTGAAAAACGCCGCACCCACGGATACCTATCTTAGCGAGACGGCAACTTGAATCTGCAGTATTAACGGGGTGTTTCGAGCAGTTGCAGCGCCAAGGCCCGCGCCTGGGGAGTTATCTCGTCCCCCGCCAGCATTCGTGCGATCTCACGAACGCGGTCTTCACCGTCGACGGATCGCACGGTCGTCGTTGTCGCGCCCTCGGCGACGAGCTTCTCGACCACGAAATGATGATCGGCCTTGGCCGCGACCGACGCCAGGTGCGTTACCGCCAGCACCTGCTGTTGACGCCCGACTTCTCGCAGACAGTCGCCGATCTGCTGGGCCACTTGTCCCCCGATTCCCGCGTCCACCTCGTCAAAGACGGCGACCACGTCCTCGTGTGCCGTTTCGAGAGAAAGTGCCAAAAGGACTCGACTCAGTTCCCCGCCGCTCGCCAACATCTGCAATGGCCCCTCGGGTTGACCGGGATTCGAAGTGAAGAGTATCTGGACGATCGAGCCATCGTCGCCCGCGACGTCAAAACGAAGCGTCGCACTGGCCAGAGCCACGCGGGGCAACTGCGCACGAAGCGCGTCGGTCAGTCGTTCGGCCGCCACTTCGCGGTCATGTCGTGCGGCTCGCCCGAGTTCGCTCTCTCGCGCCGTCAATTCCTCAATCTCCGTGTCGAGTTCGCCGAGCAAGCGCTCCTCGACGAATTGGGCTTGGCGTGCGCCTTGCAACGTCTCGAGCATTTCCGACGCTGCACCAAGTGAGCCGCCGTATTTCCTTGCGATCTGTTGGAGCACCGTGACGCGTTCTTCCAACCGCTCAATTGCGCTCGCGTCGTAGACGTCCGGATCCGCCAGGGACGCGAGCTCGTGGACGCTCTCTCGTGCCTGGGCCAGGACACCGCGGAGTTCATGACGCGCTACGTCGAACGACGATCCGGCGGGAATCCGATCGATCAGCTGGGCGAGCTGGCTGAGGATGGCCTGGTCTGACTCACCGTCCAGGTCGGCCAATACCTTTACCAACGTTATTTGACCATCGCGCAGGTCACTGAGCCGGTTCAGGCCTTCGAGCGAATCACTCAGTTCGTTCGCTGACTCGATCTTGACCTCCTCCAACTCGGCGATCTGGAAATCGGCGAATTCGCGCTCACGTAGGCGACTGGCCTGGTCGCCACCAAAGCGGGCGCGGCCCGCGGTCGCCTCGCTGAGCCGTCGACGAACGCCGTCGAGCTCCGACGTCGACACGCCACCACTGGTGTCGAGCAATCTCAAGACGTCACTTCGGTTGCGCAGCGACAACGAGTCGTGCTGGCCGTGGATGACGATGAGATCACCCGCCAACATTCGCAGCGCCTCGACGCTGCTCGCGACGCCGTCGAGGGAGCTGCGAAGACGTCCCGTCGTGCCCGCCTCGCGGGTCAGGACGACTTCGTGACCTTCCCTATCGACGAATACCGCCGCGGCTCGACTCCGTGCCGAGAGGGCGTGACGCGTCGACGGACCGTCGCTTCCTATGCACAGCTCGAGCGCACCGAGCAGCAGTGTCTTGCCGGCCCCCGTTTCCCCAGTGAGAACGTTGAAACCTTCGCCGAACTCCAGTCGCGCGTCATCGATGACACCCAAGCCGTGGGCGTACAACTCCACTAACTGCGTCCTAGGCATGACCCTCTCGCAGGCTCTCGCGCAGACGAAAACCCAGCTCGACTCGTCGCGTCGCCACGACCCGCACGGGGCGTGGGCTACGACGTACTTCAATGGATTGACCGGCGTCGAGCGAGCCGATCGTTCGGCCATCGGCGACGATGACGGCGGACTTGTTGTCCGCAACCAGTCGAACCACCTTCGAACCGTCGACCACGATCGAACGATCGATCGTGAAGTGCGGAGCGATTGGCGTCATGACCATCACCAACAGCGTGGCGTCCACGACCGGACCTCCGGCAGAGAAGTTGTAGCCGGTACTGCCGGTGGGCGTCGCCACCATTACGCCGTCAGCCGAATAGGTCAAGTACTCGTCATCGTCGACGAAAGTCTTGACACGAACCATGTGACCCGCTTGCGCCCTTTCCACGACGACCTCGTTCAGCGCGAACTCTTCGAGGTCCGTGCCCGGCATCGAGATCAAAAGCGCTAGCCGATCGACCACGTGATCGTGCCGCATGGCGTGCTTGATGTTGTCGATCAGCTCGTCTGAAGGCACGTTCAAGAGGAATCCCAATCGTCCAAGGTTGACAGCCAGGACCCTCGCGCCGTACTCGTGCGCGAGACGGGCCGACTTGAGGAACGTCCCGTCGCCACCGAGGCTGACGACGAGGGTCGTCTCATCCATCGTGGGAGTTTCCGTGGTGTCGAGGAGTAGGAGATTTGAGTCGATGTCCTCGCCTTGGAGACGCTCGCCAGCTTCACGGGCGAGATCCACCGCGTCTTGGCGATTGCTGAAAGCCGTAAAGAGCAACTGGGACAAGATCCACCTCGTCAGGCAATGGTAGTAACAACAGGTCGCGGCTCCTGCCAACGTAGGGCGGAACAACTCCGCGAATCGGGTTGACTGCTCCGCGGCTGGCGGATGACGCCCGGTACGGTGTCTTCTGAACTGCGAGGGCGACTCCGTGTGCCGCAGGCTGACCACGACGTCAGCGGGCAATTGTTGTGATGACCTCATCTTGTCGACCTTGGCGAACCGACTTTTACGGACCCGACGGCGCCGTCAGTCCCTCAACTCGAAGACCACCGCCATTAGTATTCCCTGGTTCATCGAAATGCACGAAAGTGGGCACCGTGAGCGTTTTCGAAGATCAACCATTCTCCTCTCTCGATCTGCTCGAGGCGCTGCCCGACGGCACGGCGTTCCTCGACGACCGCGGCGTCATGCACTTCGTCAACGAACTCTTGTGCGAACTGACCGGCTACGCTCGCGGCGAACTCGTCGGCCAGAACGTTCAAATGCTCATCCCGAAGCGGCATCGCAGGGCTCAACGAATGGCCCAACGCGAGTACACCAGTAACCCGAATGCTCGCTTCATCTGGAGTGACCAAGATCTCACCGTCTTGTGTCGTGACGGCAGTGAACTGTCGGTCGACTTCGCCCTCTCGCTGCTGACCCTTGATAAGAAATCATGGATGGTCGCCTCCATCCGTGACAACCGGGCCGGTCGAGAAGCGGAGCAGGCCCGACTCGAGGCCGACGAGCGCTTTCGCCTCGCGTTTGAGGACAACATGGCGCCCATGGTCTTCACCGACCTCCTGGACCGGATTATCGCCGCCAATGACGCGTTCTGCGAGATGATTGGTTACACCAAAGAGGAGTTGTTGGGCAGGGATTCGAAGCCGTTCACGTACCCCGAGGACCACGGGATCACCGAGAACACGCACGAGCGAATATCACGTGGTGCCGCGGAAAAGGTTCGCTACGTCAAGCGGTATCTGCATCGAGACGGTCGAATGATCATCGTCGAAGTCTCGAAATCCCCCGCTCGAGACGCCACGGGCAAGACACTCTATTTCGTGGTGTCCGAACGCGATATCACTGAAGAGAGGGCACTAACGGCCCGTCTGTCGCTCCAGGCACTCCATGATCCATTAACGGGACTCGCGAATCGGGCACTCTTCGATGACCGACTCAGCCAGGCGCACGCGAGGGTGTTGCGCCAAGGTGGCATCGGCGCGGTCCTTCTCTTGGACCTCAATGATTTCAAAGGTGTGAACGACACGTTCGGACATCTCGTCGGCGATCAACTGCTGACGGCCATCGCGCGCCGTCTCGAAACCGTGACCCGCTCATCCGATACGCTCTGTCGATTCGGTGGCGACGAGTTCCTCTACCTCGCCGAAGGTCTCGATTCAGCCGAGCAGGCAGCACAGGTCGCGAGTCGACTCCTCGAAGCCTTGCGAGAGCCGTTCGTCATTGCCGGAGTCCAACTCGATCAGTTCGCGAGTATCGGTGTCGTCGTTTGGAACAATTCCAACGTAGACCGCTCTGTGTTCATCCAGAACGCGGACGTCGCGCTGTACGAGGCAAAACACCAGGGACGCGGCCAGTACGTGATGTTCACCCCTAGCATGCAGCAGCAGGTGGCAAGCCGACACACGCTGGCGCGCGAGTTGCGAACGGCACTCACGAGTGGCCAGCTCTCGATGCACTACCAGCCAATCGTTGACCTCAACTCAACCAAAGTGCTCGGGTTCGAGGCATTGATGAGATGGAATCATCCCGAGAAGGGCTCCGTTCCTCCCAACGTGTTCATCCCGCTGGCTGAAAAGAGCGATCTGATCCTCGACCTCGGTTCTTTCGCCCTGCGCGAGGCGATCGCCGCGGCGAGTTCTTGGGATCGAGGTGCGCCGGCGAAACAACGGCCCTACGTTACGGTCAATCTCTCCGCCCGCCAGTTTCACGAGTACGGTCTCGTCGACTTGATTCGAGCGACCCTCGAGGAGTTCGCCGTACCGCCGGAGCGACTCATTCTTGAAATTACTGAGCACGTGGCCCTGAGCGACGTCGCCGAGACGGTTCGCGTCGTCGAACAACTCGCCGACTTTGGCGTGGGCATCGCGCTCGACGACTTCGGCACCGGTTTCTCATCGCTTTCCTATCTAACCCTTCTTCGGCCCAGATTCCTCAAGATCGACCAGTCGTTCATTCGACCTGCCCGGGAGAGTGCGCAAAACGACGCCCTGCTCGAGACCATTGTCTCGCTCGGCGAGAAGATGGACCTGACAATGCTCGCCGAAGGGATCGAAACGACCGAACAGCTTGGTCGACTTCGCCACCTCGGCGGAGAACTCGGACAGGGCTACCTCTTCTCCGCCGCGGTGCCGGCGTCGCAAGTGTCCGTGCTGCTCGACAGCCCCTGGCCGGCGTGGAGGGTGGCGACGGACGCTATGAACTCCACCGAGATTGCTCAACCCCCAAAATTGCATTCTTCGCTGACGTGACCTGTTCTCGAGTCCTTGCACTTGGCTGCGCCGTCGTGTTCGCGGCGACCCTCCTGGTGCCGGTGACGTTCGGAGCGTTAGCGCGGGCCTCAACCGCATCGCTGTACCAACGGGTCTCGTCGAACGAGGTCGCGACCACCCTCGGCGTGAAGATCGCCAAGGTCACCAAGGTCGTAAATGGTGACGTCACCGTGTGCCGGTACCAGATCGGCACTCTGAGCCACGCCGCGTTTATACGGGTCCAGACGAACGACAACTTGTCGGGATTCATTGCCCACCAGAAACTCGCCAAGACCTACAGCGAGAATCCGAAAGTCGACATCAACTTCAAGCCGCACAGGGCGTTCAGCACGACTCTGGGCTCGGCGAGCTACGGCTATACGTACTCGGTCGAGGTGTTGAAGAACTCGACCATCGTCGACGTCGGTGCTGCCAAGGTCACACTCGACAAGGTCGAAGGGCTGGCGAAGAAGGTTCTCGCCATCTCCTGATTCCTTTTCGACGATTGCTACGAGGACTCGCCGGCACCTCGGTAGCGACGCAGCGCGATTGCCGACCAGATGAACTCCACCACTCCGAACGGCCAGGCGCGGGCGAGGAATCCGTACACCCCGGAAAGGACGCACCCGACGGCGAAGGCCGCGATGAAATGGCGGCCACGCTTCTCCATCGCGTACATCACCATCATGAAGCTCACGGCGCAGACTCCGTAGATCGTGACGGCCATGTTGAAGGACCTTACTGGCCGATGCGCTCAAGAACTGCTTGATGCCGGCGGTGTTCGTCACCGCTACCTCAAGGATGCAGTCCGTCTTCGTGGGTAACGTGCGTCGCTGGTTCCAATTGCAGTGTCGCGTGCTCGATTGAGAAGTTGTCGATAAGACACTCCTGCAACGCGTCGAGGATCTGTGGTGTATGGCCACTGTCGAAACATCGGTCCTCCACGACCACGTGAGCCGACAGTGTCGTCGAACCCGATGACACGGTCCACGCGTGGAGATCGTGGATCTCGATGACGTGCGACAACGTGAGTAGTCGCGAACGCACGTCGTCGAGGTCGAGTTCTTCCGGGGTCGCCTGGAGAAGGATGCGGCCGGCGTCGCGGAGAAGGCCCCACGCCGCCCAGGCCATGAGCGCCACCACGGCCAACGAAGCGATCGAGTCAGACCTCTGCCATCCAGTGAGGACGATGATCAACCCGGCGACGGCCGTACCGACGAAGGCGTAGATGTCGGTCAGAACGTGGACGAAGACGCTGCGCAGATTGAGGCTGGACCGGTCGGTGCGAGCCAGAACGCCCACGGCGACAACGTTGATCACGCAGCCCACTAGCGCCACCGCCAGGACGAGCTGCCCGGTGACGTGCTGAGGCCTGATGAGACGCTGCACCGATTCAAAGCCGATAAGTAGGCACATCGCGACGAGGACCACGCCGTTGACGGCGGCCGAGAGTATCTCCGCTCTCCTCAGTCCATAGGTCCAACGACCGTAGGCCGGTCGCTCGGCCAAACGGATGGCCCACGCGCTCATCGCCAGCGCGCCCACGTCGGTCAGCATGTGACCCGCGTCGGCGAAGAGCGCGAGCGATCTTCCGACGACGGCGCCGACGACTTCGACCACGAGGAAAGTCACGATGAGGCCAAGCGCGAAGACGACCCGTCGACCGTCGCCTTCAACGGGACCGGCGTGCACGTGCTTCGACGTCACGCGGGCCTCGATTGTCGCGCCACTGCTTTCGCCGGCGCCTCGAAGAAGTCCATGTCTCCATCATCGCAGTCATCGGCACGAATCAAGCGGTGGCGCCTTGGGGATCCCCGATGCTTTCTCCGACGCGTTTCAAGTCCCAACCGTCCAAGCATCTCGACACCCTCCTTGGTCAATGTCCATTTCCTAGACTCGGGCGATGGACCGTACGAACCTTGCCCACTGGGAGGAACTCGCGGTGCTCCACGGTACGGGAGTCGATCACTACTACGACCTCGAAAAGCTGGTTGCCGGAGGCACCCTGATGGGTGCGGAAGAGACGGCGGCCCTCGTTCGTGCGACAGCCGGCGCGGGCGTCGACGGTCGTGACGTCCTGCACCTTCAGTGTCACATCGGTTGCGACGCCATCAGCATGGCGCGCCAAGGGGCGAACGTCACCGGCGTGGACTTCTCGCCCGCCGCCCTGACTCGACTTCGAGATTTGGCCGAACGCTGTGGCGTCGAGGTCGCGACACTCGAGGCGGATTCGAGAGCCCTTCCGCGAGAACTCGACGACCGCTTCGACCTCGTGTACGCCTCGATCGGCGTCTTGTGCTGGATTGACGACCTCGACGCCTGGATGCACGGCGTGTGGCGGGTCTTGAAACCCGGTGGCACTCTGGTGTTGGTCGAACTGCATCCGTTGCTCACCATGATCGAGAGCTCGACACCGCTCGTCGTCGATTTTCCCTACAACTTTGACGGTGTGCACACCTTCAGCGGAACGGGTTCCTACGCCAATCGCGACGCGGACGTGTCGTGGACCGTCACGCAGTACGCCCACGGTCTCGCCGAGGTCGTCATGGCTGCGAAAGCCGCAGGGCTCACCTGCGACTACCTCGAAGAGCACACCTCGATGAGCTTCGATCCGCGAGGTGTGGACGAGACCGGGGCGGAGACCGACGGACGGTACCGTTTTCGCGTGGGTCTCGGCGCTGTCCACGGCGACGAACGCGACGCGGCGTATCCATTGCCCGTTCTCTACACGCTGCTCGCGACGAAGCCCGCTACCAGCTAATTCTCGCGAGGAAGCCAATGAGCCGTCGCCGTCGCGAATACTCTTGAAGCGGAAACAGGCTCGCGAGGAACGACCGAAGAGTCAAAGGACAAGGAGACGTCATGATAAAGGGCTTCAAGACCTTCCTCATGCAAGGAGAGTTGATCGTCATCGCCGTGGGATTGGTGGTGGCACTGGCTTTCAGCACGCTGATCAAGGCATTCACCGATTCGATCATCACCCCGCTGGTCAACGCCGCCGAAGGTGGTGGCTCCTCCTCGCCTGGACTCGGCTGGACGATTAACGGACAATTCATCGCCCTCGGTACCTTCATCTCGGCAATCGTCTACTTCATCATCTTCATGGCGGTGATCTACTTCGTTCTCGTGGTGCCGTACCGGGCGTACATGGCCAAGCGCGGAACCACCGTATTCGGGGCGCCTGCTGCGACGAAGAGTTGTCCTGAATGTCTTTCGGGCGGGCTTCCCCTCGGGGCGAAGAAATGCAGTCACTGCGCCAGCGTGCTCGAAGTGACGCAGTAAACGAACGAAAGGTCTTTGCCCGACTCTCCACCGGGCCGCTGATACGTGGTGCGCGACGAGGTGGATGACGCCACCACACCGGCGACGTTACTGGTCGGCGAAGGCCCGAGACACGCGAAGGACGCCGGAAGCGGCGACGACGAGCCCGAACACCATCAGCATTCCTGCGACGAGTAACGCTGGCGGCAGCACGTCCGGCATACCGAGAAACGCGCCGGCGCCATGCCCTCCTAAGGCGGAGGGCGCGTACCGGGCTTCAGCGACCCACCACGTGACGACGCCCGCGGCGTCGATGACCATGGAGAGAACGAGAGCCATCGCGAGCCCTGCCTCGGTACGGGTGATCCGCCGCGGCAAAGTGAGGGGGCGTGTCGCCGCGACCATCGTCGCGGTGCTCGAACCAATGAGGACCACGACGCCAACACCCCATAACAGGAACGCCGCACCGTAGACCGCGAGTCCGCCGTTTCGCTGCGGTGAACTCAGATCGTGTGCCCACAGCGCGAGTCCAGTCGTCGCGGCCGCCATGAACAGTCCGAACGACGTCGTGCGCACGACGGAATGACGTATGACCGACCATCCGCCGCCGCGTAAAAATCTCGCGAAGGTCGGCACGACGAGCAGTGCTGCTACCACCACGATTCCAACGCTCGCCTCTCCCGACCATTGGACCGCGTCGTAGCCCACACTCGCGAGATGTCGGCCGACCACCGGCGTTGCCACGCCCCAGTGCTCTGAGAACTTGGCGAAAATCGCTCCGGCCACCACGAAGAGCGACCAGCAGCAGACGATCAACGTCGATCCCGCTTTCATGCGATCGCGCGAACTGGCGATGTCACCGGCCCAACCGACGCCGCGCACCCGTTCGAGAGAACCGTTTCTCATGAGCGATACGCGAACCCGCCAGGGAACCCGTCGCGACCCGAAGGTGTCCTCCAAAAGAGCGACCATCTCCGGGCCGTAGCGATCACGCCACTGCGGGGGGTACCAACGCAGCAGGCGATCAAATCCTCGAGATCGGTTCATGACGGCGATCCGAGAATCGTGGGGCGATGGGTGCGACCCCTCGCCAACTCGTCGAGACCGAGCCGGCGCGCTCCCTCGTCAGCCAAGACACGCATCTCTCGCACTGCACCAGCCAGCGCCTCACGACCGCTCGAGGTAATGCGGTAGGGCTGACGGCGATCTTCACTCGATGTCCGTTCGATCAGACCACGCTCCTCGAGGCGCGCGATTGCTCCGTACAGTGTCCCCGGCCCCAGGATGACCTCGGCGAAATCTTCGATGTCCTTGCTCAAGGCGTAACCGTGTTTCGAGCCTGACGCGAGACTTGTGAGAATCAGGACGACCGGCTCGTTGTTTCGGCCCAAACTACCTACCATTGATGGTGAACGTCTGCGCATATGTTCGACAATACTACGTGCGACGTAGTATTGACAACCCTTCTTTGGGGAGATTTCCAGTTGGATGCTGCCTGTGCAGGGGACTTTCGACACTGAATGAGACCCGCGCTGGATAGCCATACTTGACCTCAAGTGAAAGTTGGTCAACATTGGTCAATAAATCTGACGCGTCCAGTACGCCCGAGGCTCATCCGCTTTCTTGGCGAAACCTCCTCGAGATGCTGCCTGACGGCATCGTCATTGTCGATCACGACGGAAGGATCCGCCACGTCAACCATCGCCTACTGGCGCTTTCGGGCTTTAGCACCGCCGACTTGATGGGTCACGAGGTTGAGGTTCTGATCCCCGAGCGCCTCCGACCGATGCACGAAACTGATCGCGCCAAGTACAGCGAACGCCCGACGACCCGAGAGATGAACGGATCGTTCAGTTTCGTATTGGCGCGCCACGACGGAAGTGAGATCTCCGTCGACGTCGCGCTCGCCCCGATTTCGGTTGACGGACACGACTGGATCATCGCCGAGGTTCGATCGACCGACGAATCGGTATCCGAGGGTGCACGCCCCTACAACATCCAGCAACTTGGCGGAGCGGCCATGGTCTCGGTCGCCGTCGCGCTGGCCCAGAGCGAAGAGCGATTCCGCCTGGCGTTTGAGAACAACATGGCGCCGATGATCTTCACAGACCTGGAGGATCGGGTCTTCATGGCCAACGACGCCTTCTGTTCACTCATTGGTCGCACGAGAGATGAGCTCATCGGATTCGACTCAATTCCGTTCACGCATCCCGACGACGTCGGTATCGCGGAGAATTCGCTCCGTTCAGCAACGCTCGGTGAGGAGAGTCAATCACTGTACGTGAAGCGCTACGTGCACAAAGACGGTCGCGTCATCGTGGTCGAGGTATCCAGGTCACCCGTCCGTGACAGTGAGGGCAACATATTGCACTTCGTCATTTCAGAGCGCGACGTCACCGATCGAGTCAAGCGCGATCACATGATGCAGTTGCTCTCCGAGGTCAACCGACTCGCCATCCAAGCCATTGACGAGGCTGAATTCCTCCAGCAACTCTGTGACGTCCTCGTCAGCCAGGGCGCCTACGAACTCGTGTGGGTCGGCGTCGCGGCGGGCGCCGGTACCGAGGGCATCGACATCCTTTGTTCAGCTGGTGCGACCGAGTATCTCTTTGGCGAGATGGCCTCGTGGTGGGGATCCTCCGAAAGTGGCTTCGGACCCACCGGCACCGCCATTCGCTCCGGCAACAGTTCAATCATCAATGATCTGACCCATCACTCGGTGAACGAGGCGTGGGGCGAGCGAGCTCGGCAATTCGGATTCGGATCCTTCGTGGCGATTCCAGGGCAGTTCGGTGAGCGCGTGGCCGTGCTCGCGATTTATGACCGACACACGCTCACCTTCGATGAAATGACGGTGAAGGGTCTCGAAGGCATTGTGCGGGAGGCGCAGTTTGCCGTCGCCCACGTACGCTCGGTCCACGACACCGAAGCCGCGCTCGAAGAGACGACGGTCGCCATCGAGAATCTGATCATGACCGAACGCGCCCTCACCGAATCCGAGCAGCGTTTTCGTCTCGCCTTCGAAGACAACATGGCTCCGATGATCTTCGTTGATTTAAATGAGCGGGTGATCGCCGCCAATGATGCCTTTTGCGAAATGATCGGTCGAACGAGAGAGGAAGTGCTCCAGGGTGACGTCAACCAGTTCACCCACCGCGATGACGTCGACGCCCTCGCGGAAGCGCCACGCAGAGTCGCGAACAGCCATGGCCAGATGCACTATTCCAAACGGTACGTGCATCAGGACGGGCGCCAGATCATTGTCGACGTCTCCAAGTCTCCGGCGCGCGACGACTCCGGCAAGACGCTCTACTTCATCATCTCCGAGCGCGACGTCACCGAGGAGCGTGCCCTCACCGCCCAGATCCGACATCAGGCACTGCACGATCCCCTCACCGGACTCGCCAACCGCGCTCTCTTCGAGGATCGCCTGAGTCAAGCCCTCGCGCGGGTCGCTCGCAGCGGCGGAATGGGAGCAGTGTTGCTACTCGACCTCGACGACTTCAAGGGCGTGAACGACACGCACGGCCACCTGGTGGGTGATCAACTGCTCCAGGGGGTAGCGCGTCGTTTCGAAATGGTCACGCGAGCGACCGACACCCTCAGCCGATTCGGAGGTGACGAGTTTCTCTACCTCGCCGAGGGAATAGCCTCGGCCAACGAAGCCGCCGACGTCGCGATCCGATTGCTCGACGTGCTCGAGACGCCGTTCACGTTTCAAGGAGTGCACCTCAATCAGCACGCGAGCGTCGGGATCGTCGTGTGGGATGAAACCAACGCCGACAGTACTGAGTTCATCCAAAACGTCGACGTAGCGCTGTACGAGGCCAAACGCGGACACCGGGGCAACTACGCCTTCTTCACCCCGAGTATGCACCAGAAGGCGATTGGACACTTCGCCCTCGCCCAGGATCTGCGCCAGTCCCTGCAACAGGGTGACCTCACCATGCACTACCAACCAATCGTCAATCTCGGGACGTCCGCGGTGGTTGGCTTCGAAGCCCTGATGCGATGGCATCACCCTGATCGCGGCTGGGTACCGCCCACCGTCTTCATACCGATCGCCGAGCAAAGTCAATTGATCCTGGATCTCGGATCGTTCGCGCTGCACGACGCGGTGAGCGTCGCCAGTTCGTGGCGTGATCCCGATCCGGATGTCGATCCCCCCTACGTCACGGTCAACCTTTCGGCCCACCAGTTCCAGAACCCGGAACTCCTACCGCTCATTAGGCGCTCACTCAACTCGAGCGGCCTCTCTCCGGGTCGCCTGATTCTCGAGATCACCGAACAGGTAGCGCTGGGCGACGTCACCGAAACGCTCAGTGTCATCAGAAGTCTCAATGAACTCGGGATCGGCATCGCGCTCGACGATTTCGGCACGGGCTTCTCATCGCTGTCGTACTTGACGCGGCTCAATCCACGCATCATCAAGGTCGACCGCTCGTTCGTCAGCCCCCAGATCGAGAGTGCGCAAAACGACACGCTGCTGGAGATGATCGTCGCGCTGGGGAATCGTCTCGAACTGACGATGTTGGCTGAAGGAATCGAGACGGTCGCCCAGTTGGAACGGATTCAATCGCTCGACTGCGAACTCGGACAAGGCTTCCTCTACTCTGCGGCCGTGCCCGCGGACGACACGATGGCGTTGGTTGGTCACACCTTTCTGTACTGAGATCCCATCCTCAGCTCTGAACGCCGCGGTCACGGCGCCGACACGCACTGATGCGCACGACGCGCCATCCGATCATTGCGCCGCCGAGAAAGACCAGCGCGACGATAATGAAGGCCACGGCCGTCCCCTGACCGGCCAGTACGCGCAGAATCATTCCGACGGCGACGGTGGAGAGTGTCACGACAAGGCCGCCTCGCACTGAGAGGGCCGATTCCTTTCGCAACGTCACGGTGAGCCACCCGACCAACAGGCCAACGGCAAATGGCCAGGTCGTCGAGGCGATCCCGAGGAGGCGGTCACCGTGCGCGTGGACCGAACGTCCGATGCCGACGAAGACCAACACGATCGCTCCGTCGACCAATGCCCAAAGTCGATACATGAAGCAGGAGCCTACCGCGGCCTCAACACCCCACCATCAGGCGAAACACTCCGAACAACTGTCGGCACCTTGCGCGAAGGGTTTCCCGCAGAAACGGCAAGATGTCATCGGTCGATCTTTGGAACCGCAATCGTGCGAGAGTCCCCGGTTACCGGGTGTCGACTCGCCGCACCATCCGCAATAGATCGCCTTGCGTTGACCGACGGCCGCGGATTGCGGCGCCACACCACCACCTCGGCCAAGATCAGTCGAAGATCCTCCGCTGGCTTCTCGTGGGCTCGGAGGGTTCGTCGGATTCGGCCGTGCTGTGGTGGAGCGGTCCGCGCCAACTCCGTTCAGCGGTGCAGAAGGCGGCTGGCGTCGCTGTCCCGAGTCCCTCGGTGCCATCGTTCTGTTCGACACCGGCCATTTCGAGAAGGCGAAGATGAGGAAGAAGAGCCAGAACACCAACCCGCTCAGTTCGTCCAGTCGCCACAAAGCGCTCAGGCCGTTGGCACCGAAGAATCCGATCGGTACTCCGTGCACCAGGGCGACCAGGTCATTGTGGGCAATGACCATGACGGCAACGGTGATGACGAGTGGAGCGAGCGGCACCACAATCCAGGCACTGGAGTAGCCGGCCTGACGGATGATTCTCGTCGCAGCCCAGTAATTGAGGATGAGGAGGCACAACGCAATGGAGAAGTAGACGAGGTCGTGAGCGTTCATCGTCGCGATGAAGCCAGGATCTAACTGCATTGGTCACCTTCCATAAGTAGGCCACATCCTAAGGACGACGGGGCCGCGGGCCGCGGACCACCATTCAGGTGATGGCGAACGTCCTCGCCACGTTCTGTACTCCACAACCGGAGAGGATGGATTCAAAGCGGAGGGATCAGTTGCGTGGTTCTTTGGCAGACCGAGAGAATTGACGTGGCGTGTCACGACAACGTCGTGGCTTGCCCAGTCGATTGCTCTGTCCTGATCCGTCGACACCCCTGAACTCTGCGGGGGTGGTGGTACCACGGGCGCGGGCGGTGGGCTGTCTGCCTTGGAGTCTCGACGGCCGGACGCAAGAATCGTGATCTCGGCAATGGAGCCACTCTCGAGAGAGGAGACAGGGTGAACACGTGGTCCTGGCGTGTGCCTCTGTATCGACTGCGACACACCTTTGCTCGTCGATGGACCGGCTATCTCAGCGTCGCGTTGCTCATCGGATTGATCGGCGGCGTTGCCATGGCGTCCGTGGCGGCGGGCCGTCGAACCCAGTCGTCCTTTCCCGTCTTTCTCGCGAGCACGAACCCTTCGTCACTCTCGCTTACGGTCTATCAAGCAACGGCGAATGGAGGACCGGGCCCCTCCCTCACGTCGCAGATTCAGCGCTTGCCCTCGGTGGCGCGCGTCGAAACGATCTTCGCTCCCCCGCTCGTGGAGATTGAGCCCGACGGGACGTCAAATCTCAACTCAATTAACGACGTCGTGTCGCTCGCCAGCTTGAACGGGTTGAACGACCAATAGGATCTGCCGGCGATCTTGCGTGGTCGCCCGGCAAATCCCAACAAAGTGAACGAAATGGTGGTGACCGCCACGCCGCGAAGGAATTGAAAATTCACCTGGGTGGAGTTGTCCGATTCGGCCTGTACACGAACGCACAGTTCCAATCGCCAGACTTTGGCACGCCGAAGGTCGTCCCGCGGCTTCTCGTTCATGAGCGGATCGTCGGTATCGCTGCGTTCAATACCCAGGTCGTTCAAGACGACGTCGACAGGTCATACGGGTTTCTCTTCCTCACACCGGCGTTGCTTCGTGACGCATTTCACGTCATGCCGGGACGAGCAACCGCCGCCGCGTACGGAATCCGGTTGAAGAGTGACAACGTCAGCATCGTCGCCATCGAGCACGCGCTCGTCGCGCTCGTGCCCAGGGGCTACACGTACCAGTTCCACGTGACGTCGCACGCGGTGGCGCCAATCCAGCTCGCGATCAAGCCCGAATCACTCGCGCTGGAGGGCTTCGGCGCCATTGCCGCTCTCGTCTGTCTGGTTCTCGCGGCGCAAGCGCTCTCGCGTGCGCTGCGTTCACGCGACGAGGACTATCGAGTGCTACGCGCCCTCGGTGCTCGACCCATCGAGATCGTTGGTGAGGGCCTCGTGGCAGCAATCGCGTCCATTGTTACGGGAACGCTTCTGGCACTGCTCGTCGCCGTGCTGCTCTCTCCCCTGTCGCCCATTGGTCCCGTCCGCTCCGTGTACCCTGATCGAGGTTTTGCCTTCGACCCAGCGGTGCTCGGCTTCGGCAGCTTGGCGTTGATCGGTGGATTGGCTGTTCTCGCGCTGATCCAGACGTTGAGGAACACACCACATCGCCACCACCGCCGTCTCCCACTGATGCCGTTTCGACCGTCGAGGGTCGCGCGCGCGGCGCAGACGACGGGTCTCTCGATCGCTGGCGTCATGGGCGTCCACTTTGCCGTCGAGCGCGGTCGTGGGCGCACTGCGGTGCCCGTTCGATCGGTGATGATGGGCACGATCCTGGCAGTCGCGATGGTCGTCACCACGCTCACCTTCGCGAGCGGCCTCAGCAACCTGGTCTCGCATCCGCCGCTCTACGGCTGGAACTGGAACTACGCACTCAATCCGTCGAACAACGTTCCCCCGAGTGCCACGGTCCTCTTGAGCAAGGATCCACGCGTCAAGAACTGGAGTGGGGCGAACTATACCGATGCCGAGATTGACGGACAACTGGTTCCAATTCTGTTGATGAGTGCGCGTCCCAAGGTGTCGCCCCCGATCCTCGCCGGTCACACGATCGAGACGAATCGCCAAATCGTCTTGGGATCCGCCACACTGGCGCTGCTGCACAAGAAGATAGGCGACACCGTGTCGCTGCAGTACGGCACGATCGCCGACGCCCCGGCGTACATACCAGCCACCAAACTCGAGGTCGTGGGCGTCGCCACCTTCCCGGCGGTCGGCTACGCCAGCTTCGTCTCGGAACACACGTCCATGGGCACAGGCGCGCTCGTCCCCAACGGCGTCCAGCCGCCCGCCTTTCGTCAGGCCATGTACAGCTCCGATCCGAACCTGAACGGACCCGAGCTCGTCTTCGTGCGCCTCCGTCCCCACGTCAGCGCTGGCGCCGGTCTTGCGGACCTGCGGCGGATCGCCACGGCGACGAACAAGATCTTCAACGCCGACCCGCGCACGAGGGGCAACGGACTGAGCGTCCTCTCCGTCCAACGGCCCGTGCAGATCGTGAACTACCGCAGTATCGGCTCGACACCTCTCCTGTTGGCGCTGGGATTGGCGGTTGGGGCGATCGGCGCGTTGGGACTCACGCTCGCCTCCTCAGTACGCAAGCGCCGCCGCGACCTGGCGGTGCTCAAGACGCTTGGCTTCATCCGGCGCCAAATCACTGCCGCGATCGCCTGGCAGTCAACCGTCGACGCCGTCGTCGGCATCCTCTTCGGCGTGCCGCTGGGCGTCGTCGCCGGGCGCCAACTGTGGACGCTCTTCGCTCGAACGATCAACGCCGTGCCCGATCCAACTGTGCCGGTTCTCGCCGTCACCTTGGTCGCAGGGGGCGCTCTACTGTTGACCAATGTGGTCGCCGCGCTCCCCGGACGATCCGCGGCCAGGATTCCCATCGGACTCGTTCTTCGGGCCGAGTAGACGGCCCCTTGCGTTCGTGGTCAGCATTGCGAACGTAGTCGCCTACAGAGCTCGGCGCGATGGTGGCAGTGTTGGCGGAGGTTGGAGGCGAGCGGGTAACTCTCCCAGGAGGTCGCGCGTCGCTCGCGCGACTGTCGCGACCGCTCGCTCGAAGGCCTCCTCGGTCCTCGCCGAGGGCGCACGAATGCCACTCACCTTGCGTACGTACTGACGGGCGGCGGACGCAATTTCAGCGTCGGTCGCCCGTGGTTCGAGTCCTCGTAAAGTGGTGATGTTTCGACACATGGGGCGATAGTAGGACGTGCACGCGGCAACGACAAGTGGTCAGGGGACATTCCAGGGCGAGATCGCACGTGTCCACTCACGCACATGCCTAGTGTGAAACGTTGGCGTCGGCAATACTAAGGACCTTGGACGCGAACTGCACGACCCGATGGCGCTGGGAGCGGACCAACGGCGACGAGCGGGGCTTCGCCATGGTCGCCACGTTGCTGGTCGTAGTGATTCTCGGAGTGCTCGCCACCATCGTGTTGACTCTCCAGAGTCCTTCGACGACCAGCGGCACTGGAGCCACGACACCGCCGGGGACAACGTCGACACCACCCAAGTCCGTCGCCGGCGGGGCCGACCTCGCCGCACGAGTCGCGTGCGAAAGCGATTACCTGTCGATCACGACGGCGCTCAGCGACTACCGCACGCTCAACGGGGCCTGGCCGGGCCCTGGGACCTCGTGGGCAACATCGTCCACGCGCGGTGGCCCCTTCCTCCAGGTATGGCCGAGCGAACAGCGATACTTTTCGATCACGTGGAATGGCAACGTCCTCTCGGTCGTTCCCGCACAAGGTGTGGCGTCACACTCGAATGCCGGGACGAGTTCGCCGAAGACTGGTTGCTTCGCGGCCTGACGAAGAGTCGCCAACGCGACCGAGCGGGCCTAGAGAACCAACCACTGTCGACCGTCGAGTATCTCGCGGGCGGCGTCGAGGTGCCCCGCATGACAGGCCGTCTCTTCGATCAAGTGCAGCATGACAAAGCGAAGATTGGGAATCACCCAGTCGCCCAAGCCCGGATCTATCTGGCGTGGCGGCGCGTCGAGCGACGTCGTACGAATGACCTCGTTCGAGAGAAGAATCTCCTCTCGATACGCGTTGAGCATTTCCGCCCCACTCGGGTCCACGTTGACAAGCCAATCTCCGCCAGCAACTGCGTTCCGGTTGGGCGCGGCGAGCGCTTCGCCGTTGATGATGCATTGGAACCAGTAGTGCTCGACCGCGACGGTGAGATGGCGCAGCATCCCTAGGCAACTCCATCCCGACGGAAGAACAGGTGATCGCAATTGATCGTCTGAGAGACCATCGAGAATGCCAAGTACGTGGTGACGCTGCCTGTCGAGGAATGCCAGCAGCATCTCGGACTCCCCGTTCACTCCACGATCGTAACAATCGACCAGCAACGATTGGCGGAGCGTTTTACTGGTCAAGAACCATATAGCGCTTCTTCACGACCGCTCCTTGGCGGCAGTGTCACTCGGCCCTGCGCGGTGGCGACCCGCGTCGGCGCTCAGCGTGGACGGACTTCGGTGCCACTGCTCGGTGTGATGAAGAACGCCGTCGCCGGAGCCTCGACGTCGATGGTGTGCCAGACACCGGGAGGATTGACTATCGCCTCGCCGCTCTTGAGAATGGTGGACCGTACGCCATTGTCGAGCTCCTGATGGAGCACCAATGAGCCCGCAACGCACACGACCAGCTCCTCGCCCGCCGAATGCGCTTCCCACGTACTTGACGGTTCTCGAAAGGTAAACATCATCACGAGGCGACCGTCGGCTTCGCCCAGGGCGGACCTCTCTTCATACTCCTGATACCACGCCATGTCGCCGGTGTAGTGGGTCTGACGAAGTACGGACGCGCCCCTTCCCAGGTGCACCGGAAACTCCTCGAGAGTAAAACTGTCAGTCACGGCCGGAAATTAGCGTTCGAGGCCGACGTGCTCTGATCAACGAGAGCGGTCGCGGGCAAGGTCGGTCCAGCTACCGATCGAGGGCCACAAGGGCAGGGACCGGCGTAGACGCCAAATGACCGCGTGCCCCGCGACGAGGGGGTTGACCGCGCTGGGCACCAGCGTCATACTGACGCTATGTCCGATGCGGAGATCGACGCCTACCTCGCGTCACTGCCCGAGTTACAGCGCACCACGCTCGCTGAGCTTCGCCGGACCATCCTGGCTATCGTCCCCGAATGCGAACAGTGCCTCTCCTACGGCATACCGGCCTTCCGGATGCACGGGAAGGTGATCGCTGGTTTCGCCGCGTTCCGCAACCATCTCAGCTATTTTCCCCACAGTGGTTCCGTGCTCCCTCAGCTACGCAAGGACGTCGCGAAGTACTCTACGTCCAAAGGCACGTTGCGATTCCCGAGTGACCAGCCGCTCCCTCCTGCTCTCGTGGAGAAGCTGCTGCGCATTCGGCTGCAGCAGGCGTTTCATGGCGAGTTGATGGACGACTAGTTGACTATGAGCAGAGTGCGGTCCGTCAGCACGAGCCATACGACTGCGGAGACGTCCACCAGGTGTCGGGACTGGTTTAGGGCTTCCTGCCCGCTACGAAGGCAACGGCGACGATCCACGCTTCATCAATCGTGACGTCACGGCGCGTGCTGGTTACTCCGCGCCGGCGTAGCGACCTGCGGTCTCTGGGAACATGGCGCGGACAATCTTGAAATTCGAGACGTCCGTCGTTCCGTCCGAGTGCAGATTGATCAGTGCGTCACGCATGTACTTCTCGATCCCCACTTCCAACATGGCACCGTAGCCACCGTGGAGTTCCATCGCGTTCTGGCAGACCTTGACAATCTCGTGGGACGCGAAGACCTTCACCATGTTGCACAGCGTGTCGGCGTCGGGCGAGAGTTCGTCGACCGCCAGAGCGGCGTGACGGAGCAACGCGGCGACGGCCTCGAGACGGGTGGCCATGTCGGCGATCCGTAACGCCACGGCCTGATGCTTGATCAGCACCTTGCCACCCTGGACGCGTTCGTGAACGAAGGCGACCGTTTCCTCGTACGCGCCGAGACCGATACCGAGGCTCTTCGCCGCCACCAGGATCTTTCCGGGGCGAAAGTAGATGCCGGCCTTGCCAAGGGCGTCGTTCAACACCAGCAAGTGGTCGGCCGGTACGCGACAGTCGTCAAAGGCGATCTCGCCGTTGTTCATGAATCGACCACCGATGGTCTCGTTGCAGCGCGTGACCTCGAGGCCTGGCGCGTCGCGGGGCACGAGGAAGCTCGACGTTCCCTGTTGCATCCCCACGGCGTCGTCGGTATTGGCGTACACGACGTAGAGCGACGCGTCGTACCCGTTGCTGATGAACTGCTTGCGGCCGTTGATGACCCACTGATCACCCTGAAGGAACGCCTTCGTGTCCATATTTGTTTCGGGAACGTTGTAGGGCAGCCAGCGGTCGGACGCGCCGCGCGGCTCGGTCAGACAGTGGGCCATCAGAAACTGCGGCTCGGCCATGTAGCGGGTGAACCAGTACTCCTGCAGGTGTTCCGGAGCGAATTGGGCGATCAGCACCGAGATCTTCCAATTTTGCACGAGCTTGTCCGCGAGTCCTGAATCACCTTTGGCCAGTTCGGTGGCAATGACCGCGAGGGTCTGGGATTGGGTCAGTGGATCGAGCGCGACGCCGCCGAAGCGGTCGGGCACGCCGAGCGCGCGCAGTCCCGCCGCGTCGGCCTGCTCGAGGACGTGCGGCGCGAGTCGATCGCTGGGATCCATTTGCCACTCACGTGTGCGGTCGGCCCGTATGAACGGGATGACCACCTGGTCGACGTACTGGCGACTGGTGTCTCGCATCATCCGCTGTTCTTCAGTCAGGTATCTGTCTTGAAAGTACACATTGCCCCCTACCAGTTTCCTTGACGCGTTTCGTCTCAGTTACCGTCGCGCCCGTGACCGAATCTATCCATTCCCTCAGATGATTCAGTAAGAAACCACTCGGAGTCAGGTGAAATGATTTCGAGGAGGTTCAAGCGATCCATTGTCGGGAACGACGCGACTGACACGCCCATCGCCACGGGACCACTGATTGGTCCGTTCTTTAATCCTGGCTCGTGCTGCGTCGCAACCGAGGTTCAAGGCAGTTTGCTCGTCAACTCCAGTGGCGTTGGTCACGCCGAACGAGTAGATGAACTCTCTACGGCAGGGGTCGACGAAAGTAGTGGATGATCGCCGTTGTCCGGCTGCCCGAAATGCCGGGGATGAACGCCGTCAGCGAATTGATCGGAACGGCCATAAAGAGTTCCCAACCTTCAGAGGGCAATTCCACCATCGCCGCGCCGAGTTCTCGCCATCCCTTCTTGCCCACAGGAATGTACTTTTCGGTGTATTCATATCTCATCGTTTCACCGTAACGCACGGGCACATCGTGACGACGCGGCAAGAAGTTGGCTCGTCACTGTTGTTGATCCGTTGATGAGGGCCGCTGCTACCATCCGGTTAAGCGACGCGTCACCACTGGAACGTCGCCACCCAGCACCACACGGCGGTGCGACGTTCGCAACTGTCAAGCATCCGGCGGTGTTGGCTCACCGTTACCGCAGTGTGTCGATCGTGAGAGAAGCCAAGCGTGAATCGTGTCCATGTCGCGTAAGTCACTATCGTCGAACCGCCTCGCCCTCGTACTCGCGGTGGCGATTGGTGGCGTCGCACTGGTGGCTCCGCGGGCGTCCGCGATCACGACCACGAGTGCCGCGACAGCACCCACACACTCTCTCGTCGCGAGAACGACGTTGCCCGGAACGGGGTGCCCGGTCTTTCCGGCCGACAACGTGTGGAACACGGCGATCACGTCCCTTCCGGTTAACTCCCACAGTGCGGTGTGGTTGGCCTCGATGGGTTCGGCGACAACCAACCTTCACCCCGACTACGGTCCATCCGGCAGCCCCGCTCATCCTTACGGCATCCCGTGGAACGTCGTGTCCGCTCGCACCGCCTTCACCAGGGTGACGTTCCTCTACGCCTCAGAGAGCGATCGGCGACCCTATCCCCTCAGTGCGTCGACACCGATCGAAGGAGGTTCGGATCGGCACGCGATCATGGTCGATCCGAGACGATCGCCTAGCTCGGCTCCGTGCACGTTGTTCGAAACGTACGACACGCGGTATCGCGCGCGGGGCCAGTCCTCCGCCGGTTCCGGCGCGATCTGGAACCTCAAGTCCAACGCGCTGCGTCCGGCGGGCTTCACTTCCGCAGACGCCGCGGGTTTGCCGATCCTCCCGGGTCTGGTGAACTTCAATCAAGTGGCTTCGGGCGCGATGACCCACGCGATCCGCTTCACCGCCCAGTGCACGCAGCGTTCCTTCCTCTGGCCCGCCCGCCACCAGGCCGGACAGAGTGACACGAATTGCCCGCCGATGGGCGCACGTTTCCGATTGGACGCCTCCTTTGCACTATCCTCGTCGCTCTGCAGCTCGTTCTGTCAGACCGTGGTGACCACCATGAAGACCTACGGACTGGTCCTTGCCGACAACGGGAGTAATTGGTACTTCCAAGGAACTGCCGACACCCGCTGGACCGCGACCGAAGTCGATCAGTTAAAGCAGATTCCCGCCAGTCAGTTCGCCGCGGTTGACGAGTCCTGCCTCGAAGTCTCACCGAACTCAGGTCAAGCCATTCAACCCGGCACCCCTCTCTTTAGCCAGCGTTGTAGTTGAAACACGTCAACCGATCAGCGCAATCTCGACGGTGATGCTGTTCACTTGAACTTTCGATAAGGCCCGAAAATCTTCTCCTCGCGACCCGCGTAGTCGTGTTACTGTCAGCACCAGACGCCCAGACCTTGCATCTCACTCGCCGACAATTCGTCAGGCGAGGCGCGGGAGGTATGTGTTGAATGACTGCAGACGAGAGCAACGTAATCGTGCCCCGAGTGGAGCGATTGGCAAGACGACAGCGTTCGACGTCGAGCACGCTGTCCACGGAATCACCATGAAGTTCTTGGGACCATAATCGTGAGCGACACCCTACGATTCGTTCGAAGTCGCGGCATTCCGCTCGAGATCATCTCAAAGGTTGCCTCGCGCAACGGCCTTCTCGAGTCGATGGCCGAGGGGGGCCAAGTCATGGACGTCCGCCACCTGCAACTCGAGGAATTCGTCCGTGTCGCTCGTTCGCTCGGCGCGAGTTGGGTGCAGATCGGCGACTCGCTGGGGATTGGTGCGCGCGCGGCGTGCAAAGAGTTCGGAGAGTCACAGGAGAACTGTCCGGAGCGATCACCCGATCCGCTTACCGCGCCGCAACCCTTTACGCCATCCAGTCTCTCAAGGAGTGAATGAGACGCGCAGCGCGGCCGCGTCGACGACGCTCCCATCCTTCGCAGAAAGGGTCCGATAGACAATGGCACCACCGCGCGCCGACGGCTTGGCAAAAGTGATCCGGCGGGCGTAGGGTCCCATTATTCCCATTGAGCCGCCCAAAACTGTCGATCGCACCAGCGCGTTGAGACTTCCGTCTTGTCGAACCTCCACGTTCACGACCGCTTCAAAGGCCGTGCTTCGACCCGTCAGCCTGACCGGTGAGGAGATCCTGCTCAGCGCCGTCGGTGACGTGACCTGAATGTGGGGCGACACAGCGCCAAGCACCCACCACGTGTTCGACGAGGACAGTTGACGAACCAGAATCGTCGTCGGGATGCTCAGCGACGAGGGCCGCACCTGAACCTCGCCTGAACGGTTGTCGCCGGACTGGAAGGCACCGATCAACGGACGAGTGAAACCCAAGTAGTCGATCGCGAACGTCTGCGCTGCCAGCAGTGGATCGCTAAAACGCGTCGCAGAGGAAGCGAAGGGCCAGATCGCCGTGGCGGGCTGTTCCGTCGCAGCGAGGGTCGTCGTCGTGGTCGTGGTCGACGCCGGTGCAGCGCTGCCCCAATGTCGTCCAACAATGACGCCGGCTGCGCCCACCGCCGCGAGCAGTACCAAGGACAAGAAAAGCGAAACTGCGGACCGCTTGTTCATGAACAAATCTTGCTGCCGACTCGATCACTGGTTATAGGGTCCAAGGTCATTTCCCGCAAACAAGCCGAGGGCTCGTCACGTAGTGCCCGGTACCACCGCAAACCCTTACGACGTAAAGACCAGTCCCGGAGCGCTCGTTTGTCATCTACCCAGGTAGGTGACAAACGGCCTCGACGTTGTTCCCGTCGGGGTCTCGAACGAAAGCGCCGAAGTAGTTCGGGTGGTACTCGGGCCAGAGCCGTGGTTCGTGCAGCACCTCGGCGCCCTGGCCG
>Ga0209385_1000098_pt1 | contig 30954 bp, 29 predicted proteins | sample NGEPerB_FD_184506 | JGI IMG/M metagenome (GOLD analysis project Ga0209385, IMG submission 184506) | Arctic peat soil microbial communities from the Barrow Environmental Observatory site, Barrow, Alaska, USA - NGEE PermafrostAB12-B... | ecosystem: Environmental > Terrestrial > Soil > Wetlands >... | reverse complement strand
GCAGTTGAGCGTACAACGCCACGCTGAGCTCCTCGCTGGGATCGACCCAGAACCACGTGGACGCCGCACCACCCCACGCGAACGAACCTTCAGGCACGAGACTCTTATTGCGTACGTGGTCGGTCACCACCGAGACGCCGAGGCCGTATCCGATCCCCGCCTGGCCCGCTTCGCTGAACGAGTCAACTGCGAACTCGGCCAACGTCGTCTCGTCGGGCAGATGGTTCTGCGTCATCATCGTGACGGTACGTCGAGAGAGTAGCGACGTGCCATTGAATTCGCCACCGCGAATCAACATCGTCATGAAACGCTGATAGTCACTCGCCGTGGTCACCAATCCTCCGCCGCCCATCAAGAGGCTTGGCTCGAACGTTGCTGCTCTTGACAACTCCTCGACCGGTAGCGCTTGACCGTTAAAATTGACGTAGAGCATCGCGAGACGGTCGACCTTTTCGGGCGGGCAGTACCAGTGTGTTTCAGTCATTCCCAGCGGCGCGAGAATCCTCTCGGCGATGAACTGATCGAGCCGTTGACCGCTCCAGATTTCGATGAGTCGACCGAGCACGTCGGTCGCCACGGAATAGTTCCACGCGCTCCCTGGCTCGAAGAGCAGTGGCGCCGAACACCAATCGCGCACCGCTCCCGCCAAATCGATGCCCTCGGGGAAGCGCCATTGGGTTTCGTCGTAACCCTTCGCTCGATAGATGGCGTCGACGGGCGTGAGATTCTGGAAGCCGTACGTAAATCCCGCCGTATGCGTGAAGAGGTGATGGACGCGCACCGGCTCGCTCGCTGGCCGAGTTTGCGGCGCTTGGGCCGGCCCTCCGACGTAGATCTGCGGTTCACGGAGCTCGCTGATCCACCTGCTCACTTCATCGTTGAGGTCAAACCGTCCCTCCTCGTACAGCATGAGAGCAGCTACCGCAGTGATTGGCTTGGTCATCGAGTACAGACGCCAAATCGTGTCGTCGGTCACTTCGAGGGACCGTTCTCGATCACGATGTCCACCGCGGCCCACCCAAACCGTCTTGTCCGCCCGGTTGATCGTGACGAGCCAACCGGCCAATCGGCCCGATTGGACGAAGTCGTCGAAGTAGGAGGGGATGCGCTGCAGACGCTCGGCGTCCATTCCCACCTCGGTGGGTTCACCTTGCAAGTCCAGTCGCATTCGCCCCCCTTTGGCCTGCACGCTGCGGTTGTGCCATGAGACTAGCCGAAACTGAGAGGTGAATCACTTGACATTTTTCGGTGGCTCTGCTTTACTTCCACCAACGAAAGCCGTCGACGTGATGGCGAAGGGGGAGAACCAATGAAGAACAGGACACGCTGGTTTGCGAGTTCGCTCGCGCTGGCAACGTTGACGCTGGGGGCGACCGCGGGCATCAGTGGTGCGGCCACGGGTGCTTCGAAAGCCCCCTACAAAGTCGGGATCGTCACTGAGGAGACGGGTATCTACTCGGCCTATATCCAAGAGTGGATGCAGGGCATGCGCATCGGTATGAGCTACGCCACGAAGGGCACCAACAAGGTTAATGGTCACTCGGTCAAACTGACGGTCATGGATGACGCGGACAACCCGACCACGGCTGCCACCGACTTCAAAGGCATGGTGGGTGCGGGCTACAAGATCGTTGGTGGCACCGGCGACTCGGGGATCGCCGCGGAACTCGCTCCGTTGGCACCACAGAACAAGGTTCTTTACATCTCGGGTGCTGCTGCGGCTGACCTCGTTACCGGCGCCAACCGCTACACGTTCCGCTCTGGACGTCAGACCTACCAGGACGTCCAGACTGCGTCGTCGTACGTGAAGTCGCTCGGAACCGGCAAGACGATCCTCGTCCTCGGACAGGACTTCGCCTTTGGCCAGTCGTACGTCACCGACGCGACGAACGCGTTCAGCGCACTGGGCGACACCGTGACGAGTCAGTTGGTGCCGCTGACGACGACCGACTTCACCCCAGTTGCACTCCAGGTTGCGCAGGCGCACCCGGACATTGTCTTCCTCGCTTGGGCCGGCGCCACGGGCGCACCTCTGGCCCAGGCTCTGGACCAGGCGGGCGTGTTCGGCAGCTCGAACGTCATCACTGGGCTCGCCCAGCAGGCGACGTACCAGTTCTACGGAACGGCCGGGCTGAAGTTCAACTACATCTCGCTGTACACCTACCAGTCACCCCACAACGCGGTGAACGACTACCTCGTCAGCCAGATGGAGAAGCGCTACAAGACCACTCCTGACCTTTTCACGGCCGACGGCTTTGTCTGGTCGCAGATGGTGGTGCGTGCACTCCAGAAGGGTGGTGGGACCAACGTGATGAAGATGATCAAGGGGCTCGAGGGCTGGACGTTCCAGGCGCCCAAGGGAACGCAGACCATCCGTGCTGCTGATCATGCCATGCTGCAACCAATGTTCCAGGTCCAGCTCGTCAAGACCGTCACCAGCGCCTACCAGCCCGTGACCCTTGCGACGATCTCCGCCGCGAAGACAGCGCCCCCGGTAAGCGCACACTTCTAAGCACACCGGAGAATTCGTACCCCCTCGTGACCGACAACAAGGAATCCCAGACCCCCGCGCTTCAAGTGCGAGGTCTGGGATTCCGAGTTGGCGGTGCCGAAATCCTTGACGACGTTTCTCTCGAGGTGGCTTCCGGACATTTTCTAGGGGTCATCGGTCCCAACGGTGCCGGCAAGTCGACCTTGCTCAACCTGCTCAGCGGGTTGCTCACGCCCACCGCGGGGACGATTGAATTCGACGGTCAACTCCTCAACGGTCTGCGTCCGTCTCGGCGCGCTCGCCTGGGCGTGGGCCGAACGTTTCAAACGTCGAGCGTCTTCGAGTCGCTGAGCGTTTTTGAAAACGCGAGGCTCTCGGCCGAAGCACGACTCGGTGGTAGCGCGAGATTTTGGCACCGACCTTCAATGAATGACGAAGCCAGCACGGGCGCCGAGCGAGCCCTTGAGATGGTTGGCCTCACGAGTCTCGCGTGGCGCCCTTCAGGCGCGCTCTCGCACGGCGACAAGCGAAAACTCGAACTGGCAATTCTCGTCGCCGCCGACGCGAGTCTCCTCTTGCTCGATGAACCAATGGCCGGCGTCAATACCGAAGACGTGCCGGTCCTGTCTGAACTCATTCGGCGGCTTCACGGTGAGGGCCGAACCGTGCTGATGGTCGAGCACCATATGGCCGTGGTGGTGGGACTGGCTGACACCATCGCCGTCCTCGACTCCGGACGACTTCTCGCTCACGGTGACCCCGCGTCGGTGGTAGCCAACGAAGAGGTCCAGCGGGCCTACCTCGGACAGCCGCTATGAACAACGCCATCGAACTCATCGACGTGCACGTGTCGATTGCGGGTTCTCACGTGCTCCAGGGCGTGAGTCTGGAAGTGCCCGAAGGTGGCGTCACGGCCCTGCTCGGTCGAAACGGCGTAGGAAAGACGACGACCGTTCGGGCCGTGCTTGGTCTTTCCGCACGTACTGGAGTCATTCGAGTGCTCGGTCAGGATACGCAAGGCATGCCGACGCACCGCGTCGTGGGCTTGGGCGTCGGCTACGTGCCCGAAGACCGCATCGTCTTCGCCGGTCTCACGGTGGCTGAGAATCTCCGTCTGGCCGAACGAACGACTGATCCCAATTACGACGCCGTCTATCGTCTTTTCCCCGAACTCAAGACTCGTTTCAAGCAACGCGCGGGCACGCTCTCCGGCGGTCAACAGCAAATGCTCTCGATCGCCCGTGTGCTGCTGAACGGCTGGCCGCTGCTGCTGATCGATGAGCCGTCCAAGGGTCTCGCACCGAAACTGATCGGCGAACTGGTCGACGCTCTCGAGAGGATCGCCACGGAGGCGACAATTTTGCTCGTCGAACAGAATCTGGCGGTCGTGACCAGATTGGCTCAGCGTGTCGTCGTCCTCGACCATGGCCAGGTCGTCCACCATGGCTCGATTGCCGATCTCGGTGACGCGCAGCTGACTCAACGCCTGCTCGGCGTTGCGGGTTCGCTGTGAGCGTCTACGTCACGCTCGCGTTCACGAGTCTCGCGTTGGGTGCCGTCTACTTCTTGGCGGCGTCCGGACTCTCACTCATCTACGGCCTGATGGACGTGCTCAACTTGGCCCACGGAATGTTCATGACGATTGGCGCCTACGCGGGCTGGGATCTCGCCGCGCACCTGCCGACCACCTGGCCGGGGTCGTGGATCTTCGTTATCGAGGTCGCCGCCTCCATCGTCGGAGGCGCCCTCGCCGCAGGCATCACCGAGATCGTGTTGATTCGTCCTCTCTACGGGCGGCCCTTGAGCCAGATTCTGGTCACTATCGGCCTCGATCTCGCCGTCGTCGCGCTCCTCCTTGGTGGGTTCGGCAGTAGTTCACTCACCTTGCCCGTCCCCCTATGGCTGATCGAAGCCACCCGCTCGGGCAATCTGATCCTGCCGCACGCCGACTTCGTCGCGATTGGAGCGGGCATCGTGGTTCTCGTCGTCTTGGAGTGGTTCCTGCGTCGGACGCGATACGGCATCACGATCCGAGCGGGCGTCGAGAACCGAGAGATGGTTCGAGCCCTCGGAATCGACGTGGGTCGGGCGTTCACGCTGGTGTTCGTCATCGGCGGCGCCATGGCAGGGTTGGCCGGACTGCTCTACACCGTGGTCTTCAGCGGCGACCTCGTCTCGCCTCTGCAGGGCGACAGCCTGTTGATCTTCGCCCTCATCGTGGTGGTCATTGGTGGACTGGGCTCGATTCGCGGTTCGGCCGTCGCCGCCTTGCTCGTCGCCGTTGTCCAGGACTTCACGAACTACTACCTGGGAACACATTCTGGCTTGGCCGAGATTGGCAACCTCTCTGTGGTCCTGCTCCTCGCCCTCGTTCTTGAGTGGCGCCCTAGGGGTCTCTTCGGGAGGACCTCGTGAAGGTGCCACGCCTCGGCCTGATAATCGGCGCGTGCGCCGCTGTCCTTGCCGCGCTACTGCCGTTCATCGGGTTGCACGTGCCATGGATCCTGCCGGGAGCCGTCGACGTCGTCAATTCGCCCGGCACCCTCGGAGTCCTCGCGCTGTGCTTCATCTTCGGCGGGGTCGCGTTGGGTTATGACGTCATGTTCGGCTACACGGGATTGCTCTCACTCGGCGTCGTCATGCACTTCGCTACTGGTGTCTACGTGTTTGACATCGCGCTGACCCACTGGAACTGGCCTCTGACCTCGGCACTGGTCTTGACGTTCGTGGTGACGCTGGTGATGGCGGTGGTCCTGGGCGCCATCGCGCTGCGAGTCTCGGGTATTGCCTTCTCAATGGTGACCTTGGCCTTCGCGCAAGCCGTCTACTACCTGGTTCAGGACAATCCCCATGGGCTCACCGGCGGCGACCAGGGATTGGCAATGAGTTCATCACGATTGCCAACCTTCCTCTCGGGGGCCGTCTCCAATACCCGCAACCTGTACTGGATCGCGTTGGGCTTTCTGGCCCTCACCTCGGTCGTGGTATGGATCGTGACCGAGTCGGCGACCGGGCACGTCTTCGTCGCGATCCGAGATAATGAGCGACGCGTCGAGGTGCTCGGACTGCGACCGTTTGGTTTCAAATTGGTGGCGTACACAATTTCGTCGCTGATTGCCGCCGGAGGTGGGGTGGTCTACATCCTGCTCATCGGGACCGCGGTGCCCAGCGCGGTCGCCTCGATCACGCTCACGCTTTCGGTTGTGATCATGGTGGTACTGGGCGGGGCCGCCTCGCGATGGGGAGCCGTGACCGGTGGCATCGTCTACATTTACCTTCAGCAGTATCTGGTGAAGGTGGCCGCTGAGCCGACGTTCGCGTCGCTCCCCGCCTTCTTGCGCGTCCCGCTGTCCCAACCCCAGTTCCTGCTGGGTGCCATCTTCGTGCTCTTCGTGATCTTCGTACCGGGCGGACTCGCTGGGGCTCTCGCACGATCACGGTTTCGCCTGTCCGCTCGGCGCGCTCGGCGTGAGGTTTCGGCACCATGAGGTCGCGGGTGCGACGGACCTAGGAGGAGAGAACCGTGTTACTTGATGGTCGGCGGGCGTTGGTCACGGGATCGACGAGCGGAATCGGGTTGGCGGTAGCGCGGGCGCTCGCCGCTGAGGGAGTCCGTGTCATGCTCAACGGCTTCGGCGACGCGGACGAGATTGAGTCGCAGCGTGAAGCCATGGCCCGCGAGTTCGGCGTCGAGGTCGCCTATAACGGCGCCGACCTTACCGATGCCGCGCAAGCCACGGGACTGGTCGAGGCGACCCAGAGCGCCTTCGGAGGCCTGGACATCTTGGTCAACAACGCGGGCGTCCAGTACGTATCGCCCATCGACGAGTTCCCAGTCGAAGAGTGGAACAAGATCATCGCCCTCAACTTAACCGCGGTCTTTCTTACGATGAGGGCGTGCATGCCTTCAATGAGAGAGCAGAGATGGGGCCGAATCATCAACATCGCCTCAGCCCACGGTCTGGTGGCCAGCGCCGACAAGGTGGCGTATGTCGCGACAAAACACGCCGTGGTCGGCGCCACCAAGGTTGCGGCAATAGAGCTCGCGAACGACAATGTCACGGTCAATGCAATCTGCCCCGGTTGGGTGCTAACGCCCCTCGTCGAACGACAAATCGCCAGCCGCGCTCGAAGTGCGGGCTCCGACGTCGCGAGCGAGTCCAGGCGGTTGCTTGCCGAGAAGCAGCCCATGCTCGCGTTCACCGCGCCCGAGTCAATTGGTGCCATGGCGGTCTTCCTTTGCTCTGATGCAGCGGCCACGGTCACCGGTGCTCCTCTATCGATTGACGGAGGATGGGTTGCCCAGTAATTAGTGGGTCCCCTGTGAAGACCTGAGCATTGAGTACGAAGGCCACGACGAGCACGGTGATGCGGTCATCCGTTGAAGTGGTTGCAACATCAGTTCGCAGTGGGCGAGCGGAACGGACCCATCTCCGGGCTTCCTCTGGACGCGTGCGCCACCGTTAACGACTCTCACTCCCTTGGGGTGCGATGGAATCACTGGTTGAACGCCGACTTTGATTTGGACTGTCCGCCGGCGACCGACGTTACTTCGTCGTTCGGCGAAGGGTGGCCGCCCCGACGACGAGGGCGACGAGTATGTAGGCGAGCATGATCGCGAACTGACCAACGTAGTACCAGTTCGACTGCAGCGGCGCGATCGCGTGTACCGCGGCCGTCATCGGCAGTACGTCGGCGATGACGCGCAGCACGGCCGGGAGTTGGCTGACGGGGATGACGAGTCCGCAGAGGAGGAGCTGGGGCAGGATGAACGCTGGCATGAACTGCACGGCTTGGAACTCGGTGTGGGCCACGGCGCTGAGCGCCAGTCCGAATGCGGTGCCGAGCAAGCCGGCGCAGAGCGCCACGACGCTCGTGCGCCACGGCACGCCCTGATGGGCCAGCCCGTACCAGGTGTAGGAGAGGGCGGAGACGAGGAAGCTTTGGACTAAGGCGAGGGCTCCAAAGGCGATCGCGTAGCCCGCGACGAAATCTGCCTTGGTGAGTGGCATGGTGAAGAGCCGTTCCAGCGTCCCGACGGATCGCTCTCGCAACGTGATGACCGACGTGACGAGGAACATGACCACCAGGGGAAAGACACCAAGCAGCTTCGGTCCGATCGAGTCGAAGGCCCCGGGCCGGTTGGCGAGGGTCCACGCCAGGAGGCCCACCAAGGCCGTCGGGACGAGTAGTAGCAGGGCGATGGTGCGAGGATCGTGGCGCAACTGCTGGAGAATGCGTCTGGTCGTGAGCAACGTACGCCGCGTGCTCATCGAGTCCCCTCGATCAGGCGCTCGAACGCCACGTCGTAGTTCGCGGCTCCCGAGGTGACCAGCAGCGACGCCGGTGTGTCGTCGAACAGGAGCTGCCCGTCGCGCAGCAACAGCAGCCGGGCGCAGTGGGTCGCTTCGTCCATCACGTGACTCGACACGATGACGGTGGTGCCTGCCGTCGCCAGTTCATCGAACGTGCGCCAAAGGTCGCGGCGAAGAATCGGGTCCAGGCCCACGGTCGGTTCGTCCAGTATCAGGACGCGTGGCGATCCGATCAGGGCCACACCGAGTGATACGCGAGTTTGCTCGCCGCCCGACAGCGATGACACGAGACGATCAGCGAATGAGGTGAGAGCGACGACGTCCAGAACCCGGCTGATCTCCGACGGAGGTTCTGCCAACACGCCGGCGAAGTAACGTACGTTCTCTTCGACGCTGAGGTCGAGGTAGACCGCCGAGCCCTGGGCCATGTATCCGATTCGCGCTCGCAGCAACGGCGAGCGCACTTCGAAGCCCAGAATCCGCGCCGATCCGCCGGTGGTCGCCTGCACGCCGAGGAGCGAGCGCATCAGCGTGGTCTTGCCGCTGCCGCTCGGACCGAGTAGTCCGATGAGTTCGCCCGGAGCGGCGCCAAACGAGATCGATTTCAAGATCTCGTTGTTGCCCCGCACGACAGAGAGGTCGACCACGTCGATCGTCGACTGAGTGGATTGCCCCATGAGGTTGGACATTACCGTCGACGACGTGACGGCAGAGAGAGTGCCCTTCGGCGCTGGCGAGGACCTTTGGCCCGGCGGTGTTCGATCAGCGCTGGGTACTGTGTGCTGCAATGAGCACCTCTCGCCTTCCGGTCTTGGTCGCGACGTGCCTGCTCGGTGCTCTTGTCGCTGTGCCCAGTGCCGTGGCAGGTGCGGCGCCGTGGTCATGGAGAGCGTCCGGATCACTTGGCAAGGTCATTAGCTGTTCGGGAACTGGCGCACGTGGCGCAGGCAACACGTGCTCCTTCACGTTGACCGGCCCCCCGAGTGGACCAGGAATCGTCGAGGAACTCGTGTCCCTGCGAAACACGAGCACGCAGCGCGTCTGCTACGGGATCAGCCTGAGCACGTCGCACATGGCGGGTCTCCAGAGCTTCTGTGTGAAACCACGTTCGACGGGTCAGTACAGACAACACGGCGCCGCCGGCGACTACCGAGGGGGTCGTATCAGCATCTTCGTGACGAGCGGTTCTCGTGCACAGCCCATCGGTGCCGTCAAGAGTTCATCGAAGTCACCATTCACGGTTGTCTTCAGTGAGGGCCTTCCCGTGGCGACCTTGGACTTCAAGGTCTACGCACCAACGTATTTTGCTGGATTCCATTTCACGAAGTTCGCCCTGACCGACGGCTCGGCGTGCACCGATCGTTCGAGGTCAGCCTTCGTCCTTGGGGGAAGAGGAACGTTTGGAAACGACTACCCCGGGGCCGACATCTTTGAGAAGGCGGCCAACACGTGCGGAAGTGGAACCGGCTTCAACACCAAGATCGCGTACGTGGTTGTCAACGGTCACGACGCCGAGGTGTGGAGCAACTGTGCCGGCGTCTCGTCCGGCGCGTGCGGCGCCGTCCAAGTGAGGGCCAACGGCGGGTTGATCACGTGGACCGTTCCTGCGGTCGACGGCTATAGGCCCACAACAATCAGTGTCACGACGTACAACCTTGCTTATTCGGTACTGCTCGCTGTAGCCCGGGGCATCAAGTAGATGGCGCTGCGGGCGAAGAGGACTTGAGGTCACAGTGGTGGCTCGGGGGGGGTTCGCACGTTGATCGGCGCCGGTGCCACGGCCCTCGTACCTGAAGATGCCCACTGTACAATGAGGCCAAAATCGACAAGGAGCACACGATGGCGTCGGAGGTCCAAGGAATCGTTGCGTTGGCCAAGGGGGAGCCGGTGTCGTTGGTGACCATCGTGGTACCCGATCCGGGGCCGGGTGAGACCGTCGTCGCCATCCAGGCGTGCGGTGTCTGTCATACCGATCTGCACTACCGCGAAGGTGGGATCAACGACGAGTTTCCGTTCCTCCTCGGACATGAGGCTGCAGGCGTCGTAGAGAAAGTCGGGCCGGACGTCACCTCGGTCACGCCAGGCGATTTCGTCGTATTGAACTGGCGTGCGGTGTGCGGAGAGTGTCGTTCCTGTCGACGGGGTCGACCCTGGTACTGCTTCGCCACTCACAATGCGTCACAGAAGATGACGTTGACCGACGGTACACCGCTGTCCGCGGCGTTGGGAATCGGAGCGTTCGCGGAGAAGACCCTGGTGTCGGCCGGCCAGTGCACCAAGGTTGACCCCCGAGCTCGACCGGAGGCGGTCGGCCTCTTGGGCTGCGGCGTGATGGCCGGACTGGGCGCGGCGATGCGTACTGGCGAGGTGGGAGTCGGCGACTCGGTGGCGGTGTTCGGCTGCGGCGGTGTGGGCTGCGCGGCGATTGCTGGCGCGCGCCTGGCCGGGGCAACGACCATCATTGCCGTCGACCTCGATCCGCGCAAACTTGACCGGGCTCGTGAATTCGGGGCCACCGATGTCGTCGACGCTTCGAGTGAGGACGTCGTCGCGGCGGTGCGTCGGTTGACCGGTGGGAATGGTGCGGACGTCTGCATCGAGGCGGTGGGTAATCCCAAAGTGATGGAGCAGGCCTTCTACGCGAGGGATCTCGCCGGCACACTGGTTCAGGTCGGCGTACCGACGCCCGATATGCGGATCGACCTGCCGATGATTGACTTCTTCGGGCGCGGTGGCCAACTGAAGCCGAGCTGGTACGGCGATTGTTTGCCGTCACGTGACTTCCCGATGCTGGTCGACCTCTATCTTCAAGGCCGGCTCGACCTCGATCGTTTCGTGAGCGAGACCATTGCCCTCGGCGACGTCGAGGAGGCATTTCATCGGATGGAGCGCGGAGAGGTGCTTCGATCGGTCGTCGTGATGTGACGATCGAATTGGTACGTACCATCGGCGTCTTCTCACTGGACGGATCGGAATTCGAGGTCGAGAACAACATCTGGATTGTGGGCGACGAACGAGAGGTCCTAGTGATTGACGCCGCCCACGACCACCACCCAATCGTTGAGGCGGTCGGGGGCCGCTCAACGGTGGCCATCATCGCCACTCATGGTCACAACGACCACATCAACGCCGCGCGGTCCTTGGCGGACGTCCTCGGTGCTCCGATCCTGTTGCACCCCGACGACGTGATGCTGTGGAACGAGGTCTATCCCGACCGATCGCCCGACGGGTTCCTAGCCGACGGGATGGTGGTGTCTGCCGGCGGCACGTCACTTGAGGTGATCCATACCCCCGGGCATACGCCGGGAGGCTGCTGTTTCTTTGACGCCGCCGGAGGCGCACTTTTCTCCGGCGACACCCTCTTTAAGGGCGGTCCGGGTGCCACCGGGCGTCGCTTCTCAGATTTTCCGACCATCATCATGTCGATCAGGGACCGGCTCCTCGTGTTGCCCGACGCAACGCGGACATTGCCCGGACATGGCGACGAAACCACGATTGGTGCCGAGGCCCACTATCTCCCCGATTGGTTGGCCAGGGGCTCGTGAGCATCACTTTCGGACCGAACTGGGTCAGTGGGTTCTCGAGGGTGTCGAAGGAGGCATCGTTCGTGTCTCCCTGCAATGACCCCGCTGAAGTTCCAGCACGCCGCGGAGTCCACGTGGTTCAGTCCGCGGTGGCGGGCGTCTGACGTGCCGAGTGGGACGTCGGGACGAACGAAGAAGGGTTGATCGTCGTTGTCACTCGCGTCATTGCCGCTGGCGACGAAGTTCTATAGCTTGCGCCGCGCTGATGCTACGGACATGCACCAGTTCCTCGCCGCGTACGGAATCACGTCGCGCGTCGGAGAGGACGTGTTCGACCGCCATTCCCTAACGGAGGTCATCTCGGAGAACGTCACGCGTCGGTTGCAAGCGTGACGTGGCAGTCCTGACGAGCGTGCACGTCGATACGTGGCGATCGACGGTAAGTCGATTTATCGCAACGGGTGGCGATTGATCGAGCACCGAACGACGTCGCCACAGCATCGCAACCGCGCCGTAGTCGAGGGTCGGGACCGTCTTTGCTTTGACAGTGCCTCCACTATCCGATTGCGGGCCTACTGCAGTACAGGCGGGGTGCGCCCCAAGATGGTCGTCGTCGTGCTTGGCGTTCCGGGGATCGTCGTCGTCGTCGTCGTCGTCGTGGTCGACGTCGTGGTGGTCGACGTCGTGGTCGTCGTCGCCTCGTAACTCGCGAGGTCGCTCAGATAGACGGCCTTGGCCGCGAGGTACGTGATGACGGTGGCGGGCCAGTTCGTCCAGGTGCGCTCCAGTCGCGCGATCGCGCCGGCGCGCAGGACGCTGATCGGCTGGGGCGGCGAAGAGAACACGGGCGGGACCATCGCCGTGAAGGCCCAGCCGCAACCCGGACCGATCTGGTCGACTTGCGGCGTCGCGACCGTCGTACTCAGCGCCACCTTGGGGACTGCCGGGGGCGTGGGAGCGGTCGTGATCGAACCGGGTGCCGGCGTCGGCACCACTGGCAGTACGCCGTCCAACAGTGAGAGGTTCGGACGCGGCACCGACGTCGGTGGTGTCACGACGGTCGCGACGGCGTAGGGGCTGTAGTCACGCTGGGTCGGATTGCGCTGGGCGGCGATCGCACCCTCGTGCTCAGTCGCACAGACGGTGACCATCGCGGGCGTGAGCGCGTCGAGGACGACCGTCGCGAGCGCCAACGTCGCCGACGACGCACTCTGGTACGCGGTGGGGAACCCGTAGAGCGAGAACACCACGTCGCCGACGCGCGCGGTCACCTCGAGAATGGAAGATCCTGAGACGTCGGTCGAGCTGGCCATGAATCCCTCGAGACCGGTCAACGAACTCGACTGCACGTAGTCTCCGGCGCACGCCGCCGTACTGCGAAGCGTGCGCGCCAGCACACGACCACCGAGCCCCGCGCCGTACACGTCCACGTCGACGACGATCTCGAGTGACGCCGACGAGAGCGTGAGCGAACGGGCGATCTGCGCGACGGGAATGATCGAGCTCGCACAACCGGCCAGCAGTGGGTCCGTCGTGGCGAAGGACGGATTTGTAGCAGTGAATCCCGAGACGTTGCGCAGTTGGTCCATCACCGAGGCGACCACCACGGTCGCGGGTGAGGTGTCAAGCGTCACGGGGCTGGACGGCACGGTGGTCGTGGTCGAGGTCGTGGGTGGTACTTGTGCTGCGGGCGCGGTGGGGCTCAGCAGCAGGCCGGACGCGGCGAGCAGGACGATAACGCTCAGCGCAGCCGTCAAGAGTGCGATGATCCCCGTGAGCGTGTGAACGCGGACCCAGTGAAGCGCCCGGCGTGGCCACGTGGTTATGCTCCTCACGCCTGACCCCCGTACGAGTACAGCGTCACCGTCGTGCCGGGTTGAAGGGGCGTGCCCGCCGCGGGACTCGTGGCGCCGGCCATTCCCGAGGTCGCTCCAGTGACGACGAGGCCAAGTTGGTTGAGCAGTGCACGCGCGTCGGCGACCGAAAGGTCGGCGACGTCGGGCACGACGGCGGACGACTGGGCAAGATAGATCTCGGTGGGTGGCGCGAACGGCACGTCGGGTTGGCCCTGGAGTAGCGACGACATCGCGGTGTGGAACATCTCGGCGGGCAGCGTCCCACCGTAGACCGCGCTCACCCCGGCCACGTTGTACAGGGGATAGGTGATACCGCGCGGGTCACCCATCCAGACGGCCATTGCGGTCGAGGCGGTGAAGCCATCGAACCAGGCTGAACCGAAATTCGTGGTCGTGCCCGTCTTGCCGGCAATGCTGTGTCCGTACACGGCCGCCGCGGTGCCGGTGCCTGAGGTCACGACACCCGCCAAGAGAGAGGTCTCGGTGTTGGCGGCCGCTGGCGACAGCACCTGTGTGCACTGCGGTCGAATCGTGATGATCGAGCCCGAAGCGAGGGTGAGACCGGCGACGGCGTGGGGCGCACAGAAACGTCCGTGCGCGCCGAGTGTGGCGTAGGCCCCCGCCATCTGGACGGGCGTGAAGCCGCGGGCGCCGAGCGTGAGACTTCCCTCCTTCGCCGTGACGGCGTCAGGGCCGGTTAAGGGCAGTGTGGCGAGGCCCATCGTGCGAGCAGTTGCAGCGATGCTCAGCACGCCGACCTTCTCCTCGAGCTGGACGAAGGCGGTATTCACCGAGCCGTCAGTCGCCTGGGCGATCGTGAGGTTGGTGCTGCTGGACGGTTCGGCGTTGGAGAAGTAGCCGCTCGGGGGATTGTCCATGGTCGGCGAGTGATAGGTAGAGCCCGCGGGCAGCACGGTCGTGAGTGGCACGCCCTCGCTGAGAGCGGTTGCCAGAGTAAAGATCTTGAAAGTTGAGCCGACCGGCGATGGAGAGTCGGCGTAGTTGAGAGTGGTCTCGTTCTTCGTGACGTCAAGGCCGTAGACGCGGTTCTGGGCCATCGCGGTGATGGCTCCGGTGCCGGGGGTCTCGACAGCGATAGCGACACCCACGCGGTCGGTGACGCCGACGATTGAAGTGGCGGCCCGAGCGACGATCGCCTGGCGACTGGGTACCAGCGTGGTGCGGATGACGAGACCACCGTTCTCCAAGGTGGCGACGCGCGCGGCGTGGGTCGCGCCGAGAGCGGGCAGGTCAACGAGTTCGTTGGAAACGTAGTCACAGAAATAGGGCACGCTACTCACCTGACACCCGGTCGTCGGGTACGACGGGTGCAGACCCAGCGGCGCTGATTGGGCAGCAACTTCTTGCGCGCGGGAGATCTGGTGGTTCAAGTACGTGACGTGGAGCACCTGATTGCGGATCGTTCGCGCGAGCTTTGGCGCCACGAGTGGGTCGTAGACCGAGGGGCTCTCGACGAGGGCGACGAGCATCGCTGCATCTGCGAGGTCGAGATGACGGGCCGAGACGGAGAAGTAGCGTCGCGCCGCTGCCTCGATGCCGTAAGCCCGCGCGCCGAAGTAGACGGTGTTGAGGTAGCCGGTGAGTATCTGGTCCTTCGTGAGCTCGCGCGTGAGTTGTCGGGCGTAGACGATCTCGTTGATCTTTCGCTGGACGGTGTCGGCGGACGCCGGAGACCCCTGCTGGAGTTGAAGGATGTTCTTCACGTACTGCTCGGTGATAGTTGATCCGCCCTGGACGGGTCGTCCCTGGAGGTTCGCGAGCAACGCTCGGGCGATGCCACGGGGGTCGACGCCATTGTTGGAGAAGAAAGTGCGGTCCTCGGACGACACGAGCACCTTCAGCACGATCGGCGCGACCTGGCTGAGTTTTACCGGTACGCGGTTCTCCGAAGTGAACGTGGCGAGTACCGAACCGTCAACCGCGAGCATCGTCGAGTACTGGGGCAGTGGCGGGATGACGAGCGGGGGTAGTCCCCTCACGAGCGCGTCGAGATTCGCGGCGCCGACGATAACGGTCGAACTCACTTGGGGTACGAGCACCATCGCGGTGCAACTCGCGATCAACGTGACGACCAGAAGTAGGAGAATGGTGACGCGGCGCGAGAGACGCGAGCGGACCGCAACGTCGGAACGATTCGCACGCAGCACGGGCATCACCAGCGGTCTTCGGACCAGATCTCGAGCGCCTGTTCGAAGAAGTTATGTCCCTTGCTACCAGTGATGCAGGTAGGTTCTCCGGACGCGCCGAGAAGTAGGTTCCGCAGATCGGCCCTGCGATTAACCATTGCGAGCCGCACGTCCTCGAGCGTTGCGATCCGCGCCGGTTTGGTGACTTCGCAGTTGGCCGCAGCGCCGCCGATGCGGTGCACGCGTTTCGCACTGTGCTCCAGGGTCGTGGCCTTCCAAGGAACGCCGTGGTTGATCATGGTTGTGCAGCATTTTCCGAGATTAAGCGATGCGGAGCCGAGGTCGGTCGCGATCCCTTCGTCGACGTCGACGTCACTTCAAGCTGAGTTCCTTGGGACTACCAAGCGCGAGGAAGAAGTACTCTCGGGAGGTTCGTTTGTCCCAGAAATCCGGCGACATCACAGTCGTGGGCGAGGGGGGACTTGAACCCCCACATCCTTTCGAATACAGGCACCTGAAGCCTGCGCGTCTGCCAATTTCGCCACTCGCCCTGAGCCCTCGCCACAATAGTCCACGAGGGGAACGGTGGATCGAGCGCCCCCGTAATGATTGTCGTGACCGGTACAGTAAGGGTTGCCATGGTTTTGAAAAAAGTTGAGAATCGCCTCGAGCGAATGTTCGAACGGACCCTTTCGCGACCCTTCAAGAACGCGCTGCAGCCAATCGAGATCGGTTCGAGGATGATCCGCGAGGTGGACCTCACCAGACGACTTTCCACCCAGGGGCCCATCTCACCGAATCTCGTGCAGGTGTGGCTGAGCCCGGAGGACGCTGATCGATTCGACGGTTTTCAAAAGGCCCTAGTGAGTGAACTCGAAGAGACGGTTCGCCAACACGCGTTGAGCGAGGGTTATAACTTCGTCGGCCCCGTGAAGATAGAGATCTTCATCGATGACGACCTGAAGATAGGTGATCTGGCGGTGAAGACCGATTTCGTCGGTGGCGACAGCCAACCGCGGTTGATTGCCAACGACGGTCGGTCGTTCTCGATCGGTGACCGTCCGCTCGTGATCGGTCGAAGTCCTGACGTCGACGTCGTGATCAATGATTCGAACGTCTCGCGTCGTCACGCCGAGGTGTGGCGTACCGGCGAAGGAGTCGCCGTGCGCGATCTGGGATCGACCAACGGGACCTTCGTCAACGGCCACCGCATAACCGCCGTCTCACTCTCGCCCCGTGACGACGTCACGATTGGCGCACTCCATTTTCGGATTGAGCTCGCTTGAGTCTTCTCGCCGCGTCGACCAACTACGCGGCGGTCATTCGTCCTCTGCAGATCCTCGTGATGGTCGTCGCCGGACTGTTCTTCCTCCGCGTCCTGCGCGTCGCGACAGTTCAGGCACGCCCGGCGGAGGCAGTCGAGCCAGGATCTCGCCGACGTCGCTCGGGAACACTGGCTCTCGAGTTCATCGAACCGTCCGAGCGAGAGGGCGAGAGGGTTGACATCGACGTCGCGGTCACCATCGGTCGCAGCCAAGACTGTGATCTGCAGTTGAATGACAATTTCCTTTCGTCACGACACGCCCGCGTCGCCAATGACGGTGGAGATCTGACGATCGAGGATCTCGGATCAACCAACGGCACGTACGTCAATCAGGAGATTTTGGCCGGGCGCGTTCGACTTGAGCGAGGCGACATCGTCCAAGTGGGCGGCGTGTTGTTCGAGGTGGTTCGTTGACGCGTTGGCGTTATGCCACGGCGACCGACACCGGACTGGTCCGAGAGACGAATCAGGATGCCATGTTCGTCGACGATTCGCTCGCCTTGGTGGCCGACGGAATGGGGGGCCACGCCGCCGGCGACGTCGCCTCGGTGATGGCCAGCGAGATCGTTCGCGACCTCTTTCACGCCGATTCGACCGTCGAGGGTCTCTACGAGGCGATTGAGGCGGCGAATCTGGCGATCATCGCTGACGCCCAAGAACATCCCGATCGCTTCGGCATGGGTACGACGGTCATTGCCGTCGGGCTGACCCACGACAGCGCCGGGGTCATCTCGCCCACCCTGTTCAACGTTGGTGATTCACGCGCGTACCAACTTCGCGACGGTGCGGCGCGTCAACTGAGTGAGGATCACAGCGTCGCCGAGGAGTGGGTCCGGATGGGTCGTCTCACCCCAGACGAGGCGATAACGCATCCACGACGTCACCAACTGACGCGCGCACTCGGTGTTGAGGACTCGCTCGAGATTGACGTGTCGTCGATCATCGCGATGCCCGGCGACCGCATCCTTCTTTGCAGTGACGGTCTTTCGAATGAGCTTTCGATCGACTCGCTCGCGAAGTTGGCGAGTGCGCCGAAATCCTTGGCGGACGCGGCCAATGAACTGGTGACCGCGGCAAAGCATTCGGGCGGGCGTGACAACATCTCAGTGGTCTTGTTGGAGTTTGACGAGGTGAACAACGCGACCAGCCCGATCAAGAAGACGGTGAGCACGAAGGCCCCACCGGTGGCGTCAAGTCCCAGTCCCGGTCGGGCTCGATCGACGCGTCGGCGTCGGATCGTTACGTGGCGAGTCGGGCTGGGCGTACTGATCCTGGTGGGCGTGATCGCCGGCGCGGTGGCGATAATCCACTGGTACGCGTACTCAAGCTTCTACCTCGCCGATGACGCCGGCACGGTCGCCGTCTACCAGGGCCAGCCCAACGGCGTGCTCTGGTACAAGCCGAACCTGGTGCTCGACCTGCCCTATTCGTCACGTCAACTGCGCAACGCCGACATCCGGGCGCTTCGCGGGACCATCGGCGAGCCGACATTGAGTGCGGCGATCAACGTCGCCAAGTCCATGCACGCCGATTGGGCGAAGACGCGGCCACTTCCGCCCGTGACGACGACGACCACGACGATCTACAAGAGCGTCACCACGACGACCTTGGCGAAGGGATAAAGGGTGTCACGCCGACTTAGTGTCCTCGCGACGGCGATCCTCCTGCTCTTCGCGGTCGTGGTCGTGCAGGCGGCGAACGTCCAGTTCTTTCGTGCGCCGGGACTCGACGCCTCGGCCCAGAACCCTCGGGTTTCGCAGGCGTCCTCGCTCTATCCGCGCGGCGAGATCGTCGCGGCGGACGGGACGATCCTTGCCCAGTCGGTCCCCTCCAGCATTGGCTACTACCCGTACCGGCGGATCTACCCTCTGGGTTCGCTGACGTCCGGCGTCGTCGGGTTCTCAGGTCCGAACTACGGCAATTGGGGTCTCGAGGCGTACTACGGCAGCTACCTCGCCGCGCACGCGCAGCCGCCGCAGAGTTTCGCGCAACTCCTCGCGCCGACCAGCGCCGCCGACTCGGTCACGTTGACACTCGAGCCGGCGTTGCAACGTATCGCCCGAGCGGCGCTCGGCGGACAAGACGGTGCGGCGGTGGTGCTCAACCCGCGAACCGGTGAAGTGCTCGCGATGTACTCGAACCCGAACTACGACCCCGCACCACTCGCGTCACCGATCAATTCGGTGGCGAAGGCGGCGTGGAAGGCAGTGACGACGAGGGACGCACACGGGTTCGAGCCCCTGGGCCTCGTGGCGACCCAGCAGACCTTCCCGCCCGGTTCGACGTTCAAGGTCATCACCACCGCGGCGGCCGTCGTCGGGCGCCCCGACCTGCTCGTGAAGTCCTACCCCTACAAGAACTACGCCGTGATACCGAACTCGCCTCTCAAGCTCTATAACAGTGGCTTCTCCAGTTGCGGTGGAATGGTCGCCCAGATGTTGCCGGCGTCGTGCGACCCCGGCTACGCGCTGCTCGGTCTCGACATCGGAGCCGACCTCATGTCGTCGACTGCCAACAGCTTTGGCTACAACAAGACGCCTCCCCTCGACCTCGGCGGCGTCGTTCCCAGCTTCTTTCCGACGGCCGCGTCATTCAAGTACAACTTGCCGGGCCTCGCGTACTCGTCGATTGGTCAGGAGAACGTACGTGCCACGGCATTACAGAACGCCCTCGCCGTGGCCGCCATCGCCAACGGCGGCACCATGATGGCGCCTCACCTGATGAACTACATCAGCGGACCTGACGGCACCATCGTCAAGCGCTACCAGGACACGGCGTGGCAGCACCCGCTCACTCCGGCCCAAGCCGGTCAGATCGTTCCGCTTATGCAAGACGTCGTGAAATACGGTACGGCGTCGGGCGTGGGTTTCGCCGCCTGCGAATACGTGGGCGCCAAGACCGGGACCGCCCAGACGGGTAACGCGAAAAAGAACACCGATGACTGGATGATCGCGTTCGCTCCCGCGACCAATCCGACCGTCGCCGTAGCGGTGGTGATGCCGTTCCAGTCGTTCTACGGCTTCGGTGCCACCGTGGCCGGTCCGATCGTGAAGAGTCTCATTCAAGGGACTCTGGAGCTGCAGGCGGGCCAGCCGGTGACCGGGACCACCCCTACGTGCCCGAGCTAGCGCATCATTGCGCCAATGTCGAGAGCGTAGGCTAGGCGCAGTATGGAGCCCATCAGCGACCCCCGAATTTACTCAAATAGGTACCAAGTAACCCATCTCATTGCCCGCGGCGGGATGGCGATGGTCTACCGGGCCCAGGACCTCCTGCTGAATCGGGCCGTCGCACTCAAGATCCTCTACCCCGAACTGAGTGCCGACCCGCTCTTCGTGGAGCGATTTCGCCGTGAAGCACAGGCCGCCGCAAATCTTTCGCACCCCAACATCGTCCCGGTCTTTGACTGGGGTGAGGATGAGGGGACGTACTTCATCGTCATGGAGCTCGTCGAGGGCACGTCGCTCGCGGACATGTTGCGCGGCTCTCGCACGCTGACGGCGTCGCGCTCGGCCCAACTGGTCGCCCAGGTGGCCGCCGCACTCGGCTACGCGCACCGTAACGGTGTTGTGCACCGTGACGTGAAGCCCGGCAACATCCTCATCACCTCTGACGGTCAGGTGAAAGTCACCGACTTCGGCATCGCGCAGGCCGTCTCGAGTGAGGACCAACTTGCTGAAGAGGGCTCGGTCATGGGCACGGCCACCTACTTCTCGCCCGAGCAGGCCGAGGGCGCCGCCGTCGACGGTCGTAGTGACGTGTACTCGCTCGGCGTCGTCCTGTACGAGATGCTCGTCGGTCGTCCGCCATTCATCGGCGACTCGCCGGTCGCGGTGTCGAGCCAACACGTGCACGGAACGGTGCCGCCACTCACTGATTTCAACAACACGGTTCCCCACGACCTCGAGTCGATCGTGATGGAGGCGCTCTCGAAGAACCCCGCGCAGCGTTACCAGACCGCGGACGAGTTCCGCGCCGACCTGCTGCGATTCACCGAAGGACAACCGGTGCGCGCCGCGGGACACGACGTCGCCTTCTGGGGCGCTGACGCCACTCGTTCGGTCGCCGCCGTCGCTGCGGGTGAGCGCACACAGTCCGTCCCGGTCATGACTGGACCACGAACCGACATTCGCCGACGTCGCGACAACCGCACGGGCATCATCGCTGCCGTGGTGATCCTCTTGCTCGCCGTCGGTGGTCTCGCGTATTTTCTCATGTCCAAGACTCCGCCGGTCACGACGATGCCCCCCGTCGTCGGCGAGCAGATTACGAACGCGAAGGCCACGTTGACGGGTGACGGCTTCACCTTGAAGATCCTCCAGCAGTCCTCGACCAAGCCGGTGGGCACGGTACTCACGTCCAATCCGGCCGCCGGCGCGTCAACCACCAAGGGTCAGTTAGTAATCTTGCGGGTCAGTCTCGGTGTGGTCGCCGCACCGGTATCGGTGCCCGACACGACGAAGATGACGCTCAGTGACGCGGAGAGCACGTTGCATACGGCCCAACTCCATTACACGACGAGTTTCGTTACGTCGGCGCCGCCGGGCACGGTTCCCGACACCGTCATCTCTCAGACGCCCAAGGGTGGGACCCAAGCGCACGTGGGCGACACGGTGGTGCTGAACATCCTTTCTCCGGGCTACGCGTTCTCGATGCCGGATCTGTCCGGGAACACGACGGTGCTGGCGGCACAGACGATTGGCCAGGACCAATTGACCGTGAGTCCGACGCAGAGTTCGCAGTGTTCCAACACGGTGGCGTCGGGGCTCGTGGTCGCCACCAATCCTGCGGCGAACCAGCCGGTGAAGGCCGGTGCGGCCGTCATCCTCATCACCTCGTCGGGTGTTTGCAAGGTTCTCGTGCCGGACGTCATTGGTCGAACGACCGCCGGCGCGTCAGCCACGTTGAAAAGCGACAATCTGACGCTGGGCAACGACACCGTTTCGACGAGCCTCGCGTGCACGCCCGCCCAGTCGGGATTCATAGATTCCCAGAGTCCCGCACCGGGATTGAACGCTCCCTTCGATTCGGCGGTTGACGTCACCACCTGCCCGTAGGCGACGCGGCGTCGGGGCAGTGGCGAAGGGTTCGGTAACATCGAGTCCTATGGCCAAGACCAGTTCCAAGCGGCGCAGCAGCAAGTCAATGGGGCGCTACGTCTCGGCGGAGAACCGCGGCCGCTACACCGCCCCGCGACCGACGAGTGAGGATCACAGCCCCCGCTGGTACGGCATGATGTTGATCGGTCTGCTGGTCCTGGGCGTGCTCATCATCACGCTCAACTACCTCTCGGTGCTACCCGGATCGGTCTCGTCGTGGTACCTCATCGCCGGCCTCGTGTCGATGTTCTCGGCCTTCTACCTCGCGACGCGCTACCGGTAGCGCGTCGCGAACCGCACGGTTCGCGTTTGAAAAGAGTCAGTCGAGTCGCTCGATGATGGTCGCGTTGGCGAGCCCGCCACCCTCGCACATCGTGAGCAGACCGTAGCGGCCCCCGGTGCGCTCGAGTTCGTTGAGCAGCGTCGCGCACAACTTCGCGCCCGAGGCGCCGAGTGGGTGGCCGAGCGCGATGGCGCCGCCGTTGACGTTCACCTTGCTGAGATCGGCCTTGTGCTCCTTCTGCCAGGCCAGCACCACCGAGGCGAAGGCCTCGTTGATCTCGACGAGGTCGATGTCGTCGAGCGTCAGTCCCGCACGCTCGAGCACCTTCGTGGTCGCCGGGATCGGTCCGGTCAACATCGTCACCGGGTCGACGCCGGCCAGGGCGAACGTGTGGAACTTCGCGCGCGCCCGGTAGCCCAACTCACGGGCCTTTTCCTCGCTCATGATCAATACCGCCGACGCCCCGTCGGTGATCTGCGACGAGTTGCCGGCCGTGACCTTGCCACCCTCTTGGTACGCGGGCTTCAGATTCGCGAGGGTCTCCATCGACGAGTCGGGTCGGATGCCTTCGTCCGCGGTCATCCACTCGTCGGTCGCCACGCCGTTCTCGTCGCGCACCAACACGGGAATGATCTCACGCTCGAACCGTCCTTCGGCTGTCGCTCGGGCCGCACGGTGATGACTCTCCACCGAGAAGGCGTCGAGGTCCTCGCGGGTGATGCCCCACTGGTCGGCGATCATCTCGGCGCCGATGCCCTGGTTCTTGAGTCCACCCTGGGGTTCGTAGCGCGCCATGACGCGAGGACCGAAGGGAAAGCCCGAATCCTTGCCGATCGACGAACCCATGGTGACGCGCGACATCACTTCGACGCCCGCCGCGACGACGACGTCGTAGGCGCCGCTCATGACGCCCTGGGCGGCAAAATGCAGGGCCTGCTGGGACGAGCCGCACTGACGGTCGATGGTGGTCGCGGGTACCGACTCGGGCCAGCCCGCGGCGAGCACCGCGTTGCGCCCCACGTTGAACGCCTGTTCGCCGACCTGGGAGACGCAGCCCATGATGACGTCGTCGACGAGCGAGGGGTCGAGATTGTTGCGCGAGGCGATCGCGCGCAGCGCCTCGGACGCGAGGTCGACGGGGTGCCAATTCTTCAGTTTTCCGTTGCGCTTGCCCCCGGGGGTGCGTACGGCGTCGACAATGACCGCGACTGGCATTGGTGTCCCTTTCGTCGTTGGTGATTTGCTCACCGCGCGAATCCTAGACGGGCCTTGGGAGTATCGTCTCGGGCGTGAGCACGACGCGCAAGGACATGGATCGCTGGCTCGGCGACGGGGGCATGCCCATCATCGCCGCCATCGGTGCGGCGTTCGAGAGGTACGGCGTCGACGGCGAGGACCTAGGGTGGGTGGAGGGCACCTTCGTTCCGACGGTGCTCGCGTGCAATCCCCACGGCGCGGTGCAGGCGGGCGTGCACGGCGTGGTTCTCGACGCCGCCATGAACTTCGCCATCAACGCGGCGCTCGTCGGACGCGACCGCACCGAAGCGACCATTGAGATGACGAGCGAGTTGCTGCGCCCCGCGCTGCTCGCGCAGCGCTACGCGACGCGCGGTTTCGTCGTCCGTCTGACGCGACGAATTGCCTACGCGGAGGCGACGATTGAGGACGAGTCCGAGAAGCTCATCAGTCGCGCGAGCGGCACGTTTCTCGTGCACCGCCACGCTGAGGCCGGCTAGAGGTGCTGGGCGGGGATCTGGCCGAGTCGTCCGGCCTGGTAGTCGTCGAAGGCCTGCTGTAGTTCGGCCTTGGAGTTCATCACGAACGGGCCGTAGGCGGCAACGGGCTCCCTGATCGGCGCGCCGCCGAGCACGAGCACTTCAAACGCCGCGGTGCGCGAGTCCTGGGCGTCGTTCGCCTGGAGCACGAGCACGTCGCCGTCGACGTGCACCGCCATTTGGCCCTCGCCAATCGCGTGAGCGGCCTCAGCGACCATTCCTTGACCGGCGAGTGCGTAGGTGAGTGCGTTGTACGCACTGTTCCAGGGCAGTCGCAACCGGCCCCCGGGTAGTAGCGACACGTGCGCGATCGTGATCGGTGTATGGGTGCTGCCCGGGCCGTCGACGTCGCCCACGGCTCCGGCGATCACGCGGATGACGGCGTCACCGTTCTGGTTGGTGAGTAGCGCCACGGCTTTTGAGCCGATGTCCTGGTAGCGCGGAGGGGTCATCTTCAGACGCGCGGGAAGATTCACCCAGAGCTGGACACCGTGAAAGAGTCCGCCCGAGTCGATCAGCGCGTCCGGTGGCCGCTCGATGTGCAAGATGCCCGAGCCCGCGGTCATCCACTGGGTGGCGCCGTTCTCGATCATCCCGCCGCCGCCGATCGAGTCCTGGTGCAAAAACGTTCCGTCGATCATGTAGGTCACGGTCTCGAAACCGCGGTGGGGGTGCCAGGGCGTGCCCTTGGGTTCGCCGGGACCGTAGTCGATCTCACCCATCTGATCCATGTGGACGAAGGGATCGAGGTCGGCGAGGTCGATGCCGGCGAACGCCCGACGAACCGGGAATCCTTCGCCTTCGAGTCCTCTGGGTGCGGTGGTGATCGACTTCACTCGTCGCGCGCGGTCGCCGGCGAGGGGCGCGACGACCTGAGCAAGTTTAAGCGGATTCTCAACGGTGACGGCAGGCACCCGTCAACACTAATGACCCCTTAGGACGTCGTTGACATGGTCTCACGGCGCGTGAGGCGCGCCACGAACAGGACGATGAGGGCACTGAGCGAGAGTCCGACGGTACCCGGGCCCCAGTTGAGACCGCCGCGCGCGGGCGAGACACCGAACCAGTCGGCGAACGACGCGCCGAGCGGTCGGGTGAGGACGTAGGCCCACCAGAACGCCACGACGCCGTTGAGGCGCGTCAATCGGTAGCCGAGGGCCGGCATCATTATGAGTAGCGCGAATACGACGCCCGAGACGAAGAAGCCCCACCCCAGTGTGTACGCCGTCAGGTCACCGACGGCCGTGCCGAGCGCGAAGGTCTTGGTGACACTCGCCCAGTAGAAGATTTCGCGTCGTGTCGTCGTGATGCTGTGGATCGACAGCGTCCGCTCGCTTTGATACCACCAGAGGAACACGATCGCGAGCACGACGCTGAACGCTGAAGCCGAGACCACGTAGGGAACGAGGAACTGGACGTGCACGACATCGGCGCACATGGTGCCAAAGACGCTCACCATCACTACTGTTGACCAGTAAGGCACCACGCGATACGTGGGCGTCGTCAACTGCCACCACAGCACCGCGAGGAACACGACACCACCGGCGACTACCGCCAGTACCGGCGCGAATCGGTGCACGAGAAAATCCGAGGTCGCTTCGCCCATCGCGGTCGTGAGAACCTTCAAGACCCAGAAGGTTGCGTTGACGTCGGCGACCTTGTTCGAGAGGAAGCGGTGACGGAGCGACGGAGTCTTCACCGCGATGACAACTACGCGTCGATGATGTGCTCGAGGAACGTGGCGGGATCGACCTCTATGAACAGGGCAGTCGCCTCGGCGACCATCCCCTCCTCCGAGGAGACCGTTGCCTTGATCGTGAGTTTGCGACCCGAACGGCCTTCGAGCCAGGCCCTCGCGGTGACGGGCTCGTTGATCGGCGTGGGGGCCCGGTAGGTGATGTCGAGTTGAGCAGTAAAGGCGAGTGTTCCTTGCATTCCCATCACCAGGCCCATTGTTTCGTCGATCAGTGATGCCACCACGCCCCCGTGGGACCGCCCCGGCGCACCTTCGAACGCGTTGCCGAGTGTGACTTCCATCACCGCGACGTCGCCCTCGCGCCACAGGTAGGCGCCCAGCCCCATGGGGTTCGCGCCACCCGACACGACCGAATCGGCGAAGAGTTGGTGGCGTTCCACCTGTCCGTCACTCGGCACCGTCATCTTGAATCCTTCCGCGCTCGCGATGGGCGCCGACCGTTGACGAACGGGCGCCCGCACAACTCGATCGAGAAGACCCTGGACCTCCACGACGATCGCGTCGAGCTCGTCGTTGCTCACCTCGCGACCGACGAATTGGTGACCGAGTTCGCGCAGCAGTGTCGCGACGCGGACACGACGTTCTGCGTTATCCATTACGTGCCGACGTAGTACTTGTCCGCAACTGTCAGGGCTCGGTCCAGTCGGGCCAAACCGTCGAGCGCCTCCTCGTCGCTGACCGTGCACGGCGGCACGACGTGGAGTCGATTGAAGTTCGAGAAGATCAAGAGCTGTTCGGCTTTGCAGGCGACGACGAGCTCGTTCATCGCGGGCGAACTCGACCCGTAGGGCGCGAGCGGCTCTTTGGTGGCGCGGTCGGTCACGAGGTCGAGGGCGAAGAAAACGCCCAGACCTCGCACGTCGCCGATCACGCGGTGCTTGTCCGCCATCGCCTCGAGTCCCGGACGCAACACTTCGTCGCCGATTCGCCTGGCGTTCTCGACGATCTGCTCTTCTTGCATCGCCTCGATGACCGCAACGGCCGCCGCGCAGGCGAGTGGATGACCCGAGTACGTGAGACCCCCGGGGTAAACGCGATCATTGAAGGTCGCACAGATTGCCTCGTTGATCACGACGCCACCGAGGGGCACGTAACCCGAGTTCACTCCTTTGGCGAAGGTGACGAGGTCGGGCTTGACGTCGTGGGCTTGGTACTCGAACCATGAACCGGTCCGTCCGAATCCACACATCACCTCGTCGGCGATGTAGACAATGCCGTAGCGGTCACAGATCTGTCGGACACCACGCAAGAAGCCCGGCGGGGGCACCATGATGCCGGCCGTACCGGGAATTGTCTCGAGGATGATCGCCGCGATCGTCGAGGGACCCTCGAAGAGGATCGTGTTCTCGAGATTCTCGAGTGTCCGCTCGCACTCCTCTTGTTCTGAGGCGGCGTGGAAGGCCGAGCGATACAAGAACGGCCCGAAGAAGTGGACCACGCCGGCCGATCCGTTGTCGCTCGGCCAGCGTCGAGGGTCGCCCGTGAGGTTGATGGACGTCGAGGTGGCACCGTGATAACTCCGATAAGCGGCGAGTACCTTGTGGCGGCCGGTGTGGAGCCTCGCCATGCGTACCGCGTGTTCGACGGACTCGGTGCCACCGTTGGTGAAGAAGACCTTTGCCGCGCCGTCAAAGGAGTGTTCAAGGATGAGTTCAGCAGCGCGGTAGCGCGACTCGTAACCGTGCTGGGGCGCGATCGTAGCCAGCCGACCCGCTTGCTCCTGAATCGCCCGCACGACCTTGGGATGTTGGTGGCCGATGTTGGTATAGACCAGTTGCGAGGAGAAGTCGAGGTACGTGGTCCCGTCCTCAGCGGTGACGTAGACGCCTCTTGCGTCACGCACCATCATCGGGGTGATGGCCGCCTGGGCCGACCATGAGTGAAAGACGGAGGCCTTTTCGCGTTCGGCGGAGGTGAGTGCGGATCGATCGTGTGCCATGGTGCGGTCCTTTAAGTTGTCAACAGAAACCGTAACGCACGAGACGCTGTGATCGACAATCAGCAGTAGCGGAAGATTTGGCCGGTTCCGTGGTTGGAAGGTCCGTTGGGTTTGACTGCGATTGTTGACTGATGGCCATCATTCGTCATTCAGAGCGTTAGCAATGGACTTCGGGCTCTCCGCAAGCCACCTCCAGCCTTGGGGACAAGCCTGGCCTCGGGGACCAAAAGGGGCCCAACTGGAAGCGAGAGCCCAGGGACGAGTGCTGGGCCCAACCGGAAACGCCTAGACCCGAGCCGAGTGGTGCTCAATACGTCGAGGTTCCGGTGCGTGATGCGGCCATGACGTGGACCGGCAGATGCATCGAGACGCTGCCAAACAAGTTTGCGAAGGACGGTATCGATTTCTGTACTCACCTTCGTCTTTGCGCGAAAGTCAGTGAAACTGATCAACACTTCATCGGTAGTTCAGCCGTCACTAGAACCGGGAATCTCCCTGCATCCGTCAATCCACGACGCGGCTTCCGCCCGCATCTGCACGCGTGCGGGTTCACGTCGTGCCAGCGACTTGTCAGTCATAGGAGCATCAGAGAACGCACCCGCGACCTCTCCCGAGTAATCAAAATGTCGACAATTGGCAAGATATTGTCAATCTATTGACGCTCGCTTGATTGTCGGAGACCAGGATTACTTCTCGCAAGGGCAGTCATTGTCTTCTTCGCAATAAGGAGACGGTTCAAGAACTGCACCTTCAAACCAAGAGGCAGTCCAAATGAACCGAAAAGAGGACAGAATGTTTACAAGTCGTGTTAACCGAACCGAACCGACGAAACTTACTGAGACGATCTCCTCGGTAATTGCGACACGTGTGAAGCGCCGCGGCGCCCATCGCGCACCAAAGTCGCGGTTCGCCAAGGCGGTTTCAGTTGTCGTGGGAATGGCCCTCGTTGGTGGCGGCAGCTATGCCGCGACGAACTGGAGCGTCGGGCTGGTGTCCGGCTCTTCGGCCCAAGGTCAGTCCGCGACGGTCTCCAACCTGACCATCAGCGCGGTGGCGTCGCCCTCGGCAGTCAACCTGCTGTTCCCCGGGGGCAACGGCGACGCGGTGGCCACCATCACCAATCCGAACCCATACCCGGTGACTGTCACGGGAGTCGACCTTCCGACGAACACTACCTACGCCGGTGGTTTCACGACATCGGCACTGAGCGTCGCTCAGACGGGCTGTTCCACGACGACCAGTGACGTGATCTGGAACTTCTCGTCGGCCACATTGGGCAGCGTTCACACCTTGACCACGGCGCTCACCGTGGCGGCGAACGCTTCCCTGACGGTCACGTTGACCAACGACGCGTCGATGACCCTGGCGGTCCCGTCCGCCTGTGCTGCGACGTACTTCTCGATGCCGTCGCTGACGGGCGTCGTTGCCACCGGTGGTGCCGCCACCGCCACGACCAGCCCGGCGACCGACGCTTGGACGAGCTAAGTCGGACGACCTCAACTTGAACATCCCCCCGGTCGAGCTGAGGTCGTCACGCTATAGCCGCCGGTTCCTCCGAAAGGAGCGGGCGGCTGCTACAGGGTTCCAATGGCGCCGTCCACGAGGTGACTAGATGAGCCCTTCGTCGGGACTGGTTCCCTAGTATTGATAACAGTGAGACAATCGCGTTTGATACGCCACCCCGAGCCGTAGCGATGTGGCGCACCACGAAGCAGACACCGCCAACTCCCAGCCCATGAAGTCAAGAATCAAATGTTCCAATACGGTCATCAGGCGACCACCGACAGACGTAACGGGGCGTCTTGCTGCCACGATGTTTCAACGGCTTTTTCCACTGTCGAGAACCGCTTTGAGGCGACCTAACGCTCGAGATGGAGTCGTACTCGGGCGCCGTCCTCTGGACTTATCATGATTCGTCACTGCCATGCCTAGCCGATCTCGGCGCTACGTTGCTGTTCTCATCGCGGCTTCGCTCTTGGGAATCGCGGGAATCGCGGGCGCCACGTCTTGGGTGGTGACTGGCGTTTTCAGTTCCCATCCGGCGCAGGCCCAATCCACTGTCGTCAACGCACCAACCGGAGGTGCGGCGACGAGCCCGACGTCGACCAGTCTCTTGATCACCTGGAGTAGGCCGAGCGGCGGGGCACCTCCAACCGGATACGAGGTGACCCGAAATGGCGCGGCGGTACCGAGCGGCAGCGGCTGTTACGGGAGGATCACGGCCACATCGTGCACTGATGGAGGTCTGACCGCGAGCACAAACTATACCTACACCGTCGAGGCGGTTGTCGGCACGAATTGGACGAGCGCTGCAAGTTCCTCCTTTTCGGGAACCACTAATGCGGTCTTCATACCTGGCGACCCCCAGTTCGTCAACTCTTCAACGTATGAAGATCCTTCTAGCTATAAGGTCACCCTGAATGTACCGACAGGCGTCGCGGCGGGCGACCTGCTCATCGCCGTTCTCTATACCGGCAACCCCACCGGTTACCCTGGCGACCCCACCACGGTGGCGATGCCCGCGGGCTGGACCATGCTCCCCAACGCGACGAGTCCGGGAGCGGAACCCCTTGGCGCTATCCTCACCGCCTATCACGTCGCGACCTCGAGCGAACCGGCGAGTTACACCTTCAGCTCCACGAACTTCAACAATGTCACCGCGGTGATGCTGGCCTATGCCAACTCCGACGGCACAACACCAGTGATTGACCAAAGCACCTGGAACCCCACGATGACCAGCAGCGCGCTGACGCCGTCGACTTCTAGCGACACACTGATTACCGTCTTCGGAGACTTCAATGGGGCTTTGATGTCGCTCGCGGGTCCCTCCGTGGGCGTCGCTTTTGTGGGGGACAACGTTTATGCCTCCACGTTCGCGGCAGACGAGTACCTTACCGGCGCCGCGCCCGTACCGCCGATAACTGCTTCCGGGAATTCGGGTCAGGGCGCATCGGTGACAATTCTCCTCAAGTACTGACCTGAATCCGAGGGCCGCGTTCGCGGGCTGGACGACCAATTTAAACTGGGTAGAAGTTGCTCCCGACTGGCAGATTAATCAGATATCGACTCCCAAGTTCCGCGCCTCAAAGGCAGAGGTCGTCACGGCTATAGATCAGCCACGGGCGGAGATCAAAGACCTCATTGCAGGTGGGTAGAAGTCGACAGTTTGGTTAGAGAGCAATTTAGCCTTCAGCCCATGGTGTTAGGCGCCAGTCGGAGACACGGCGGTTTCAGGGATTCAGCGCAACGGTCCTGTGAATCAACAACGATGAGTTGATTAATCAGGAGGTTGTTATGGGTGGTCCCCGCTTGACGCAGCGACAGAAGGAGACGGCACATCGATTGCGAGCGGAGGGGGTGTACTTGCAGGACATTGCCCACCAGCTCGACTGTGACCAATCGTGCGTGTCGCTCTTCGTCCGCTCACGTCGCAATCCCGTCGGCG
>Ga0209385_1000097_pt1 | contig 30955 bp, 27 predicted proteins | sample NGEPerB_FD_184506 | JGI IMG/M metagenome (GOLD analysis project Ga0209385, IMG submission 184506) | Arctic peat soil microbial communities from the Barrow Environmental Observatory site, Barrow, Alaska, USA - NGEE PermafrostAB12-B... | ecosystem: Environmental > Terrestrial > Soil > Wetlands >... | reverse complement strand
CTTCTAATCCGCCTTGGTTCAGGAGTTGAGCGGGCGACTCTGGGAAGCGAAGAGGCCGGAGCTGCTTCTTGAGATGCCGCGAATCTGATCTCTCACGGCAATCACCGTGCTGCGGTGCGGTGGGACTGCTTCTGTGCGAGTTTCGTGCCTGAGGGTGACGTTGGAGGTGACGTTGTTCAGGCCAGGGTGACGTTCGTTGGACGGCGCTCGCGAGATGAATATTCGCGAGGGTGACGTTGGAGGTGACGTCCATTCGGATCATGGAACTACCTGGACATCGTCTCCCGGGCAAAGCCGAGGAGCTGCTCATGCACAACCGCACCACGAGAAACACACCACGCCCGTTCGTCAGCGTAGAAGAAGCGGCTCTGCTGCTTGGTGAGGCCCGGTCGACCGTCTACCGCTCAGTGAAGGCTGGCACATTCCCGCTGCCGGTCGTCCGGATCGGCTCGCGCATTCGGATCCCCCGCATTGCTATCGATCGGCTCATCGCCGGCGAGGATCCGTCTCTCTCCCACCAAGACCTGCGCCTCTCAAAGGGTTGATAGCTCGATCTGGTTTGGTCAGCGCTCCCATGGGATACCGGACTCGTCAACCCTGAGCCGGCATTTCGACCGTCGTCCCGTCCAAGAGATTCCCAATGTGCATGGCCGCCCGACGATCTTCCGCGGACAAGGGGTCGGTGTAGTGGCGCGCCATATGGACGGTCGACCAACCCAGCCGGGCCTGCTTCTGGCGCTCCGGGATAACGGTGTCGAGCGATGTCGCCTGGAAGTGCCGGAGCGAGTGCAGATGGAGGTCGGAAGGGAGCTTCGCAGCGATCCGTGCCTTGTTGAAGGCCCGGCTGAGAGTATCGGGGTACGGCGGGATCTCACCGTCTGGGTCTGCCGAAAAGGCGAAGCCGTCTTCAGGCACTGCAACCTCTGCCAGTGCGGCCAGGGCTTCCTGTTCGACCTGCAAGATTCGGAGAGCGTCGATCGTGCCAGGGTCGACCGCCACCTGGCGGATGCTGGCTCGGGTTTTCGGCGACTTCATTACCGCTCCCCCATCAGCCGGAATCACCGACTCGTCGATGGTCACGATCGCTTCGTCCCAGTCGATGTCCGACCAGCGCAGCGCGCATGCTTCGCCGCGTCGCATCCCGGTCGCCGCAACTACCCGCAGCGCCACGGAGTACCGGCGATCCTGCACGGCCGCAGCCTCGATGAGCGCCAATACTTCCTCGGTGCTGGGTGCCCGGACCGGCTTGGGCAAGTCGTTCAGTCCCCACGACGGAAGCTCGGTGTCGGTGACCGGATTGTGGAGTTGATTCCCACTCCACTTCCGGGCCAGCCGGCAAGCACGGTGGAGCACGGAACGGACGTAGCGGACGGTCTCGCGGCCGGCACCATCATTCTTCAGCTTCCGGAAGTATTTCTCCACGTCGTAGGGACTCAGGGAGGCGATTCGCCTCTTGCCGATGCCGTCTTTGATGTGGAGTTTCCAGATGCTCTCGTATCGGCGCGAGGTGACTGGGCTGAGGTCGTCCCAGCCGTTGGCCTTCCATCCGCTGATCGCATCATTGATAGTGGTGGTCGGGCCCCAGGGCCGACTCGCCTCATCGGGGACTACCTGGGGAGCGGCGTCCTGTTCCAGGACCAGGCGAGCCAGCTCCTTCTCCGCCGCTCGCTTCGAACCCTGGAACGTGTGGCTCCGATGCCGGACTCGACCGTTGGAGTCGCGACCCACGTAAACGCGCAGCTGCCAGGTGTCAGCACCTCTGTCGGGACGTTTGCGAATGCTCCCTGCCACGTTGAATCCTCCGGACCGATTCATCCGGGCCAACAATTGTTGGCCCAAGTGTTGGCCCGGAGCCTATCGTGGCAGTGGTCCCGAGAGCGGTACGTCCTCTGACCTGGGACTTTACAGTGGGGCTAGCAAGAATCGAACTTGCGACCTCAGCATTATCAGTGCTGCGCTCTAACCAACTGAGCTATAGCCCCGTAAACCGGTGCACGACGCTACACCAAGGCCCGGGCACGGCAGAAGGCGGTACCCACCCAGCCGGTCTGCAGGTACCGGTGGGAAGGTGGGTCAGCCCTCCCCGGCCACCTCCCCGGCCACCGGGGCAACCGCGGCCACCGCGTCTCCCTCGCCGAGGTTCATTACCCGGACGCCGGTGGCGTCCCTGCCCTGTGACGCGATCTCCCGCACCGCGGTGCGGATCACCACCCCCGAGCTGGAGATCAGGAGGAGCTCGTCCTCCAGGCCGGCCATGAAGGCCGCCACCACCCGCCCGCGCTTGGCGGTGAGCCTGATGCCCCGCACTCCCTGGCCACCGCGGGCCTGGCTGTTGAAGCGCTCCACCTTGGTCCGCTTGCCGTACCCGGCGTCGGTGATGAGGAGGATGTCCGCCTCGTCCCGGGCGACGTCGCACGAAACCACCTCGTCCCCGGCCCTGAGCCGCACGCCCCGCACGCCGGCCGCGTCACGCCCCATGGGTCGCGCGTCTTGCTCGGAGAACCGGATGGTCATCCCCGACCGGGTGACGAGGAACACGTCGTCGTCGCCATGGGTCTCCACCACCCGGACCAGCTCGTCCCCCTCGCGGAGGTTGATGGCGATGAACCCCTCTCGGCGTGACTTGTCGTACTCACTGAACGCCGTCTTCTTCACCTGACCCAGCTTCGTGGCGAACACCAGGTAGTTGTCGGCAGAGAAGTCGCGGGTGCCGATGATGGCCTGGATCACCTCGTTGGGTGCCAGCGGCAACAGGTTGACGATGGCCGTGCCCCGGGCGGTGCGCTCCTTCATCGGGATCTCGAGCGCCCGCAACCGGAAGACCCGTCCCCGGTTGGAGAACAACAGGAGATGGGCGTGCGCGGAGGTGTGCACCACGTCGTCTATCAGGTCCTCCTCCTTGAGCCTGGCGCCCTGGACGCCGCGCCCGCCGCGCCCCTGGGTCCGGAAGGCGTCGGCCGACACGGCCTTCACGTAGCCGGCGCGGCTCATGGTGACGACGAGCTCCTCGTCCTCGACCAGGTCCTCGACGTTCATGTCCCCCGGGTCATGGGTGATGACTGTCCGGCGCTGGTTGGCGTACTTCTCGCGGATCGCACCCAGCTCGGAGGCGATGACCCCCCGCAGCTTGGCCGGGTCGTTGAGGATCGACTCCAGTTCGGCGATCTCGACCAGGAGCTTGGCCAGCTCTTCTTCGAGGTTGGACCGGCCGAGCCGAGTGAGCCGGGCCAGGGTCATGTCGAGGATGTGGTTTGCCTGCTCCTCGGAGAACTCGAAGGGCACGGTCCGCAGGGCCTCGAGCGCCGCCGGCCGGTCGTCGGAGGCCCGGATGGCGGCGATGACCGCGTCCAGCATGTCGATGGCCTTGAGCAGGCCCTCCACCACGTGGGCACGGGCACGGGCCTTGTCGAGCAGGAACTGCGAGCGCCGTGTGACCACCTCGACCTGGTGGGCCACGTAGTGGGTCAGCATCTGGGCCACGTTCAGGGTGCGCGGCACCCCGTCGACCAGCGCCACCGCGTTGACACCGAACGAGGTCTGCATCGGCGTCTGCTTGAACAGGTTGTTGAGGACGACGTTGGCGTTGGCGTCGCGCTTCAGCCGGATCACCAGCCGGGTCTTGCCCCCCGACGAGTCGTCCTGGGCTTCGGCAATACCGTCGAGGTCGCCGGCGCGGACCAGGTCCTCGATCTTCTTCGACACCGAGGCGATCGACGTCTGATAGGGCATCTCGGTGACGACGATGCGGGTGTCGCCGGCCTTGCCCTCCACGATCTCCGCCACGGCCCGCAGCTTGATGGAGCCCCTCCCGGTCCGCAGCGCGTCCTGGATGCCCTGGCGCCCGAGGATCAGCGCGCCCGTGGGGAAGTCCGGACCCTTGATGAAGGCCATGAGGTCATCGGGCGTGGCGTCCGGGTGCTCGAGCATGTGGGTCGTGGCATCGATCACCTCGCCCAGGTTGTGGGGCGGGATGTTGGTCGCCATCCCCACCGCGATCCCCTGCGACCCGTTCACCAGCATGTTGGGGAACCGGGCCGGCAGGACGGTCGGCTCCTCGGACGTGGCGTCGTAGTTGGGAGTGAAGTCGACCGTCTCCTGGTCGATGCCGTTCATCAACTCGAGGGCCAGCGGGCCCAGCCGGCACTCGGTGTACCGCATGGCCGCCGGGCCCTCGTCCGGTCCCGTGCCGCCGAAGTTGCCGTGGCCGTCGATCAGCGGGTGGCGCATGGAGAAGTCCTGCACCATGCGGGCCAGAGCCTCGTAGATGGCCGAATCGCCGTGCGGATGGTACGAGCCCATGACGTCGCCGACCACCTTGGCGCACTTGGTGTGCGGCCGGTCCGGCAGCAGCCGCTGGTCGTACATCGAGTAGAGGATCCGCCGGTGGACGGGCTTCAACCCGTCCCTCACGTCGGGGAGGGCGCGCGACACGATGACTGACATCGAGTACTCGAGGAAGGAGCGCTCCATCTCCTCTTGGATCTCGATGGGCTCGATGAATCCCGAAACGTCGTCGGTGTCGGAGCCACCCCGGCTGTCGTTGTCACGTCCTGGCATGCCGTGTCCCTATCTGTGTCACTGCGTCTGTGCTGTCCGTGTCCACGCCCGCCATTCCCAGCCGGGAGCAGCGTGGATCGCCGCCTCAGATGTCGAGGAAGCGCACGTCCTTGGCATTGGTCTGGATGAACTGCCTGCGCAGTTCGACGTCTTCGCCCATCAGTACCGAGCAGACCTCGTCGGCGATGGCCGCCTGCTCGACGGCGATCTGGAGCAGAGACCGCTTGCCTGGGTCCATGGTGGTGTCCCTCAGCTCGCCGAAGTCCATCTCCCCCAGCCCCTTCAGCCGTTGGAAATCGGCCTTGTGGTTGGGGTGCTCGGCGAGGAAGGCGGCCCTGGCCGCGTCGTCCTTCAGGTACAGCTTCTCCTTGCCCACCAACGTCGAGTACAGCGGGGGCTGGGCCACGTAGACGAAGCCGCCTTCGACCAGGGGCTTCATCTGGCGGAAGAAGAAGGTCAGGAGGAGGGTGCGGATGTGGGATCCGTCCACGTCGGCGTCGGCCAGGATGATCACCTTGTGATAGCGGATCTTGGTCACGTCGAAATCTTCGGCCAACCCGGCCCCGATGGCCGAGATGAGCGCCTGGATCTCGGTGTTCTTCAACATCTTGTCGATCCGCGCCCGCTCGACGTTCAGGATCTTGCCGCGGATGGGTAGGATGGCCTGGGATCGCGGGTTGCGGGCATCCTTGGCCGAACCTCCGGCCGAGTTGCCCTCGACGATGAACAGCTCGCTCTCCCTCGGGTCGCGTGACGAGCAGTCGACGAGCTTCCCGGGTAGCCCGGCGCCGTCGAGCGCCGACTTGCGGCGGGTCAGGTCGCGGGCCGATCGTGCCGCGACCCTGGCCCTGGCGGCAAGCAGTCCTTTCTGGATGATCTGGTTCGCTTCACGGGGGTTCTCTTCGAACCAGTCGGCGAGCTTGTCGTTGGTGGACCGCTCGACCAGCGAGCGCACGGGGACGTTGCCGAGCTTCGCCTTGGTCTGGCCCTCGAACTGGGGGTCCTGGAGGCGCACCGAGATGATGGCCGTCAGGCCCTCGCGGATGTCCTCGCCCAGGAGGTTGTCGTCCTTCTCCTTGAGGGTGCCCTTGGCCCGGGCGTACTTGTTGGCCACGTTGGTGAGGGACTTCTTGAAGCCCTCCTCGTGCATCCCGCCGTCGATGGTCGAGATCCCGTTGGCGAAAGAGTGGATGCTCTCGTAGAAGCCGGTGTTCCACTGGAGGGCGATCTCGACCTCCATGGTCTCCTCCTTCTGCTCGAACGAGCAGACCTTCCGGAAGAGGGCCTCCTTGGAGGCGTTGAGGTGGCGGACGTAGTCCACGATGCCGTCTCTGTACTTGAAGGTCTGGGGCGGCTTGGCGTCGGGGCGCTCGTCCACAAAGTGGATCTCGAGGCCCTTGTTGAGGAACGCCATCACCTGCAATCGCTCGACGACGGTCTGCGCCCGGAACTCGATCTCCTCGAAAATGGAGGCATCGGGCCAGAAGGAGATGGTCGTCCCCGTGCGGCCGCGAGGCGCAGGCCCGGTGGCCTCGAGCTTGCCGGTGGGCTTGCCGCCCTTCTCGAACTCCATGACGTGGTGCTTGTCGTCGCGGTCGATCTCCAGCAACAGCCGGCTGGACAGGGCGTTGACCACCGAGACGCCGACTCCGTGGAGGCCGCCGGATACCTTGTACCCGCCGCCTTCGCCGAACTTCGCCCCTGCGTGGAGGACGGTCAGGACGATCTCGGCCGCCGACTTCCCCTTGTGCTTGGGCATCGGCCCCGTCGGGATGCCGCGACCGTTGTCACTGACCTTGACCCCGCCATCGGCCAGAAGGGTGACGTTGATGCGGGTGCAGAACCCGGCCATGGCCTCATCCACCGAGTTGTCGACGACCTCCCAGACGAGGTGGTGGAGCCCGGTGGGGCCGGTCGATCCGATGTACATCCCGGGCCGTTTCCGGACAGGATCCAGACCTTCAAGAACGGTGATGTCGCCGGCGTCGTACGTGGTTTCACCCACGTTCCGCACGTTCTCGGTTTTCAGCGCCACAGGCGCGCCCTTTCAACATTGTTTGACTGAGCGGGAACCAGCGCTCCGAGCCCGCTCCCGTTGCGCGTTGCACGCCTTCAGGACTACGGCTTCGGCCCGAGTTCCAATACTCCAGTGTAGCCCGCCAAGCTTCCTCCCTGGGCCGATCGTCAGGCTCGGCGGGGCGGAATTATCTGCGGACCCGGACGTCGAGACGACCCGGTCGCTCCACCCCGGCCTTCTCGGCCACCCGGTCGAGCAGTTCGTCGCCCAGATACCGGACCTGTGTGGCCCACGCAGGGTGATCGACGCTCACCACCAGGGCTTCTTCGTCCAGGCGCACCGGTTGCACATGGCCGGCCATGGCCGGCCCGACAATCTCCTCCCACCGGGAGAACAATCGTCCGAGGCCCCGCGAGTCGCGCATTCCCAGGCGCTGGGATACCGTGTCGAGCGAAGCGTCGAGGGGCCGCGGCCCGTGATCCCCTCCTCTGCTGGAGTCACGGCTGCTCACGGCTCTTCTCGGACGCCGACCGGCTCCACCGCAGCGCCGGCCACCACGACGTAGACCTTGGACACGGCGACCTGCGGGGGAGCCGGCAGGGCGGTGGTCAACAAGGTCTGGCCTGCGGGCAATCCAGCCAGGAGGGCCCGGGACCGGAGGGGGTCCAGTTCGGAGAAGACGTCGTCGAGGAGCAGCACCGGTGCTGACCCCAGGCGTTCGGTGGCCAGTTGGTGGGCTGCCAGCCGGAGGGCGAGGGCGAGCGACCGCTGCTCGCCCTGGGAGGCATGGGTGCGGCCGGGGAGTCCGCGCAGCGAGAGGTCCAACTCGTCCCGGTGGGGACCCACGAGGGACACCCCCCGGGCCACGTCCCGCTCACGCGACTCCACCAGGGCGTCCCCCAGTCGGCCGACCCACGACCGTCGATAGGCGAGGCCGACCGGTGTGCTCTCACCGGCCAGTCGTGCGTAGTGCACCTCGGTGATCGGGGCCAGATGCGCGACCAGGGTCTCACGGGCCGCGACCAACGACGAACCGGCGGCGTCGAGCCGGGCGTCCCACACATCGAGAGTCGCCGCCACCTCCGGACTGAGCTTGCGGCCCACGTTGCGGAGTAGCGCCGACCGCTGCCGCAGGATCTTCTCGACGTCCTCCACCGAGCGGGCCGCCCTGGGATCGACAACGGCGAGGACCTCGTCCAGGAACCGACGCCGTTCGGCGGGGCCGGCACGGACCACTCCGATGTCCTCGGGAGAGAACACCGTGGTGCGCAGGGCGTCGTGGAGATCACCCCGGCGGCGGACCGCCTGCCGGTTAACCATGGTCCGCGAGCGTCCGGCCGCCGAAAGCTCCGCCTCGATGGTCATGGGCCGCATGCCCACGCGGGTCTCCGTCCGCAGGATCGACTCCTGGGCACCGTGGCGGATCATCGCCTCACGGGGCGAGCCACGAAACGACTGCAAGGTGGCGAGATAGGCAACAGCCTCGAGCACACTGGTCTTACCGGCGCCGTTCAGCCCGGTGATCACCGTGGTCCCCACCGGATCCGGTTCGATCGTGGTCTCGGCGATGTTGCGGAAGTTGGAGATGGACAACGAGACGAGGTGCACGAAACAGGGGTCGGCGGCGGGGCGCTACGAGACCCGCACGGGCATCAACAGGTACCGGAAGTCGGTCTGCTCGGCGGCGCGCACCGTGGCCGGTTTGGTGGCGTCCACCGTCTCGAGCAGCACCTCGTCGCCCGACACCGCCTCCACCCCGTCGATCAGGTAGGTCGGGTTGAAGGCGATGGTCAGTTCCTCGCCGTCGAAATCGGCGTCAACGGTCTCGCTGGCGTCACCGACCTCCTGGGAGACCACGGTGAGATCCACCCCACCCTGGCGCATGGACAGTCGCACGGGAGTCGTGTTGTCACGGACCAGCAGCCTGACCCGGCGGAGGGCGTCGAGGAGCGAGTCCTTTCCCACGTGGAGCCGGTTGGGGTATTCGGTCGGTATCAGCTGGCGGTAGTCGGGGTAGCTCCCGTCGAGCAGGCGCGTGCTCACCTTCACCTCGCCGGCGGTGAAGGTGACGTCGTGATCGCCGATCGAGAGCCCGATGGTCGGGACCTCTGCAACGCCGCTCCCGTCTCCGCCCTCGGTGCCGGCCGTGGACGCTGTCTCCTTCGCACCGCTCCCGAGGGCGGAGAGCCGCTGTAGTTCGGCCAGTGCCCGCGCCGGGACGAGAATCTGGGAGGTGTCGGCGAATGCGTCACTCCCTTCGATGTCGCGCAGTGCCAGTCGGTACGAGTCGGTGGCCACCAGGCGGACGCCGCTCCCCTCCGGAGCGATCAGCACGCCAGTGAGCAGGGGTCGGGCGTCGTCGTTGGATGCGGCCCTCACCACCTGGCGCAGGGCGCTGGCCAATCCGGCCGCCGGCAGGAAGGTCGCCGGGGGTGGAGGATCGGGAAGTGAAGGAAAGTCGTCGACCGGGAAGGTGCGCAGGCTGAATCTTGAACGTGCCGCACCGATCTCCACCTTGTCTCCCTCGGCCTCGACGGTGACGGCACCGGGCTCGAGCGAACGCACGATGTCCGTCAACAGTTTGGCTGGGGCCACGCACACCCCGTCAGTGATACCGATGGCCTCGGTCGCCACGTGGACCGTGAGATCGAGGTCGGTCCCGATCACCGAGAGATGATTCCCCACCGACTCGATCCGCACCCCACCGAGGGCCATGGAAGCCGATGTACGCGAGCTGACGGCGCGGCCGGCCGTGCTCAATACTTCCACCAACGAGTCACGCTCGCATCGAAACTTCACCCGGAAGTCCTTTCTCGCTTTATGTCTTAGATACTTAAATTAACTAGTGACGGTAATAAGCCCTGTGGATTGTGGACGAAGGTCCATTGTCGCAGCACAGGCCCGCTTTAGATTTCCACGCATCATCCCCGGAATACCGTTCGTGTCGGCACCGAAGTATTCGTTAGGTGTTCTGTTATGGACAAGTTCACTTGTGTTCACAGAATTACCCCAGGTCGGGGGGTAGATTTCCACAGATGGTGCACAACCTCCGGATAGAGCACACGCGGGGTGCGGTCGGTAGTGAGGTATCCGGACCACGGGGGAGTTAGTCACTCGTCCTGCCATCACGACCCGCTCTTGATTCGAACGATGAGATCGGTGACCTGGTTGTAGATCTGGTGCCGCTCCTTCATCAATCCGCCGATCTTCTCGACGGCGTGCATGACCGTGGAGTGATCGCGTCCGCCGAACTCGCGCCCGATGGCCGGATAGCTGAAATCAGTGAGCTCGCGGAAGACGTACATACTCACCTGGCGTGCGGTGACCAGTGGACGGCGCCGGTTGGGACCACACAACTCCTCGACCGAGAAGCCGAAGGTCTCCGACGTCGCATCGAGGATGACCTGGGGTGTGATGCGCCGCGGCTGATCGGCCGACACGATGTCGGAGAGCACCTGCTCTGCCAGCTCCCTGCTCATAGGTTGGCCGTTGAGACTGGCGAAAGCGGTCACCCGGATGAGGGCTCCTTCGAGCTCACGGATGTTGTCCTTGACATGGGTGGCGATGAACTCCAGGACTTCGTCGGGCACAGCGACGCGTTCGTGCTCGGCCTTGGTCTGGAGGATGGCCAGCCGAGTCTCGAGCTCGGGGGGTTGCACCTCGGTGATCAGGCCGGACAGGAACCGGCTGCGCAGCCTGTCCTCGAGGGTGGCGATGGACTTGGGTGGCCGGTCCGAGGTGAGGACGATCTGCTTGGAGGCGCCGTACAGGGAATTGAAGGTGTGGAAGAACTCCTCTTGGAGCGACTCCTTACGCTCCATGAACTGCACGTCGTCGATCAGTAGCACGTCGCATTCGCGGTACCGGCGCTTGAAGGCGGTGGTGGTATTGGTCCTGATGGCGTCGACGAATTCGTTCATATAGGTCTCCGTGGTCACGTACCGGACGTGGCGACCGCTGAAGTTCTCGAGGACGTAGTTGCCGATTGCATGGAGCAGGTGGGTCTTGCCCAGGCCGGCGTCCCCGTAGATGAACAGGGGGTTGTAGGACCGTGCCGGCGACTCGGCCACCGATTGCGCGGCGGCGTGGGCGAACCGGTTGGAGGAGGCGATGACGAAGGTGTCGAAGGTATACCGCGGATCGAGCACCGGAGAGTCGAGGCGCCCGGTGGGGCCGGTCGGAGGCGATCCGAAGGACTGGTCGTGGTGGGAGCTGGTCGGCACGGACTGGGCGGACGCGGTCGAGGGCCCCCCCGGGTCCGGCTCGGCCGCCGAAAGGTTGTGCTCGGCCGGTTCGTAGATCGGCGCCACCACCTCGAGCTGGACGACGAGGTCGCGACCGGTGGTGCCGTTCACGGTGTCCTGGATGAGCCCGAGGAAGCGAGACTCCACCCGGTCGCGGATCAGGGTGTTGGGAACTCCTAATACAATTTCACCATCTTTGATGGCAAGTGGTGTAATTCCGGACAGATAGGCCTGCCAGATGGCGTCGGACACTTGTTCGCGCAGGGCCTCCGAGCACGATGTCCACAACTCTTCGGTGTCGTTCAACTGGGCCTCCGCCCTTCTACAGCGCCCTCGGTCCACAGAGATATCCACAACTGTGGACGAGCATCAAGTGCTGCGTGCACCCCCGGCGAGCCGGGTTGGGGTGCTACTGCGTCTGCTGCTGGCTTGTATCTCGGGCAAACTAGGCGAAGGCCGTGTCCTGGGTCATGACCGGCGCATTGCTTGCGGTGATCGGAACGGTACACCGTGCCCACGCGGCGCGTCTTCCCGGGCTCGACTAGAGCACGGGGCCCAATTGGGCGTAGCATGTGGCGGAATGCCCTGTCCGCGGTGACAAGGCCCCCTGCCGAATGAGACGTCAGAGTCCACGGTCCAGGGCGAGGAAGGAAGTGGATGTATGAAACGGACGTACCAACCGAACGTGCGCAAGCGCGCAAAGACCCACGGCTTTCGCAAGCGCATGTCGACGAAGGCCGGACGTGCAGTGATCAAGGCGCGCCGGGCGAAGGGTCGCCAACGCCTGTCGGTGTGAGCAGCGGGCCCCTTTCCGTCCGGGCCCCGGATCGTGGCGCCGGGCGGATCCGTTCACGCCATACATTCGAGGAGCTCCGGCGGTCCGGCGTCCGGGGTCGATCCGGTCCGCTGACGGTGAGCTTCGTGCGCCACCCGGAGTGGACCGGGCCGGAGGTGGCCTATGCGATCACACGCCGCGCGGGAAACGCGGTGGCGAGGAATCGCCTGCGCCGCAGGCTGCGGGCCATCGTGTCCGAACAGGCATCCACGCTGCCGGCGGGGGCCTATGTGGTGAGTACGGGGCCCGGAGGGCCGCTGTTCGATTTCGATGAACTGAAGGTGGCCATGGGCCAAGCACTGGAGAAGGCCACGAGGCATCGGGCGGTTCGTCACCCTGGCGCGCCCGCCGAAAGACTCGGGGCCAGTCGGTGATGCCCGGGGCAACCGATGTCAGCCCTGTGGCCGAACGGTCAGGCGGCAACGGAGCCGTGTCGGAGCCGGAGGTCCGGCGCGGGGCGGTGGCCCGACGGCTGATCTCGGTGATCCACGCCTATCAACTCCTCCGGGCGGGCCGGCCCACGGGCTGCCGGTTCCTCCCGACGTGCTCGGAGTACGCCATCGACGCCATCGACCGGCACGGTGTCGCCCGTGGTTCGGGGCTCGCGGTGAAGCGGTTGATGCGGTGCAACCCGTGGGGCGGACACGGGATCGACCCTGTTCCTGAACGGAGGGCGTCATGAGTTCCCTGGTCCACGGGATCGGAAAGATCTTCCAGCCCCTGCTGGACCTGGTCGGCGGCATCCTCGCCTTCTTCTACTCGGTCATCCCCAGCTACCCGATCGACGTGGCGCTGCTGACCATCGTGATCATGGCGCTGCTCACCCCGCTCACCGTCAAGAGTACGAAGAACATGGCGGCTATGCAGGCCCTCGGGCCCGAGATGAAGAAGTTGCAGCAGAAGTACAAGGGCGCCGAAAACCGGGCCCAGATGAACGAAGAAATGATGAAGCTCTATAAAGAGCACAATGTTAACCCCGCCTCGGGCTGCCTTCCGATGCTATTGCAGATGCCGGCGTTCTTCGTTCTTTACAGTGTTATTAAGGGTTTGACCAACACCATTACCTACCCCCAGGTCACCAAGACGACCGCCGCCGGTCTCAAGGTGGTCATCCCCGAGCACGTGGTGGCGCACCCTCGGTACATCAGCCCGTCGACCAAGATGTATCACGCAATCGTGGCTGCTCACGGCCGGTTGATCTCCGGCGGCATTGACTTCTCGCAGAAGCTCCTGTCTCACCACAGCTCGCTCTGGGCAGCCATCCCCTTTCTCCTTCTGGTGCTCGGTTCCGTCGGTCTGCAGTACCTGCAGATGAGCAGGTTGAATGCTCGAAATCCGCAAGCGGCACAGGCCAATCCTCAGGCGGCCATGATGCAGAAATACATGCCGCTTATATTCGGCCTCATTTACCTAAATGTGGCGGCAATCCTGAACGTCTATTTCATCGTGTCGAGCTTCATTCGCATCGCTACGCAAGAAGTTCTGTTCCGCAAGGGGATGGTCGCCGGACCGCCCAGCGCCCCCAAGGCGGGCACATCGCCGTCCGGGACGAAGAAGGGGCCGGTGGCGGATCGGACCGAGAAGGCACTGCCGAAGCCGAAGACGTCGAACGCATCGGGGTCGGCCAAGACGGCGGCCGGCAACGGCACCGGGCCTTCCTCGGCCGGCCGCGGTCGTAAGCAGCCGGCTGCAGATGGCAAGCCGCCGTCAGAGGCGAAGGCTGCAGATACGAAGGCGGCCGGCGCGGCGTCTGGTACCAATGGGAAGGCGGGCACGGGTTCGGGAACCGGCGGACGACCTGCCAAGAAGACCTCGCCGGCTTCGGGCAATGGCAGCGGGTCGAACGCAACACCGGAGGCGGAGGCGGACGGGTCCACGGGATCGAAGGAGCACCCGAGGTCCAAGGCGAAGCGAGAGAGAAAGGCGCGTTAGGAAGTGGAGTGGGTGGAAGCAAGTGGAAAGTCCCTCGCAGAGGCGAAGGAGACAGTCCTGGACCTCTTGGGGGTTGCGGAGGACGACGCAGAGTTCGTCGTTCTCAGTGAACCCAAAGCCGGCCTGTTCGGCCGGATGCGCGGCGAGGCCCGGGTGCAAGCCCGGGTACGGCCCGTCGCTCCCCCGCCGAAGCGGACGCGTCGACAGCGGCCGGACAAGAAGCGCGAAGGCGGCGAACGGTCGCGATCGGGTGGCACCGGGCGGAAGAACGGCTCGGGCGGAGGAGAACGGGGAGCAGAAGATCCCGAGGGGGCTCGTGCGAGCTCGAGCTCGGGCGGAGCCGAGGGCCGCAACCGTGCCGGCGAGCGGTCAGAAGCTACCGGGGCATCATCAGGGGGTCGATCGAATCGACGCCGTCGATCCGGTGGCGGAGACGTCAGGGGCTCAGAGAACGGCAGCGGTTCGATTCAACAGGGGAAACAAGGATCCGGCCGGAAGTCCGGAGAGAGCGAGGAGAGCATGGAAGAGTCACTGACACTGGACCAGCAGGGAGAGGCTGCCCAGCAATTCCTTTCCGGTCTCATCCGGGAGTTCGGGCTGGATGCCACCGTCGGCTTCGCCGAAATCGACGAGGACACGGTGCAGGTAGCAGCCGACGGTGACGACCTCGGACTGCTGGTCGGCCCACGCGGTGCGACGCTCGCCGCGGTGCAGGACCTCACCCGGACCTTCGTACAGCGTCAGTCGGAGAACAGGACGGACCGGATTCTGGTGGATGTCGGTGGTTACCGGGAGAAGCGCACCGCCGCACTCCGTCGGTTCACCGAGGGCATCGTCGATGAGGTAAAGAGCTCCGGGAGCGAACGTGCTCTCGAGCCGATGTCTCCTGCCGACAGGAAGGTCATCCACGACACGGTCAACGAGATCGAGGGTGTGGAAACCCGCTCTGACGGAGTGGAGCCATCGAGGTACGTGGTGATCCAGCCCGCCGGTTGATGGTTGTCCAGAGGTCGTTCACCTCTTGTCGGCGGCACCGGGATCTTCCCGGTGCCGCTTTCTTTCTGCCGAAAGCTCTCCTTTTCCGCTCGTGGCGGGCCGCCGAATCTCCACATCGATCGCCCGATGAGTGACATCGGCCACTTTCCCGGCGCACTTCCAGAGTTGCGCTTACGAGTCAGCGACCGCATCCGCCAGACCCTTGAGCGCGCGGCCGACCTCGGCTTTTTGGGAGGGATGCCCATCGGCGAACAGATCGACCACGCCCTGGGATTCGTCGCAGCGGTCGAGTCCGAACTGAAGAGGCCACCGCATGCGGTCATCGACCTGGGGACGGGAGGCGGACTTCCCGGCCTGGTCCTTCTCTCGTGCTGGTCGGTCTCGCGCATTGTACTGCTGGATGCGAATGAGCGGCGCACGGCGTTTCTTATCGAAGAGGTCGAGGGTTGGCGACCGGATGCACAGGTCGAGGTGGTCCGTGGACGAGCCGAGGAGATAGGTCGGGACGACCGCTTTCGCCAGCAGTTCGAAGTGCTGACCTCGCGATCCTTCGGTTCGCCGGCGGTGACGGCAGAGTGTGGTGCCCCGCTTGTTTCGGTGGGCGGGCTCATGGTCGTCTCGGAACCCCCGCAGACTTCCGACGAGTCACGTTGGCCAGCGGCGGGCCTGGTCCACCTCGGCCTTTCTCCTCTGTCCCGTCTGCGCTTCGACGATCGGTTTGGCTACCAGCTCCTCCGCAAGGTCGGTCCGACATCGGATCGGTATCCTCGGCGGGTGGGAGTCCCGGCAAAGCGCCCACTCTTCTGATCCGGAGCAGTCGTTTGAGAAGGCCCGCTCGACTCTGGGGATCTCGTACCTGGTGTTCCACGTGAAACAGGCGCGCCCGAGGAGGCCCGCTCGACTCTGGGGATCTCGTACCTGGTGTTCCACGTGAAACAGGCGCGCCCGAGGAGGCCCGCTCGACTCTGTGGATCTCGTACCTGGCGTTCCACGTGAAACAGGACCCCGGATCTACCTTTCGCATGAATTGGAGCGGCAGGGAGAGGCATTCCTCTCTACTCGCTCCACTTCTGCGTATCCGATCGCGCCAGTCAGCGAGCGAATCCCGGCGCATTCGGGAACGGTGCCTTGGTGGCAAGCGGAGTTGTCGGACCCGGCCGGAACGGGGCTGAACCGAGCGCTCATTGAGGATGCCCAAACTCGACAGATACCGGGAAGAGCAAGAGACCGTGACTTTCGACCGCTATCACTGGCTACTCGAACGCTGTCCTGTAGCCGGGCCCGGTGACTACGGCTGGACGAGGTGTCCGTCCGGGTTGGTCCGGTTGGACCAGCTGAGGCGGACGTCCCGGTCGTTCCTGCACTTGGACCGGTCTCTCTGACCTCAGGGCCGTCCGGCTCCGCAGCCCACCTCTCTTCAGGGACGTGTCGGAACTCGCCGATTGAACCAGGGGCAGATTGGACCGGTACGGGCATTTGGATTTGGTCTGTCACGAGGTCGAGGGTTTGGCTCAGGGCAGCACCTCATATGGGCGGCATCGGCAGAGGGGATCGAGTCCATCGGATCAACTGGACCGGGCGGCCTTGGGCACGGAGGCGGGGGAGTCGACGTGACCACTCGGGGCGGGCGCCGGGGGTGCCGACTTCACCGGTGGGGGGAGCGCCGGACAGGTACCCGAGGATGCAACGAGGTGGAGTTCGCCGACTCGGTGGCGGAGCCAGTCGGATTGATTCGTAGGGGCCCGGAGTGTCGTCGGGAGAGCGGACCGGGTGAGCCGGTGGCAAATTCGGCCTTCCGGGCAGCCGGTAGCGGCTCCGGGATTGGCATTCCCCGCAATCATTGCCCTACCCATGGGGCCTCTTGGGCCGGTCAGGTCCTCGCGGAGCGGTGCCAGGTGATTCCCGTCGGAGGCGGCCTCGTTTCGTGGTTGTCACCCGGAGAGACGGGGACCGTGCGCTCGATTACTTGAGCGGACCACTTCTCCGGGCCGGAGAGGGGCACTCTTGCGGTACGTTCGACAGGTTACCCACTCAACGGGGAAGCATCGATCCATTGTTGAGCATGGGACTACCTCTCGCTGACCTCGCCGGTCACCGGAAGAGCCAGGCTGACCCTCTCTTGGGTTTCACGTGAAACAATTCGCCGAAATGCTTGACCTGCTTGTCGACGCAGGCGAGTATGAGTGCCTTGAACCCTTCTGACTGGATGAGATGGTAATGCGCGGTCGCCGTCGAGGTCGAAAAAGGCATTCCGCTCAGCATGGACAAGATCCCGGCACCGCAACGGGTGCCGGAGAGACATCCACCGGAGCGGTCACGCTGGTGACGTCAACTCCCCCGCCGGAAGACGCAAGCGAACAACTGTCCCCGGAAGCATCGGTCATGAACGATACCCCTCCGGCAGGGGTTGCTGTCCTACCTCAGGATGAGGAACAGGGCCATGACCGGCCCGAACCCGACAAGCCGGCTGTCGCAGAGTCGGTCGAGGCCGAAGTGGCCCTTCCGGTCACTACGGCGGCCCCGGAGGTCGTGAGCCCGGCGCCACCTCCGGCGGCCGCCACAGAGATCGCGGACACCGCGGCCCAGGGCAGTCCCACCCCGTCGGTTGAAGAAGTGGTCGAGAGTGTCGCCGAGCCGGCAACCAAGCTCACCGCGGAAAGTGTGGCATCGGACGCTGTCCGTGCACCTCAGGCCGCTTCGGGCAATTCGCTGCCCCGGGTGCTTGCCGTAGCCAACCAGAAGGGCGGGGTGGGAAAGACCACCACGTCGGTCAATCTCGGAGCAGCTTTGGCCGAACTCGGGTTCCGGGTCCTCGTGATCGACCTCGACCCTCAGGGCAATGCGACAACGGGTCTGGGTATCGACGCCCGCACCTTCGAACTCTCGATGTACGACGTGCTGATGAGGGATATCTCGCTCGAGGACTGCGTAGAGCCGACCAGCATGAAGAACCTCTTCGTGGCACCGGCGACCATCGCGCTGGCCGGGGCGGAGATCGAACTGGTCCCCGCGTTCAGCCGCGAGCTGAAGCTGAAGCGGGCCATCGAGTCGGTGATCGACGAGTTCGACTACGTACTGATCGATTGTCCCCCGTCCCTCGGCCTCATCACCGTCAATGCTCTTGCCGCTGCCGGCGAGGTGCTGGTACCGATCCAGTGCGAGTACTACGCACTGGAAGGCCTGAGCCAGCTGATGCGCAACGTCCACCTGGTGGCCTCGAACCTCAATCCCAAACTGGACATCTCGACCATTGTGCTCACCATGTACGACGCCCGGACCAAGTTGTCCGACCAGGTGGCCAATGAGGTCCGCCTGCATTTCGGGGCGAAGGTCTGCCGGATCGTCATTCCGCGGACGGTCCGACTGTCCGAGGCGCCGTCCTTCGGACAACCCATCACTGCGTTCGACCCCGCATCTCGCGGGGCCATCGCCTATCGAGAACTAGCCAAGGAGGTCAGCGGTGGCACGTCGTAGCGGTCTGGGGAAGGGGCTGAGTGCCCTTATCCCCACCGAAGTCACCGGCGATCGGTCATCGGCGTTGCGTGAGGTCCCGATCGGGAGCATCAAGCCCAACCCCCGGCAGCCCCGGGTCAATTTCGACGAGGAGACGATGTCCTCGCTGGCTGCCTCCATCAAGGAGTTGGGAATCCTGCAGCCGGTCCTGGTGCGACCAGTGGGGGGACCGGCGGCGGACGAGTTCGAACTGATCGCGGGGGAGCGGCGTTGGCGGGCGGCGCGGCGGGCCGGCCTCCACACCATCCCGGTCCTCGTGCAGACGTCCAGTGAGACGCAGAGTCTCGAGCAGGCCCTGGTGGAGAACCTACACCGCCAGGACCTGAACGTCCTGGAGGAGGCGGCGGCATATCAGCAATTGATCGAGGAGTTCGGCTACACCCACGAGCAGGTGGCTACCCGCGTGGGAAAGAGCCGCACGGCTGTCACCAACATCCTCCGCCTGCTCCAACTTCCGGCCGGGGTGCAGAGACTGCTCGCCGAAGGCCAGATCACGCCGGGCCACGCCCGGGCTCTTCTGGGCACTCCCGACCGTGCCTACCAGGAGGTGTTGGCCAAGACGATTGTGGCCGACGGTCTGACGGTGCGGGCAATCGAGGAGCTGGTCCGGCGGCATTCCGAGCGCGAGAGTGAGGGTGAAGGTGATCGCCCCACTCCGGAAGTCCGGTCGGTCACCGGGGCGCAGCTGGCACCGACCGGTCCGATACCCTTGCCGGTGTCAGCCGTCACGCGTCAACTGCCTCCACCGGGAATACTCGAGCTGGAAGAGCTGCTTTCGAGCCACCTCAACACACGAGTCAAGGTCGAGCTTACGTCCAAGCGCGGCAAGGTCGTGATCGAATTCGCCACCCTCGAGGATCTCGAGCGGATCTACAAGCTGATGATGGGTCGGGCGGAATCCACAGCTGTCTGAGAACATCATCACGTAGGGTGATGTCAACTTGACATAATGCACTGTACCAGTACCAGAAACTACGCTCAGTGATAATTATGGGCCTAACCCCCCGGTAGAGCTTCGTCCACAACCTGTGCATGAGGTTGTGGATTACCCTCCGAGACCATAGGTGAGGTGGAGGGTCATACCCCTCAGTCCCAGACGGTGCCGGCCCACTCGGCGAGGGAGTCGACGACAGCCCGGGCGATGGCGGCAGCCTGCTCGACCACCACGGTGGCCGGGCTGATCTCGCAGATCACGGCTGGCATCCGAGTCTCCCGGAGGAGGGGCAGTGACATTCCCCGGCTTCCGCCGTCCGGGAGTCCGAGAGAACTCGTGAGCTGCCCTTGCAGCAGCTCCGCGAGACGCCTCCCGCCAGGGGAGGAGTACCGGTACCCCGCGTAGTAGGAGGTGGAGCACCCGGGCTCTCCGGCGGCGAGGCGGAGGCCGATGTAGACCTCGGCGCCTCCGGCGTTTGCCTCCGAGGCTTGGATGGACCCGTCGGGGTGGTGGTGGGTGGTGACCACTGCCCCTTGGTTCACCAGCAAGCGACGAACGGCACCCACGGTGGCGTCGAGGCCGCCCTCTTCCCCGATGGCCACCCGCCTGCCGGCCAGGGTGCGCGGCGCCTGGCGCAGGCGCTCGCGGTCGCGCACCGAGGCCACCAGCTCGGAGTCGTCGTGGAGGCTGCCGAAGCGGAGCAGCTCCGATACGGTGGAAGCGCCGGCGATTCCGTCGACGGGGAGCCCGACGTTGCGCTGGAACTCACCGAGAGCGGCCGATGTCAGATCGCCGAAGATGCCGTCCACCCGGCCGGTGTCGAAGCCGAGTGCGCTCATCCGCTGCTGCAACTCGGCCACGTCGTCGCCGCGCAGCATCGGGGAGCGACGGTAGAGGAAGCGGTCACCTAGCCGGCGTCCGGCTTCGACCAGGGCCGACCAGGTCTGGGCGCCGCAGACGCCGTCCACCCGGAGACCACGTCGGTACTGGAAGGCCTCGACGGCCGCACTGGTGCCGTCACGGTACGAGCCTTCCGGATCGATGCCCTTGGAGAAGCCCAGCCGTTCGAGACGCCGCTGGACGTCGATGACGGCCTCGCCCAGGTCACCGACCTCAAGGCGAATTCCCTGGTCAGGAGTCACTCCGGACCCCTGGCCCGGGGACGTGTTCCCGGCCGGTGGGAAGGCGCCCCGCTGTGTGCGGCCTGCGTCCCTAGAGGTGGGCGGACAGTTCTTGGAGGAGTTGGCCCTTGCCCTTGGCTCCGACGATCCGCACCGCCGGCTCTCCGTCCTTGAACAGGATCAGCGTGGGGATGCTCATGACGTCGAATCGACGGGTGACGTCGAGGTTGTCGTCGATGTTGAGCTTGGCCACCTCGAGCTTGCCCGCCTGCTCCGTGGCGATTTCCTCGAGCACCGGTGCAATCATCTTGCATGGGCCACACCATTCAGCCCAGAAGTCCACCAGCACGGGAACGTCGGCGGCCTTGACATGTTCGTCAAAACTAGCGTCGCTCAGTGTTGTGATCTTCTCACTCATGATGGCTGATCCTCCTGGCCGTCGACCGGCCGTGCCTGGCGTCTCTCGATGGACACGCTAGGTCAACCACGAGATGACCACTCCCATTCCCGGACCGAGCGGATCAGTGGCCTTCGGCCTGCTGTTCCTCGAGCCAGCGCTCGACGTCGATGGCCGCCATGCACCCCGAACCGGCCGCGGTGACGGCCTGCCGGTAGCGGTGGTCCTGCACGTCGCCGCAGGCGAACACGCCGTCCACGTTGGTCCGGGTCCCGTCCGTGGTCCGCAGGTAACCAGTGTCCTCCATGTCCAGCTGGCCCTTGAACAAGGAGGTGTTGGGCTGGTGCCCGATGGCCACGAACAGCCCGGCGAGCTCGAGCTCGGACTCCTCCTCGCTGACGGTGTCGCGCAGCCGTACCCCGGTGACCTTGGTATCGCCCAGCACGTCGATTACCGTTGTGTTCCAACGGAAATTGATCTTCGGGTGAGCGAACGCTCGCTGCTGCATCACCTTAGAGGCGCGGAGTTCGCCGCGTCGGTGGACGATGGTGACCGAGTCGGCGAAGCGGGTGAGGAAGAGCGCTTCCTCGAGGGCGGAATCTCCGCCCCCCACCACGGCGATATCGCGCTCACGGAAGAAGAAGCCGTCACAGGTGGCACAGGTCGAGACCCCGTAACCGAGCAGGCGCTCCTCGCTGGGGAGGTCGAGCATCAGTGACTTGGCCCCGGTGGCCACGATGAGGGCGTCCGCCGCGTAGGTGGGTTCGGCCGCATCGGGGTCGCCCACCCACAGGCCGAACGGGCGGCTCGAGAGGTCGACCCGGGAGACTTTGGCGGTCAGGTACTGGGCGCCGAAACGGGCGGCCTGCTCGCGGAAGGCCTGCATCAGCTCGGGACCCATGATGCCCTTGACGAATCCGGGGAAGTTCTCCACCTCGGTGGTCAGCATCAACTGGCCCCCGGGTTGGTCACTGGTCGAGGAGAGCTCGCCCTCGATGACCAGGGGAGACAGCTGGGCACGGGCCGCGTAGATGGCCGCGGTCAGGCCGGCCGGCCCGGATCCGATGACCACCACTTGACGCGACTCGGTCACGCCGCCGCCTTCGTGCCCGAGTCTGTGCCGGTGCGCTTGCTCCACGCCACCATGCCGGCGATGACGAAGAGGGCCCCGACGACCAGGTCCGACAGCCACACCCGGCCGCTGAAGGCGTAGACGGTGAGGAGGCGGATCAGGGTGATCGAAAGCAGGGTCACGGTGACCACGGTGGCCGCGAACACGATGATGCCGAAGACCACCGCCCGGGTGGCCAAGGTGAGGGGTCGGACCGTCTTGTCCCGCAGCAGTTCTACCAGGGTGTCGACCAGTTCGGTGCCCCGCGCCGGCAGATCGCCGACGAGGCCGGAGCCGGGTAGCTGGGGCACGGGTGGGGCGGGCTTCGGATCCATGGCGCGAGGATAGTCCGAGCGACCGTCAGGGCTTCCGGGCGGTGGAAGCTGGGCCGAATCGGACCGGGCTCAGCCGGCGAGGACCATGCAGACGCCGATGGTGCCCGGGCCAGTGTGGGTGCCCACTACCGGTCCGAGGTCGGTCAGCACCAGGGGGTGCTCGGTCCGAACATGCTGGATCATCTCGAGGAACTCGTCGATGTCGGTTGCCGCCCCGTTGCACACGGCCAGGCGGCTGATCGGCGAGGCGTCGCGCACTTTGTCGGCCAGGTATCGCATGGAGCGGCCCCGGGTGCGCTGCTTCGACTCCTCGGCCACCACGCCGTCGACGAGGGTGACCACCGGTTTGATGGAGAGCAGCGAGCCGAGGAGGGCCCGTGCCCCGCCGATGCGGCCTCCTTTCTCGAGGTGCTCGAGTGTGTCCACCAGCCCGAACACGAAGGTGCGGGAGATGAGCGCGTCGACCCGTGCCGCGAGCTCGTCGAGCGTGGCCCCGGCAGCGGCCAGTTCGGCCACGTCGAGGTCCATCAGCCCCAGCCCCATGGTCATCGACCGGGAGTCCGCGACACGGACCGGGATACGGTCGGCCACCGACTTGGCTGCGGTGACGGCGGCCTGGTACGTGGCGGAGACCCCGCTCGAGATGTTGAGACAGAACACCCCGTCATAGCCGTCGTCGGCCGCTGCCTCGAAGGCCAACTGAAAGGCGCCCGGGGACGGCGCGGCCGTCTCGGGGAGGACCGCGCTGGCGGCGCAGCGTGCCCAGAAGTCGTCGGCGGAGAGGGTGGACCCGTCCACGAACTCCTCCTCGCCGAATCGGATGGACAGCGGAACGACGGTCACACCCTGTTCCGCCGCCAGACCTGCAGAAAGATCACACGCGCTATCGGTTACCACCCGGATCCGGGCCATGGAGGTCCTCCTCTTCGTCCCGCGGTTCGTGGTGCACCGGACGCAGGTGGCGCCCCGGCGGATCAACGAACCGATCGTCGATTCTGCCACGGAACGGCTCGGGGGAGGGGCTGTCCCACCCGTCCCGCTCGAGTGGCCGGGTGGGCTCGGCCTCAGTCGACCGTGCCGCCCTGGTCCGTCTCGCCTCACGGGCGCCCAGAATGGTCGCAGTGGCCACGTAGGACACCGCTCCTGCAACCACGGCCAGCGCCACTCGGCCCAGAAGTCCGAATCCGGAGGGGGCGCTCGACGCGTCGAGGGCGACGACGGTGACCACCGCCATCACCGCCGAAGCTGCCACCACCCGCTTGACCGGTGTCGTCAGTTCGGGCCCGCCGAGCCCGCCCACCCGCTTGCGGATGACCGACATGGCCAACAGTGCGGCAACCGAGTAGGCGATGGACACCGACAGGGCCAGGCCACGCACGCCCAGGGGCCCGACCAGCAGGACACCGAAGACGATGTTGACCGCGTTCTCCACCAGGTAGAGCCCGAACGCGGTGCGGGTGTCCTGCATCGACTGGAGGACGCGGACCATGTAGAGAAACGTGCAGAAGCCCGGTAGGCCCAGCGAGAACATGGCCAGTGCCGACCCGGTGGAGTCGGCCGCGGCCGGCGACTCCGCCCCGTGGAGCAGGACGAGGTCGATCAGGGGATGGGCCAGGATCAACATCCCGACCGCCGAGGGGATGATGACGGCCAGCATGCCCCGCAGGCCGAAGGCCATCCGGTGACGGAACACGGTGATGTCGCGGCGCGCCCAGGCTGCCGACAGGGAGGGGGTGACCGCGCTCATCACCGAGACGGCCACGACGCCGTAGGGGAGTTGGAAGAAGGTGTACGCGTAGGTGTAGGCCGACACCGCCCCGGGCACCTTGGCCCCGTCGGCCAGGGCCAGGATCGCCACCAGGGCCACCTGATTGGCCAGCACCAGGCCGAACGTCCACCCGGCCAGACGGGTGATGGTCCGCATGGCCTCGTGGAAGGGCGCCCACAGGAAGCGGATGTGCAGGTCGGCCCGGGCCAACGAGGGAAGCAGCAGGGCGGCCTGGACCACGACGCCGAGGGTGGTCCCGAAGGCCAGCAGCACCAGGGCCGTGCGGTGGGCGTCGATCGAGGCGAGGTTGGGGTGGGGGACCAGCACGTGGAACCACAGGAGGACGGTGATCACCACCAGGTTGTTGGCGATGGGGACGAACATCGGCGCGGCGAATTTGCCGCGTGCGTTCAACAGGGCGGTGAACAGTGCGATCAGGCCGTAACAGGTCAACTGGGGGACGAACCAGCGGAGCAGGAAGATCGCGGTCTGCTGCTGTTGGCGCACGTCGGCCCGGTGGTTGGTCACCGTGTAGAGGTGGATGATGCTGGGAGTCAGCACGAAGAAGGCCACCGTGGCCACAAGCAGCGCGACGATGGTGACGGTGACCACCGCCGAGATGGCCTCCCAGGCGTCCTTGCCCCGGCGGGTGGTGAGGCGGTCGACGAAGACCGGGACGAAGGTGGCCGAGAGGACACCGCCGATCACGATGTCCGTCATGATGTTGGGTGTGGTGTTGGCCAGGTTGTAGGCGTCGGCGAAGCCGAACCCGCCGAGCGCCGCGGTGAGGGCCACGACCCGGCCCACTCCGGTGACGCGCGAGATGGTGGTGCCGACGGCCATGCCCACGGTGGCGCGGGCCAGGCGGCCGCTGCCGGGCCCTTCGGGTGTCGGGATCCCGTCGACCTCGGCCTCGGTCATCGGGTCACCGGGAGGTCATCCCTGTCTTCGCGCTCCTCGTCCTGGCGCCGCTTGGACCGCCGCTTGAGCGAGGTGCGGATCCACCACACCGCCAGGACCACCACCGCACCGACCGACAGCACGATGCCGACCACCGAGGTGGCAGTGGATCGCACGCTGACCTGCCCGGTGGACAGCACCAGGACACCGTCGGGGGAGCGCAGGGTGATGTCCACCTTGAAGACGCCCGAGGCCCGGGCACGCACGGTGACCGGGAAGATGCTCGTGTAGGCGGGCCGCAAGGTGATCGGCTGGGACCACTGGGTGGTGCCGTTGGCGAAGAGCAGCTTGTCGCTGGTCAGGGTCAGTGAGCCGGTGACCGGATAGGGAGCCGAGGACACGACGGCGACCGGCAGGGTCCCCCGCTGGGACGTCAGGGTGATGCTCCGGTCACCGCTCACTGCCAGCTGCGACAGTTGGGCGTCGACCGCCCGGCCGGTGTTGGCCAGCACCTCGGACTGCTGGGAGGTCCGGAAGGTTTCGGTCTGCGCGGTCAGCACCAGGTCGCCGAGCTGCAGGCTCACCGCACGTGCGCTGGGCGCCGCCGAGGCGAACTCGTCGACGCGGAGGCGCTGGGAGCGGATGGCGGCGGCGGGCAGCCCCGCCCCCCCGGTGGGCGGCACCAGTCGGCACCCGGTACGGCAGCTCGCCACGGTGGGGAACAGGTCGAAGAGGGTGCTGATGGTCACCGGCTCGACGATCGGGTTGCTCTCCAGCGATCCGAGCAACGCGTCGACGAAGGCCGGATCGGCCGACCATGCGGTCGGTGCCACCACCGCCACCCCGCGGGGGGTGGCGGAGTTGGGCTTCTCGTAGTACAGCTGAGCCAGCTCCGCCACCAGCTGGTGGGCGGCCAGCACCGGATCGCCCGGGTCGCCGGTGAAGCGTGCCGCCAGGTCGGCAGAGGAGGCCAGCGCCGTCATCGGCGCGCGGATCGAGCCGACCGTGAACGGCTCGGCCGCCGAACCGTCGGCCGGCGAACCGGTCACCGTGGCCGACGGCAGCACGACCTGGCTGTAGCCGACCGCCGCAAGCGACGAGAGGGTGTCGCCGTCGAGGCCGTCGCCGGTGATCCAGGCACCCAGTCCGCCTCCGGCCGGCGCCGACGAGCCCTGGGGATGGAGCACCTCGGTGGCCAGCACCTGGGTGCCACGCGCCACCTGCTTGGAGAGCTCGCCCCCGAGTCCGGCGGCCACCAGGCCGGCGGCGTTGACCGGGGTGAACGGCGACGAGGCGAACTGGTGCACGGTGGGGTCGGTGGCCAACTGTGCCAGTTGGGCGAGCGTGGACTGATGCCCCGGGCTGTCGAGGAGGCCCACGGTCTGGCCGCTCGCCTCGAGGGTCAGCGGAACGGTGTGGTAGGCGGCGACGGAGGCGATCAGGCCGGACACCGCTGCCAGCGCGGCCGTCGACGGCTGCTCCAGGGCTGCGGAGGGGCTGGCCACCAGTTGGGACGGCGACGGTGAGGGAGCCGGCGGCTGGGTGGCGTGGACGGGGAGCACCAGGGCCACCCGCAGGCGCTGCGTGTCGGCGGGGGCGTCGGTGTACACCAGATGGGTGGTGATCGATCCGACGGCCGTGCTGGTGGCCGTATCGAACAACTGGACCCGGACCGGATAGACGCCCGAGGGGTAGGCCTGGCACTGGCCACCGGACGAGGCCAGGTCGATGGCGAAGCCGGTGGCCGCCGGGGTGGCGGCCCGACCGGTCTCGACGGGCATCGAGAGGTCGAACTCCCCACCCCCGATCGGGGGCAGGCTGCTCACCGCCAGGGGCGACGGGGTCGAGGAGATCGGCGTACCCGACGGCCCCGACGGCGACAGCGACTGGTCGAACCCCGACACGCTGGACAGGCAGGCGTAGACCTCCACCGACACGCCGAGCTGCGCGGCGGGCACCGCACCGGAGCCGGGCCGCAACTTGAGATCGAAGGCCTGGCCGGGCGTCACCCACGGGGTCTGCGAGACGAGCACGAGCGGCGCCGCGCCGTGGGGTCCGGCCGTGGTGGCGGTCGGCGCCGCCGGGCCGGCCTCCGCGCGCGGCGGTGTGAGGAACGCCGCGAGCAGGATCGCCGAGCACAGGGCAAGCGCTGTGTGCACGACGAGCGACCGCGTCCGGGTTCGGACAGGGCGACCGCGGGCGCGGGCACGGCGTGCGGGCGCCCCCGAGTGGGCATGGCGCAGTCCCACCCCGATGGCCGGGGCGGGCTCGTCCCCGCATGGCACGACGCCGCGGGGGTCGCTGCCGCTGGGGCAGAGGCTGCCTCGTTCCCGATCCACTCCGGACCGCAGCCTACGCCAGTCGCACTACCCTCGGCGGCGTGCTCCCCGAACGACTCCGGCCACTGGTGCAGGCCACCGCCGACCTCTCCGATCGTTTCCGGTCGGCCGGTCACACCCTCTACTTGGTCGGTGGCTCGGTGCGCGACGCCATTGTCGCCGATGCCGGGACTCCGCTCATCGTGGGCGAGAGCGACCTCGACTTCACGACCGACGCCCGGCCGGACGACATCGAGGCGGCGGTGACCGGCTGGGCCGACGCCGTCTGGACCCAGGGGAAGCGGTTCGGGACCATCGGATGCCGGCGTCGCGGGCGGATCTACGAGATCACCACCCATCGGGCCGAGGCGTACCGGCCCGACTCGCGCAAGCCGGACGTGGCCTTCGGTGACAGTGTCGAGGACGACCTGTCGCGGCGTGACTTCACCGTCAACGCCATGGCCCTCCGGCTGCCCGAGCTCGAGCTGATCGACCCCTTCAACGGCCTGGTCGACCTGGCCGAGCACCGGCTGCGGACCCCGCTCGACCCCGACGTCTCCTTCGCCGACGACCCGCTGCGGATGCTCCGGGCCGCCCGGTTCATCGCCAGGCTCGAACTCGAGCCCGCACCGGAACTGGTGGATGCCGTCCGCAGCGGCCATGCGCGACTGGCCATCGTCTCGGCGGAGCGGCTACGTGACGAGCTGGACAAGATCGTGACGGTTCCGGTGCCCTCGGTGGCCCTGTGGTTCGTCGTGCGGACCGGCCTGGCCGACGAGTTCCTCCCCGAGCTACCGGGCCTGGCCCTCGAACAGGACCCGATCCACCGGCACAAGGACGTGCTGGCCCACACCCTGGCAGTGGTGGACAAGACCGGGCCCGACCGTCTGCTCCGCCTGGCCGCGCTCTTCCACGACGTCGGCAAGCCGAGGACGCGGGCCTTCGTCGACGGTGGGGTGACCTTCCACCACCACGAAGTGGTGGGCGCCCGCATGACCCGCAACCGCATGCAGGCGCTGCGGTACTCCAACGAGGACGTCGAGGTGGTTACCGATCTGGTCAACCTCCATCTGCGCTTCCACACCTACCGGCTGGGATGGACCGACCGCGCCGTCCGCCGCTACGTGCGCGACGCCGGCCCGCTCCTCGACCGGCTCAACGAGCTGACCCGCTGCGACTGCACGACCCGCAACGCCAACAAGGCGAGGGCGCTGGGCCGGCGCATGGACGAGCTCGAGGTACGTATCGCCGAGCTACGCCAGCAGGAGGAGCTGGACGCCATCCGCCCCGACCTCGACGGGGCCCAGGTGATGGACGAGCTCGGCCTCACCCCGGGGCGCGACGTCGGCCGGGCCCTGGCCTACCTCCTCGAGTTGCGGCTCGAGGAGGGGCCACTGGGGGAGGAGGAGGCCCGGCGACGACTGGCTGAGTGGTGGAGGGCCCTGGCCTGACCGGTCAGGCGTCGGGCCAGACCGGTCCGGGGTCGCCGTCGGCGAAGGACTCCACCATGTCGTGGGCCACGTCGTCGTGGTACTGCACCGGCGGCGACTTCATGAAGTAGGCGCAGGGCCCCACCAGCGGGCCGCCGATGCCACGGTCGAGGGCCAGCTTGGCGCACCGGACCGCGTCGATGATCACGCCTGCCGAGTTGGGGGAGTCCCACACTTCGAGCTTGAGCTCGAGGTTGAGCGGCACGTCGCCGAAGTTGCGGCCCTCCATCCGGATGTAGGCCCACTTGCGGTCGTGGAGCCACGGGACATGGTCCGAGGGGCCGATGTGGACGTCGTCGGCCGACAGGGCGCCGTGCTCGATCTGGCTGGTCACCGCCTGGGTCTTGGACACCTTCTTCGACTCGAGGCGTTCCCGCTCGAGCATGTTCTTGAAGTCCATGTTTCCGCCCACGTTCAGCTGATACGTGTGGTCGAGGGCCAGTCCCCGGTCCTCGAAGAGCCTGGTCAGGATCCGGTGGATGATGGTGGAGCCCACCTGGCTCTTGATGTCGTCCCCGACGATGGGAAGTCCGGCGGCATGGAACTTGCGGGCCCACTCGGGGTCCGAGGCGATGAACACCGGGATGGCGTTGACGAACCCGACACCGGCCTGCAGGCAGGCGTCCGCGTAGAAGCGCTGCGCCTGCTCCGACCCCACCGGCAGGTAGCTGACCAGCACGTCGGCGCGGGCGTCCTTGAGGGCGGCCACCACGTCGACGGGCTCGGCCGGCGACTCCTCGACGGTCTCGCGGTAGTACTTGCCGAAGCCGTCCAGGGTCGGCCCGCGCTGCACGGTTATGCCCAACTCGCCCACGCCGGCGAACCGGATCGTGTTGTTCTGGCCGGCAAAGATGGCCTTGCCCAGGTCAAGGCCGACCTTGGACGCGTCGGCGTCGAAGGCGGCGACGAACTCGAGATCGCCGACGTGGTAGCCACCGAGCTTCACATGCATGAGGCCGGGCACTGTTTCGGTCGGGTCGGCCTGGCGGTAGTAGTCGACTCCCTGGACGAGGGAGCTGGCGCAGTTCCCCACGCCGGCGATGGCCACTCGGATGGTGCTCATGGATTGATTCCCTTCATTGCTGTCACTGCGTCCCCAGCGTGGGGCTCGTGATTCTCGGATCGGGGTGCTGCCTGCTTCTGACGCTCGGATTCGATGAGGCGGTCGAGCCAGGCGATGTCGTGCTCGGTCGCTTCGGTGCCGTGCTCGACCAGCGAGCGGGCGTAGACGTCGAGGGTCTGGCCGGCCACCCGCACCTGGTCGGTGGCCAGCCGACGGGTCAGTTGTGCCCGGCGACGTTCGAGGAGGGCGAGGCGGGCCTGGGGTGCAAGGTGTCGGGCGAAGGCGAGGCGGAGGCCGAAGCTCCGGGCGTCGTCGGTCCCCGCGGGCTCATCGGCGTCGAGGAGCTGGTCGAACAGTTGAAGGCCTTGATCGGTGATCCGGTAGACCTTGCGCGAGCGCTTGGTGCCCCGCGGGGCGGCAGCCCGTCGGGCCCGGAGCCCGGCCCGCTCGCCGCTCAACGATCCGGTGAAGGGCATCGAGGGGGCAGTCGTGGCGGTACCGCCCGACTCGGCGACCGCCACCGCGTGGGCCGCCTCGAGGCGGGAGAGCGCCGGGTAGAGCGAGCCGAAGGAGATGTTGGCGAAGAGCCCCAGCTCGTCGCGGAGGCGCCTGCGGATCTCATAACCGTGTAGCTCCTGCTCCTGCAGGAGGCCGAGGATGGCCAGGTCGAGCACTCAGGACCGCCAGCGCGTCGATGGGCACTTGAAGTCCTCGGCCGCCACGGGGCCGGTGTTCACCATCTGCATGCCATGTACGATATATCAGTTCGATATATCAATGCAACACATCGCTCGGTCAAGTACCGACACCGGGGCGTCCGGCCGGGGCGGCGTACCGACGGCCCGCGCTGCGCTGCACCGGGACGGCGAACCTTTTGATCGGCCGGTCCAGGCGGTACCCTGGCCGGGTGAGCTTGCGACCCGGAGGGATCGAGGGCGTGCAGACCTCCCCGACCGGGGGACGCGTCGAGTACCTTCTCGCCCGCAACGCGGTCATCCGCGAGTACCGGAAGGGCCGCCTGTCCAGGCTCGATGTCTGCGATGCCCACCCCGAGCTGTTGCGGGCCGCCCGCAACCTGGGCCGGCCCATGGGCCAACAGTGCCCCATCTGCGAAGAGTCGGACCTGGTCGATGTCACCTTCGTCTTCGGTTCGCGCCTGCCGTCGGGCGGGCGGTGCGTGGCCACCGAGGCCGAGCTCACCCGCTACTGGCGGCGTAAGGACCCGGTGGTCTGCTACGTGATCGAGGTGTGCACCGACTGCTCGTGGAACCACCTGTCCCGCATGTACCCCGCCGGTGCCGGGGTGGAAGCAGTGGCCCGCCGGCCGCGGCGCGACCGGACCAAATGACAGCCCGGCGGCCAACTACGCTGGAAGCGGCAGTACGTCGTGCTCCGTGGCCGCCCCCCATGCCGCCCCCCATGCC
>Ga0209385_1000096_pt1 | contig 31033 bp, 25 predicted proteins | sample NGEPerB_FD_184506 | JGI IMG/M metagenome (GOLD analysis project Ga0209385, IMG submission 184506) | Arctic peat soil microbial communities from the Barrow Environmental Observatory site, Barrow, Alaska, USA - NGEE PermafrostAB12-B... | ecosystem: Environmental > Terrestrial > Soil > Wetlands >... | reverse complement strand
ACGCGGCGCAGGACCTCGAGGAGGACGGGCGTCTTCATCGTGGAGGCGGCGTGCATGGAGACCCAAGAATTCTTGGAAAGGGTCCTGCCGCTCGCGAGGTCCTTGAAAAAGATGCCGAAGCGCGCTCCACTGCCGTCAGCGATCGCGTCGAGCACGCGCTGCAGGCTGTGTACCTTCGAATCCGTGAGCTCCGGCCCGCTCTTCTCATTCGAAGAAGTCTTCAATCTTCGGGCGTACCGGAAGAGCGGCTTGAGGAACGGGCTGTCGAACGGCGTGACCTGCACGCCGGGCACGCCGTGACGCGTGGACTGCAGGACCGTGCCGTCGCCGAGCCACATTGCTTCGTGGTCGATCCTGTCCTCTGTGCCGAAGAACAGGAGGTCGCCGGGGCGAAGAGCTTCGAGGGAAACCGGGATGAGCTGAGGATCCTGAAAAGCCTGCTCGTAACTGTTCCTCTTCAGAAGCACGCCGTGCTCGCGGAAAATCCTCTGCACGAGCCCCGAGCAGTCGAACCCGAGGGGCGTCGTGCCGCCCCACATATAGGGCGCGCCGAGGAAGCGGCGGCCGAACGCGAGCCATTCGGAAGGGGAACGAAGGGGGAGATTTTCTTCGAAGGGGACGAGGGCGACGTCCGTTCGCGCGACGAAACCGACGCGCCCGTCCGGCAACACCACCCGGACCCACGAATATTTCTCGCCCTCTTTACCTTCTAAGAAGTCCGAAAAAGCCATTTCCGCCCCTACCGGGGCCGTGAGGAGCGGCTTCTGCTTCGTGAACGAGGGTGTCGCGTAGATGTGCGCGAAGTTAGACGTCACGCGAACAACTTCTGCGCCCGCGGGCGCCGGGGCATCGCCCCGGCGCAGCGCGCTCTCCGGAATCCACGCGACCTCGCCCGCCGCCGTCCGCACTCTCGCGAAACCTGCCGCATCCTCGAGGATCTCCACGCGCTCGCCGAGGATGACCTGGTCGTCGACGGAAGACGTCTCGTCGGGCCTCACGTAGAGGTCCTGAACGGCGGCCGTGACGACGGCTGCGAAGGAGATTTCTTCGAATGAGAAGAGAAAAACAGCCGCGGAAAGGGCGCGCAGGCAGGCTCTTCCGTCCGCGGTCGTCATCGGGTGGCGCATTCGGTCATTCTCACACCATAATTCCGCCATGACGCAGCCCATCTCCCGCCGCGGCCTTCTCGTCTCCGCCGCCGCCGCCGCCGCCTCTTCCGCCCTGCCTTCCGCGCTTTCGGCCGACGGGATGCCGAAGGCCTCCGGCGCGCCCGACGTGTCGCTGTCCTACCGTCCGCTTCCGCTCAAGCTCGCGCACACGTGGACGATCGCGCGCGGCTCGTCCGACGAAAAGAAAAACGGCCTCCTGACGCTGATGGCCGAGGGCGTGACCGGCTATGGCGAGGCCGCGGCGAACAAGCGGTGGAACCAGAGCTTCGAGACGTCGGAGGCGGCGTTCGTCCGCGTGAAAGGGGCCGTCGCGGGCCTCTCGCCCTGGGAGCACCTCACGTGGCTGGAACGCGCCGAGAAGGAGGCGGGGCCGGACACCGAGGTCGTGGCCGCGCTGGACCTCGCGCTCTGGGACTGGAAGGGCAAGAGGCTGAACAGGCCCGTGCACGAGCTTCTCGGAGTCCCGAGGGGGCGCATGCCCGTCACGACGTTCTCGATCGGCATCGACACCGCGGAGGTCATGAAGCAGAAGGTCCGTGAGGCCGCGGCGTTTCCGAGGCTGAAGATCAAGATCGGGCTCCAGAACGACGAGGAGAACATCGCGGCCATCCGCTCGGTCACCGACAAGCCCATCACCGTGGACGCGAATGAAGGCTGGACGACCCTGGATGAGACGAAAAAGAAGATCGCCTGGCTGAACACGGTCAAGCCGATGTATCTCGAGCAGCCCATGCCGGCGGCGATGGACGGCGAGATGGCGAAGCTGAAGGGCCTCGCGACGTTTCCGATCCTGGGAGACGAGGGTGTCGTCCATCCTTCGGACCTGCCCTCGAAGAAGGGCCTCTTCGACGGCGTCGTCCTGAAAATCGCGAAATCGGGGGGCATCACGCGCGTCTACGAGATGACGGCCATTGCGCGCGCCCTCGGCCTCAAGCTGATGCTCGGCTGCATGATCGAATCGTCGCTCGGCATCGCGGGGGGTGTCGCCGTGGGCCCGCTTTTCGACTGGCTCGACATCGACGGCAATCTCCTCCTCGCGGGAGATCCCTTCAAGGGACTCTCGATCGCGAACGGCCTCTGGTCCCTCCCTGACGCACCCGGGCTGGGCGTCGCGATGGCCGCGGCCTAGCCGGACGCGTTCAGTTTCTCGGCGCGAGAAAGAGCTTCGGCCGCTCGCCCGAGCGCGTAAGCCCGCGTGCGCGGAGGAGGCGGTGGTCCGCGCGCGCTATCGTTTTCTCGAGCGACTCGCCGTCCTCTCGCGCGGCCCACCCGAGCGAGAAGGGCACGAGGAGCTCGCGGTTGGCCAGGAACACGAGGCGCTGGCTCGTGTTCTCGGTTGCGGCGGCGTCCACGCCGTCGAGGAGGAGCAGAAACTCGTCGCCGCCCATCCGCACCGTGGATTCCTCGGCGCGCGTCGTGCGCATCAGAAAGCGTGCAACCCGGTTCAGGACGGCATCGCCCGCCGCGTGCCCGAACTCGTCGTTGTACTGCTTGAAATGGTCGATATCGACCATGATGCAGCCCCATGTGCCGCCGGAATCGGCGTGACGCGCGGCGAACTCGGTGAGATAGCGCCGGTTCCAGCAGCCCGTGAGCGGGTCGCGCAGGCTCTGGTCGAGGAGGCGTTCCTCGAGACGCTTGCGATCCGTGATGTCGATCAGGATGCCCTGGTAGTAAACCTCTCCCGTCTCCGGGTCGACGCAGCGGTAAGCCGTGTCGATGACGGTCCGGATCTCGCCGTCCCTCCGCCGGATCTCGAGCTCGAAATCGCGGACGGCGCCGTCGCGCTCGAGGACGAGGAGCTCGGCCTCGCGGTGCGACGCGTCTCCGATGAAATCGGTACGCTTCATCTTTCGGGCGTCCTCGAGCGACGCGACCCCGAGCATCGCGAGGAAGGCCGGGTTGCCGTCCACGATCCGGCCGGCTTCGTCCGTGACGTAGATCCCCTCGCGGAGATCGCGCACGAAGCGTCTCAGCGCCTCGGCGTCATCGAGACGGGAGAACCGACTGGGCATGGTCGGCGAATCCTATAACGAACCGTCCCCTGGCGTTGTCAAGGAGCGGATCGACCCGTCTGTGCGCTCAGTTTCTGGGCGAGAGCGAGACCGCGTCTCACGACCTCGTTCCAGGGAAAGAGCGCGCCCGGGTCGTTTTTCCGGTCGGGCGCGATGTGCTGGTGCCCGACGATCCAGGGCGCGTCGATCTCGAACATCGCCGTGAGAACTCCCACGAGCCGTACGACCGTCTCGACCTCGGCGGGCGTGAAGGGATACCGGTTTCCGTCGCCGGTGATCTCGACGCCGACGGAGGTGCGGTTCAGGGCCATGCGCCCGTGGAGGAGTGAAACGCCCGCGTGCCACGCGCGGTGCTCGAGCGAGACGAACTGAAAAAGGCGGCCGTCGCGGCCGACGAGGAAGTGCGAGGAGACCTTGCTTTCCGGCTTCTCGAAAAGCGCGATGCACTCCTCGTCGGTGGCCTGCGCCGTGTGGTGGAGAACGAGCGCGGAGATCGGCTCGATCTTGAACGGCTCGTAACCCTCCCACCAGGAGTTCGGCATCGGGATGAGGCAGGCGTCCGCCACGTCTCCGCCCGCAGCGCGCCAGAGATCCCAGAAGCGGCGGTCCGTGTCGCGGAAGACGCGGTCGAGGTGAAGAGCGTCGGGGTTCGCCCGGGCCTCGGCGAGCGTCATCTCGGCGCGCGGCACCGGCGGCATGAGGACCGGCGGGAGCGGAGGCTCGACGACGGGCTCGAGGTCGGGCAGCGAAGAGGACCACTCGTTCACGATGGCCGCGGCGATGTCGCCCATCGCGCGGATCGCACGGGCCCTTCCGTGTACCGTGTCGGGAATGCGGTCGGCGAACGCGACGAGGACGAAGCGGCCCTTTTTCGTCGTGAGGATGCCCGAGTCGTTACGCACACCGCCGTAGCTGCCCGCCTTGCCGGCCCATGACCTCCCAGGCTCGTCGAAGAGCAGCCGGGGCAGGCGGTCACGCGTGTGCTCTGTCGCGAGGAGCTTCGCGAGGAGCCGGTCGCTCGCGGGGTCGAGGAGCGTGCGCGTCGCGACACGCCGGTAGAGCTCTGCCGTGTCGCGTGGCGTCATGACGCCGAGGGGCGGCCACTTCGGGGGCTCCTGGCCCCTGTCCGGGATGCGGCCCACGAGCCGGATGCCGGGCAGGCCGAGCGCAGCCATGCGCGCGTTCACGGCCTCCGCGCCGAAGAGGTCGATGAAGCGGTCGGCCGCCGTGTTGTCGGAGATCGCGATCATGAGCTGAAGCAGGTCGCGGTTGGTGGGTGTGAGGCCGGGGTCGAACTCGTCGAGCATGCCCGAACCCGCGGCCACGTTCTTCGCGGTCAGCCTCCAGCGGTCCGTCAGGTCGAAGCGGCCCTCGCGCTCGAGGGCCGCCGCCTCGGTCAGGAGCGCGACCTTGATGACGCTCGCGGCCTCGAACTCGTCGTCGGCGTTCAGCTCGAGGCGCCGCCCGCTCTCGACGTGAAGCGCCACGATTCCCATCCGCGCTCCGCTGCTCGCCGCGAGCTTCGCGACGCGGCGGGCGAGGGACGCTGCGGGAGGCGTGACATGGAGCGAAGACGGGATCGTCGTGCAGGAAGAAAGAAAGAGAAGAGATTCTGCTAATAGGGCAATAGTCAGGATCGTTCGCTGCGTGCTGCGTTCGACGCTTGAGCGAGGGTGCTTTTCTTCGAAGGGTGTGTGAGCCGGTCGCATCGGGCAGGGGAAGAGCGGCTGAGAAGCGCTGGCCCATTCACCTTCTAAGAAATGCACCCTTACATCAGCCCCACTGTAGGTCACCGCGCGCCGCGTGTGCCAATGCATCCTCACCGTCTACTCCCTCGCTCACTCGTTCTAACATGTGCCCATCACAGGCGAGCAAAATCTCCCTTCCTCTTCTTCCCCCGCTCCCGCGCCAGCCGCCAGCGGGCGCCTCGCTGCCCTCGACGTATTCCGCGGCCTTTCGGTCGTGGGGATGATCTTCGTCAACAACCCGGGCGACTGGGCGCATCTCTACTGGCCGTTCGACCACGCGGAGTGGCACGGTTGGACGCCGACCGACCTCATCTTCCCGTGGTTTCTGTTCATCGTGGGCGTCGCGGGCGTGTTCTCGCTCGAAAAGCGCATGGCGCAGGGCGCGGACCGTCTCGACCTCGCGCGCCACGCCTTCCGGCGCGGGATGACGATCGTCGTCGTGGGATGGCTGATGGCGTTCTATCCGTTCGTTCCGTTCCTCGACCGCCTCGCGCGCCTCCGGATCCCCGGCGTCCTGCCGCGTATCGGCGTCGTCTTCGTCCTCGGAACGTGGCTCGTGCTCGCCATGTGGAGGCGCCGCGTCGTGGGAGTCGCGGTGGGTGTCGCCCTCCTCCTCGCCGCTCACACGGGAATTCTTCTCTGCACGGGGTTCGACCTCACCCCGCAGGGAAATGTGCAGCGTGCCGTGGACCTCGCGCTGCTGAAGGGCCATCTCTGGAAGAACGTGCAGGGTTGGGACCCCGAGGGGATCGTCTCGACGCTCACCGCGATCGCGACGATGCTCACGGGGACGCTTACGGGGTTCTTCCTGAAGGGCGCCGCGACGGTCCGGCAGAAGGTCGCGCGCCTCCTCGCCTGGGGGGCGGCCGCGACCGCGGCGGGCCTCCTGTGGGGACGAGCGCTCCCGATCAACAAAAACCTGTGGACCGGCTCGTACGTGATCTTCACGTCCGGTGCCGCGCTCGTCACTCTCGCGATCTGCCTCTTCATCGTCGACGTCCTTGGATGGAAGAGACCGTTCGCGTTCTTCTTCACGTTCGGCACGAACCCGCTCCTGGTGTTCTTCCTCTCGGGCCTTCTCGCCAAGACGTTCGGCCTCGTCAAGTGGACGGACCCGGCCGGGGTGGTCGTCACGCTTCACGCGTGGCTTTACGGGGGCGGTTTTTCCTTTATCTCTGACCCGACGCTGCGCTCTCACGCCTTCGCGCTCGTGACGATCGTCTGCTGGTGGGCCGTGCTGCGCGTCTTCGAGAAGCGCGGCTGGTTCTGGAAGATTTGAGTTACGACAGGAAAATTCCTCGCGGCACGTCGCTCGCCATCCGGTGGGCCACGTCTTTCGGGACGCCGATGGACGCGAGGTGCGTCACGCACTCGTCGAGGAGGCAGGTCGAGCCAGCCAGCGCGCCCGCGGCGTTGCGCACGGCGCCGTTCTTCACGGTGAGCGTCTCTCCCCAGATTGTGTAGGTGCCGTCCCCGAGGCCTGCGGCGGGCATCGCGTCGCTGATGAGGGCGACGTGGCCTTCGCCCTTGACCTTCAGGACGAGGCGCAGCATCTCCGGCGCAAGATGGTGGAGGTCGGCGACGACGTCCACCGTGACGCCGTCCGTCGCGAACCCCCAGCCGATGGGCCCAACGTCGCGGTGGTGGAGCGGCTTCATCGCGTTGCCGAAATGCGTCATGTGGGACGCTCCCGCCTCGAGCGCCTCGTCGAGAGTGGAGGCGTCCGCCTCGGTGTGTCCGATGGAGACGAAAAAGCCTCTCTTTTTGAAGGCGCGGACGACCGCGATCCCACCCGGAATCTCGGGCGCGAGCGTCGTCATCGAGCGCCCGGGCGGATCGCCGAGCGCTTCGAAGAACGCGTCGAGCTTCCTCGGATCGCTCCCGTCGAGAAAGCACGAACGGTGGAGCGCGCCGCAGCGCGCGGCCGAGACGAACGGCCCCTCGAAGTGGATTCCGAGGGGCATCGCCCCGCGTCCGTCGCCAGCGCGGCGCGAGCGCATCCACGCCGAGAGGCGCGCGACCGTCGCGGCCATCTCGCCGAGCGGCTGCGGGACGAGCGTGGGGAGAAAGCCCGAGACGCCGCGCGCGGACAATCCAGCGGAAAGACGGTCGAGGTCGGCGGGGGAGGCGGTCAACACGTCCACGCCGAACGCGCCATGGATGTGGAGATCCAGAAAACCCTTTGCTCCCTCGCTCATGCGCCGCCTCGCTCAGGAGGCGAGCTCAAGGCGGCGGCCACGTTGTTCTTCTGCTTAGAAAGGTGAAGAGCCGCCGCCTCTGCTGAAAGTCCCCATTTCGCCGCGATGAGTGCGGAAGGCAAATGCCAGTTAACCCTTCTAAGAAATTCTTCGGCGTTCTCTTCGGACGTTTCCGCAATGTCCCGGACGATGCGGATCGCGCGTTTCCGGAGCTTCGCGTTGGTCGGCCGCATCGCGACCATCTCGTCGCGGTAGACAAGGCCTCGTTTCGCCATGACGGCGGTGGACAGCATGTTGAGGGCGATCTTCTGTGCGGTTCCGGCCTTCAGGCGGCTGGACTCGGCGAGGACTTCCTTCCCGGTGTCGAGGAGGATGCCGATGTCGGCCAGCCTCTCGAGCGGCCCGTTCGGCCGGCACACGAGGGCCACCGTGAGGGCGCCAGCGCGCTTCGCCTCTCCTAGAGCGCCCATCACGTAAGGGGTCGTGCCGCTCGCGGTGATGCCCACGACGGCATCCTTCCCGTTGAAGCCCGCCGCGACGAGGTCGCGCGCGCCCGCATCCGCGTCGTCCTCGGCGCCCTCCACGGCCTCGAACATCGCCTCGGGCCCGCCCGCGAGGAGCGCGACGACGAGCGAGGGCTCGGTCCCGAATGTGGGCGGGATCTCGGCGGCGTCGAGCGCGCCGAGCCGGCCGCTCGTACCGGAGCCCGTATAGAAACACCGGCCGCCCGCCTCGATCCGCGAGGCGATCGCGTCGGCCGCGCGGGCGATCGCGGGAATAGCCGCGCTCACGGCGTCGTCGACCGCACGGTCGGCCTCGTGGAGCCGCGTGAGGAGGTCGAGCGTCGCGCTCATTTCTCCTCGGCGAGCGCGAGGCGGATGGCGCCGATCTCCGGAGGAAAGGCCGGCGGCCCGACCGTCGCTCCGGGCGCCACCGCCGCGATCGCCGCGCGGAGCGGATCGAGGAGAGGGGAGCCGGCGGAAAGGACGCTGCCGATCGTCGCGACGGGGAACGATTCCGCCTCGAGGCCGAGCTTGCGGACGACCGTGACAACGTCGAGGGCCAGCTCGAGCGCGGCCTCTTCGAGAATGCGCCGCGCCTCGGCGTCGCCGTCCTTCGCCGCGGCGAGAACGACCGGATAGTAGGCGGCGACGTCGGCCGCGCCGCTCTCGGAGTGATACACGTGCTCGAGGAGGTCCGTGATCGAGCGGACGTCCTCGGTCGCGAAAAGGCGCTCTTTGATCGCCGTCTTCGGGCCGCGGCCGTCGATCTCGCGCACGACCGCGCTCAGCCCCCGCCGCGCGATCGCGTAACCCGAGCCCTCGTCGCCGATCACGGGCCCGTAGCCGCCCGCCCGCGCCGTCGCGCCGTTTCGTCCCTGGCCGAAGGCGATCGCGCCCGTCCCGGCGATGAGGACGACGGCCGGGGCGTCGAGAGCCTCTCTCGATGCTCCGGCGAGCGCGATGCGCGCGTCGCTCGTCAGGAGGACGCGCCCTGCGCCGAACACGCTTTCGAGCGCGCCGAGAAGAGGCCGGCGGTCGTGAATGGAATCGATGCCGGCGAGCCCGATCGCGACGCGGTTCGGGTCGCGGTAGGCGGCGCCTGCCGCGGCGAGCGCGTCTGCCGCCGCTTCGTGAACCGTCTCGACGACGCGCGGCAGGGGTCCCGTCGCGGCGTTCGCCGGCCCCGAGGCTCCCCGGCCGAGCGGCACGAGATCGGCCGCCGCCACGACGGCGCGCGTTCGGGTCCCGCCGCCGTCGATTCCGATGAAGAACGGCCCCACGGAGTCAGCTTAACAAGCGCCGCCAGATTCACCCGCATCAGTTCCCGTGAACGCTTCAGGGGGCTAGATTTCTCCCTATGACATTCGATCTCGACTGGAAAACCCGCTACTCCCGCAAAATCGCCACGGCCGAAGAGGCCGTGCGCGCCATCCTCCCCGGCCGCCGCATCCTCATCAGCTCCGGCGCCGCCGAGCCGGGGCGCCTCGTCGACGCCCTCGTGACGCACGCCACGCAGCTTCGAGGTAACGAAATCGTCCACCTCATGACGCTCGGAGCGGCGCCCTACGTGGCGCCGGGTCTCGAGGAGCGCTTCCGGCACATGGCGTTCTTCATCGGCTCGAACGTGCGGCCGGCCGTCCAGGAAGGCCGCGCCGACTTCCTGCCGGTCTTCCTGTCCGAGATCCCGCAGCTCATCACGAGCGGGCGCATCGGAGTCCACGCGGCGCTCATCCAGGTGAGCCCGCCGGACCAGCACGGTTTCGTGAGCCTCGGCGTCTCGGTGGACATCGTCCGCGGGGCCGTCGACACGGCCGACATCATCCTCGCCGAGGTCAACCCGCAGATGCCCCGCACGCTCGGCGACTCCTTCCTCCACGTGGACCACATCGCGCACCTCGTGCCCGTGGACGACCCGCTGCCCGAGCTGACGGTCGAGCCGCTGGACGACGTCTGCCGCCAGATCGGGCACCACGCCGCGCAGCTCATCCCCAACGGGGCGACGCTGCAAATGGGAATCGGGCGCATCCCGGATGCGGTCATGAGCGGCCTCAAGGAGCGCAGCGACCTCGGCATCCACACGGAGATGCTGTCCGACGGCGTCATGGCGCTCGCGAAGGCCGGCGTGATCACGGGTCGGAAGAAGACGCTTCTCCCCGGGAAGATCGTCACCTCGTTCGTCATGGGAACGCGCGCTCTCTACGACTGGGTGGACGACAACCCGGCCGTCGAGATGCGCCCCTCGAGCTTCACGAACGACACGTTCCAGATCGCCCGAAACGACCTGATGATCGCGCTGAACTCCGCCCTCGCCGTCGACCTGACCGGCCAGGTCGCGGCCGATACGATCGGCGGGCGCTTCTTCTCGGGTATCGGCGGTCAGGTGGACTTCATCCGCGGCTCCGCGCGCAGCAAGGGCGGAAAACCCATCATCGCGCTGCCCTCGACCGCGAAGAACGGCGAGATCAGCCGGATCGTCTCGGTGCTCGAGGAAGGAGCGGGTATCGTGACGAGTCGCGGCGACATCCACTACGTCGTCACGGAGTACGGCGTGGCCGACCTGTGGGGCAAGAATATCCGGCAAAGGACGATGGCTCTCATCGGCATCGCGCATCCCGACTTCCGGGGCGAGCTGCTCGCGGCCGCGAAGGCCCGGAAGTACATTTTCCCGGGCTGAGCTTCGTTTGGCGCTCCGCCCGGCACGGACGAGGCGCCAGCCGCGCTAACCTCCGTCGGGTGCGCCGGCCGCTCCTCCTGCTCCTTCTCGCCACCTTCGCGCTGAAGGTGGCGGTCCTCGCGCAGCTCGGGGACCACCCGCTCCTCCAGCCCGTGGGCGACATCGACAGCGGCGTCTACGCGCGCCTCGCCCAACGCATCGCGCAGGGAGACGTGTTGCTCAGGGGCGAAGGCCAGGTCCCGTTCTTCGTCTCGCCGCTCTACGCGTACTTCCTTGCGGCGACGCGTGCGTCATTCCCGGCGGCCCGCGTCGTCCAGATTCTTCTCGGGACGGCCGCGGTCGTCCTCGTCTTCCTGACTGCGCGCCAGCTCTTCGGCGACCGCGCGGCGCTCGCCGCGGGCGTCCTCTACGTCCTGACCGGCGTCGTGACGTTCCACGAGGTCCTGATCCTGCAGGCGGCGCTGGATCCCTTCCTGACCGCGTTGTTCCTTTACCTGATTGCGGTGGGGCTCACGTCGGGCAGTTTTTCCTCGAAGGTGTGGGTGGCCGCAGGCGCTGCGGGCGGCCTCCTGGCCCTGAACAGGCCGAATGCGCTGCTGTGCGTCGTGGCGGTCGCGCTGGCTCTCGCCGTGGCGAAAATCTCCCTTCGGACGTTCGTTCCTGCCGTGGCATTCGTTGCGGGTACTGCGATCGTCGTCGCGCTGCCCCTCGCGCGCAACCTGATCGTCTCGGGGGAGCCGGTCCTCATCTCCTCGCACGGCGGCCTGAACTTTCTCGTCGGGAACGGGCCCGGCGCGAACGGGGTCTACCGCGCGATTCCCGGGATCACGCCCGACATCGGCGGACAGACGGCCGACACGAAGCGCGTCGCGGAGGCGGAGGAGGGGCGGCCGCTCTCCACGCGGGAGGTCTCGGCACACTTCGCGAAGAAAGCGTGGACGTGGATCGCCCACGAGCCTGGCGCCGCGTTCGCGCTCTTCGCGAAGAAGGTCCGCTTCGTCCTCTCGGGCGACGAAGCGCCGCTCAACTTCAGCTACCCGTGGTACCGCGAAAGGAGCCTCGCGCTCAAGCTCCTCGTCGTCGGGCCCGGGCTCCTCGTGCCGCTCGCGGGCGCGGGGTTCGTTCTCGCGCTCTTCGGGTCTGCTGGCGCGGCGCGCCGCACCCTCCTCGTCTGGTCGACTTTCGTCCCGGCGTACGTCCTCGCCGTCGCGGCCTTCTTCGTCGCGACGCGGTACCGACTCCCGCTCCTCGTGGCCCTCGCGCCGCTCGGGGGCGCCGCCGTCGCGTGGCTTCCGGAGGCCTGGCGGACGAAGGGCGCCCGGCTCTGGTCCGCGGCGGCCACGGCGGCGCTCCTCGCGGCGGTCTCGCTGTGGCCGACGGGCCTCTGGGATGGCGCCGAGGACGAGGAGATGCACCTCGTCCTCTGGGAAATCGAGCGGGGCGACGCCAGAGCGATGCGGCACGCGGAGGCGGCCGCCAGGGAACATCCCGATCCGGCCCTCGTCTGGCTGCGCGTCGCGCGATCGTTCGAGGCGGCGGGGAAGAGCGACGAGGCGATCACGGCGCTCTCCCGATCGCACGAGATCGACCCGGACCGTCCCGGCACAGCCCCGCTGCTGTCGGCCCTGCTCGAAAAGAGGGGGCTCGCGCGCGTCCTCGCCGGGGACGCGGCGCTCGCGCGGCCCGACCTCGAAGAGGCCATTCGGCTGGACGGCACGAACGCGCCGGCATGCCTGAACCTCGCCGTGGTCCTCGCCAGCGCCGGGGAGACGGACCGTGCGCGCTCTCTCTCGCGCCAGGCGCTGGACCTCAAGCCCGATTACGAAAAGGCCCGCGCGCTCCTGCAGGCGCTCGACCGAATGAAATAGAAAAGCCCGGCGTTTCCGCCGGGCCCATCAAACCCCTTTTTCAAGCCGCGAATGCGGCAGGGTTCCCCCGGAGTCTTAGAAGTCCAGGCGTGCTGTCAGGACGAACCGCCGCGGCGCGGCCCAACTCGTAGGTGTTCCGTAGAGCGGGTTCGGCTTCGAGGTTCCCTGCGGTCCAGGAGTCGAATAGGGGGTGCCGTTCACGTATGGATCGAGGTACTTGACCGCGTTGACGCTGAGAACGGTCTGCGAATCGAAAAGGTTCTGGACGCGCGCTTCGAGGCGGACGCCGAGGCTGCTCGTCGGCTTGAACGTGTAGGCCGCGGAGAGGTCGAAGGTCGTCCACGTCGGAAGTCTCTCGCTTCCTGCCGGCTCGATGTAGCGGAAATAACCGCTCCCAGATTGGTTGTCTGCGCCCAGCGCCTGCCACACGTTTCCGCTCTGGACGCGGAGGAAGCCTCCCATGGTGACGCCGAAGGGGAAGTCGTAGGTCTCCATCAGCTTGAAGATGATCGGGCGGTCGTTGTTGAGGCGGCCGTACCGGTTCGGATCGGAGGTGAACCAGGTGGGGCCGTCCTCGAGAAGGCTCGAGGTGTTGAACTGGCCAGTCCCGTAATCCTCGTCGAAGTTGCCGTAGAGCTTGCTGAACGTGATGTTCGCGTCGGCGTACCACCGGTCCGCGTACCGCTTCGAGACGTCGAGCGTGAGGGCGCGGTAGACGCGCCGCGCGTCGGGGAAGTTCGCCGCCTGGAAGGAGCTGCCTGAATTATTTGGGTCGATCGGCGTGTCCTCGAAAGGGTTCTTCAGGTTCCGATACTGGTAGTAGGCGTCGAAGCTGATGTCCTTCGTGACCGCCGCGGAATAGCCGAGGATGAATTCCTGGTAGTACGGCGGCTTGAGATCGGGCGGGATGAGCTTCCCCGCCGAGGAGGCGCGGATCTGGGTCCCCTGATAGACGCCCGTCACCGGGTCGAAAAAGGCGTAGCTCTGGGAGATCCGGTATGGGGCGAAGGAGCGCGCCGTGGACTTCTGGTCCAGATTGGCGTACTCGCCGTACGTTGAATAGACCTTGTCGCTCGAGAGCAGGTTCGGGTTCCAGGTGATGCCGAGGCGCGGCTGGATCTCCTGGCTCCAGTTGAACGTCATGAAGTTGTAGCGCGTCTCGGTCGTGGTGACCGTGGTGCCGCAGGTGACGCCCGGCATGCAGACCTGGGCGAAGTCGTCCTTGTTGGCGAGGACGCCGAGGTAGACCGTCAGGTTCTTCATGGTGATCGTGTCCTGGAGGAAGGCCGAGTAGGTGCGCGCCCTCGAGTTCTGCACCGGCTGGGTCGGGTAGTACCGGGCGCGGATCTGTCCGGGCTTCGACACGCCGCAGACCACGGCCGGACAGGACGAGCCAGTGTTCAAAAGGGCCCAACCGTTCGACTGCCGGAGGGTATCGTCCGCATCGTCCTCGTACCCGCCGCCCAGCTTGAACTGGTTCTGCGTCGGGCCGAGGTCGAGGTACTGGCTGAGCGTCGCCTTGACCTCGTCCCGCTTGTACTTTTCGCCGTAGTTGATGAACTGGTTCACGCCGACGTTCCCGCCGTTGCGGGTCGGGTCGTCGAACTCGCCGTACGCGGCGAGGGTGTTCGGGTTGATCGTGAGCGGCATGCTGGAGAGGACGTTCTGGGCCTGCGACGTGTCGTTTTCCTGGTAGTTGATGTACTTCGCCTCGATGACGGTGTCCTTCGATGCGAACCAGTCGACCGTTGCGTTTCCGACGTAGTTTGTGTTGTCGGCCGAGGATGCGGAGGTCGGCGCGTCGTAGATCGAGGCGAACTGATCGGTCGCCTTGCTCGGCAGCGCCCGGAACCCGGCGTTGACGAGAAGGTTCTGTCCGCCGAAGAACGTCAGCTTCCCGAAGTAGTCGCCGTTGTGCGACTTCGAGTCGGGCTGCGTCGTCGTGACGCCTCCGACCGTGGCCGACTGGCCGGAGGTCGTGTTGTCGTAGTAGGCGCCGGAGACGTATCCGAAGAGCATGTCCTTCAGGATCGGGAATCCGACGTTCGCCTGACCGCTGTAGTTGCTCGTGTCCTGCGTCGTCGAAAATTTGTTGTTCGACTGGAAGGAGCTGGGGGAGAGGTTGGCGAGGACGCTCCCGGCGACCTGGTTCGTCCCCGACTTCGTGACGGCGTTGAACATCGCGCCCGACGTCCGGCCGAACTCTGCCGTGATGCCGCCCTTCTTCACGTTGAAATCCGCGATGTCGAGCTGGTTCGTGTCGGATCCGAGGCTGCCGTAGCCCGGGTTCGTGATGTTGACGCCGTCCAGAAGGAATTTGTTGTCCTGTCGCGTACCGCCGGAGATGGAGACGTCGCCGATGAGGCTCGTATCGGTAGCGGCGCCCGGCACCATCTTGATAAGACCCTCGTACGTTCGCGTGAGCGGGAGGTCCTTGATGACGTTGTCGGTGTAGTTGAAGTTGACCTCGGATGACGTCTTGTCGATCTCGGCGGCGGCGCCCGTCACGACGACCTCGGTCTTCGCCGTCTGAATGAGGACGAGAGTCAGCTGTGCGTCGTTGTCGACGAAAACCTTGACCTGCTGGCTCGCCGTGCCGAGCCCCTTCAACTCCGCGGTAACGACGTAGCTGCCGGGCAGAAGGACGGCGAACTTGAACGCGCCGCTCGAGCCGGTGACGGTGTCGTGCGGCGCCTGCGCGCCGGTGATTTTCACGGTGGCGCCGGGGACTGGAAGACCGGTGCCGTCTTTCACGACGCCCGAGACCGATCCGGTCTCACCAGCCCACACCGCGGTGGCTGTGACGAGAAGCACGAGCGAAAGAAGAATTCGAGAGATGAACCTCATGCCTGTACCTCCTCCTCCTTCAAATCGAATGCGATGCGAACTTGTCGCAGTTTTTATCACGAAAGAGCAGACCCGATCGATTGTCGAATGGCCATCCAATTCATTGGAGGAATCGTCTCGGCGGCGCTGCTAGAGTGCCGAGGAGCGGCTCGCGCGCTAGTTCGTTCTTGTCGGGCGCCCCACCGTCAGGTAGTAAATCGGGATTCCCGCTGCGACGACGCCCAGGACGGCGAGTGTGCTCACGCGACTCTCGGGCTGGACGATCGCGTTCGCGAGGAGATAGAGCACGGACGAGAGAAAGAGAATCGGCACGAGCGGGAAGAGCGGTGCGCGGAAGGACGGCGCGTAGCCGGGCACCCGCCTGAGCCGGAACACGGACGCGACCGCGAGCGCGTAGAAGGGCAGGAACGCAGTCACGAACGCGTCGGCGAGCTGCTCGAAGCTGCGCGACAGGACGAACACGATGCCGAGAGAAGCCGTCATCGAGATCGACACCCACGGCGTGCCCCAGCGCGGGTGCACGGAAGCGATCGGCCGGAAGAAAAGGCGATCGTTCGCCATGGCGAAGAAGATGCGCGGGCTCGTGAACAGCACCGTGTTGAGCGTGCCGAAGGTGGAGATCATCACGGTGACGGACACGAACGCGACGCCGACCGGCCCGAGGACCGCCTGCGCGGCGTCGGCGGCGACGAGCCTCGAGACGCGGATCTGGTCGATCGGAAGGACCGCGAGGTACGCGAGGTTCGCGAGGAGGTAGATCGCGACGACAGCGAGCGTGCCCCCGATGAGCGCGCGCGGGAGGTTCTTCGCCGGGTCCACGACTTCGCCCGCGTTGTAGGCGAGGTCGGCCCACCCGTCGAACGCCCACAGCGTCGAGACGAGCGCGAGGCCGAAGGCGGCGAGCGTGAAGCTGCCCGCGGGAACCGCCGGCGTGAAGTGGCCGCCCGTCGCCGGGAGCCCGAGGCCGAACGCGACGAGGACGATGAAGACGAGCCCGCCATATTTCGCGAGAACGGTCAGGTTGCTGACCATCGCCGCGAGCGAGACGCCGCGGATATTGAAGAAAGCCGTGAGGGCGATCGCGAACGCCGCGAACCACCGCACGGTCCAGAGGTTCGCGGGGTTCTGAGGGTCGACCCCGGCCACGCGGAAGAAATACTCCGAGAACACGATCGAGATCGCCCCGAGCGAGGCGGCGCGAATCATGGCGAACTGTCCCCATCCGAAGAGGAAGCCCGCGAGGCGGCCCCAGCCGTCGCGGCAGAAGACGTACAGGCCGCCCGTCTCGGGCAGCGCGCTCGCGACCTCGGCGAGCGTCAGCGCGCCGCAGATCGCGAAGAGCCCGCCCGCCGCCCACACGGACAGCATGGGAAGGGGTCCGGGGAGTTTCGCGGCGATGCCCGCCGGTGACCGGAAGATTCCGGAGCCGATCGTGGAGCCGATGACGACGGCGACGGCGCTCCAGAGGCCGAGAGTACGCCGCAGCTCGTGCGGTGCTCCCGGAGTGGAGATCGTGTCCGGCATCCGGAAATGGTACTCGCTTGACCACGGCGGGTTTTCGCCGCACCCTTCGCCCCGCCTGATGGCCACCACCTACACCGCGCGGGACATCACCGTCCTGGAAGGGCTCGAGCCCGTCCGCAAGCGCCCGGGCATGTACATCGGCGGCATCGACGCGCGCGGCCTCCATCATCTCGTCAACGAGATCGTCGACAACGCGATCGACGAGGTCATCAACGGCTATGCGACTCGCCTCGAAGTGACGCTCTTCGAGGGCAGCCGGGAGATCGAGGTCGCCGACAACGGGCGCGGCATCCCGGTGGACGTGCACCCGAAGTACAGGAAAAGCGCGCTCGAGCTGATCCTGACGACGCTCCATTCGGGCGGGAAGTTCGACCAGGGAAACTACGTCCATTCGGGCGGCCTCCACGGCGTCGGCTCGTCAGTCGTCTGCGCGCTCTCGTCGGAGATGACCGTCACGGTCAAACGGGACGGGCACGAATGGCGGCAGACGTATGCCCGTGGCAAGGCGACGTCGAAGGTCCAGAAGATCTCGGGCGGCGAGAAAGTGCGCGGGTCGGGCACGACGGTGCGCTTCCGGCCGGACGCCGAGATCTTCGGGAAGCTCTCCTTCGACGCCCGGGAGATCCGCGAGCGCCTCGAGGCCAAGACGTACCTCCATCGTGGCCTCCGCGTCGTTTTCCTCGACGAGACCGAGAAGCCGGCGCGGCGCGACGAGCTCACTCACGAAGGGGGCCTTTCTGACTGGCTCACGCACGTCGTTCAGGAGCGCGGCTACGCCACGACGGGAGGCACGTTCAACCTCGCGCGCGAGGGCGAGCCCCGGCTCGAGCTCGCGCTCGTGTGGACCGAGGCGACCGACGAGCACGTGCGCTCGTACGTGAACGGCATTTCGACTCCGTCGGGCGGCACGCACGAGAACGGGCTGCGGTCGGGCATCACGAAGGCCGTGCGCAACTACCTCGAGACGCACGAGCTGCTCCCGAAGGGCGTCACCGTCACGGCCGAGGACATCCGCGAGGGCCTCGTCGTCCTCCTGTCCGCGTACGTCCTCGAGCCGCAGTTCCAGGGCCAGACGAAGGACCGCCTCAACAACCCCGAGGTCGCGGCACAGGTGGACGGAGCCGTCCGTCCGGCGCTCGAAAAGTGGCTCAACGAGAACCCCACGTTTGCCGAACAGATCGTCGGGCGCATCGTCCTCGCGGCGCGCGCGCGCGAAGCGAGCCGTGCGGCGGCCCGGGAGGTCACGCGCAAGACGGCGGTGTCGCACCGGCTGAACCTCCCCGGCAAGCTCGCGGACTGCTCGTCCACCGACCCCTCTCTCTCCGAGCTCTTCATCGTCGAGGGCGACTCGGCGGGCGGCTCCGCGAAGCAGGGCCGCGACCGAAAAACGCAGGCGATCCTCCCGCTGCGCGGCAAGGTGCTGAACGCCGAGCAGGCGAATGCCGCGAAGGTCACGGGCAACCGCGAGCTCTCGGACATCATCTCGGCGCTCGGGTGCGGCGTCGGCGCGGACTTCGACCTCGGCAAGCTCCGCTACGGGAAGATCTTCCTGCTGATGGACGCCGACGCGGACGGCCACCACATCTCGACGCTTCTCCTCGCGTTCTTCTGGCGGCACCTGCCAAAGCTCGTCGAGGCGGGCCACGTCTACCTCGCACAGCCGCCGCTCTACCGGATCGACGCGGCGAAAGAGACGTACTGGGCGCTCGACGAGAAGGAGCGCGACGCGATCCTCTCGAGACTTCCGAAAAACGTGAAGCCCGAGATCATGCGCTTCAAGGGGCTCGGCGAGATGATGCCCGAGCAGCTCAAGCAGACGACGCTCGACCCGCGCCGCCGTCGCGCGCTCAAGATCACGGTGCCGAGCGCGCTCGAGGCCGAACGCGTGCTCGGCGAGCTCATGGGCAAGGACGCGTCACTGCGCTACCGCTTCATCATGGAGCGGGCGCGAGACGCGGACGACCTCGACGTCTAGGGAGGCTTCGGCCCAGGGCCGCGAGCGCCCCGAGAAGCAGCGTGACTTCACGGGAAGTCGGTTTCCCGCGGCGCAGGAACGACTCGATCTCGGCCAGGACCTCTTTCGAATGGCCGCGGCCCGGGTAACCCGCCGATGAGAGAGTCTCTTTGAAAGAGGTCAGGAGGCGGCGGACGTCGCTCGAGGGCGCGGGCGCTCCTTCGGGCTTCGGCGCTCCGCGGCGTCGCCGCGGTGCTTCGAAGGGGAAAAGTCTCGCAAGAGCGATCGCCACCGATTGCGCGAGATTGAGCGTCGGAAAGTCCTCGCGCGCTTCGATCCTCAGGCGCGCGTCACACCGCCGCAACTCTTCCGTCGTGAGCCCGCCGCGCTCTGGACCGAACACGAGCGCGACGCGCCGGCCACGGCGGAGAGAAGAGGAGATTTCTTCGAAGGTGGTGGGAGGCGGCAACCCGCGCGAGACGCGGCCTCGCAACGACGAGAGGGCGATGACGTCGTCGGCTCGGACCGCAGCGTCATCCCATTCCGCGAGCGTCTTCACCCTTCTAAGCAAATCTTCTGCTCCGGACGCGAAAGCCACTGCGTCGGGATGGAGGACGTCCGCGCGCGGCTGCAGCAGGAGCAATTCTGCCCCGAAGTTCTTCGCGGCTCGCGCCGCCGCCCCGAGATTGCCGGGGTTGTGCGTCCTCACGAGAACGACGCGAAGGGTCATGACGCCATCCTGGTCCAGAATGGCGCGCATGTCGAAGCAGCGATCCGAGGACGGGCAGAAGGCCGTCGAGACGATCCTGTGGGCGCTCGGCCACCGGCTCGCGCGTCTCAGGGACGAATACACGATGAGAGTTCAGCGCGGCGAGGAACCGGAGGGTGTGACGAAAGGCTTCGAGATGGCGCTCCGCGAGATCAACGACATGCTCCCGCGGCGCAAGCGCTTCAAGGGTTGAGGGCGACTCCGCGGGTCTTTCAGGCAGCGTGCGTGTGCGCTGGAAGGGCCACGGAGCCTGTGGCTTTCGCCTTCGGCCTGAGCGTCGCGACCAGGACGTGCGCCCAGAGGAGCAACCCGGCCGTCGCGAAGATGCCGGTCGTCCCGACGAGCCTGTAAAGAGGCAGGCCGCCCCAGCCGAGCGCGACGGGGATCTGCAGCGCGCGGACGACGGCCGCGGCGCCCACGAACGCCAACGCGAGACGCGCTTCGCGCGGGCGCACGAGAGCCCGGCCCGTGAACGCCGGGACCACGCGCAGGCTCATGCCGACGATGAGAAGCGTGAGAAACCCGATCGTGTAGACGTGGCGCGCGCCGTCCCACACGAACTTGTGAACCGAGACCCCGAAGAGCTCGCCGAGGCAGGCTGCGATCGAGATCGCGGAAAAAAGGCCGAGAAAGGCGAACGGCGCGCGCAGCGAGAGCGCTCCGGGAGCCTTCACGAACGGCGCGAGGATCCGGCTCGCGGCGAGAAACAGAAGGATCGCCGCCGCGAGGGACAGCGTCCCGGCGAGCAGGAAGCCGCGCGAGGCGGCCGGCGTAAGGCCGGGAATCCACGCGGCCGCGAGGAAGAGGACGCCCGTCGCCTGCAGCGCGGCGACAAGCCGCGCGCTCTTCGCCGAGGGACGCGGGAGAGAGAGGAACGCGGGGACCATGCGCGAGGCGAAGCCGAGCACGAAGGAGAGGACGAGGCCGTAAAGCGCAATCGCGTAGAAAGGCTCGACGAGCGCGGCGGGAATCGCGGACTCCGCATGGCCCGCGAGGAAGAGCGACTGCGCGGCGGAGAGAACGGCGGCAAGCGCGGCCCAGACGGATCCGAGGAGGACGTGAAGCGAAAGCGGGTCGCCGAAAGAACGGCGCACGGCGAGGATGGGCAGCGCCCACGCGAGAAACGCGAAGACCCCAGCGAGCTCGAAGGCCCCCGAGAGAAGCGACAGAAATCGGCCCGCCGCCCAGGGCGCGAGGGGCTGACCGAACGCGCGGAGCAGGGCGCCGCCGCCGACGCCGACGAGTACGGTGAAGAGGACCCGGTTGGACGGCGGCACGGCTCCTAGGATGCGCGGCAGGGCGTGGAGCGCGACGCCGAGGATGAAGACGCCGGCAAACCCGAGGAGCTGGACGTGCGCGTGGAGCTGAAGATGGGACGGAAGAACCGTGCCCGTGGCGAAGGCCATCTGCCAGATCGCCCAGCCGCCCGTCGAGACGCCCAGCGTGACGGTCAGGGCGAGCGCGGTGAGGACGAAAGAGGGCAGGAGGTTGCGAGGGGGCGCGCCGGGGGCATTCGATCCGCAAGCGCTGCAGCAGGGAGCGGTCTGGAGTGGGGCCATGTCTCTTTCCACGGCGAAATTAGGCGTGAAAGCGCCTGCGGGGTATGACGGGCGTCATTTCCAGGCCTTGAAGTCCCTGCATCATGGCCACCCCGGCCCCGGCGCCACATGCTTCGACGGGAGGAGAATCTTGTTCAAGCCCGTCGAGCTCGAAATCGAGCTCTTTTGCCGCGGACTGCGAGTCGACCCCTCCTGCGATGTGAATACCGACGGCCGCCGCATCTCGCGCACGCGCGCCGGGCTCGGCTCGGGCCTCGAGCTCGTCCTGCCGTCGCCGCGCAAGAAGATCTGGGTGAACGTGCCCGTCCTCGAGGCCTTCGCCGCGAAGTCGCCCTTCCTCCTGATGAAGACGGCGCGGGGCTACGTCCTGTGCGACTCGCGCCAAGGCGACCATTATCCCGTCGAGATTCCCGAAGAGCCCGTCTGGTACTCGTGGAAGACGTCGAGCGGCGTCGAGATGAGCCGCGTCGGCATCCTGCAGGGCACGTACCTCGGGATCTACGTCTCGAACGCGTGTCTCTACTGGAACCTGCCGGCCTCTCCCGCGTGCGCCTTCTGCACGACGGGCCGCAACGTAGGCACGGCCGAGGAATCGAAGAAGAAGGTGGAGGACGTGATCGAGGTCGCGAAGGCCGCGCGCGAAGAGTCCGGCTCCATCTTCACGCACCTCAACACCGGCTATCACTTCGAGGATCGCGACGACCTCGAGCTGGTTCACGGCCTCAGGCAGTGCGAGCCCTTCGTGAAGCGGCTCCGCGCCGAGGTGGGCGGCTTCATCGGCGTCCAGGCCGTGCCGGTGCCGCGGCGCAAGTTCAACGAGTACGACGACCTGATCGCCGCCGGAGTGGACCATCTTTCTTTCTGCTACGAATTCGAGGACCCCGCGTACTTCGCGAAGCTCTGCCCCGGAAAAGAGATGACGCTCGGCCAGAACGCGTTCTTCGAGGCGATGGAGTACACGTCGAAGAAGCTCGGGCAGGGAAAAGTCTCGGGCGAGATCATCGCGGGGCTCGAGCCTATCGAAGCCACGAAGCGCGGCATCGACCGCATCGTGGATGCTGGCGCCTTTCCCACCGTCTGCATTTTCCGTCCCACGATCGGCAGCGCGCTCGAGAGCACCCCGCCGCCCAAACCGGACGAGATGCGCGAGGTCTTCGCTTATCTCTGGAACGCCGTGCTTCGCGCCTCTCTTCCCGTGGGAATCCTTCCGGGCATCCAGGTGTCGCTCGTCGTCCAGCCGGAAGAAGCGGCCGACCTCGTGCCGCCGACGTTCTCCTCGCGCCTTTACGAGACCAAGCTCACCGCGCTGCGCGCGCTCGCGAAGCCGTACGTCGCATGGAAGCTCCGCCCGAAGGGCGGGCGGGTGGCGGCGGTTTGAGTGTCTAGGCTAAACAGGTTGTTCACTCTGGACACCCTTGGTTGCCTCGCCGTCCTCCGGCGCCGGATAGCGCAATGTCCCGTCAGCGATGACGCGCGCACCGGGGGTGAGCGTCGCCGGGATGACCTGGCCAGGTCCCATGATGTGCTCGACGCGCGTCCCGTCGGCCAACAGGTAATCGGTGATGATCCGGCGATGGCAGCGCCACCACACCGCTTCGGCGCACATGATCGCGCACCGATGACCGCGCGCGAGCGCGCTCAGGTCCTCCAGACCCGCGCGGAATTCGTCAGTCTCCGCGTAGTCGGCGTAATTCCGGAACGCCTCGACGCGCCAGTAGATGTTGAGCGAGGGCGGCGCGCCTTTGCGATGATGACGCCGGCCGCCGAGCGCGCGCAGATGCCGGTAGCCGATGCCATCGGCGGCGAGGGAGTCCGGAAGCGTATCTCCATTGAACTGCGGCGCCGTTCGCGAGCGCGGGGTCGAGCGCACGTCCCCGAGCAGCGTGACGTCAACCTGCCGTAAGAGCGATGCGAATTCGGCGAGAGTCCGCGTGGAGTGGCCGATCGTGAAGACAAGATCGCCCGCCATGATGCGAAGCCCCCCGGGACATGATATATGGGATCCCATGGAAGGGCGTCGGGCCGTTCTCGACTCGATTCGTCGGATCGTCCGCGCGGTGAAGCTTTCCTCCCGGTCTTCGGAATCGACCGTTGGGCTGAGCGCCGCGCAGGTCTTCGTCCTCCAGAGACTCGCCGAGCACGACGGCCTGTCGATCAACGAGCTCGCAAGCGAGACACTGACCCACCAGAGCTCCGTCTCGGTCATCGTCTCGAAACTGGCGGAGCGGAGGCTCGTCCGTCGCGCGATCTCCCGCCTGGACAGGCGTCGGACCGTGATCTCTCTCTCCGCAAAAGGACGTCGGGCGCTGGCAGGTGCTCCCGAGGCGATACAGGTCCGGCTGATCGCGGCCCTCGGCGACCTTTCCGAGGCCGACGTCACGCGGCTGGCGCGGCTCCTGGCCCGGTGGACCCGCGCCGCGGGGATCGCCGGCACCGCACCAACGCCCTTCGGAGAAGGAGAGACGAGCCCGATAGGCTGATCCGCATCCTCACGCGCAGCGATCTCCTGAAGCCAGGGTCTCCAGCGCTTTGAAGAGGAGAAGGTCGTCCAGCGCCACGGCAAGACGAGGCCTCGCGAGAACGGCGTCGAGAAGGAGAAACGAGAAGTGTCGACCGACTCGTCGGAGAAGCCTCTCTCGCCCTGGTGGCGCCACGCGGTCATCCTCGTGATGGTGTTCGGCTTCAGCCTCCTCACGGTGGTAACCGTCCTCACCTACACGAACGCCCCGCCCATCCCCGAGCGGGTGACCGACTCCACAGGAGCGACCCTCTTCACGCGGGAGGACATCGAGCACGGGCAGGAGGTCTTCCTCAAGTACGGCCTCATGGAGCACGGCACGCTCTGGGGCCACGGGGCTTACCTCGGCCCGGACTACAGCGCCGAGTATCTGCACCGGCTGGCGGAGATCACCCGTGACGCCCTCGCCCGCGAGCGTCACGGCCGCCCGTACGCGGAGCTCGATCCAGACGCGGCCTCGGGCGTGGACGCCGCAGTCCACCGCCTGCTGAAGGAGAACCGCTACGACCCCGGCACCGGAACGCTGCGATTCTCGGCGGCCGAGGTGGCCGCCTGGCAGACGCAGAAGGCTGAGTGGGCCGACTACTTCTCGGGAAAGACGCCGGCGCCGGGCCTGCCCGCGAAGTACATAAGCGCCAGGGGCGAGCTCGAGGACCTCAACTCGTACTTCGCGTGGGCGGCGTGGGTGACGGTCGCGAACCGGCCCGGGAAGGACTACTCCTACACCAACAATTGGCCCTATGAACCGGCCGTGGGCAACCGGCCGAGCTCCTCGACCTACCTGTGGAGCGCGCTCAGCCTCGTGACTCTCCTCGCGGGGCTCGGGACCGTCCTGTTCGCTTTCGGCCGCTTCGACTACCTCGGCTGGCACGGCCCGTCAGCGAGCGGGCACGTGCACGACAGCGCGCTGGCCCGCTGGACCCTGACCCCGAGCCAGAAGGCGGTCGGCCTCTACTTCGGCGTGGTCGCCCTGCTGTTCCTGCTGCAGACGCTGGCGGGCGGCGCCCTGGCTCACTATCGGGTCGAGTCGGGCGCCTTTTACGGGATCGACCTCGCGCGGATCTTTCCCTACAACCTGTTGCGGACGTTCCACCTCCAGCTCGCCATCTTCTGGATCGCCACCGCGTGGGTCGCTGGCGGCCTCTTCCTCGCGCCGATCGTCGGCGGTGCCGAACCTCGGCGGCAGCGGGCGGGCGCGCTCGCGCTGCTCGCGGCCCTCGTCGTCGTCGTCTTCGGGAGCCTCGGCGGCGAGTGGCTGGGCATCAACAATCGCCTGGGAACGCTCTGGTTCTGGCTCGGCCACCAGGGCTCGGAGTACCTGGACCTCGGCCGCCTTTGGCAGCTCCTGCTGGCTGCGGGGCTCGCGGGCTGGCTCGTCCTCATGTACCGGGCACTGCGCCCGGCGATCCACGATCCCCAGCGCTCCGAGCTGGCCTCGCTCTTCCTCTACGCCGCGGCCGCGATCCCGCTCTTCTACCTGCCTGCGCTCTTCTTCGGCCCCCACACCAACTTCGCCGTGATCGACAACTGGCGCTTCTGGATCATCCACCTGTGGGTGGAGGGCTTCTTCGAGCTGTTCGCCACCGTCCTCGTCGCCGTGATGTTCGTGGTCCTGGGCCTGGTCACGACCCGCACGGCCACGCGCGTCATCTACCTGGACGCCGTCCTCTACCTCGCCGGAGGCATCGTGGGGACCGGGCACCACTGGTACTTCACCGGTCAGGGAACGCTCAACATGGGCCTGGCCGCGTGCTTCTCGGCGCTGGAGGTGGTCCCGCTCACCCTCCTCACCCTCGACGCCTGGGACTTCATCCGCCTCCGTGAGCGGCGGTGCGAGGACTGCCACACGATGTTCGCGGACCGTCACCGCTGGGCGATCTACTTCCTGATGGCAGTCGGCTTCTGGAACTTCGTCGGCGCGGGGATCTTCGGCTTCCTGATCAACCTGCCGATCGTTTCCTACTTCGAGGTCGGTACCTCGCTGACGAACAACCACGCCCACGGGGCGCTCTTCGGCGTCTTCGGGATGCTGGCGCTGGCAGTGCTCGTCTTCTGCCTGCGCTCGCTGGCCTCCGACGCGGCCTGGGCCCGCGCTGAGCGCGGAATCAGGGTGGGCTTCTGGGGGCTGAACGCGGGGCTCGCGCTCATGATGGCGATCGATCTCTTTCCGGCGGGGGTGCTGCAGCTGTGGGACGTCCTGCAGAACGGGTACTGGCACGCGCGGCGGCTCACCTACCTGATGAGCGGGACGTTCCACACGCTCGAGTGGGCGCGCGTCGCTGCCGACGGAGTATTTCTGGTGATCGGGGTCGTCCCGTTGGTCCTGGCGGTCGCCGTTCTGCTGCTCGGCTCGCGCAAGCGCGGATAAGGGGTGGAGAACGGATCTTCCAGCGATCCCGGCATGACGGCGGTCATGGCGGACGAGACGCTCCGAGCGCAGATTCGGGCCATATCGAACAGCGCTGATCAGTCCTCGGTCAGCGTCTCGAGTGCCCGGAGGTCCGGGATCGCAAACGCATCCGGCTGGGTGATCACGACTTTCTCCTTTCCCCAGCGGCTCATGACGCGAATGGCGGTCTCGACCGTCGTCGCGGTCATGTCCGCAATCTCCTGGCGGGAGAGCGCGAGCGGGATCGTCGCGCCCGCGCCCGCGCGCCGCCCGACGCGCCTCGCGAGCATGAGAAGAAGCCGCGCGATCCGCTTCTCGACCGGGCCGGTCAGGTCCGCGAGGCGGCGCGAGATCTCGAACTGCCTGAGCATGAGGCCCTGCAGGAGGCGCCGCGTCATCTCGGGGTGCGCGTCGATGGTCGCGAAGAAATCCCGCTCGGGCACGCGCAGAATCGTCGACGGCTCGAGCGCGACGGCGGACGCGGGGAAGCGCTTGCCTTCAAAGAGCGCGACGGCGCCGATGGGCTCGCCCGCGCCGAAGAGGCCGAGGATCACGTCGCGATCCGGGCCCGCCTTGACGATCTTCACGCGGCCGATTGTGACGAAGCACAGGTCCGTGGCCTCGTCTCCTTCGCGGAAGACCTCTTCGCCCTTCTCGTAGGCGACGGCCCGGCACACGGGGCCGAGGAGCTCTCGCTCGTCCGCGTTGAGGCACCGGAAGAGCGGAACCGCGTCGAAGTGGGGAAGCGCGGGCCCGGACACGGGCGGAGCATAGAACGGCCCGTCAGGCCGGCCGTTTCAGATTCCGAGCGCCATCACGACGACGCCCGTCGCCGCGATGAGGCAGCCCGCCACCGCGTCTCCCCAGTGGTCGAGCCACGAGAACCTGAGCCGGGAGATACCGGCGCGCGCCGGCAGAACGAGCGCGATCATCGTTCCAATGGTCGCCGCTTCGTAGAGAAGGACGATGCCCGCCGCGGGCGCCGTGCCGAGCGGCGCCGCCGCGAAGAGCAGCGGGATCACGGCCACGCACGGACGCCGCGCTGTTCAAGCTCCGTTTCGAACCAGGACCCTGGCTTTCTCATACACACCCTCCGTTCATGGACGAGCCACTCCTCCACAAAATGGTTCGACTCTGCCCAATGACCATGATTCAGACGCATTATTCAGGCCCCGTAGTGCGGGTTGACCGGGTCGCGAAGCGTCCGCGGGATGTATCTTCTGGAGTGTATGGAGCCTCGTGCATGGAATTCGCGGCCCGAGAGCCTCGCGAGGTGACGAGATGATGACCCATGAGCAGATCGACCTCGTCCGGAAGAGTTTTGACCGCCTGCGGCCGCTTCCGCGGGGGGCGGGCAAGGATTTCTACGACACGTTGTTCGCGCTCGACCCTTCGCTGAAATCTCTCTTCTCGACGGACGTCGAGAATCAGGGGGCGATGTTCGTGGTGGCGCTGGGCCTCGCGCTGAAGGGCCTCGACGACGACGGAGTCGTGGACGAGTCGCTGCGCGAGCTGGGACGCCGCCACGTGCTGTACGGCGCGAAGGACGTCCATTTCGACACGTTTCGCGAGGCGCTCCTGTGCATGTTCGCGCAGCGCCTCGGGCCCGAATTCACGCCCGAGATGGCCGAGGCCTGGCGCGCCGCATTCGACCGCATCAGCGCCGTCATGAAAGCCGCGGCGGCCGACGCGCGGAAGTAGGGAAGGTCGGTCGACTACACTTCGAAGGTGCCGGTCTCCGGGGCGGTCCAGAATCTCGCCGAAGGCATCCTCGCGGGGCGCGTGCCCGCGGTCGCGCGCGCGATCACGTGGGCCGAATCGGGTGATCCGCGCTTCCACGCGCTTCTCGCGCTCGTGTTTCCGCGAACGGGCGGCGCCCGCGTAACGGGCCTGACCGGCTCGCCGGGAGCGGGCAAGTCCACGCTGACCGCCGCGCTCGCGCGCAAGGCGCGCATCCTCGGGCGAAAGGTCGGCATCATCGCCGTGGACCCGTCGTCGCCGTTCTCGGGCGGCGCGATTCTCGGCGACCGAATCCGCATGCAGGACCTTTACACGGATCCCGGCGTGCTCATCCGGTCGATGGCGACGCGCGGCCATCTCGGCGGTCTCGCGCGCGCGACGGCCGACGCCGTGGACGTGCTCGACGCCGCCGGGTACGACGAGATCCTCGTCGAGACGGTGGGCGTGGGCCAGGACGAGGTCGAGGTCTTCCGGCTCGCCGAGAGCTGCGTGGTCGTCCTGACGCCCGGCATGGGCGACGACATTCAGGCCATCAAGGCGGGCCTCATGGAGGTCGCGGACCTCTTCGTCGTGAACAAGGCCGACCGTGACGGCGCGGACCGCGTCGTGCAGGAGATCCTCCAGATGCTCGAGCTCGGCGATCACGGAGCGTGGCTGCCGCCGGTCGTGAAAACGGTCGCCACGACGGGCGGCGGCCTCGACGAGCTGGCCACCAGGCTCGCGGAGCACCGCGCCTTCCTCGACGGGCCGCAGGGCGCGCAGCGGAAGCGCGAGCGGACGAAGAAGCGGATCGAATCGCTGGTCAAAGAGAATTTTCTTAGAAAGGTAGAGAGCCTGCGCGGCGATCGCGGGGCGCTCGAGAAGGCCGCGGCCCATGTGGAAGCGCGGCTGGAGGACCCGATGAGCGCCGCCCGCACGCTGATCGGCGCGCTCGAAGAAGACGGCGGTCCGCCGTCGCTCTGTTCACCTTTTGAGAAATCCCCCGTTCCGAAATCCCTCGATCCGAAACCTGAAGATCTCGTCACCCGAGTCTCCCACCTCGGAATCGCGGTGAAATCGCTGGCCGAGGGCGGAGCGTTCTGGGATCTCCTCGGCCTCATCGAGGTGCACCGCGAGGAGGTCGCGTCGCAGAAGGTCGTGACGTCGTTCCGCGCCGTGGGAGAGTCGCACCTCGAGCTTCTCGAGTCGACGTCGCCCGACGGGCCGATCGCGAAGTTCCTGGAGAAGCGCGGCCCGGGCATCCACCACCTCTGCCTCGACGTAGACGACATCGACGCCGTGCTCGCCAGGCTCAAGGAAGCCGGCGTGAAGCTCATCAACGAGACGCCCTTCGCCGGCGCCGGCGGCTGCCGCGTGGCGTTCGTCCACCCGGCGTCGACGGGCGGGATTCTCCTCGAGCTGTCGGAAAAGTCCGGGAGCTGACGCGCGGTCAGTTCGGGCGGGACGTGGAGGGCGAGGCGGCGGCGCCCGCCACATGCAGGCCGAGGAAGCCCCGCACGTCCGAGCCCACGATGTCGAAGAAGCGCTCGGCGTAGCTCGCGACGCTTCCCACTCGCGAGTCCTCGAACAGCTTCTCGATCCGGTGCAGGGGGACGAAGAGCGTCGCGACGCCCAGCTCCGCGTCGGCGCCGGGCCTCTGCTGGCGGGCCCAGTCGTCGAACAGGTCCAGCTCGAGGCCGCGCAGCGTCACACCCGCGGGCCCGAGCGCGAGGATGACGCCCCAGTACTTCTCCTTGGGCTGGACGAGGTGCACGAGAACCAGCGTGCCGGCGTCCATCGGCACGTCAGAAGATCACGCGCGTCACGAAGTACTTCGACGGCGAGATGCGCCCGTTGAGGAGCGCGTCGGCGTCGTCGGGCGAGACGTCGAAGCGCGCCGCCGCCTCGCCGTTGACCGTCGCGAGGACGACTTCCACCTTCTCGAGCGGCTTGCCCGCGGCGCGGGCCTCCTTCAGGCCGCGAGCCGACGCCATGAGCGCGAGGAACACCTGCTGCTCGTTGTCCGTCACGGCCTGGACGCGGAGGGCGGAGGGAAGATTCCCGAGCTTGACGCCCTTCACGTTGCTTCCGTCGAGCGCGCGCATGAAGGCGTCGCTGACGACGGGGTCGACAACGACGGGCGGAGCCTCGGCGGCCGCCCTTCCGGCCGGCGCGCGGGAAACGCGTGACTCCCGCTCGGACATGCCGGTCCGGGGCTCCGGGCGCTCGGTATCCAGCTTCCGGCCGTTCTGCTTGATGTACTCCGAAAGCGATGGCTTTTTCGTCTCCGGAGTGGTCAGCGTGGAGGTGCGGCCGGTGGGATCGTCGAGGACATAGGCGCCGCCGAGGCCTTCCCGGTTCGCCTTCTCGCTGCGCACCTGATCCCACTCGTCGATCGCGATCGTCTGGGAGGTCCCGAGGGGGGTGAGGTAGATGACGCGCCGGCCCTGGACGACGGGCTTGTCCCGCGCCTCGATCCTCTGGCCGTCCACCGTGTAGATCACGTACGTAGCCTCGGCGGGAAAGGCCGAGAGCGCGGCGAGGGCGAGAGCCGCCGCCGGGAGAAGGGAAGTGCGCGCGCTTGGGGACATCGGTGCCTCCGGGAGCCGCCATGAGGGAAGACGCGGCGGGATGAAGTATAAACGTCGCCGGAAGAGAGGGCGGACGCGTGCTGATCGTCATGGACCGGAGCGCCACGGGCGAGGACGTTGGACGCGTCGTCGCCGCCGCGGAGCGGCTGGGGTTGAAAGCCCACCCCATTCCGGGCGCGCAGCGCACGGCAGTCGGCATCACGGGCAACAAGGGCACGGTGGGGCCTGGCGCGTTCGAGAGCCTGCCGGGCGTTCTCGAGGTCATCCGGGTCTCGCATCCGTACAAGCTCGTCTCCCGCGAGTTCCACCCCGAGGACACGATCGTCTCCGTGGGCGGCGTCCCCGTCGGCGGCACGCGTATCGTCGTCATCGCGGGTCCCTGCGCCGTCGAGACCCGGGAGCAGACGCTCACGATCGCTCGCGAGGTCAAGGCGCGAGGCGCCGATCTCCTGCGCGGCGGTGCCTACAAGCCGCGGACGTCGCCCTACTCTTTTCAGGGCCTCGCCGAGGAGGGCCTGAAGATTCTCGCGGAAGCCCGTGAAGCGACGGGCCTGCCCGTCGTCACCGAGGTGCTCGACACCGAGACGGTCGACCTCGTGGCCTCGTACGCCGACTGTCTTCAGGTGGGCGCGCGCAACATGCAGAACTTCGAGCTCCTGAAAAAGGCGGGTCGCACCGGGAAGCCCGTGCTCCTGAAGCGCGGAATGTCGGCCACGCTCGAGGAGTTTCTGCTGGCGGCCGAGTACGTCCTCTCGGAGGGCAACCCGAATGTCGTCCTGTGCGAGCGAGGCATCCGCACGTTCTCGGATTTCACGCGCAATACCCTCGACCTCTCGGTCGTGCCGGCGGTCGAGCGCCTGTCGCACCTGCCGATCGTCGTCGACCCGTCGCACGGGACCGGGCGCCGCGACAAGGTCGTGCCCATGTCGCGCGCGTCGATCGCGGCCGGCGCCGACGGCATCGCGGTCGAGGTCCACCACAAGCCGGC
>Ga0209385_1000095_pt1 | contig 31274 bp, 24 predicted proteins | sample NGEPerB_FD_184506 | JGI IMG/M metagenome (GOLD analysis project Ga0209385, IMG submission 184506) | Arctic peat soil microbial communities from the Barrow Environmental Observatory site, Barrow, Alaska, USA - NGEE PermafrostAB12-B... | ecosystem: Environmental > Terrestrial > Soil > Wetlands >... | reverse complement strand
GAGGAATGGTCGGGGCGAGAGGATTCGAACCTCCGACCCCACGGTCCCGAACCGTGTGCGCTACCAGGCTGCGCTACGCCCCGAGGAGGGCGGACGATACCATCCCGGCCCCTCCCGCGAAAAGGGGCTCCGTCCCCTACGGTCCTGCTGCTGCGCCGTAGCCGCGCGGGTCGGCGGCCGCCGTGAGCGAGCCGTCCTTCTCGAACGCGATCGCGTGGACGCGCCCGAGCGTTCCACCCGTGTAGAGCGTGCCGCGCTCGTCGAGGGCATGGCCCTTCGCGCGGAGGGTCGCCTTCACGTCCTCGGGAAACGCGCCGCCCTCGAGCTCGATGCGGTCCGGCAGGTGCTGGTGGTGGAACCTTCGCGCGGCGACCGCTTCGCCAAGCGGCTCGCCGCGGCGCGCCGCGTTCAGGTAGACCTGCAGAACCGTCGTCGGGATGACGCCACCCCCCGGCGAGCCGAGGACGAGGCGTGGGCGGCCGTCCTCGAGGACGATGAGCGGCGTCATGGACGAGAGCGGCCGGGCTCCCGCGCGAACGGCGTTCGACTCGCCCTGGACGAGGCCATAGGCGTTCGCGGCGCCGGGCTCCACGGCGAAGTCGTCCATCTCGTTGTTCAGGAGGACGCCGACGCCCGGCACGACCGTGCGGTTCCCGAGCGTGTCGTTGAGCGTGTACGTGACGGAGACGGCGCCGCCGTCGGCCGTCGCCGTCACGTAGTGCGTCGTCTGGTCGGGCTCGCGCGGCCAGGCCCCGCCCACTATCGACGATGAGGGCGTCGCGCGCGCGGGGTCGATCGAAAAACCGAGCGCCGCGAGCCGCGCGGGGGCGAGGAGCGCCGCGAGCGGGACGTCGACGCAGGCCGGATCGCCGAGGAAGCGGTTGCGGTCCGCGTACGCCCGGCGCTCGGCCTCGGCGACGAGGTGGAGCGTCTCCGGCGCGTCCCGGTCGTCGATCGCGCCGCGAACGAACCGGAGCTGCCCGAGGATCGAGGCGAGGAGGAAGCCCCCGGACGACGGCAGCGGCATCGTGACGAGGCGGAAGCGCCCGTCGTCGAAGACGAACGGCGGCCGCCACTCGGGCCGATAGCCCGCGAGGTCCTCCTCCATGAGGACGCCGCCCGTCGCCTGCACGAAGGCCGCGACCCGGCGCGCGACCGCGCCGCGGTGGAAGCCGTCGGCGCCCTGCGCGGCGATCGTCTCGAGCGTGCGCGCGAGGTCCTCCTGCACGAGGAGTGCACCGGCCGCCAGCGGGACGCCCCCCGGCGCGAAGAGCATAGAGGCAGCGGGGTCTCGCGCGAGGTCCCCGGCGTACGCCGAGAAGATTTTCGCGAGGCCCGGCGGGACGCGGAAGCCGTCGCGCGCGAGGCGCGCGGCGGGCGCGATGAGGCGGGCCCACGGGAGCTTCCCGTAGCGCCGGTGAAGCGCCTCGAGGCCGCGCACCGTGCCCGGCGTCGCGACCGCGAGACCGCCGCGCGTCGAGGCGCCGCGGCGCGCCCTCCCGTCCGGGCCGAGGAAGCTGTTCCGCCACGTGCCCGCGGGCGCGGTCTCGCGAAAGTCGAGCGCCCAGAGCTCGCCGCCCGGCGTCCTGCCGACAGCGAAGCCGCCGCCCGCGAGGTTCCCGGCGGGCGGGTACGTCACGGCGAGGGCGAACGCGGTCGTGACCGCCGCGTCCACGGCGTTGCCGCCCGCCGCGAGGACCGCCGCGCCGGCCGCCGTCGCCTCCGGCGTCGCGGACGCGACGGCGCCGAGCCGCGAGTGCGCGGTCGGCGCCTCGCCGAAGGGAGCGGACGCCGAGGCCAGCCCGCCCCTGGCGGACAGGACGACCGGCACGGACACGAGAAGAGCGAGGCCGGACGCGAGGCGGCGGCGCATGAGCAGAGCCTAGCGCAGAGTGACGGTCAGGTTCTTCGAGGCGTCCACGTCGAGCGCCAGTGTCCGACCGTCGCCGCCGAGCGTGAGCGGGACGACCTTGTACTGGTTGACGCTGCGATCCGTGGCGATGACCCAGGCCTTGAACTCGGCCGGTCCCGACGGCACTTCGATCTCGCCGTCGATGTTTCCGCCGCCCGACTTCCGCCCGAAATCGAAGGTGCGCCGGAAGATCTCGACGTCGTTGCGGCGCACCATCACGTAGCCCTGAGGCGCCGGGACCGTCACGGCGATGCGCAGCCGGACGCGAGCGGGTGTCGGCCCGGCCGGCGGAGCCGGCGTCTCGATCCGGGGCGCCACGACCGCCGGCTCGGGAGCGGCTGTCGGCGGGGCCACGGATTTCGCGGCCGACTTCATCGAGCGGATCTGATCCCCGGCCTTCTTCCGGGCCCCGCGCCCCTGCTTGGCGACTTCCGCGAGGGCGGCCGCCTTGAGCTCCCGCGCTTCCGCCGAGTCGGGGACGAGGGCGAGGATCGCGTCCGCCTCCACGACGACGCGCGGGAAATCGTTCGCTTCGCGGGCCTCGTGCGCGACCTTGAGGCGCGCGCCGGCTTCCGCGAGGCGGCGGTCCTGGTCGTCCTTCTTCGCGAGCGCCGCCTCGGCCTTTTCGAGAGCCGCGCGGGCGGCCGCGGACTCTGGCGCCTGTCGCACGAGATCGAGGAAGGCGGCCCGCGCCTCCGCCGGGTGGCCCTCGGCCAGCGCGCGCGTGCCGTCCTCGAGAAGCTTCTTCCGGGCCAGCGTGTCCCGTTCCACGGTTTCGTCCGGAGCCCCGCCCGCGATGGCGCAACTGCGCTGGAGGAGGAGGCCCACGACCACGGCGGCGATGAGAACCACGACGCCCACGGTCAGGAAGACGAAACGGCGGTTGACCTCGCGCTTGAGGACGTCGGGCATTCTTTTGGGGGCGGCCGTCGCGCCGGGCCGGCTCACGAGCGGCCGCGAGGGCGGCCCGGCCGGACCCGCGGCGGGGCGCACGGGCGGGATCGCGGCCAGGACCGGCGCTCCGGGTCGCGCCGGGGGCCGCATCGGCGACACGGGCGGTTGCGACGCGCCCCCGGCCGGCAGCGGGACGACCGAGCCGGGCGTCTGGGGCGGCGGAAGCGTCCGGGCGGGTGGAGAGGACACGACGGTGACCGCGGGAGGCGCTTCCCGGATGGGCTCCTTCGGCGCGGAACCCGCCGGCGACGGGATCGTATGAATTCGCTCCGTGAGCTGGGAAAGCGGGTCGCTCGCGCTCTCTTTCACGACCGTGACGGCCGTCGGCGGATCCGCCGGACGCTCGGGCGGCCGGATGCGTCCGCTGTCCCGGTCCGTCGCCGGCTTCACACCGCGCTGCACCTCGGAGATGAGAGTGCCCGGCGAAGAGGGCGGGGGCTCATACGCCTCATCCTCCTCGCGCCCATTCACCGAGTTCGGCTTGAGGGCGTCCGTGTCCAGACTCCAATCCGGGCCTGAGCCAAAGGTCCCGTGAGCCGGGCTCGGTATCGCCGCGAGCGACGGATCGAGGTCGCTCCGCCCGCGCCGGGCGAGATCCTCGAGCGTCGTGTTCCCGCCACCGAGGAGGCCCGGCGCTGCCGGTCGCGCGAGCGGGCCGGACGGAATCGGCGTCTTCGACCCCGAGGACGGGCGGCTCTTCTGGGACTCCACGGTGGAGACCGGACCGAGCCGCTCGGCCTGCGCGACCATCTCGCCCAGGTCCTTCAGCATCTCCATCTCGGCGTTCCGCGCCCGGAACTCGGAGAGGGCCTGGACGAAGTCCTTCCCGCTCTGGAACCGGGCGGCGGGATCCTTCGCGAGCGCGAGCGCCAGGATCGGGTTGAACTCGGCCGGGATCGCGGCGTCGTACGTCTGCGGAGAAGGGTATTCCTCGTGGACGATCTTGTACGAGATCGAGGTGAGGTTGTTGCCGGCGAACGGCTTTTTCTTCGTGAGGAGCTCGTACAGGACGATGCCGAGCGAGAAGAGATCGCTGCGGCCGTCCACGACCTCGCCGGTCACCTGCTCGGGCGACATGTAGTTCGGCGTCCCGAGGAATTGCCCGGTCGCCGTCAGGCTCGAGCTGTTGATCTTCGCGATCCCGAAGTCCGTGATCTTCACGGTGCCGTCGTTCGTGAGGATGATGTTGGCCGGCTTCACGTCGCGATGCACGATGCCGCGGCGGTGCGCGTAGTCGAGGGCGTCCCCGACGTTCGTCACGATCTCGGCGATCCGGTCGTATGAGAACGAGACCTTGTCCTTCAGGAGCTGCTTGAGATTCTTGCCCTCGACGTACTCCATCGCGATGAAGGACGTCCCGGTCTCGACCTCCTCGCCGACGTCGTGGATCGTCACGATGTTCGGGTGGGACAGCGTTCCCGCCGCCTGCGCCTCTCGCAGGAAGCGCTCCGTGAACTCGCGGGTCTCCGAATCGTCTTCGCCGGTGGCCCGGATCGTCTTCAGCGCGACACGCCGGCCAATGACGGGATCGCGTCCGAGAAACACGACGCCCATCGCGCCCTTGCCGAGCTCGCGCTCGACCTCGTAACGCGCGAACTTCCTGGGCAGGCGGGGAGACCCCGGTTCGGGTGGCAGACGACCTCCGTGCCTGCGCTCTCGCGCAGGTGACCCAGGGTCAACCCCCGGGAGGCCGAAATTCTAGCAGCCGCAGATCGCGCGGCCCGCCTATAATTCCCACCCCGAAACTAAATTCCGGAGGGTCACCGAATGAAGGTTTACCCCGCTTCCGCCATCCACAACGTCGCCGTCGTCGGGCACAACGGCGTCGGCAAGACGACGCTTGTTTCCGCTCTCCTGCACGAGGCCGGCGCGACGCCGCGCTTCGGACGCGTGGAGGAAGGTAACACGACGACCGATTTCGACCCGGAGGAGATCGAACGGAAGATCTCGATCTCGCTCGCGGTCGCATCGCTCGAGTGGAAGAAGAAGAAGGTCAACCTCATCGACACGCCCGGCTATGGCATCTTCGTGTCGGAAATGATCTGCGGCCTGAAGGCGGCCGATGCCGCGCTCCTCGTCGTGGACGCCGTCGCCGGAGTCCAGGTCCAGACCGAGAAAGCCTGGAAGCTGTGCGACGAGCTCGGCCTCCCGCGCCTCGTGATCGTCAACCGGATGGACCGCGAGAATGCGGACGGCGGCCGCGTGATGGAGCAGCTCGCCCGGAAGTTCGGCCGCACCTGCGTCTGCATCGAGGCGCCCATCGGGCGCGAAAAGTCGTTTCGGGGGGTCATCGACCTCGTCGCGATGCAGGGCTATCTGACGGACGCCGCCGGGAAGACGTCCCCGGGTCCCGTTCCGGACGAGTTCGCGAAGGACGCGGCGACCCTGCACGAAGCGCTCGTCGAGATGGTGGCCGAAGGCGATGACAAGCTCATGGAAACGTTCTTCGCGCAGGGCAACCTCTCCGAGGAACAGATGAAACCCGCCCTCACGAAGGCGATCCGCGATCGAAAAATCACGCCTGTCCTGTTCACGGCAAGCGGAGACCACGAGACGGGCGTCGAGAAGCTCCTCGACGAGATCGTCGACCTGCTCCCGACCGCCGACTCCTTCCAGACGGTCGCCCTCAACAAGGCCGGGGCGAGCGAGGCCCTCGCCGCCGATCCGTCCGGCCCGCCGGCGGCGTTCGTTTTCAAGACGATCTCCGACCCCTACGCGGGGCGCCTGACGCTCTTCCGTGTCGTCTCGGGCACGTTCAAGAGCGACGGGACGTATTCGAATCCGACGCGCGAGACGCCCGAGCGCTTTGGGCAGGTTTTCTCGCCCCTCGGCAAGGCGATGCAGAACGTGCCCGAGATTCCCGCCGGTGACATCGGAGGCGTCGCGAAGCTCAAGGAGACGCTCACCGGGGACTCCCTCTCCCTGAAAGAGAAGCCCTTCGTCTTCGCGCCACCGTCAATTCCGGAGCCCGCGATCGCCTTCGCGATCGAGCCGAAGTCCAAGGGCGACGAGGACAAGATCTCCGTCGCGCTCCACAAGCTCATCGAGGAAGACCCGTCCCTCCACTTCTCGCGCGACATGGACACGCAAGACTTCCTCCTCGCGGGCGCCGGACAGCTCCACGTCGAGATCGCCATCGCGCGCATGAAGAGAAAGAGCGGGGTGGAGGTCATCCTCCACCCGCCCAAGGTTCCGTACCGGGAGACGATCACGCGTCCGGCCGAAGGGCACGGCCGCCACAAGAAACAGACGGGCGGCCACGGCCAGTTCGCGGACTGCAAGATTCGCATCAAACCCCTCGCGCGCGGCGAGGATTTCCAGTTCGTCGATGACCTCTACGGCGGCTCGATTCCGCGCAACTACGTGCCCGCCGTGGAGAAGGGCATCCAGGACGTGAGGAAGCGCGGCTTCCTCGCCGGCTTCCCGATGGTCGACTTCCGGGTCGAGCTCTATGACGGGCAGTACCACGACGTCGACTCTTCGGAAATGGCGTTCAAGATCGCCGGCTCGCTCGCGTACAAGGACGCCATGGAGAGGGCGAGGCCGACCATCCTCGAGCCGATCATGAAAATCGCGATCCGGGCCCCCCAGGAGTACATGGGCGACCTGATGGGCGACCTCACGTCGCGTCGCGGACGCCCCGCCGGCATGGACCAGGAGGGCGACGACTCCATCATCCGCGCCGAAGCGCCGCTCGCCGAGATGATCTCGTACGGGTCGATCCTCCGGGCCATCACGCAGGGGCGCGGCTCGTTCCACATGGAAATGGGCCACTACGAGGAGGTCCCGCGCCCCCTCCAGGAGAAGCTCATCGCCGAGCGCGCGAAGCACCGCAAGGTGGAGGTCGTCGAGGAGTAGGGGCGCCGAAAACGCCCTGATCAGTCCGCATCATGGCGGCCGGGCGGCCCCTGGGTGACCCTTGTTTCGGGGGTGTGCCCATGTCGATCGCCACGGCCGGTGAGGATCTCCTCGGCGGACTGATCGCGGACGGGATCGTCTCGCGCTCGTCCGCTCGCGCCCCGGAAACCCTGTGGAACCAGCGTTTCGCCCAAAGAACGCAGCGCATCACGGCCTCGATGATCCGCGAGCTCCTCAAGCTCACGGAGCAGCCCGACATCATCTCCTTCGCCGGCGGCCTGCCCGCGCCCGAAGTCTTCCCCATCGAAGAGATCCGCGCCGCGACCGAGCGCGTCCTCCGAGATCACGGGACGACGGCCCTCCAGTACACGACGACTGAGGGCTACCGGCCGCTCCGCGAGCTCCTTGTCCGCCACATGAGCCGCTACGGCGTCGAGGTCAAGCCCGAGAACGTGCTCGTGACGTCGGGCTCGCAGCAGGCCCTCGACCTCATCGGGAAGCTCCTCATCAACCCCGGCGACCGGGTCCTCACCGAGGCGCCGACGTACCTCGGCGCCCTGCAGGCATTCAACGCCTACCAGGCCGACTACCTCCCCGTGCCGATCGACGACGACGGGATGGACGTCGACGCGCTCGAGGAACAGCTGCGAGGCGGGCCGAAGTTCGTCTACGCGCTCCCCAACTTCCAGAACCCCGCGGGCGTCACGCTGGGCATGGGCCGCCGCCGGCGCCTCGTCGAGCGCGCGGCTCACTACGGGATCCCGATCGTCGAGGACGATCCGTACGGGCAGCTCCGGTACGACGGCGAGCACCTCCCCTCCCTCGTGAAGCTCGACGCCGAGACGCGCGGCTGCGCGAACGGCGAGCGCGCCTTTACGGGCAACGTCCTCTACCTGTCGACGCTCTCGAAGACGCTCGCGCCGGGCCTCAGGATCGCGTGGGTCGTCGCGCCCGAGGTCGTCGTCTCGAAGCTCGTCCAGATCAAGCAGGGCGCCGACCTCCACACCTCGACGTTCTGCCAGTACGTCGCGTATGAGGTCGCCAAGGGCGGCTTTCTCGACAAGCACGTGCGCCGGATTCGGACCGTCTATGGCGAACGCCGCGACGCGATGCTCCGCGCGCTCGACCGCCACGCCCCTCCGGCCGTCCGGTGGACGCGGCCGAGCGGCGGGCTTTTCCTCTGGGCGACGCTCCCGGAGGGCTTCGACACGCTGAAGCTCCTCGACGAGGCGATCGCCGAGAAGGTCGCTTTCGTCCCCGGTGCTGCGTTCTATCCCTGCGGCGGCGGCGAGCGGACGATGCGCCTGAACTTCTCCTACGCGGCGCCCGACGTCATCGAGGAAGGGATCAAGCGCCTCTGCAGGGTCATCGAGGGGAAGATAAAGAGTTAGTCCCGGCTCTCTTCCCCGGTCCTCAGGCGCCGTGAATGCCCTGCTCGGAGGACGCGATGAAGTCGCGAAGCGCCTTCACGTCGAAGGATGTGACCGCGATCGGCTCGAGCGCGGCCATCATGGCGGCCCGGTCGTGCCGGTGGCGGTGGAGGATGCGGTAGGCCTTCTGCAGGGCCGCCACGCGCTCCTTCGAGAAGCCCTTGCGCTCGAGCCCGACGCTGTTCACCTTCCAGGCCCTGACGTCGCGGTCCGAGGAGCTCCAGAGGAACGGAAGCACGTCGTGGTTCATGCCCGAGAACGCCCCGACGAACGCGAAGGGCCCAATCCGGAGAAATTGCCGTACCGCGGCGTAGGCCCCGAGCACGACGTCGTCGCCTACAACGCAGTGGCCGGCCAGAGACGCGCCGTTCGCGAAGACCGTGCGGCTCCCGATGACACAGTCGTGCGCCACGTGCGAGTAGGCCATGAACAGGTTGTCGTCGCCGATGATCGTCGTGCCGTGTCCCGTGACCGTCCCGCGGTGCACCGTGCAGAACTCGCGGAACGCGTTCCGGTGCCCGATGACGAGCGTGGTGGGCTCCCCCTTGTACTTGAGGTCCTGCGGAGGCCCTCCGAGCGCGGCCTGCGGCGAGACCCGGTTGTCTTCGCCGAGCGTCGTCGGGCCTTCGATCACGGCGTGGGCGCCCACCACCGTGCGCGCGCCGATCATGACCCGCGCGCCCACGATCGCGTAGGGACCGATCTCCGCCGTGGGGTGAATGACGGCTGCCGGATCGACAACGGCAGTGGGGTGGACGGCCATCAGCGCGCCGCCGGGGAGCGCTCGACGAGGCTGGACATGAACTCGCCCTCCGCGCAGAGGGCGCCGTCCACCCGCGCCTCGGCCTTCATGCGCACGAGGGTCAAGCGCACCTGAAGAATCTCGGCGACGACCACGAGCTGGTCACCCGGAAACACGGGACGCCGGAAACGCACCTTGTCGACACCCGACAGGTACATCAGCTTCTTCTCCGGTTCGGCCTCGCCCGCGAAGAAGAGGCAGCCCGCCACCTGGGCCATGCACTCGAGGACGAGGACGCCGGGCATGACCGGGTTCCCCGGAAAATGGCCCTGGAAGAACGGCTCGTTGACGGAGACGTTCTTGAGGCCCTTGACCTTCGAGCCCACGACGACCGGCCCCGGGGTCATCTCGAGGATCCGGTCGACGAGGAGGAACGGATAGCGGTGCGGCAGGAGCCGCAGGATCTCGAGGATGTTGCGGGCCGTGCTCTGTTCGGTCATTCCCGTGCTCCCTTGAGGAGGCCCGCTTTCTCGGCCAGGCGGCGCACGAGGCGCGCCGTCTCCGGCAGCCGGCTGAATTCGATATAGGACTTCTGATAGGCGCGATATCCAATCGCGGGCGACCCATGGAGGGCCTCTCCGTCCGGTACGTCTCTTGCGATGCCGCTTTGCGCCTGCACCTTGACGCCGTTGCCGACCGTAATGTGACCCGCGACGCCCACCTGCCCGCCGAGGACGACGCCGTCTCCGAGGACGGCCGAGCCCGCGATCCCGGACTGCGCGCAGATGACGTCGTGCCGTCCGAGCGTGACGTTGTGGCCGATCTGGGCGAGATTGTCGATCTTCGTGCCCGCGCCGACCGACGTCGTCTCGAGAGCGGCCCGGTCGACGCAGGAGTTCGCACCGATCTCGACGTCGTCGCCGATCGTGACGCCTCCGACCTGCGGAATCTTGACGAGGCCTTTGTCCGTCGTCGCATAGCCGAACCCGTCCGCCCCGAGGACGGCGCCGCTGTGGACCTCGACCCTCTCGCCCAGTACAACGTCGTCGTAAAGGACGACGTGGGGATGCAGCCACGAACCCGCGCCCACCCGGCACCGGGCTCCGACCACGGCGTGCGCGCCGACGATCGCGTTCGCCTCGATCCTCGAGAGATCTCCCACGACGGCGTAGGGCCCGATTTCGGACGACGGGTCGACGAAGGCGCCCGCATCGACGACGGCCGTCGGATGGATGCCGAGCCGCGGGGCCCGCGCGGGATTAAAGAGGCGAAGGATCTTGATGAGCGCGGTCGACGGATCGGAAACCTCGATCACGGTCCGGCCCGGGAGGGCGGCGGCCGACCGCGCGAGAAGGGCGCCGGCCGCGGAAGCGGCCGCGCGCGAAAGCGCCCGCTCCTCGTTCACGAACGAGAGGGCGTCGGCACCCGCCCCCTCCAGGGCACGGACGCCGACGAGCCGAAGGTCTCCGTCGCCGACGACGCGCCCACCGCAGGCGGCGGCCACCTCGGCGACGGAGAACGACGCCACGCCCGGGTTACTTCTTGGGAGCGGCGGGCGCTGCGGACTTGGGAGCGGCGGGCGCTGCGGGCTTGGCGGCGGCAGGTGCGGCGGGCTTCGCCGCGGCCGGTGCGGCCGGAGCCGCGATCATCGAGTTGAACCTCGTGATGACGGCTTCGGTCAGGTCGACGGACTTGTCATCGGCGAAGAGCAGCCCCGAGTTGAACTTGTTGAACACGAGGGCGTAACCCTGCTCGCGCGCGACCTCGTTGATCACGGGCATGATCCGTTTCTCGAGATCTCCGAGCTCCTTGCGCTGGGACTCTTCCAGCTCGCGCTGGGCGTCGTCCTGGAAGCGCTTCAGGTCGAGCGCCTTGGCCTGATAGTCCTTCTGGAGCTTTTCCATGGCGTCCTCGGACAGGGCCTTTCCCTGGTCCTGGATCTTCTGCTCCATGTCCCGGAGCTCCTTCTGGCGCTTGGCGAGGTCGTCCTGCTTGGCGAGCTGGACCTTCTGGACGCGGGCCAGGCTCTCCTTGCCGACGGCGGACTCCTGAACGATCTTCTGGACCTCGATCACGCCGATCTTTCCACCGGCAACGACCGGTGTCTGGGCGGAGGCGCCGGCGGCGAGAACGCCGAGGGCAAGGGCGCCGGCGGCGAGGGTGATGGTGCGATTCATGGATGGAACTCCTTCGTTAATTTTGGCCTCCGCGAGGACGCCGTCTCCGCGGAGGCGCGGATCATACTGGAAATGGCTAGAACGTCGTCCCGATGGAGAACTGGAAGTCGGTCTTGGATTCCGTCTGGATGACGGTGCCCGCCGCGTCCTTCAGGTCTTTCGGCTTGAGGTTGATGCCGTAGATGAACCGCAGGGGCGCCTGGAAAATAGGCAGGAACACGCGCATTTCGAGGCCGGTCGAGGTGCGCATCGAGCCGAGGTTCAGCGACTGGCCCTCGAGCCAGGTATTTCCAGCGTCGAAGAAGAGCGCGAGCTTCAACGGCCCGGCGAGCGCGTACACGTACTCGGAATTGAAGACCAGGAACCTGTTCCCTCCGAGAAGAGCGCCGGAGCTCGTGAAGAAGGCCCGGCCCTCGGAGTCCACCGGGTAGATGGAACCGTACTTGAAGCCGCGCACGGAGCGGTCTCCACCGATGCGGTAGCGCTCGAAGAGGGGGATCCGGCTGTCGGAGGTGACCTCGTTGGGGTCCTGCTCGCCGCTGTAGGCCTTGAGAAGTCCGAGGTCGAGATTAAACGCGAAGTTGCCCTTCTTGCCGAACGGGATGTAACGCGTCGCGTTCGCGCTCAACTTGTAGTACGAGAAGTCGCCGCCGAACGGGCCGCCCGCCACGGATATCGAGACGCCTATCTTCGTGCCGCGATTGGGGTCGAAGGGATCGTTCCGGCTGTCGTACCGATAGCCGGGGGTGACCGCCGACACTTTGCCGAGGTACGTCGCGAACGCGACCGGGACGGCGCCGCCGCCGGGGGGGGGAGGCGGCGGGTAGACCTGATACGTGGCCCGCGTGTCGGTGTAGCCATAGAAGATCGAGACGAGGTCGAAGAGCCCCAGTCCGTAGCCGAGTGAGAGGGTCGCGCCCTTGCTACTCTCGTCGAGGCCGCCGGCGACGTCGCTGTAGTTCAGGGTCCGATTGAAGATCGAGCCGCCCAACGACATCCGCTGGTCGAGGAACCACGGCTCGGCGAACGAGACGTCGAAGAAGTTCGACCGGTTGCCGCGCTGGAACTGGAAGCCGAGGTTGTCGCCGCGGCCGAGGAAGTTCCGCGTGTTGAATTGGAACTGCCCGAACAGGCCGTCGAGCTGCGAGTAACCCGCGCCGAACTGGACTTCGTTGCGGTTCGTGTCCGTGCCCTTGATCGAGACATCGACCGTCTTCTTGTCCGGGTTGACCCGGAAATCGGGATCTTCCTCGATTTTGAAGTACCCGAGCTGCGTCACTTTGAACAGGCTCTTCTTGAAGGTCTCCATGTCCATGATGTCGCCTTCGAAGACCTGCAGCTCGCGCCTCAATACCTTGTCGCGCGTCGTCTTGTTGCCCGTGAACTCGACGCGGCCGAGCCGGTACTGGTCGCCTTCGGTGATTTTCACGACGACGTCCACGACGTGATTCGGCTTCTCGGTGTTCTCGGGGTTCATGAACACGTAGATGTAGCCGCGACTGCGGTACGTGGCGTCGATCGACTTCATTCCGTCGGCGATGACGGCTCGGCTCATCGGCTTCCCCGCCTTGTAGCCGAAGAAACGCTCGAGCTGCTCCGGCCGGAACACCACGGAGCCCTCGACCGTGACCTTGCCGAAATAGAACTTCTCGCCCTCGACGATCGGGATCGTGATCCGGACGCGTCGGCTGATCTTCTCGCGGCGCTTTTCCTGGGGGTTCGTCACGAACACGTCGAGGATCGGGTCCTTGATGACGACGTCCTTGTAGCCCGCGTTCTGGTAGACCTTGCGGAGGCTCTCGACGTCTTCCTCATAGCCCGCCTGGTTGAACGTGGACTTGCTGTCGAAGAACCGCCACCAGTGCGCCTGCTTCGTCTTCGAGATCGAGTACCGGAGCTTCGTCTGGCCGAAGACCGTATTGCCCGTGAATTTGATCGACTGGATCTTGATCTTGTCGCCCTCGTCCACGAGGAACACGATGCGGCGTTGCAGCTCGGAGACGTTCTCGGTCGTCGCGTCGATCGCCACGGACCGGAATCCCTCGGCCTTGTAGGCCTCGAGGAGGACCGACTTCGCCTTCGCGACGTCCCGCAACGAAACGGGCGCCCCCACCCGGATCTCCGCCTTTCCCTCCTTGAGCTTGTCCTTGAGCTGGGAGGTCGTCAGCTTCTTGTTGCCCCGGAATTCGAGGTCCGAGACGGTCGGCCGCTCGACGACGATCGCGACGAGCACGATGCCGGCGGGAGTCGACTCCTTTTCGAGCGTCACGTCCTCGAAGAGGCCCGAGTCCCAGAGCTTGCTGAAGTTCCGCCTGACCTGGTCGTCGTCGTAGGGATCGCCCGCCTTGACGCCCAGATAGAAACCGACCGTCTCGGCGGCGGTCGTCTTCCCGCCGCGCACGACGATCTGGGCGATCTTCGGTTTGGCGGCCGCCGGCGCCGCCGGCGCAGGGGCCGTGACCGGAGCCGCGGACATGTCCGGTTTCGGCATCGTGCCCGAAAGGGGCGATTCCGGCCGGATGCCGCCGAAAACGGAGTCGCCTGAAGGCGTCGGGGCCGGCGTCGGGGTGGGAGAGGGCGATTGGGCGAGCGCCGTTTGGCACGCGAAAAAGGCCAGCAGGGCGCTCGCGAGGACCCCGGCCGGAATGGCGCGCGCGGATCGGCCGCAGGCGAACCCGGCGGGAGCGCCGGACGGACGTTTCAGAGACACCCGGGTTACCGGCCTGTACCGATTGGCTCGGGAGCCCGCACCTGAACCCTCAGTTCGTCTCCTGATACGGTCACTTCGACACACTCGATAGGCTCTCGCGAGCCAATCAGCAATTCCGATACCGCGTCCTCGACGTGCCTCTGGATCGTTCGCCGAAGCGGCCGGGCTCCCGAATGCATGTCGTGGCCCGAGGCCTTGAGGAGCCAGTCCACGGCCGGCTCGTCGACCACGAGCTTGAGGCCGCGGTGCTTCAGCGTCTCGGCGACGTCGTCGAGGAGGAGGCGTCCGATCGCCCGGAGCTCCGGGAGACCTAACGAGTTGAAGACGATGATTTCGTCGATCCGGTTGATGAACTCCGGCGAGAACTCGCGCCGCAGCTCCTTGAGCACCATCTCTTCGATCTCACGCTTCTCGGGGGCGTTTTTCGAGTCGCCGAAGCCCATGCGGCTGCCCGTGACGAGGTACTTCGTCCCCACGTTCGAGGTCATGATGATGAGCGTATTTTTGAAGTCGACGACGTTGCCGTACGCGTCCGTGAGCTGGCCGTCCTCGAGGATCTGCAGGAGGAGGTTCGCGATGTCCGGGTGGGCCTTCTCGATCTCGTCGAGCAGGATCACAGAATAGGGCTGGCGCCGGATGCGCTCCGTGAGCTGGCCGCCCTCCTCGTACCCGACATACCCCGGGGGCGAGCCGATGAGCTTCGAGACCGCGTGCTTCTCCATGTACTCGGACATGTCGAACCGCACGAGCGCTTTCTGGTTGTTGAAGAGGAACTCGGCGAGCTGGCGCGCGGCCTCGGTCTTGCCGACGCCGGAGGGCCCGAGGAAGATGAACGAGCCCATCGGGCGGTTCGGGTTCTTCACGCCGAGGCGCGAGCGGCGGATCGCGCGGCTGATCGCCTCGAGCGAACGGTCCTGGCCGATGACCCGCTTCTTGAGGGACTCTTCCATGTGGAGAAGCTTCTCGGCTTCCTCCATTTGGAGCGCCGTCACAGGGATGCCGGTCCAGCTCGAGATGATCTCCTCGACATCCGCGCGCGTCACTTCGACCGGCGCCCCGTCGTCGAGCGAGGAGGTCTTCGCGCGCTCGATCTCTTCCTTGATCTCGATCTCGCGCTCGCGGAGGAAGACCGCCCGCTCGAAGTCCTTCTCCGAGATGGCCTTCTTCATCTCCTTGACGATCTGCTTGATCTCGTTCTCGAGCCGCCTCAGGTTCTGGGTGTCGGCGGTCTTGCGGAGCTTTACCTTCGCGCCGGCCTCGTCGAGGATGTCGATCGCCTTGTCGGGGAAGAAGCGGTCCGGGATGTAGCGGTTCGCCTGGTAGACGGCCGTCTTGATGGCGTCCGCCGTATAGCGCACGCGGTGGAACGTCTCGTAGCGCTCGCGCACGCCCTCGAGGATCCGGAGCGTCTCCTCCTCGTCCGGCGGGGCCACCGTGATGGCCTGGAACCGGCGCAGGAGCGAGCGGTCCTTCTCGATGTACTTGCGATATTCCTTCAGCGTCGTCGCGCCGATGCAGGAGATCTCGCCGCGCGACAGCGCCGGCTTGAGAATGTTCGCGGCGTCGAGCGAGCCCTCGGCCGAGCCCGCGCCGATGAGCGAGTGGATCTCGTCGATGAAGACGATGAGGTCCTGGTTTTCCTTCAGCTCCTTGAGGATTCCCTTCAGGCGCTCCTCGAACTGGCCGCGGTACTTCGTGCCCGCGACGATGAGCGAAAGGTCGAGCGCGAGGATCTTCCGCTGCGCGAGGAAAAGCGGCACGCCGCCCTCGACGATGCGCTGCGCGAGGCCCTCGACGATGGCCGTCTTGCCGACGCCCGGCTCCCCGAGGAGGATCGGGTTGTTCTTCGTGCGGCGGGACAGGATCTGGATGATACGTTCGACCTCTTTGTCGCGCCCCACTAGCGGGTCGAACGCGTTCTGCTGCGCGAGGGCGGTCAGGTCGCGCGCGTACTCGGCCAGGAACGGCAGCTCCTTCTTCTGCTTCGAAGCCTCGCGCTCCTTGATGAGCGCAATCGTCTCCTCGCGCACGCCGTACAGGTTGAAGCCGTGCGCCATGAGGATGCGTCCCGCGACGCATGGATCGACCCGGAGGATGCCGATGAGGAGATGCTCCGTGCCGACATAGGGATGCATCATCGACTCCGCCTCGTGCGAGGCGTACGCGAGGATCTTCTTGGACTCCTCCGAGAGCGGGAGCTCCTGCGTGGAGGACACGCGCTCGACGAAGACGCGGTCGCCCTCAATTTCGCGGCGGATTTCGTCTGGCTTCACGTTGAAGCGGGCGAAGATCTCCCTGATGATCTCCTCGCCCTCGCGAAGAACCCCGAGCAGGATGTGCTCGGACTCGATGACCTTCGACCCCAGCTTCGAGGACTCGTACCGGGCGAAAAACAGGGCCCGGCGCGCCTTCTCGTTGTACTTTTCGAACATCGTCAGAGTACCGTTTTGACCCCCTGAAACAGCCGGGAAGGCGACCGAAGCAACTCAAGCCACATCGCTCAACCCCTCTTCTCCGAGCAATTTGATCGTAGCACAGCGACGCGCCCACTCCGGGTCGTGCGTCACGATGATCGCGGCTCCGGCGCGCTCTTTCGCCACTTCGGCGAGGAGATCAAAGACGCGTGCCGCGTGAGCCGCGTCGAGACTGCCCGTCGGCTCGTCGCAGAGGAGGAGTCGCGGCCTCCTCACGACTGCGCGGGCGATGGCGACGCGCTGGCGCTCGCCGCCCGAGAGCGTCCGCGGGAACGCGCCGGCCCGTCCGAGGAGCCCGACGCGGTCGAGCACTTCGCGCGCTTCGCGGCGTCCCTCTTCCTCCGGCCGGCCGGCGAGGAACAGCGGCAGAGCCACGTTTTCCTCGGCCGTCAGCTCCGGCAGCAGGTGGTGGAACTGAAACACGAAGCCCACGCCCGCGCCGCGCACTGCCGCGCGCGGCGCGGGCGCGAGGGCGGCCCAGTCCGCACCGTCGAGCGCCACCTTGCCCGCGTCGGGCGTGTCGAGCCCGGCGAAGAGATGGAGCAGCGTCGATTTTCCGCAGCCCGAGGGGCCCGTGATGGCGAGGAGATCGCCCGCGAGGACGCGGAGCGACACGCCGCGGAAGACCTCGACGCGCGCTTCGCCGGAACCGAACCCCTTCGCGAGGCCCTCCGCGACGAGCAAGGGCGCCGTCTCAGGCGCCACGCAAGGCCTCCACGGCGGGCTGCCGCGCGGCCGTGCGGGCCGGCACGGACGCGACGACGAACGCCCAGAGGATCGACAGCACCGCGACGACGGCGACGTCGAAGAGGTCCACGCGGAACGGCGCGTGGCTCATGCCGTAGAGCTGGGCGGGGAGAGGAACGAGGCCGAACTTCTCGAGGACCAACGCGACCGACGTGCCGAGAGCGACGCCGAGGAGCGTCCCGGCGACGCCCACGCCGCCCCCCGCGGCGCGGAACACCTTTTCCACGGTCTTCGGCGACGCTCCGAGAACCGAGAGCATCGCGGCGTCCCCCGCGCGCGTCGCAGCGAGGACGGCCGACGTCGCTGCCAGGTTCAGGCCCGCGACGATCACGATCAGAAAGACGGCCGCGAAGAGGACGAAGCGCTCGAGCCTCAGAGCGAGGACCAGCGCGCGGTTCTGCTCCTCCCACGTGGTCACCGTGACGGAGGGACCGAGCGCCGCCGCTACCGCCGAGGCGGCGTCCTTCGCCCGCATCGGGTCCTTCAGGAACACCTCGTAACCGGTCGCCCCATCGGGGCCGAGCGCGAAGAGGCGCCGCGCCTCGTCGAGCGGCAAGCTCGCCTCGGCCGCGCGCCGTCCCGCCGACGCGGGCGCGAGGCCCGAAACCTGCATCGTAGAGACGATCGGGACGGGTCCGAGCGGCGACAGCCGCGCGCGCGACGAGACGAGCGTCACCGTCTCGCCCGGCACGATGCCGAGCGGACGGGCCTGCGCGACGTCGAGGATGAGGCCCTTCGTCTTCTCGCGGCCCACGACCTCGGCCGGAGCGGCGTCGCGCCCCATCGAAACCCAGACACGGCCCCGCGCGACGGGAGAGACGGACACGACGCCGCGGACGGCGGCGAGCCTGCCGCCCACGCGATCCACATCGTGAAAGACGCCTCGTCCGGCGGGCGTTACGAGGAGGTGCGGCGTCTCGGCGAGAAGCCGGCTCTTCACGTGCGCCTGAAACCCCGCGAGCAGCGCGAGTGACACGACGAGCGCCGCCACCCCGAGCGCCAATCCGAGAAACGCCGCGAGCGCGACGACCCCCACCTGCGCGTCGCGCCGCGACGCAAGGAGATACCTCTTGGCAAGAAAGAAGGAGATCAAGAGGAAGATTTCGGCCGCATCAACGGAAACAGGATTACGTCGCGGATGGATGGGGAGTTCGTGAAGAGCATCGCCAGGCGGTCGATGCCGACGCCTTCGCCGGCCGTGGGCGGCATGCCGTAGGCGAGCGCCTCGACGTAGTCCTCGTCGTAGAGCATCGCCTCGTCGTCGCCCTTGCCCCGCTCGGCCACCTGCGCGCGGAACTTTTCCGCCTGCTCGTCCGGGTCGTTCAGCTCGCAGAAGCCGTTCGCGACCTCCATCCGCCCTATGAACAGCTCGAACCGGTCGGCGGTATCCGGGTCCCCAGGCTTCGTCTTGGAAAGCGGCGAGATCTCGGCGGGATAGTCGATGACGTAGGTGGGCTGCAGGAGCCTCTTCTCGGCGACGGCGCCGAAGATCTCGGCGAGGAGCTTGCCTCGTGAGTCCCCGAACCTCCCGACGTTCTCCACCCCGTATCGTTCCGCGGTTTTTCTTAGAAGGTGAAGATCGCGGAGGTCGGCGGCCGTCGCGTCTTCAACATGCTCGAGAATCGCGTCGACCATCGTGACGCGGCGGAACGGGGCCTTCAGCGAGATCGTCTCGTCGCCCCAGGGAAGCTCGGTCGTCCCGAGGATCTCCTCTGCGGCGCCCGCGAAGAGCTCCTCCGTGAGCGCCATCTGGTCGCGCGCGTCGGCGTAGGCCGTGTAGAACTCGAGCATCGTGAATTCGGGGTTGTGTTGCGTCGAGATCCCCTCGTTCCGAAAATTGCGGTTGATCTCGTAAACCTTCGGGAAGCCTCCCACGACGAGGCGCTTGAGGTATAGCTCCGGCGCGATGCGCAGGTAGAGGTCGAGGTCCAGCGCGTTGTGGTGCGTCCGGAAAGGCCGGGCGGCCGCTCCCCCCGCGAGCGTCTGCATCATCGGCGTCTCCACCTCGACGAAGCCGCGCCGGTCGAAGAAGTTGCGGATGAACGCGACGATCTTCGCCCGGATCTCGAACGTGCGTCGCGTTTCGGGAGAGACGATCAGATCGACGTAGCGCTGCCGGTACTTCCGCTCGACATCCGTGAGGCCGTGCCACTTGTCGGGGAGCGGACGAAGCGATTTCGACAGGAAATCGAGCGAGGCCGCCCTGACGGAAAGCTCTCCCGTCCGCGTCCGGAAGATCGATCCCGCCACGCCCACGTGATCGCCGAGGTCGAGCTGCTCGAGGAGCTCCCAGTCACCGGGGCGGAGCGCGTCTTTCTTCACGTAGACTTGGACGCGCTCGGCGCCGTCGGACAGGTCGAGAAACACCGCCTTCCCCATCTTCCGGATCGCGAGGATGCGCCCCGGCACGCGCACGAGCCGTCCGCCTTCGGGCAGGGCCTCGAGAGCCGCGGCGTCCAAAGACGACCATTTCGCGATCACCTGAGAGACAAGGTGCGTCTCATCCCAGCGGTTCGGGTAGATCGGCCGCCCGAGGGCGGCGATGCGGGCGCGCGCGTCGCGACGGTTCGCGATCTGCTCGGGAACGTCGGGCATCTTCTGGGGTTCCAGAGGAGCGGGGACCTTCGGAGTTTCGGCCATCGGACCGATTAAACCATCGACGCGCGCCCGCGCGCTGTCACGGCCATGCCTATTTCCCGCCGAGGGCGTCGAAGAGAAGCCAGAGGCCCGCGAAGGTCCGGAGATGCCGGAACCGCGAGCGCGTCAGGTTTTTCCGGCGCTCGCTTCCCTCCGACTCGACGGCGGCGAGGGCCTCCCGGAACAGGCCGTCGATCTCCCGGGCGCGCGCGAGGCACTTCTTGGTGGGCGCGAGCGTGCTTTCGGAAGCGGACGAATCCCCCACTTCGCCAACGAGGTCGCGCAGCTGCTGCGCCTCCTCGTCCATCTTCTGCCGGAGGACGGAGGCGTTGAAATAGAGGCGGTCCCGCTCGGCCGGGGGTTCCGTCTCCTTCCCTTTGCACAGGATCCGGAGGGCCGACCGCACCTCCCACGGCTCGAGGTGGGTCCCGTGTTCGGGCATGCCCCCCGACGGGCCCGAGCGGACGAGATCCACGCTGGCGAAGAGCCGGCGAGCCGTTTCGGACGTGAGCCGGTCCGTCTCGGCACGCCAGGCTATGCCTGCGCCCGCATCCCGGCGGATTGGGGGAGGCGTCGCGCCCTTCGAGACGGCGTCCTTCTTCCGCCGACTGCTGCCGGCCGTGGAGTCCGAGCCCACGTCGAATTCGTCGGCGGCCGCGGGGTCGAGCCGCGCGAGTAGCCGGTGAAGTGAATCCTTGAGGCGTTTGACGTCGCGCGGGCGCACCCCGCGCCGGCGGCTCGTCTTCTCGAACTCGTCCTTGTCCTTGCGGAAGCGCTCGAGATCCTCTCGGAACCCGGGGCTCATGAAGCGCGCGTCCAGCTCGAGATCCTTTTCCTTCTCGAGAATCTCGCGGGAGGCCGTGAGGATGCGCTTCTCCTCCTCCTTGTAGAGGAGCTGGAACTTCTTCTTCACGGCGACGTTCGACGACAGGACCGCGTGCATGACCTCGGCCTCATAGAACGCCTTTCCCATCCGGTGCTTGAGCGTCCGGATGTTCTCGAGCGTCTTGCGGTTCGACAGGTCCTCGAATCGCTCGCAGCGTTCCAGGTCGCGCCGCAGAATGTCGAGAAGGGAGACCACGGACTTCACTTCCGCGGCGTCGACCCGGGGCCGCGCCATGAGCGACAACAGCGCGTCACTCAGCTTATGCAGCTCCGCGGAAGACTTCAGCTCCGCCTCGCCTCCTTTCCCAGGCGACGTGCCGAGGCGCGTGAGGAGGAAGTCCACCTTGTCCATCTCGTCGGGCGAGAGCGTGTTCGCGTAGTAGTAGAACTTCAGGATCGACAGGAGAAGTTCTTCGTCGCCCGCCTTCACGCGCTCGAAGAACTGGCGCATCGTGCTCGGCGAGATCTGGCAGTCGTCCTCGGCCAGAGTCGCATGCAGCGCGTCGAGCTGCAGGTCGAGGCGCGCCATCGCCGCCCGCGCGTCGGCATCCGGTTCGACGCCCTTCGTCGCCTTGATTCGCTTCATCTGCTCGTAGAGAGGGGCGAAAGAGACGGCCGGTCCGGTGGTCCCGTGCAGGCTCGTCCGGTGCACGCCCTGGAGAAACTGGTGAAACGTCCACAGGACCTTGAATTTCGCGGAAAGCCGCGCATAGGCCTGCGAGATCGCTTCGGATTCTGGCGCCGTAATGGTCACGTTTTGTGAATGATAATCTGACTCCCGTGATAGACCGCATCCTGCTTTCCGAAAAGACGATCGCGAAGCGCCTGGATGTCCTCGCGAAAGAGATCGACGCCGCCTACGTCGGCAAGGATCTCCTCGCCGTCGGCATTCTCAAGGGCTCGGTGTTCTTCCTGACCGACCTCTTGAAGCGCCTCAAGGTCCCCGTCGCGGTGGACTTCCTCCAGGTGCGCTCCTATGCCGGAACGAGCTCCTCGGGGAACATCAACATCGTCCACGACCTCTCGATGGACATCCAGGGCAGGGACGTCCTCCTCTTCGAGGATGTGATCGACTCGGGGCTCACGCTCCGGAAAATCCTCGAGCTCCTCGCCTCGCGCAAGCCCCGCTCGCTGGGCGTCGCCGCCCTCCTCAAGAAGAAGGTGCCCGAGAACCGTGACATCCGCACGGACTTCCTCGGGTTCGAGATCGGCCCCGAGTTCGTCGTGGGCTACGGCCTCGACCTCGACGAGAAGTACCGCAATCTGCCGCACGTGGCGGTATGGGACCCCGCGCGCTGAACAAGGACGCGATGAGCATGAAGACCGTCTCCGTACCGGACGCCCCCAAGGCCATCGGCCCGTATGCCCAGGGCATCGTCGCCGGCGGCCTCCTGTTCACGGCCGGCCAGGCCCCCCTGGATCCCGCGACGATGAAGCTCGTCGAGGGCGACGTCGCTGCACAGACGCACCGTGTCCTCGACAACCTCGAGGCCGTGCTGCGCGGCGCGGGTGCCACGCTCGCCGACGTCGTCCGCGCCGGCGTGTTTCTCGTCGACATGGCGGACTTCGCAAAGATGAACGAGGTGTACGCCGCCCGCTTCGGATCTCATCGCCCGGCGCGCACGACCGTCGCCGTCGCGGCGCTCCCCGCCGGCGCCCGGGTGGAGATCGACCTCGTCGTCCGCGTAGGATAGGGGCCCCGTCCGGACACTCCGGACGTCAAGGAGCCCCCATGCGTTGGAATCGCTGCCTCCCCGCTCTCGCCCTGCTCCTCTTTCTTCCCGCCCGCGCCGACGAAGGCGCGGTGAAAGCGCCGCCTCGTGGCGACGCAAAGCCCGCCGAAGAGATGAAAGAGATGAGTTGCTGCGCGGGCGAAGAAGGCGCCGAAAAGGCGCTGTGCCCGAAGGCGAAGACGAAACGCAACGCCAAGACGAAGGCGACCGCCGCCGCGTCCGAGAAGCAAGCCGCCGCCAAAGCGTCTCCCGCCCCGGGCGCGGCCAACATGGTCGTCACGCGCGACCCGGAGACCGGCGAGCTCAGGAACGCGACCGCCGCCGAACGGGCGAAGCTCTTCGCGGGCCGCGCGCCCCAGGCCGCTCCCGTCGCCCCGCGCGTTGTCATCCTTCCGGACGGAACCGCGATGATGGAGCTCGGCGAGGACATGATGAGCTACGCGGTCGCCACGAAGGCGCCCGACGGCTCCATCAAGCAGAGCTGTGTGCACGGTGCCCAAGCCGCCACCGAGGCGCGCAGGGCGCCCACGCCCGCCCCCACGCCCCGCGCGGAAGAGCGCTAGGCGATGCGTCGCATTTCGTTTCTCCTCTCGCTTCTCCTCGTCCTGGCCGTCGCCCCGGCCTCGGGTGCGAACCTCGTCGTCGTCGTGACGGACCCCGCGGGGCAGGGGTTCAACGACCCGGCGCCGGCGACGCCCGTCGGCGGCAACATGGGAACCACGCTGGGAGAACAGCGCCTGAACGTCTTCAAGGAGGCCGCGCGCATCTGGGGCGGCCTCCTTCCGAGCAACGTCAACATCAGGATCGACTCGAGCTTTCAGTCGCTCACCTGCGACGCGACGACGGCCGTCCTCGGCTCGGCCGGGGCTTTGACGATCTTCCACGACAATCCGCACTTTCCCCCCGGAGCTGTCGCGAACACGTGGTATCCGAAAGCGCTGGCCGACAAGCTCGCGGGCTCGGAGATCGATTCTTCGGGCAGCGCCATCAAGGCCCGTTTCAACAGCGACCTCGGCCTCCCCGCCCCGGCCGGCGACTCCAAGTTGGGCTGCCTGACCGGCACTTCTTTCTATCTCGGCCTCGACAGCAATCCGGGGAGCAACATCAACCTACTTTCCGTCGTGCTGCACGAGTTCGGCCACGGGCTCGGGTTTCAGTCCTTCGCGAACTCCTCGGGCACGTTCCAAGGGGGACGGCCCGGGATCTTCGACAGCTTTCTGCTCGATACGACGAGCGGGAAGACCTGGGACCAGATGGTCGACACCGATCGCGTTTTTTCGGCGATGAACACGGGAAACCTCCGGTGGAATGGCTCCAACGCGGCCGTGTACGCGAACGCCTACATGAACTATTACACGGGCATCACGGTCTCGGCGCCCGCCGCGGCCGCCGGCGGTTACTCCTACGGCGCCGCCGACTTCGGGCCCCCCCTCGCGAACGTCCAGTTTTCGACGCAGATCGTCGCGGCGCAAGACCCGGCCGACACCGCCGGCCCCGTCACGACCGACGCGTGCTCGGCGATCACGAACGCCTCGGCCCTCGCCGGGAAGATCGCCCTGATCGACCGGGGCTCGTGTACATTCATTATCAAGGTCAAGAACGCCCAGAACGCGGGGGCCCTCGCCGCGATCATCGCGAACAACACGACCGGGCTCGTCGGGATGGCGGGCGTGGATTCGACGATCACGATTCCGTCCCTCCTGATCTCGCAGGCCGACGGCGCGAAGCTTCGCGCGAACCTTCCGGCGACGGCGTCGATCGGTCAGGACATGACCAAATACGCGGGCGCCGATTCCACCGGCCGCCTTCTCATGTACGCGCCGAACCCTTATGAGTCCGGCTCTTCCGTCTCACATTGGGACACGAGCGCCTCACCGAACCTCCTGATGGAGCCGAACGTCTCGAGCGACCTCAATTCGAACGTGGACGCGACGCTCCCGGCCTTCCGGGACATCGGCTGGTTCCTCGGGTCGACGGCGCTCCCGACGACGTACGTCCTCCCGTCGAGCGCGCGGGTCTCGGGATTGAACGGCGCCTCCTACACGACGAGCCTCACCGTCACGAACACGGGTTCCTTCGACGCGAACCTCAAGATCAAGTTCCTCGGCAACAATCAGGACGGAACGACCGGAACCGAGATGACGCGCTCCGTCGGGGCGGGCCGAACCGTCACGTACCCCGACGTCCTCAATTCCCTCTTCGGCGTCTCGAGCGGCTACGGCGCCATCCGGATTAACGCCGACACGAACCTCCTCAAGATCGTGAGCCAGACCTCCACGCCGCCTCCCACGGGTGGCGGCACGTTCGGACAGGCTGTACCGGCGCTCGCCCCGAACGACCTCGTGACCTCCGCCTCGTCGCAGATCCTCATCGGCCTCAGGCAGGACGGGTCGTTCCGGACGAACGCCGTCATCGCGAACGCCACCGAGGCGGCCGCTCACGTGGACCTCATGCTCTATTCCTCGAGCGGGTCGCTCCTCGGCTCCCATGGCTACGACCTTCTTCCCCTCGAGATGCGGCAGATCACCGGTGTCGTCACGGAACTCGGGGCGCCGGACGGCACCGTGAACGTGACGCTCGTCGTCTCGACGTCGACCGGCGGAGCCCGCATCGCGACGTACGCCGCGGTCATCGACCAGACGACGAACGATCCGCGGACTATCCTCGGAATCCGCGCGGCTCTCGATGGGAACTCGAGGGTCTGGCTCCTGCCGTCGAGCGCGCATGTTCAGGGCGCGAACGGCGCGTCCTACAAGACCGACGTCACACTCGTGAACGCAAGCGGCTCGGCGGCGAACTTCACGCTGAAGTTCCTCGGCCACGAGCAGGACGGGCGAACCGGGACGGAAAAGGTCCGCACCGTCGCGGCGAACTCCGTGCTCGCGATCCCGGACGTTCTGGGGACCGTCTTCGGCGTCTCGAGCGACTACGGCGCGATCCTCTTCAACGCCGACCAGGCCGCCGTGCGCGTCGTCAGTCAGACCTCCACGCCGCCTCCTTCCGGCGTCGGCACGTTCGGTCAGGCGGTGCCCGGCTTCGGGCCGGCGGATTACGCGACGGCCTACGCCCCGAAGACGCTCGCGGGCCTTCGCCAGGACTCCTCGTTCCGGACGAACGCCGTGATCGCGAACGCGACCGATCAGCCCGTGCACGTCGACCTCACGCTCAAGTCAGAGACCGGGGCGACGCTCGGGACGGGCGCCTACGACTTCCTGCCGTACGAGATGCGGCAGATCGGAACGGTGGTCACCGCGCTCGGCGCCCCGGACGGCACTGCGAACACGTCGCTCGTCGTTTCCACACCCACCGCGGGCGGGCGCGTCGCGACCTACGCGGCTATCATCGACCAGACGACGAACGACCCAAGGACGATCCTCCCGTAAGGAGGTTCGAGAAAAGAGATCGCGACACACGCATGGCCATGACCGTGGGCATCATGGGGTTCGGAAGGATCGGACGGAACGTCTTCCGGATCCTTTACAAGAGAGACGATATCCGCATCGGCGCCGTGAGCGACATGGGCGACGCGGCATCCGTCGAGTATTTGCTGAAGTTCGATACGCTCTTCGGCCGCTTCCCGGACGAGATCAGCGCCAGGGACGGACATCTCTACGTCGTCGGGCGCCAGATCGCCCTCCTCGCGGGCCAGGAGAAGGGCGTCATTCCGCCATGGGGCGACCTCGGCGTGGACATCGTCGTCGAGGCGACGGCGCGCAAGTTGACGCGGGCGGAGCTGGAGAAGCACCTCCAGGCGGGCGCGAAGCGCGTCATTCTCTGTGAGCCGCCGGTGGACCCGCTCGACCTGACGGTCGTGAACGGCATCAACGACCACCTCGTGAAGAGAGAGCACCGCATCCTCTCGTGCGCGTCTTCCACCGTTCACTGCGTGGCGCCGGTTGCGAAGATCCTGCTCGACGCGTTCGGCATCCAAAAGCTGCTCTTCACGACGATCCACTCCTACACGAACCAGCACCGGCTCGCGGACGTGCCGGCCGAGGACAAGCGTCGCGGCCGGGCTGCGGCGCAGAACATCATCCCGCAGGAATCGCGCTCCCCCGGCATGCTGCAGGAGCTGATCCCCGAGCTCGCAGGAAGGGTCGTCGGCGCGGCCATGAACGTGCCCGTGCCGAACGGCTCGGCGGTCGACCTCGTGTGCTGGCACGAGAGGAAAGTCACGGTCACCGCGATCAACGAAGTGGTCCGCACGGCCATCGCGGCACGCTGGAAGGGAATCATGGCGTACGAGACCGAGCCCATCGTCTCGAGCGACGTGATCCGCAGCAGCTTCTCCTCCACGTTCGACTCGCGGGCCACGATGGTTCTCGGCGAGAACGTCTCCAAGACGCTCTCCTGGTACGACGCGGGCTGGGGCTATGCCCACCGCGCCGTGGAGCTCCTCGATCGCTTCCAAGCCCTGGACCGGGAGGCTTCCCGATGAGCCGCATCGCGATCAACGGCTTCGGCCGCATCGGCCGGACCGTCTACCGCATCGTCAGCGACCGGAAGGACATCGAGGTGGCCGTCATCAACGACCTCTTCGACAACGACCAGCTCGCCTACCTCCTGAAGTACGACACGGTGATGGGCGTCTTCGAGAAAGAGGTGCGCGTTGACGGTGAGGTCATGACGGTGGACGGCCGCCGCGTCCTCATGACGGAGGAGAAGGACCCGGCGAAGCTCCCTTGGGGAAAGCTGGGCGTGGACGTCGTCGTGGAGGCCACGGGGAAGCTCGTCACGCGCGAGAAGCTGCAGAAGCACCTGGACGCGGGAGCGAAGAGAGTCGTCCTGACCGTGCCGTCGAAGGACGAAATCGACGCGATGATCGTCGTGGGCGTGAACGACGACACGCTGCGCGAGGAGCACCGTATCGTCTCGAACGCCTCCTGCACGACGAACTGTCTCGCGCCCCTGGCGAAGATCCTGGACGACGCCTTCGGCATCCAGGACGGCTTCATGACGACGGTTCACGCCTATACGAACGACCAGCGCCTCGCGGACGTGGCTCACAAGGACCTCCGCCGTGCGCGCGCGGCCGCGGAGAACATCATCCCGACGACGACGGGCGCCGCCCGTGCCGTGGGAATAGTCCTGCCTTCTCTGAAGGGAAAGCTGGACGGCACCGCGATCCGTGTGCCCGTGCCGGACGGCTCGGTCGTGGACCTCTCGGTGAGGCTCTTGAAAAAGCCGTCGGTTGCGGACGTCAACGCTGCGGTCCGGGCCGCGGCTGAGGGGCCGATGAGGCGGATCGTGGAATACAGCGAGGTGCCGCTTGTCTCCTCCGACATCATCGGCAACCCGCATTCGTCGATTTTCGACGCCCTCTCCACCCGCACCGATGGCGACGGATGGCTCAAGGTCCTGGCCTGGTACGACAACGAGTGGGGCTACTCGAACCGCGTCGTGGACCTCATCGACCTGCTGGTCGCGCTGGGCTGATCTCCTCGAATGCGCGAAGCGCGCGGTCGACGTCGGCGTCGCCGACGTCGGCGTGCGTCACCATGCGGATCGAGTCCGCGCCCGCGGCCCCCGCGAGTACACCCAGAGCGCGAAGCCTCGCCACGACATCCGAGGCAGACGCCCATTCTCTTTCTAAGAAGAAAAGCACGATGTTGGTTTCTACGGCCATCACGTCGAGCGTGATACCCGGGATACCCGCCAGTCCCTCCGCGAGCTTCTTCGCCCGGGCGTGATCCTCCGGCAGCCGGGCGCGCTCGTCCTCGAGCGCGACGAGCGCCGCCGCCGCGATGACCCCGACCTGGCGCATACCCCCTCCGAAGAGCTTCCGCACGCGCCGCGCCTCGGCGATGAACGCCCTCGAGCCCGCGACGGAGCTGCCCACGGGCGCGCGCAGACCCTTCGAGAAGCACGTCATGACGGAGTCGAAGCCGGCCGCGAGCGAAGCTTCCGAGACCCCGAGCGCCGCCGCCGCATTCCAGAGGCGCGCGCCGTCGAGATGCGTGGCGAGGCCCCTCTCCTTCGCGAGCGCGAGAAGCGGGTCGATGACGGAGCGCGGGATGACGGCGCCGCCCGCAAAGTTGTGCGTGTTCTCGAGAGCCAGGACGGACGTGCGCGGCAGGTAATAGACCGATTCCGGCCGGATCCACGCCGCCACCTGCTCTCTCGTCATGCGGCCCCGGGGCGCGTCGACCGGGCGCGGCAGGAGGCCCGAGAGCGCCGCCATCCCCGCCATTTCGTAGTGGAAGATGTGGCTCTTTCCCTCGAGGATGACCTCCGTGCCCGAGCGCGCGTGGACGCGCAGCGAGAGCTGGTTGCCCATCGAGCCGGTTGGGACGAAGAGCGCCGCCTCCTTGCCGAGAACCTCGGCGGTCCTCTCCTCGAGGCGGCGGACGGTCGGGTCCTCGCCGTAGACGTCGTCGCCGACCTCGGCCTCGGCCATGGCGCGGCGCATCTTCGCGGTCGGTTTCGTGACGGTGTCGGACCGGAAATCGGAAGCGGGTGTCGTCATGGCGGGATCATCCCAGAACGAGCGCGGCGAGGACACGCGAAGCTTCGAGAAGGACGTCCGCTTGCGGCATTCGGGCGAGTCTAGCGGGATAATGCCGCTCGAATGGGCCTGTACCTCATCGAGACCTTCCCGGTCGGACCGCTCCAGTGCAATTGCGCGATCGTGGCGGACCCCACGACACGCGAGGCCGTCGTCGTGGACCCGGGCGACGAGCCCGACCGCATCCTCGAGGCGCTGGCGGGCGCGGGCCTGAAACCCGTCGCCCTCGTCCACACGCACGCCCACTTCGACCACGTCGGCTGCTCGGCGCTCCTCAAGCGCATCACGGGCGCGCCGATTCTCATGCACGAGGGCGACAGCCCGCTCTACCAGAACCTCGGCGAACAGGGGAAGACGTTCGGGATCACGCTGGACAAGCCAGGCATCATCGACAGGCTCCTCGTCCATGGCGATCGCATCTCCTGCGGCTCCGGCGCGCTCCACGTACTCCACACTCCAGGCCACACACCGGGGAGCCTTTCGTTCCGGATGGAAGGCGAGGAGGGGGACCTCCTCTTCTCGGGTGACACGCTCTTCCGGCGTTCCATCGGCCGCACGGACCTCTGGGGAGGATCGACGCCGCAGATTCTGGAGTCCATCAAGGAGCGTCTCCTGACCCTTCCGGGCTCCCTGCGCGTCATCCCGGGACACGGCGCGGAGACGACGATCGCCGAGGAGGGCCGGCGGAATCCTTTCGTCGGAGATCCGAATTACCGGCCGCTATAATCCCTGCGCATCAGACTCACGTACGAAGAGAGCGCGGCGCTCCTGAACAAGTTCTGGTCCGGCCAGAGTGTCCCGTCTCCGAAGACGGGCCGCCCGATGCGCGCGTTCTTCGTGGATCGCAGTTTCAATCCGCAGGTCGTCATGATCGGCGGCGCGGGCGAATACCTCCGCTTCGACCAGAAGCCGCGCCAGATCGAGTTCTCGGCCGGCCACATCAAGTCCATGGTGCGCGACGCCAAGGAGCGCGAGAACCCGGTCTGCCCGCAGGATTTCGAGCCGCTCGTCGTCAGGCGCACGCCGGCCGTGTACGGCCTGCGGGTACGACTGCGAGGGCTACGCGAAGGCCATCGCGGACGGTACCGAGAAGAACATCTCCCTGTGCGTCCCCGGCAAGGCCGAGACGGAAGACGTCCTCAAGAAGCTGGTCGCGGGCACCTACAGCTTCGCCTGAGACTCCGCGAGCATCGCCCCGATCACGGGGCGGCAGCGCTCGCCCGCGCACTCGCCCGTCGTGCAGCCCGTGGCCTTCGCCACGTCCGCGACCGTCCGCGCGCCGCGGTCGATGGCCTCTTTCACGCGCGGGTACCGGATCGTGTTGCAGATGCACACGGCACGGAACTTGAGGAGCATGAGCTGGCGCTTCTCCTCGGTCGTCAGGGGCCGCGCCGACATCAGAAGTCGACGGTATAGCGGATCGACGCCCGATCCCTGACGCGGTCGAGGTACACGACGCCATCGAGGTGGTCGCTCTCGTGGAGGACGACGCGAGCGTGGAAGTCCTCCGCGACGAAAGAGACCGTCTTCCCGGACGTGTCGAGGGCGCTCACCCGGATCTTCTTCGGGCGCGGCACCTTCGCGGCGAGGAACGGCACCGAGAGGCAGGCCTCGAACTCCTCCTCTTCCGTTGGGTCGAGCACTTCGAACGACGGGTTCACGAGAAGCGTGCGCGGGACCTCCAGGATGTCCTTGCCGCGCTTTTCTCCGTGGACCTCGTAGAGCACGATGCGGAGTCCCGTCGACACCTGCGGCGCCGCGAGACCGGTGCCGTGGTACTCGACCATGGTCTCCATCATGTCTTCGAAAAAGGCCCGGAACCGGCCTTTCCTGAGGTCGTGCGCTTCGATCTCCGACGCGCGCTTCCGGAGGATGGGCGAGCCGAGCTTGGCGACTTTGAGAATGGCCACGTGGTCTCCCGAGGGGGCGCGGAGTGTCCGCGTCCCCCCGCATTGTAGGGGGGCCTTAGAATCCGTCTCATCCGACACGTCTTCCTCTTCAATCCCGCGGCCGGGAAGGGCCGGGTGATGCGCGACCGGGATCGCATCCGGGCCGCGCTGGCCTCCGCCGGCCTCGAGGGTGAATTCCTCGACACCGAGCGTCCCGGGCACGCCATCCACCTCGCTGAAAGGGCCGGGAAGAGCGGTGTCGACGTCGTGGTCGCGATCGGCGGCGACGGCACGGTCAACGAGGCGGTGAACGGCCTCATGCAGCTTCCCGCGGCGAAGCGGCCGGCCTTCGGCCTCGTGCCCGACGGCACGGGAAACGACTACGGGTTCGCGCTTGGCCTCAGACCCGGGGACCTCGCGGATGCTTCGCGAGTGCTCGCTGAGGGAAAGACGCGTGTCTTCGATGTGGGAGAGGTCAACGGGCGTTTCTTCGCGAACAGCGTGGGCCTCGGGTTCGACGGCGCCGTCGCGGAGGCCGCGTCGAAGGTGCGGTATCTGAAGGGCTTCCCGGCTTACCTCTGGTCCGTCTTCACGGTCCTGAAAGAGTGGGCCAACTTCGAG
>Ga0209385_1000092_pt1 | contig 31758 bp, 29 predicted proteins | sample NGEPerB_FD_184506 | JGI IMG/M metagenome (GOLD analysis project Ga0209385, IMG submission 184506) | Arctic peat soil microbial communities from the Barrow Environmental Observatory site, Barrow, Alaska, USA - NGEE PermafrostAB12-B... | ecosystem: Environmental > Terrestrial > Soil > Wetlands >... | reverse complement strand
ACCGGCACCGCGGCACCCCCGCGAAGGCGCTCCTCGTCGTGAACGCCTCCGACACGACGACCGCGAGCCAGGCGATGGCGATCGCGGGCGGGATCTCGAACCAGCTCTCGCTCCGGACGCTCGCGGCGAAAGCCGGCTGGAAGGAATCCGGCCCGCCCGTCGACCTGCGCGTGAGGCCCTGGTACAACCCTGACCTCCGCACCGCGACGTTCATCATCCCCGGCCTCATCGCGATCCTCCTCACGTTCACGCTCATCCAGTTCACCGCGATGGCGATCGTGCGGGAGCGTGAGCGCGGCACGCTCGAGCAGCTCCAGGTCACGCCCGTGACGCGCGTCGAGCTCATCCTCGGGAAGATCGCGCCCTTCGTCGTGATCGGCGTCTTCCAGCTCACGCTGATCATCATCCTCATGCGCTTCCTCTTCAAGGTGCCGATCGCGGGGAGCGTCCTCGAGCTGTACCTCGTCGGGCTCATGTTCATCGCGGCCGTTCTCGGCCTCGGGATGCTCCTCTCGACGCTTGCGACGACGCAGATGCAGGCGATGCAGATGTCGTTCTTCTTCCTCCTGCCGTTCGTGTTCCTCTCGGGCTATGTGTTTCCCATCGACGGCATGCCGAAGTTCTTCCAGTACGTCACCTACCTGATTCCCGCGAAGTACTTCATCCAGGTCGTCCGCGGCATCGTCCTGCGCGGCGCGGGGCTGACGGAGCTATGGGAGCCCGTCGCCTGGCTCACCTTCTACACGCTAGGGATCATTGCCCTCGCCGTGTCGCGCTTCCACAAGACCGCGGCGTAAGGCTGTAACCAGGCCTCGGTCTCGCCCCACCGCCTGGCCGACTCGTCGGATGTGGATTAGAATAGCTATCGAGGCCTATATGAGAGATCGGTCATGAAGACGGTTCAAATGACGCTGGATGAAGAGCTGGTGACAGCGGTCGACCGGGTCGTGCGAAGGCTCGGCACGAGCCGGTCGGCTTTTGCCCGCGAGGCGCTGCGGGAGGCGTTGAGGCGCGTTCGGGTTCGGAGCCTGGAGCAGAAGCAGCGGGACGGATATGCGCGCAAGCCGGTTGGACGCGGCGAGTTCGATGCCTGGGAGCGTGAGCAGACCTGGGTCGAACCGTGAGGAGAGGCGAGGTCCGCTGGTACCGGTTCGCCGCACCCGACAAGAGGCGGCCGGTCGTCATTCTCACTCGTGACTCCATCCTCGACGCGCTCGGTGAGGTGACGATCGCCCCGGTGACGTCGACGATCCGTGACATCCCCTCGGAAGTCGTCTTGACGGTCCACGAAGGCATGCCTCGCGACTGCGCGGCCAACCTCGACCACATCCAGACGGTAGCCAAGAACAAAATCGGCGCTCTTATCACCACGCTGAGCCGCGACCGTATGGCCGAGATCCGGGCCGCCCTTCTCTTCGCTCTGGGCTTCTGAAGCGCCTCCCCGCTTCCTCGACGCGAACGTCGACGGTGACGACCTCGCGTCCGCACTCCGGTGTCTCGGCCTCGACGTCAAGAGAAGTCGGGAGGAATTCACTCCCGGAGCCTTGGACGTCGACTGGCTGCCCGAGGTCGGGAGCAGAGGGTGGGTCCTCATCTCGTCGGATCGCCGTCAGAGCCGGAAACGCGACGAGCTGGCAGCTCTGAAACGCGCCAAGGTTCGCGCGTTCTATTTCTCCACCGCGACGATGACGGGCGCGGCGCAGATCGAGGCCTTCACGAGTGCTCTCGGCCAGGTCGTTCGGGCCGTGCGCAAGCAGACGCCTCCTTTCGTCAAGATCATCAGACCGAGCGGGGCGGTGAAGCCGCTGGCTTGAGCCGCGTGGCTCTCACAGCCGGTAGGCCGCGTTTCCCGGACGATCCCAGAGGTTCCGATCGCGCGGAGGACCGCCCGTAGAGGGGCGGCGGCGCATAAACTGGTTCACGAAGAGCGGGTAGGCGATGCGTGAACCGACAAAGTCAAACGTCGCACTCCTCATCGGATCGAAGGAAGTCCACGGCACCACAGCGACACTCGAGGCGCTCCGCATCTTGCTGGCAACGATTCCGCGGGCCGTCGCCACATCGGTTCTCTGTTACATAGGATCTCATTGGTCAGGGGACAGCGCTGACGACTGGATGGAGCTCGATCGGACCCGGTTCCAGCCGTTCTGCCTTAGTCCAGAGACACGACGGGCCGTAGCGCGCTACGCAGCGGGCCAACAGGTGCCAGTCGTGGTGTTCACGCGAAGGCGTGCCCTGACACTCCTTCGACTGGCGCACGCGGTCTGTCCCACTTTCGAGGGACACGAAGCTACCGCTGAGATGGCAGAAAGCGGTCGCTACGCGATGGGCGAGGCCTTCCTGCTAGTAGGCGAACTCCTCGACGCGAAGTCCAAGAAGGAACTCGATGACCCGCTCGCGCTCATGGCCGAGGCGTTCGAGGAGTCGAATCGGCCGAACTTCATGCTGGCGTATTCACGGATCTACAAGATGGTTCTGCATTCCTCTTGGGGGCACGAGCCGATCCTTCGGGATGCGGCTGCACGCTTCAAACAGCAGTTTGGTCTCAGCATTCGAGACTACATGTACGTGATCGTTGCCTTCGTCACAAAGCTGCTGAACCGGCAGGAAAAGCCAGGCCACGGACTGTTCAAACTCACTGACGTGTTTGCCAGAGCTCGCGATCGCGATGCCATTCGGCGGACAATCGAGTCCCTCTCGATTCCCTATTCGAACATCAATGCCGAGGTCGGCCACGATCTTGAGGAGATTCTCCGAAGTCGCGCGCAGAAGCCATTTCGCTCTCGGCCCCTCATCAGGTTTTCTCAGGACGATGTTTTCGCATGCCCGGATTTCGACGCGCTCGCCGACCAGCTTTCATCCGGTCTCTACTGGAAGGTCTTCGAGCTTTTCACGACGGACAGCGAACGCAACCAGTTCTCAGCCGCGTGGGGGAAGCTATTCGAGGCCCCTGTGTCTGAGCGCCTTGAGGCCGCCATCAAGAAGGGACTCCGGGGCACGACCCCGCGCCCACGTTTCTTCCGATCGCCACCCGACGAGAATGGCGAGGAGCTGACTGACGTGATGATCGTGTGCGGGCCGAACGTCGTCCTCATCGAATGTAAGGCGTTCATCCTCACGGAGAAGGCAAAATACTCCGGCGTTGGTCAAAACCTTATCGATGAGGCGAGGCGGAAGCTCCTGAAGGACAGCAAGAATGGAGTCCAGCTCATACGTGCGCTGGAACGGCTCTTCGGGAGCGCGACCCTGGCGCGGAAGTACTTCGGGCGGCACACCATCACGGCGGTGTATCCGGCGGTGGTCTGCCTCGACCGCGCTATTACGATCCCGACTATCGGCCCCACGCTCGACGGCCTGTTTCGCCAGCAGCTTGAAGGAGTCGTGCCTGCAGGCGTGGAGGTCAAGCCGCTTTCGATCCTCAACGCCGATGACGCGGACATGATGGCGGCAGTTATCGCGGCCGGGAAGAAGCCCCACGCCATCTTCCGCGATCGATTCGAATCAGATCCGGTTGGCGCAAACACCTTTCATAACCACATGTATGACGTTATGAGCAGAATGGGTGTCGAGAAGCCAGGAGAATTCGAGGAGTTCGAGACGCTGTTCGAGGACTCGAAATCGTACTGGGTCTCGCAGGCCGATCCTCCCGTATTTCCGCAATAGCGACGAAGGGCAGCGGCCTGAATCGGATCAGGAATTCAATTGAAGCCGTAGACTCTCCGCAGGAAATGAAGCGGCAGCGGACCATCTTTTACCCCTGGCAGGCGTGGCTCACCTTCTACACGCTCGCCATCATCGGCCTCGCCGTGTCGCGCTTCCACAAGACGGCGGCCTGACGCGACGAGCGAACCCTACTCTTCTAGAAAGTACGATTCGTTCATGCTTGCGTCGGGCGTGAACCGCGCATAGCAGATCCAGAGTTCACGCTCCTTTTCAATGAACTCGTCGAACTCTTTCATCGCTGCGTTCATCTTGGCGCATTGCTCAGCAGACAGATAGAACCGATGGGCATCCAACCACTTCATCACGCGGCGAATCCCGTCCGACGTGGGCGAATCCCTCAGTCGTCCAACCTCTTCGAGGATGGCCGACAGGTCCGATGGGCGGATCTGGCTTTTCAGAAGCGGGATCATGTCGACGTCGCCATCCTCGGAAATCACGACGGCGAGAGTCTGCGCATTTGCACCGGCCACATACCTTACGGCGGAGTTGTAACGGGCCCCCCGCGCTGCCGTTCCTTCGGCGCCGGCCGGGCCGTCAAGGATGACACCGACCGCGCAGCACCTCCCGGTCGAGTCGACAAGGATGGCCCTATCGATTTCCGAGACGCACTCGACAAGGTCAGGGGACAGATAGCGCGGACGCACCACGGTCGCCTGGCCGCCGAGCCGTTTCGCTTCTTCCTCGCCTGCCGCGCTCATGACCACCATGGTCCCGTGCCGCTGTTCAATCGCCGCAGAAACCACGGCCCAGGCACGCTCAGCGCCTTCCTCACTCACCGCGGTCACTACGCGTCGGAGGTTGTTGCAGAACGCCTCCTTTTGAACGCGGGCACGAGGGATTGACGCGACGCCATGGAGCACTCTCATTAGGACCGTGCCGCCGTGCACCAAGTCCCATGAGCCATGTCCTCGGAAATCTACGAGGAACGCATCTTCGTTTACGGGATCGTAGTCACCTTTAAGCCGACCGAGTCCGAACAAGGCCGCACCATCGCAGAGCGCGAAGATACCCTTCGACGACATCTGAAGAATCTTGCGCGCCCATCGTGTTGCTCGAAGAGGTACCGGTCGCTCCAGTTCAACCAGTTGTTCGAGCGCAGGATGGTCACGAGCAAGGAGGAGCATGGAGGCCTGCGCATCTCGGCGTTCGTACTGCCTGGCGGCGACGCGACAGCATGGCTCGACAATTCACCCATGGCGTCGGTCCGCTTCCCGGCCCAGGAGGGCGTATACGAGAACTCCTTCGCCGCGCGAAGCACGACTCCTTCTCCGTCCATGGCGAACGTGCGACGCACCGTTCGACCGGGCTCGGGCTTGTACAACGCGTCGTGCGCTTCCTCGAGGAGGCATTCGATGACGGCATGGGCGAGACTTGGGACGACTCGAAAATCCTCGTGCCATGTTGTCGTGCGACGCAGCTGCGGCATTGAGTTAAAGGCGTTCACCTCTACCTGAATGACGCAGACAACCTCGTAGCTTCCGACGACAGTTGGGAGAGAACAGAACGACCGTATTCCGGCTGTGGAATCGAACGGGGAAAGGCGCTCGGCGACAGCATCCCGCACACAAGCCTCTCGAATCCGCCTCGGTTTGTCGCGATTGCTGGGCTCGTCGCCGTAGAACACGTTCTGAAGTTCATGGGACGCGATGAGCTCTTGGATCCTCTTTTCAAGTCCGTCGAGGAGGCTTTGCGGAACCTCGCCTGTCTCCGGTTCGACGCACACCAGGTGATGCGCAATGGCGTTCGGTGACTTCACACCAACGAGCAGGGATCGGATCTTCAACGTGGGCGCGAGGGAGCCGAGGCTCTCAGAGGCGAGCCGCTGGAATGCGAGTCGGAAATGCTCCTGATAGCCCCACATGAATTGCATGATGACGCGACTGGTCATGACGATGAACACTCTCCAGTCACTGGGCGTCGGGCTTCACGACGAAGTAACTCTGGGCCGAACTCTTCGGTTCGACTTGATCGACTTCGGTCGGTTCACACCAAACGCGGTCGGCCGCTTCGCCGGCGCTTCATTCGGCTCGTGTGTGCGGCCTTCGTTGCGAGTCAAATCTGCCTCAATCGGCACGAGCTCGCCGCGGAAGGCTTTTGCGAGGATCGCCTGCGTGAGCTTCTCGGCCCGGGCCGTCGCCGCTGCGACGCGCTTCTCGATCGCGTCGGCGAGCTTGAAAAGCGCTTCGACGCGGCGGACGATCTCGCGCTGCTCGGACCGAGGAGGGATCGGGATGCGAAGGGCTCGAACGTCGGCGAGAGAGATGTTGTTCATGCCGCCACCGCGCGCGGCGGCTTGGGCAGCGTCCTGGCCCACTATCGACCTTAGGACGAGCAAAAGGTAATCCGCGTCCGCTCTCCTCGCCGTTCCGCGGATGATCGCAACAGCCTGGTTCGTATTAGCCGGGACGTCATCGGCGGCGACGAGCGCGGTCTCGCCGATTGTTCCCGCGATCGAGAAGAGGAGATCTCCTTGTTGAAGCATCGACCGGCTCTGTGACCTGTGCGTGTCTTCGCTAATGCAGTGACGAACAGACTGCCTGTCGATTCGGCCGCCTTTGAGGTTTTCGACTCGGATGAAAGGGATGCCGGTAGTCTGGTAGGAGTGGCCGTACGACGTCGGCGTCGTTCCCTTTGTGATTCGCTCGCTAAGTTCCTCGAGGGCCGCTAGCCGCCAGCCATTAGGAGCGGCATTCACGTCGGCCGCTTCGGGCCGGCATGCTTCCGTCAGCCGCCCTTCACACGCCGCCGCGAGAACAGTCTGGCGGAATCGTTTGAGGACGGCCGGCACGCGCGCGAGGCGTCCGCGCGCTGCGTTCGCGCGAGCCAGCAATTCCTCGACCTTCGCCACAATTCGCTTCTGCTCGGGGAGTGGGGGCGCAGGGATCTCGGACTTTCGGATAATCTCCAGCGTTAGGCGGGTTATCGCGCTTCCCGTGACCTGGTCGAGCATGGCCTTTCGGCCCACGGGACTCATCAGATACCATTTCAGAAACGAAGGATCCAGACGCGAGCGATCTGGCTTCAGTAGCGCCACGCTCGATAGAAGGCTGAATTCTTCTTCGAGTGGATTGAGAATCGCAATCCCGGCGGTAGCACCATCCTTAATGTAAAGGACGTCGTCCTTCTCCGGGTTGCAGCGCTGGAAAATTGGTCGGTGGATCGCCTCGGAGACGTAGGTTACGTCCGATAGATCGAGCCCCCACTCGCGGATGTTCTTCGCGGTCACGTATTTGTAGCCGCCACGCCGGTTTTGTTCCTTCGGCGAGAAGTGCGTCCCGTCCGTGATCTTGTGACACAGCTGATCGATGCCTGACGCAGTCCAGCCATCCGGTAGCTCGTCTCCGCTCACGCCCCGTTCCCGTTCTCGAGAAGCGCCAGGACCTGCTTCAACTCCGCGACAGCACCATCCAGCTCCTCGATCGCATCAGTCAGAAGCTCCTCGGGCTCCGGCAGGTCGTCGGGATCGTCGACCGACTCTTCCTTGAGCCACTTGAAGCTGTCGAGCTTGAAGTCGCGCTTCTCGATGTCCGCGATTTCGAAGGATCGCCAGCGGTCTTCCTTTGACTGCTCGGACTTTCTCTTGCTGCGTCCGTTCGCGTCCGCTCCGTAGCACTTCTCAAACTCGGCGAAGTGTGCCGGCGCCAGCGGCCGGTCCTTCTTCGTGATGCCGGGGACGTTTGTCCGGGCGTCGTAGATCCAGGTCGTGTCCGCCGGCCGGCCCTTCGTAAAGAAGATGACGTTCGCCTTCACACCCTGGCTGTAGGGCGTGAAGGTGCCGCGGGGGAGCCGCAGAACCGTGTGGAGGTCGCAGTCCTCGCAAAGGATCTTGAAGACCTCGCCCGCTTGGTCGGCGAAGAGGCAGTTGTCGGGCAGGACGACCGCCGCCCGTCCGCCGGGTTTCAGGATCGTCAAGACGTGTTGGAGGAAGTTGAGCTGCTTGTTCGACGTCGAGACCGTGAAGTCATCGCGGTCGGGTGCTTGGTTCGCGCCTTTCGTCCCGAACGGGGGATTCGTGAGGACAACGTCGAACGTCCTGCCTGCATCGGGGGCCTCGTAGATCGCGTCGCCGAGTTTGATGTGCGGGTTGATGCCGTGAAGGAACAGGTTCATCAGCGCAAGGCGCCGCGGCCGCGCGACAAGGTCCTGGCCGAAGTAGGTCTTGTTCTTCACCCGCTTCGCCACGTCGCGGTCGAGCGCCCCTCCCTTTGCCTCCTCGATGAGCCACTCGTAAGCCGCGACGAGGAAGCCTCCGGTGCCGCAGGCCGGGTCGGAGATCGTGAACTCCAGGTGGGCGCGTGGATCAGGCTTCATGCACCTCACGATCGACTTGATGAGGACGCGCGGGGTGAAGTACTGTCCGGCGCCCTTTTTCCCCTCGCTCGCGGCCTTCTCAAGGAGCCCCTCGTAGGCCTCGGCCTTCACGTCGACGCCGAGTGAAGTCCACTCCGTCTCGTCGACCACGTTGATGAGCTTCTTGAGGTTGACCGGGTTGTTGAAGCGGGACTGCGCCTCCGTGTAGATCTCTCCCAGGATGCCCGGCGTTTTGCTCAGCGTGCGCAGCAGATCTGTGTAGTGATCGGTCAGGGCGGTGCCGCTCTTGTCGCGAAGCTTCGGCCAGTCGCACCCCTTCGGGAGCGCGACCTTCCGTTCATCGGCCATCTTCAGGAAGAGCAGGTACGTGATCTGCTCGATGTAGTCGCCGTAGTCGATGCCGTCGTGGCGAAGGGTGTGGCAGAAGCCCCAGAGTTTCTGGACGACATCGATCATGCTGCGATTGCCTCATTCAATGTTCGGAGAAGGTTCGGGAGCTTGCCGTCGAAGTCGCGGTTCGCGGCGCCCCAGCCACCCGGCCGGCTGAGGACGGGCGTGACCTCGAAGTCGCCCTGATCGATGGAGAGGTTGACGGTCATGTGCTCGCGGATGCGGTCGAGCCAGGCGCTTTGTGCGGACGTGAACGTGCGGCCCGCCGCGATTCTGTCGAAGGCGCGGCCGACGCGCTCCTCGGCGGTCAGAAGCGGCTCTTTGTCACGCGCGGCGTGCTTCACCATCGAGATGATGTCCACGAGGTCTTTGTTGTACTGCGCTTTATGGGCCTGCTGAAGCCGGTCCACGGTGAAGTGGTCGGGGGCGGTGCGAAGCTTCAACCTCAGCTCGGTCAGGGCATCCGTTCCCCAGTCCTTCGGCCGCCCGAGAAGAATCTGGATCGCCTCGATCTTCGAGGGATTCTCCCGCACGAAGAGGGCGAAAGCAGCCAGGTAATCCTCGGGCTTGACCTCGCTGACGTAGGACTCGGAGGAAACGCTGTCTTCGTATTCGAGGGCCTTCAGGAATGTCCGCTTCCGGCGGGGGTATTCGACGAGAAGCCGCTGAAAGTCCTTGTCCCGTAGCAGCTTCATGGCTCCCGTGAAGTCCTTATCCAGCTTTCGGGGAAGCTCCTGCGCGTAGCGCCGGATGTCACCGTCGGCGATTCCGAATCCCGCGAAGTGCTCACGCGCTTCGGGCGCCATCTCCTTGTCGATGCGCTGGAGCCGCTTGACGAGGCAGCGGACGTTGTAGTCGCGGTCACGGTTGGCCCAGATGTCCTCGATGATCTCGGCAATCGTCCGCGTCGGCTTCTCGGGCGGATCGGCCGTGATCGCCGTCGCGCTCCTGAAGTACTGGAGCAGCGTTCCGCCGAAGCAGTCGAAGACGGTGAAGTGGGACTTGTCCGGCCACCGCTCACCGCGCCGCGTCCCGCGCCCGAGCATCTGCTCGAACAGGATGCGGGACTTCACTGGCCTGAGGAAGACGATGTATTCGAGATCTGGGATGTCCACGCCCGTGGACAGGAGATCGACCGTGACGACGATGCCGGGGTTCGGGCGGTTCCGGAACTCACGGATGCGCTGGAGCGGCCGGTCCACGCGGCCTGTGATCTTCCGGACAAACTCCTCGCCCTGGCCGAAGATCCCGACCGCGAGCTCAACAAGCTGGTCCGCATGTGAGGTATGCGGGAGATCGTTCGCCCCGAAGATGAGCGTTTTCGGGAAGCGGCCGTACTTCTTCTCGTGCTCGATGGCGTATTTCTGGACCTCCTCCAGGATCTTCTTGTTGGAGTCGGGCGAGGTGACTGTTCGCTCGATCTCGGTCGAGGCGAACTCGCGCTCGTCCTCGATCTCGTCCAAGCTCTCGAGGCCGGTGTCCGGATCGACGACTGCGACGCGCTCCCCTTCCTTTAAGAAGACGCCGTTCATGTGGACGTTCGACGTGATGCCAACGGCGTCGTAGTCGACGAGGTAACCCTCCTCGACGGCCCGGCGGTACTCGTACCGGTAGACGACGTCGGTGAAGTAGGCCTTCGTGTGGGCGGCCGGAGTGGCGGTCAGGCCGATCTTGATGGCATCGAAGTGGCTGAGCGTATTCCGCCAGAGGGATTCCTCCGCTGTCGTGTAACCGCGGTGGCATTCGTCCGCGATGACGACGTCGAAGGCGTGGATCGGGATGTCGAGCTTCTCGGCGTCGTCCTCGATCTCGTCCCCTTCACCGCTCCAGACGGCGCCCCGGCCGAAAAGGTTGATCGCCATCCGCTGGATCGTGCAGACATAGACGAAGGCGTGCTTCGGCTGGGGATCCGTCAGATAGGGGCCCGGCAACACCTTCGGGTCGAACTTCTCGTCAGGATCGAAGTCGCCTTTCTGGAAGCTCTGGCTGTAAACCTCGTAGATCTTGTCGAACTTCAGGTTCGGCTCGGGCTCGAACGAGGCGAAAGCGCGGACGGCCTGGGCTGCAAGGGCGCGGCGATCCACGAGAAAGAGGATTCGTTTCCCGACACCCGACTTCATGAGCCGGTAGACCTCGTTCACGAGCGTGAAGGTCTTGCCTGTGCCGGTCGCCATCGCCACGAGCATCTGCCGCTTCCGGTCGGCGATCGCCCGCTCGATCGCGGTATCGGCTTCGATCTGGTATGGCCGCAGCCGCGGGTGATCGTTCGGAACCTCACGAAGCCGCCGGCATTCGTCCTCGAAGTCGCGAACGAACATCTCCGCGAGGGCTGCCGGCTGGTGGAAGCGGGCGATCGGACGGGAGCGGTTCAGCTTGTGGCGAACATCGTGAAACCAGATGACCTCGCCGTTCGTGGAGTAGAGAAATGGCACGCGATAGCCGCGAACGTTTACCGGGCCGTCGACGGCCCCCTTCGAATAACGCTCCGCCTGGGTGAGAACGTTCTGCGGCCCCAGCGTGACCTTCTTCGCTTCGACGATCCCGAGGATCTGACCGTCCACGACAAGGACGTAGTCGGCCGGACCATTCGATGTCGGGAACTCGCGAATCGCGTGGTGTGTCAGCTTTGTGAAATCGAGGCCTTCCTTGAAGTTGACGAGCGTCCACCCGGCCGCTTTGAGCAGCGGATCGACACGCTTCCAGCGAGTCTCCTTCTCGGATTCGAACATTCGTTCATCGCAATGATACGGGGTCGTTCCAATGACTTGCGATCGGGACGACAGACCAGCCCGAAAGGGGCATCATTGCATCCGGAATGGGTAAACCTGAGAACCAATCTCCCTCCAAGCCCCTCCTCCGGGGCGTCCTCCACGAAGTGGCCGCGTTCGTCGCGGCCGTCGCGGGGGCGATTCTCGTGTTCCGCGCCTCCGGGGCGCGCGCCCGCGCCGGCGCGCTGGTCTATGGGATCTCCCTCGTCAGCCTCTTCGCCGTCAGCGCGATCTACCACCGGCCCGACTGGTCGGAGAAGGTCCGCGCGGTCTGGCGCCGGCTGGACCACTCCGCGATCTTCCTGCTCATTGCCGGCACGTACACGCCCTTCAGCTTCCTCCTCGGCAGCCGCATCGGCTGGATCTTTCTCGGCATCGTCTGGGCGGGGGCGCTTCTCGGGATCGCGATGTCCGTTGCGTGGGTGCGGGCGCCGAAGACACTCGTGGCGGCGGTCTGCGTCCTCCTCGGCTGGGCCGCCCTTCCGCTCCTGCCGGCGCTGAAGGCCTCGCTCGGGACCAGCGCCGTCGTGCTCCTCGCCACGGGCGGCGTCGTCTACAGCCTCGGCGCCGCCGTCTACGCCCTCCGCCGTCCGGACCCCTTCCCGAGGGTCTTCGGCTACCACGAGATTTTCCACGCGCTCGTAATTGCGGGTGCCGGCTGCCACTTCGCGGTCGTGGCCCGGGCGCTCTCGGCGCTCTCGGCCTGACGCTACCTGGACATCGTCCTGGCGTGGGGTCCCGTCAGTACTCGGCGGTGGCGTCGTCGACGAAGCAGTAGAGCCACCGCTCGCCGGGCTCCGCCGACGCAACGACCGGATGCCCAGCCGCGCGGGCGTGCTTGCTGGCATGTCGGTTCGGGGAGGAATCGCAGCAGCGAGTGCCGTTACAGGTCTGGCAAGTGCGGAGGTGGACCCAATCGGCTCCGATCTTCACGCACTCCTCGCACTCGCGGCGGCGAGCGTGCTTCACCGAGCCGATCGCGGCGAGGTGATCGCAGGTTTCAGCCATGACGAGAACGTATCATGTCGGTCTCATGGCGAGGGAAGACTGGCCTGCTCTACCGTATGAGGCTTGGAAGGACACCTACGCCACTCTCCACATGTGGACTCAGGTCGTGGGAAAGGTCGCGCTCGCGCAGGCTCCGCCGATCAACCATTCCTGGGGGGTCGCGCTCCTCGTGACGTCGCGAGGCCTCTCCACGCACGCGTTGCCGCACGCGGGGCGGTCGTTCACGATCGAGTTCGACTTTCTCGAGCACCGGCTCGTCGTCCGGGCGTCCGACGGCGCGGCCGGGACGCTCCCGCTCGAGCCCCGGACGGTCGCCGAGTTCCATCGGGCGACGATGGACCTGCTCGACGGAATGGGACTGCCGGTGAAGATCTGGCCGATGCCGGTTGAGATCCCGGCACCGATCCGCTTCGACCTGGACACCGTGCACCGGAGCTACGACCCCGAGTACGTGGGCCGACTCTTCCGCATTCTCGTCCGGCTCGAGCGCGTTCTGAGCGGGTGCCGGTGCAAGTTCGTCGGGAAGTGCAGCCCGACGCATTTCTTCTGGGGCTCTTTTGACCTCGCGGTCACCCGCTTCTCGGGGCGCCGGGCGCCGCCGCGCGAGGGTCCGGCCTTCATGCGCGAGGCGTATTCGCACGAGGTGATCAGCCATGGTTTCTGGCCGGGCAGCGGGCAGGTCCCCGAGCCGGCGCTCTACGCGTATGCCGTTCCGATGCCGGCCGGCCTCGAGGAAGCGCCGGTCGAGCCGGCAGCGGCCTCCTACAACAAGGAGCTCGGAGAGTTCATCCTGCCATACGAGGCGGTGCGGACGGCGTCCAATCCGGAGCGCGCGATCCGCGACTTCGTCGATAGCACCTACTTGCAGGCGGCGACGCGCGCCGGGTGGGACCGCGCTACCCTCGAGCGCTAGCGCGACATCGGGCTGGCGCCCTTGGCAGGCGCCGCCGAAGCAGTCATCGCGACCTTGCCGTGCAGAACTTCGCCGGCCTTGAACTGCGCCTGGCGAGACATGTCGATCGACTCGCCCAGGATGCGGGCCATCTCCTGCGGAGCGTGGAAGCCCATGGAGTTCTCGGCGGCCACGTAGTCGAGGCGCCACTGCGCGGCGCGCTGCAGCTCGCCCAGCTCCTTGATGGCCGGGTCCTTCTCCACCACCGTGCGCCACATGGCCAGCAGGTTCGCCTTGGTCTCAGCGGCCAGCTTCTTCTCCTGGTCCTCTTTCGCGAGCTTCTGGAAGTCCGCGTTCTTTTCGAGCGTCTCTCTGGCCTTGGCCGCGGCGGCCGGGCGGTTCTGCTCGTCGTAGGGCAACCGCACCGCGACGATGGCGTCGATCATGGCGACCGCCGCCTGGCCCGCGCGCGTCATGAGGGCGAAGTGGCGGTCCTGGATGGCCTCGACCCGGCTCTTGAGCTCCTCGTCACTGTAGGGGTGGCACGTGGCGCAGGAGCGGTTGGCCGAGAGGAGCGGGCTGCGGACCCAGTGCTCCGAGATCTTCTGGGCACCGTCGCGGCGGTAGGACATGTGGCAGTCGGCGCAGGCCACGCCGCTGCGGGCGTGAATCCCCTGGCTCCACATCTCGAACTCGGGGTGCTGAGCCTTGAGGACCTCCATGCCGGTCTCGGCGTGGGTCCAGTCCTTGAAGCGCTGCCCCTTCACCTGCATCCCGTCGTAGAGGTGCTCCATCTCCTCGACCTTCAGGCCCTCGGCCCACGGGAAGAAGATCGTCGTGCCCTTGCCGCAGAAGTACTCCACGTGGCACTGGGCGCAGACGTAGGAGCGCTTCTCCTGTCGGGTCGCGTCCACGTTCGGATCGTAGGCACGGGCTCGGCCGCTCTTGCGCCAGCGTTCGACGCTGGGGAGGTGCGCCGCATCGCCGGCGGAAGCGGCGAACTTCTGGATCCCGGTGATGAAGGCCGGCCGCGTGATGCGCAGCTCCATCGACTTGGGATCGTGGCAGTCGACGCAGGAGACCGGGTGGGCCTTGCCGCCGCTGAGCTGCTCGAGCTGCTTGTGGGTGTCCCAATAGCTGAGATCGCTGACCGCCGCCAGGCCCTTCTGGATCTGCTCGGCTTCGGTAGCCTGCGGGGCCGCCTCTTTCCCCAGCTTCCTGTAGAGCGGCATGATCGAGGCGTGGCAGTGCAGGCAGTTGCCAGACTGCTTGTTCTCGGCGGGCACGTTGCGCTTCGTGTTCTCCTGGTCGAAGAGCATGAAGCTGTGGCCGCGGCGGTCGCGGAAGTCGACCGCGAACAGGTACCCGGCGAAAATTCGCGTCAGCCACGGGTCTCGCGCCGCCTTCTGAGGCGGCACGACGCCCTCTGCTCCACCCCAGCCGCCGCCGTACTTGGTGTGGGTCGGCTCGGAGGTGCGCTTGTAGCCGTCGAACTCGCGCGGCCAGTTGGTGCCCCACTTGGCCGGGTCCACGTCGTTCTCCGTCACCTCGACGAGCTTGACGTAGGAGTTCTTGGCCTCCTGCTTCCGCTCGGCGATGTTGACGAGCAGGGCGGCGGCGCCGAGGGCCCCGAGGGCGAAGGCGGCCGCGACGAGGGCGATGAGGAGCCCGCGCTTCTTCTGGGGGGCTTGGTTCTCTGCGGACATGAGGTGCTCCTTCTTGGGCGGTGTGACTGTGGCGGTCGGTGGTCAGCGCTGGTGTCCGACCGAAGCGTGGCAGCGGACGCATGAAACGTCGCCGCCATGGGCCATCGAGTCGACCAGGTCGGCGTGGCAACGGCGGCAGTTGGCCTCGACCACCGCCGAGCTCTCCGGTCGGGCCCGGATGACGTCCGGGTAGCCACCCAGCGTGAAGGCCAGGGAGTGGTGCCAGCCGTTGAGAGCCTTGACCACGTACTTGGAGACCGGCCCGGCCGGCGTGTGGCAGTCGTTGCAGGTGGCAACCTGGTGATGCGGGGCGGCCTGCCAGCCGGCGTAGTGCGCGCTCATGATGTGGCAGTTGGCGCAGGTGGCCGGGTCGTTTCCCATGTAGGAAGAACCCTTGGCGTAGTAGAAGGCGTAGGCGCCGATCCCGAGCGCCAGGCCGGCCGCGGCGGCGGCCAGCGTCAGGGGGATCGGGAGGAGGGAGAAGCCGCGATTCGTCTTCATCAACGCATTGGAACGTTTAGCCTTCCGGTGTTTCCGCGTCGATGAACCAGGTGAATCAAGCAGCTTCCGGTGCTGAGGACTACTTCGTCCCGCCGGGGCAGATGGGTCGGCCTCCGGTCAGGTCCGTTCCCTCGTTGAGCAGCCCTAGGAAGGCCGTGTACGCGAAGACACGGCCTCGTTTCTTCTTCGTCGTCTCCCTGACGATGCGCAGCTTCTCGAGGCCCCGAAGCGCCTTCGTGACGGTCGGCGTCGTCAGCCGGGTCCGGGCACAGAGTCGCGGAATGGTGTTGAGCGGGCGTATTTGAAGCTCGTGATGCACGCGTAGCGCGGAGCTCGCCCCGCGCCCCAACGCCCGGATCCGTTCCCGATCTTTCTGGAACAGCTTCGCGAGCGAGCGCGCCGTCTCGACCGCGCCCTCAGTGGCCGGAGCAGGCGGGAGCGGATCCGAGGGAGACCTCGTCCCCGCGACGTTCGAGCTTGCCCTTCGAGGCGAAGAACGCGAGAACTTCGTCGAACGAGAAGCGGTCGCCGTGGCAGTTCGCGTACACGGCGTCCGCGCCGAACGCGTCCGCGGCCGCGTTGCGGAGAGCCTCGGTTCCTGCCTTCCCTCCCATCTTCTGGAGAAGCAGGAGCAGGTCGTGGCCGAAAACGGGTGCGCGCTCGTCGACGATAGGTTCCATTCAGTTCGGTCCGTACCCACGCCGCGCGCCGCAGACGTCCGAGTTGCCGCAGGGGCCGCCGCCGCACGCCGTCGCGGCGTCGAAACCGCCGCCCGAGGGGAGGGACGTCTGGGCGGCGAACGTCGACAGAAGGCGTTCGACCTTCTTCGAGCCGCACGAGGCGCAAACAGGCCGCCGCGCCGCGTCACCCGCAAGCACGAGATCCTCGGTCTTCTTCCCGCAATCCGAACAGCGATATTCCAAGAGAGGCATGGGCAGTCTCCGACCCGATTCTACGGCCTCCGCCGAATGCGGCTTGATTCAGATGCCCCTTGCCGACGCGACGTTCGGGGCCGCACCTTTGACCGGGGGCTGCAAGCGGCCTCCTCGAGGAGGTTCCATGCGCGTTCAGGATGTGATGACCCGCCGTGTGGAGACGATCGACGATCAGGCAAGCGCGGAGCTTGCGTTCGATTCCATGAAAGTGAAGGGCCTCCGGCACCTCGTCGTGAAGAAAGGGTCCGAGCTCGTGGGGGTGCTCTCCCAGCGAGACCTCGGCGTGGCCGAGCAAGGCGACTTCCGGGAGAAACACGTCGTGTCCGACCTGATGAACACGCACGTCGTGACGGTCGGCCCGGAGGCGTCGGTGAAACAGGCCGCGAATCTGATGCGCGGCCGCTCCATCGGCTGCCTGCCGGTCGTCGAGGAAGGTGAACGCAAACGGCTCGTCGGCATCGTCACGGTCTCCGATCTTCTCGAGCTGCTCGGCCGCGGCATCGACCGCCCCGCACCCGGCAAGCGGGTGAACCTCAGAACACGGGCGCCCCGCGTGGATCCGAAGGTGAAACGGATGCGGTGACGACTGACTAGGCCGTCTTGCGCTCCTCCTCGGCGTCCTTCACGAACGTGCACCAGCCCTTCGAGCGTGGGTGCGCGCCGCGGACGGCGGCGTGGAAATCCTTCTGGAGCGCGCGCGTGACGGGTCCCGTCGTGCCCCGGCCGATCTTGCGGAAGTCGATCTCCCGGAGCGCGATGCACTCGGCAGCCGTGCCGGACACGAAAACCTCGTCCGCCGTGTAGAGCTGGTCGCGGGAGATCGGGCGCTCGACGACCGAAAAGCCGTGATCCTGAGCGAACGTGATGAGCGCGTCGCGCGTGATGCCCTCGAGGATCGCGGCGGTCGGCGCCGTGACGACCTGTCCGTCCTTCACGAGGAACAGGTTCTCGCCCGTGCACTCGGCGACGTAGCCCTGCGGGTCGAGCATGATGGCTTCATCGAAGCCCAGCCGCACCGACTCGGTCTTCGCGAGGAAGCTGTTCGCATAGCTGCCGCTGATCTTGGCCTTCGTCATCGTGACGTTCGGGTGGTGGCGTGTGAAGGATGAGACGTTCGCGCGCACCCCCTTCTCGAGCGCCTCGGCGCCCAGGTACGCGCCCCATTTCCACGCGGCGATGCCGATGGCCGGCGAGCCGCCGTCGAGGTTCAAGTTCCAGCCGCCGCCGGAGCCGCCGCTCGCCAGATAGAGGAGCGGCCGGATATAGCAGTCGTCAAACGAGTTGCGGGCAACGAGCTCCGTGCAGGCATCGGCGATCTGTTCCTCACCGAACGGAAGCTCCCGAAAGCCGAGACAAAGGGCCGAGTGGAAGAAGCGCGCGATGTGCTCGTCGAGGCGGAAGATCGCCGGTCCCCGATCCGTTTGGTAGCAGCGGATGCCCTCGAACACGCCGATCCCGTAGTGGAGGCCGGGCGTCATGAAATGGAGCGTCGCCTTCTCGTAGTCGACGAACTCCCCGTTCAGCCAGATCGTCTTCGATTCCATTCCCGTCTTCGGTTCCATTGCCGTCTTCGATTCCATTCCCATCGCCTCCTCCGTTCAGACCGTCACGCGCACCGGAATCGCGCCCGAGATCGCTCGCGCCATCTCCTGCGTGCCGAGCGCCGGGGCGCCGCGCGGCGCGAGATCCGCCGTGCGCGCGCCCTTTTCGAGCACCGTCTCGATCGCCCTGCGAACCGCGGCAGCTTCTTCCTGGAGCCCGAGGCCGTTCTCGAGGAGCATCGCCGCCGTCGCGATCGCGCCGATCGGGTTCGCGACGTTCCGTCCCGCGAGCGCGGGCGCCGAACCGTGCACGGGCTCGAAGAGGCCGGGACCGTCACCGAGGCTCGCCGAAGGCAGGAGTCCGAGCGAGCCGACGAGCGCGCCCACCTCGTCCGAGAGGATGTCTCCGAAGAGGTTCTCCGTGACGACGACGTCGAACGACGCCGGGAACAGCACGAGGTTCATCGCGCACGAGTCGACGAGCTGGTGGTCGAGCGCGACGTCCGGGTAGCGCGTGCCGACCTCCGTCGCGACCGCGCGCCAGAGCTGCGACGTCTCGAGCACGTTGGACTTGTCGACCGACGTCACCTTCCGGCGCCGGCCCCTCGCGAGCTGGAACGCCACCTCGACGATGCGCGTGACCTCGGGACGTGAATACGGCAGCGTGTTCACGGCGGTGCCGGCCTCGAGGTCGAGGGAGCGCGGCGTTCCGAAGTAGAGCCCTCCCGTCAGCTCGCGCACGACGATGAGGTCGAGGCCGCGGGCGATCTCGGGCTTCAGCGGCCCCGCACCCTCGAGGCCCTTGTAGATCCGGGCCGGGCGGATGTTCGCGTAGGCGCCGAGGGCCTTCCGGAGGCCCAGGAGGCCCGCCTCCGGCCGCTGGTCGCGCGGCGCGGCGTCGTACGCGGGGTCGCCGACCGCGCCCATCAGGATGGCGTCGGCGTCCTTGCAGGCGGCGAGCGTGTCCTCCGGGAGCGGGGAGCCCTTCGTGCGCATCGCGATCGCGCCGATCGGCCACTCCGTCAGGACGAAGTCGTGCCCGAAACGCGCCGCCACGGCTTTCAGGACCGTCACCGCCGCGGCCGTGACCTCGGACCCGATGCCGTCGCCGGGGAGGATCGCGAGACGTGCGCGTCGCCCCACGTCAGACCCCGTGCCCATAGCCCGCTTCGTCGGCGGGAGGCGCTTCGTCGCGGAGCGTGAAGGCCGCGGGCGCCTTCGCGCGCGGCGCGGCGCGCTTCATCGCGCCCCAGAGCTCGAGAAGGTCGTGGTCCCGCACTATCTTCTTCCGGTCCGCGAGCGCGATCATGCGCTTGTAGAGCTCGTCGAGCTCGAGGCGCGTCGGCTCGATCCGAATGGCCGAGCAGCGATTCATCAGCGCGTGGCGCCCCGAGTGCTTCCCGAGGACGAGCGTCGTCTCCGGCACGCCCACGTCCTCCGGCCGCATGATCTCGTAGGTCCTTCGGTCCTTGAGGATGCCGTCCTGGTGGATGCCGGCCTCGTGCGCGAACGCGTTCCGCCCCACGATGGCCTTGTTCGACTGGACGCTTTCGCCCGTGATCTCCGCGAGGAGCTGGCTCGACGAGAAGAGCTCCGGCGTCACGATGCCGGTCGTGAACGGCAGCTTGTCGGGCCGCACGCGCAGCGTCATGACGATCTCCTCGAGCGAAGCATTCCCCGCGCGCTCGCCGATGCCGTTCACCGTGCACTCGAGCTGGCGGCAGCCGCCTTCGAGCGCCGCGAGGCTGTTCGCCACGGCGAGCCCGAGGTCGTCGTGACAGTGCGCCGAGAAGACGATGCGGTCCGATCCCCGAACGCGCGCCCGCACGGTCTGGAAGAACCGGACGATCTCGTCGGGCGTCGCGTATCCGACCGTGTCCGGGAGGTTCACGGTCGTGGCGCCGGCCTCGACGACCGCCTCGACGACGGCCACGAGGAAATTCAGGTCGCTGCGCGTCGCGTCCTCGGCCGAAAACTCCACGTCGTTCACGTGGCGGCGCGCCCGGCGCACGGCGGCCGCGGCGTGGTCGAGGCACTCGGCGCGCGACATCCGGAGCTTGTGCTCGAGGTGGAGGTCGGACGTCGCGATGAACGTGTGGATGCGCGGGCGGGCGGCGCCCTCGAGGGCCGCCGCGGCGCGGTCGATGTCGGCGTCCACGGAGCGCGCGAGCGCCGCGATGACGGGGCGCCGCACCTCGCGCGCGACCGCGCGCACGGAGTTGAAGTCGTCTTCGGAGGCGATCGGGAAGCCCGCCTCCATCACATCGACGCCGAGAGCGTCGAGCTTCCGCGCGAGGCGCACCTTCTCGGCCTCGCACATCGAGAAACCCGGGGCCTGCTCGCCGTCGCGGAGCGTCGTGTCGAAGATCGTGATGCGTGCGGGAGCGGCGGCGCGAACGTGGCTCTCCGTTCTCTCCATGTCAGGCCACCTTGTCCACGACGACCGGGTTCAGGAACGGCATCTTCGCGCGCAGCTCGGCGCCGACCTTCTCGATGAGAAGGTCCTTCTCCCTTTCGCGAGTCGCCTCGAACGTCGGACGCCCGTTGCGGTTTTCTTCGATCCACTTCTGGGCGTAGGCCCCGTCCTGGATCTCCTGGAGGATCTTCTTCATCTCGCCGCGCGTCGCCTCGGTGACGATGCGGGGGCCGGCGGTGTAGTCGCCGTGCTCGGCCGTGTCGCTGATGGAATAGCGCATGTAGTTGAGGCCGCCGCGGTACATGAGGTCGACGATGAGCTTCAGCTCGTGCAGGCACTCGAAGTACGCGACCTCGGGCTGGTAGCCCGCGTCGACGAGTGTCTGGAAGCCCGCCTTCACGAGCGCGGCCGTGCCGCCGCAGAGGACGGCCTGCTCGCCGAAGAGGTCCGTCTCGGTCTCCTCGGCGAACGTCGTCTCGAGGACCCCGGCGCGCGTCGAACCGAGGGCGCGCGCGTACGCGAGCGCGTCCTCGCGGGCGTGGCCGCTCGCGTTCTGCTCGATCGCGAGGAGCGCGGGCGTGCCCTCGCCGTCCTGGAACAGCTCGCGCACGCGGTGGCCGGGTGCCTTCGGCGCGATCATCGACACGTCCACGTCGGCGGGCGGGACGATCTGTCCGAAGCGGATGTTGAAGCCGTGCGCGAACATGAGCGTCTTTCCAGCCTTCAGGTATGGCGCGATCGACTCGTCGTAGAGCTTCTTCTGGCCTGTGTCGGGCGTGAGGATCATGACGACGTCGGCGCGCTTCGCGGCCTCGTCCACGCTCAGCACGGTCAGCCCCTCCCCTCTCGCCTTCGCGGCCGATTTCGACGTTGCGTGCAATCCCACCACCACGGAAACGCCGCTGTCGCGCAGGTTCAGCGCGTGCGCGTGCCCCTGGCTGCCGTACCCGATGATCGCGACTGTCCGCCCCTTGAGGCGGGAAATGTCGGCGTCCTTGTCGTACCAGATCGTGGCCATCGTTCTGCTCCTGTTTGCTTCTCGCCGGACGTCAGGCTCTTTTTTCTATGAAGGTGAAGAGGGACTCGGGCTGAGCGAACACGCGCGCATCGCCGGAATCCGCGACCGCGTGCACGTCGACGAGTCGCATCAATTGCTTTCTGAGGAGATTCGCGGCGTCGCCCTCCGCGTAGGCAGTGATCGTGAGGTGCGCCGCGCGCCCCTCTCCCGCCTCGAAGAAAAAACTGCGAATGGGCGCGCGCTGCCTGCGGAAAATCGATTCCACCCGCGCCAGGAGACCAGGGACGTCATTCACGGTGATGTCGAAAATCTGTTCCATTACGCTCTTCCTCTTCGCTTTTTCTCTCTCAGCTCTTCTTCTTCGTGCTCTTCGCTGTGTACTTCGGGTCCTCGGCGATCATCGTGTCGATCGACTGGCCGGCGGGCCACATGGGAAAGCAGTTCTCGGTCGGCTCGGTGTGCACGTGGACGAGCGCGGGCCGGTCGGTCACGGCGAGCGCCTGCCGGTAGACCCCATCCAGCTCGTCCGGCCGCCGCGCCGTGAAGCCCGCGGCACCGAAGGCCTCGGCCAGCTTCGCGAAATCAGGGTTCCGGAGCGCCACGGAGAAGAAGCGGCGGTCGTAGAAGAGGTCCTGCCACTGCCGCACCATGCCGAGACCCTGGTTGTCGAGGACGATGATCTTGAGCGGCAGACGGGCCTCGACGGCCGTGGCGAGCGTCTGCATGGTCTGCTGAAAGCTGCCATCGCCGTTCAGGTTGATGACGAGCCGGTCGGGCCGCCCGCACTGCGCGCCGAGCGCGGCCGGCAGGCCGAAGCCCATCGTCCCGAGGCCGCCCGACGTGATGAACGTGCCGGGCTCGTCGCACTTCCAGAACTGTGCGGCCCACATCTGATGCTGGCCGACGTCCGTCGTGACGATGGGGCGGAGGTCGTGCGTCAGCCGCCACAGGCTGTCGATCGCGAACTGCGGAAGGATGACGTCGCCTTCCTGCCGGTACCGGAGCGGCGCCTCGGCCTTCCACGCCTCGATCTGCTTCCACCAGTCCGCCGTGTCGGGGGCGCCCACGAGGGGAAGGAGCTGCTGCAGCACGGCCCGCGCGTCGCCGTGGAGCGGGAAATCGGCCTTCCGGATCTTGCCGATCTCGACCTCGTCGATGTCGACGTGGACGACCTTCGCGTGCGGCGCGAACGTGGCGAGCTTGCCCGTGATGCGATCGTCGAAGCGCGCGCCCACCGCGATGATGAGATCGCTGCCGTTCATCGCCCAATTCGCGTAGGCCGTGCCGTGCATGCCGAGCATGCCGACCGACAGGGCGTCCGTCTCGGGATAGGCGCCCTTCCCCATGAGTGTCGTCGTGACGGGAATGCGCGTTTTTCTCGCGAGCCGGCGGACTTCCGCCGACGCGCCCGACGAGATCACGCCGCCACCGACGTAGAGGATCGGGCGCTTCGCGTTCGAGATCGCGAAGGCCGCGCGGCGGAGGCCCACGGGGTCGGCGCGAAGCGGAAGCGACGCCGCCTGCGCGCCTTCCTCCCACTCGATCTCGGCCTGCAGCACGTCGCGCGGCACGTCCACGAGAACGGGGCCGGGCCGGCCGGAAGCCGCGAGACGGAAGGCCTCGCGCACGGTGCCGGGAAGCTCCTGCGGATCGAGGACGAGCCAGTTGTGTTTCGTGATGGGCGCCGTCATGCCGAGGATGTCGGCCTCCTGGAAGCCGTCGCGGCCGAGGAGCGGCATCGCGACCTGGGCGGTGATCGCCACGACCGGCGTCGAATCGAGCATCGCGTCGGCCAGGCCCGTGATGAGGTTCGTCGCGCCGGGGCCCGACGTCGCGAGGCAGATGCCCGGCCGGCCCGTGGCCCGCGCGTAGCCCTGCGCGGCGTGCGCCGCGCACTGCTCGTGCCGCATGAGGAGGTGCGTGATCGGCGCCGAGAGAAGCGCGTCGTACAGCGGCAGCGCCGCGCCGCCGGGGTGGCCGAAGATGTGCGTGACGCCCTGCGCAACGAGCTCGGCAGCCATCGCGTTCGCGGCCCGGACACGCGTTTTCTCGCGGGGCTGGAACCGGGCGCTCACGCGCTCACCCCCGCCCGAACGGGCTCATGCGCCGCGGGAACGGAGCTCGCGGGAGAAGCCAAAGCCACCAAAGCCATCGGGCTCGTCACCGCCCCCTCGGAAGCCGAGGAGACGAGGAGCGCGTACTTCGCGAGGACGCCCGTCGTGGCCCGCGGCGCGGGGGCGCGCCAACCGCGCTTTCGCGCGGCGAGCTGTTCTTCGCCGACTTCGAGGTCGAGCCGCCGGGCGGTGACGTCGAGCGTCACGCGATCGCCGTCGCAAACGAGCGCGATCGGGCCGCCCACCGCCGCCTCGGGCGAGACGTGGCCGACCATGAACCCGTGCGTCGCGCCAGAGAAGCGGCCGTCCGTGACGAGAGCAACCGTCTCGCCGAGGCCCTGCCCCACGAGCGCGGCGGTGACGGCCAGCATCTCGGGCATGCCCGGCGCGCCCTTCGGGCCCTCGTGGCGGATCACGACGACATCGCCCGCGCGGATCTGCCGGTGCTCGACGGCCGCAAAAGCGGCGATCTCGCCGTCGAACACGCGCGCCGGGCCGGTGTGCTTCAGGCGCTCGTGCCCCGCGAGCTTCACGACGCAGCCCTCGGGCGCAAGCGAACCGCGCAGGATCGCGAGCCCGCCCGTCTTCTTGAGCGGCTTCCCGATCTCGCGCACGACCTGCTGCCCGGGCGTCTCCCGCGCCTCGGCGGCTTCTTCGAGAAGCGAGCGTCCCGTGACGGTGATCGCATGCTTCAAGAAGCCCGCGTTGCCCAGCCGCTTGGCGATGAGTCGCGAGCCGCCCGCGCGGGACAGATCGGGCGCCGTGAAACGTCCGCCGGGCTTCAGGTCGACGAAGAGCGGCGTCCGCGCCGAAATCGCGTCGAAGTCGTCGAGGACGAGCGGAACCCCGGCTTCGCGGGCGATCGCCAGGAGATGCAGGACGGCGTTCGTCGAGCCGCCCGTGGCGGCGACGGACGTGATCGCGTTCTCGAAGGCGGCGCGCGTGAGGATCCTCGAAGGCGTGAGCCCGTCGGCGAGGCGTTGCATGACGAGCCGGCCGGCGGCGCGCGCGACCCCGGCTTTCGCGGGGTCGGTCGCCGGCACGTCGTTCGCGCCCATCGGCGAGATGCCGAGGAACGTGAGCGCGGTCGCCATGGTGTTCGCGGTGAACTGCCCCCCGCACGCGCCCGCGCCGGGGCAGGCTCCGGCCTCGACCTCGCAGAGCCCCGCCTCGGAGAGTTTCCCCGCGGAGTGCGCACCCACCGCCTCGAAGACGTCCTGGATCGTGACGTCTTTCCCACCCACGTGCCCGGGCTCGATCGACCCTCCATAGAGCGCGACTGAGGGTAGGTCGAGGCGCGCGAGGGCCATCACCGTCCCGGGGATCGTCTTGTCGCAGCCCGAAAGGGCGACGACGGCGTCGAGGGCGTGGCCCATGACGACGAGCTCGATGGAATCGGCGATGACCTCGCGCGAGACGAGCGACGCCCTCATCCCATCTGTCCCCATCGAGATGCCGTCCGAGATCGCGATCGTGCCGAACTCGAACGGCGTTCCGCCCGCCTCTCGGATGCCGGCCTTCACGTCCTCGGCGAGAGCCCGGAGCGAGGCGTTGCAGGGGCCGAGATCCGTCCACGAATGGACGACCGCCACAAGCGGGCGGGCGATCTCCTCGGGCGTCAGCCCCGTGGCGCGCAGCATCGCGCGTGCGGGCGCCCGCGCCGGGCCCTTCTTCATCGCGTCGCTCCTCATGTCCCTGTCGATCTCCCCTTCCGGCTACCCGGGATAAAAAAAGCCCCGCCCCCTTTCGGGGTGCGGGGCGGCTGTTCGATGTTTCGTCGCGTCAGCCGGCCTGCACCCCGCTCGCCGTAAGGACGAGGAGATCAATCAGGACCGGAACGAGGACGCGAAAACTCACGGGTGCATTGCACCGCGCCGAGGCATTGCAGTCAAACTAATTTTTTTGCTGATAACATTAGCGTTGCTTATGGATATCCCTTCCCTGCGCGTCTTTCTCACCGTGGCCGAGGAGCGCAGCTTCTCCCGCGCGGCCGTCCGGCTGTTCCGCACGCAGTCCGCCGTGAGCCAGGCCGTACGCCGTCTCGAGACGGTCCTGGGCGAAGCCCTCTTCGACCGCACGACGCGCGAGGCCCGTCTCACGGAAGCGGGGCGCACGCTGAAGGACTACGCCGAGCGCGTCCTGAACGTGGCCGAGGAGGCCGAGCGGGCCGTCAAGGACCTGAAAGACATGAAGCGCGGCCGGGTCGTGATCGGCGCGAACGAGTCCGGCGTCGAGGTCCTCATTCCGCTCATCGCGCGCTTTCGCGACACGCACCCCGGCGTCGAGTTCGACGTGAAGCGCTCGCCCTCGCGCCTGCTCGGGGTCGAGGTCCTCGAGGCCGCGCTCGACTTCGGCGTCGTGACGTTCGTCCCCTCGGAGAAGGGCCTGAAGACGGTCGTTCTCGCCTCGGACGAGCTCGTCGTTCTCTCGCACCCGACGCACCCGTTCGCGAAGAAGCGCCGCGTGACGCTCGAGGAGTTCGGCCGGGCGACCGTCATCGCGCACAGCGACCCATCGCCTGCACGCGAGCGCGTGCTCCGCAAGTTCGCCGAGCGCGGCGTCCCCCTGAACATCAAGGTGTCCCTGCCGAATCTCGACGGAGTCAAGCGTGCCGTCGAACGCGGCATGGGCGTCGCCCTGCTTCCCCGGCGAACCGCGCTCTCGGAGATCGAGGCTGGCCGCCTCGCGGCGACGCTGCTCCCCGAGCTGCGCCGCCCGCGCGACCTCAGGCTCGTCTACCGGGCCGCCGGAAACTTCGGCAAGTCCGCCCACGCGTTCCTCGAGATGGTGAAGACGCTACGCGCTCAGAACCCTGCGATGTAAGGGAGGCGCTTCGCAAGCGCCTCTACCTCGTCGAAGCGGTCGAGGAGCATCGATGTCCCATCCCAGTGTCCCGAAAGGAACGCCTCGCGCGCGTTCGAGGGAATCGACACGGGGTACGCCTTCCCCTCCGCGACGAGCGTTTCCGACTCGAGGTCGACCGAGAGCGCGGACTTCGGAGCGCCTTCCACGAGCGTCTGCAGCTCCTGGACGGTTTCGCGTGGCAGCGTGACGCACGGCAGGCCAATCGCGACGGAGTTCCCGAAGAAGATCTCCGAGAACGACTCGCCCACGACGGCCTTGATGCCGCCGCGTTGGAGCGCCTGCGGAGCGTGTTCGCGCGAGGATCCGCAGCCGAAGTTGCGGTTCACGAGGAGTATCCCCGCGCCCTGGAAGCGCGCGTCGTCGAACGGGTGCGTCTCGCCCTTCGCCGAAAGCGAGCGCCTGTCGTCCTCGAACGCATGCGCGCCGAGCCCCTCGAACGTGATCGAGACCAGGAAGCGCGCCGGAATGATCCGGTCGGTGTCGACGTCGTCGCCGCGCAGCGGAAGCGCCGTGCCGGAAACGCGGCGGATCGCGGAAAGCGTCATCGCACACCCCCGAGGAGCGGCCGCACGTCGGCGACTTCGCCCGCGAGCGCCGCCGCCGCGACCATCGCGGGGCTCATCAGGAGCGTGCGGCCCGTCGGGCTCCCCTGCCGGCCTTTGAAGTTGCGGTTCGAGGACGACGCGCACACCTGCCGGCCTTCGAGCCGGTCGGGATTCATCGCGAGACACATCGAGCAGCCCGCGCCGCGCCATTCGAAGCCCGCGTCGCGGAAGATCGCGTCGAGGCCTTCCTTCTCGGCGGCCGCACGCACGGACTGCGAGCCGGGCACGACGAGCGCCTTGACGTGCGGCGCGACTTTGCGGCCCTTCACGACGCGGCTCGCCTCGCGGAGGTCCGACAGCCTCCCGTTCGTGCAGGATCCGATGAATGCTACGTCGATCTTCGTGCCGGAGATCGTCTCGCCGCCACCGAAGCCCATGTACTCGAGGGCCTCGGCGATCTGCGCGCGCGCCTCCGGCGCGGCGTCGGCCGCCTTTGGGACGCGTCCGGACACGCCCACGCTCTGCGAGGGGTTGATCCCCCATGTCACCTGCGGCTCGAGCGCGCCTCCATCCAGCGTCACGCGATCGTCGTATTGCGCGTCCGCGTCGGACGCCATCGAGCCCCACCACGTCACCGCGCGGTCCCACGCGGCGCCGGACGGGGCAGAGGGACAGCCCTTCAAGTAGGAAAACGTCGTGGCGTCCGGGTTCACGTATCCCGCGCGCGCCCCGCCCTCGACCGACATGTTGCAGAGCGTCATCCGCTCTTCCATCGACATGCGCTGGACGGCCTCGCCGCCGTACTCGTAGGCGTAGCCGACCCCGCCCTTCACGCCCAGCTTTCGGATGATCCCGAGAATGACGTCCTTCGCGTATACCCCCGGCGCGAGGGTCCCCGTCACGTCGATGCGGCGCACTTTGAGCGGGTCGAGCGCGAGGCACTGCGACGCGAGGACGTCGCGCACCTGAGACGTGCCGATGCCGAACGCGAGCGCGCCGAACGCGCCGTGCGTGGACGTGTGGCTGTCGCCGCAGGCAATCGTCATCCCTGGCTGCGTGAGGCCCAGCTCGGGGCCGATCACGTGGACGATGCCCTGCTCGAGGGAGCCGAGGTCGTGGAGCGGGACGCCGAAGTCGCGGCAGTTCTGTTGCAGCGACGTGAGCATCTCCTCGGCCTCGGCATCCGCGAAGGGCCGCGCGAGGCTCGTCGTCGGCACGATGTGGTCCACGGTCGCGACGGTGCGCGACGGGAAGGGCACCTTCCATCCCCGCGCGCGCAGCATCTCGAACGCCTGCGGGCTCGTGACCTCGTGGACGAGGTGCAGGCCCACGAAGAGCTGCGTCTGCCCGGTCGGCAGCTTGCGGACCGTGTGCAGATCCCAGACCTTGGAGAACAGCGTACGGCCCATCGGGAGCGAGCCTAACAAAGGACCGATTACGATGTCCCCCGGAATGGACGTGACCGCTTCGCCCCTCGCCTCCGACCTCGCCTCGGTCGTCGGGGAAGAGCGCGTCTTGACGCGCGCGATCGACCGGATCGCGTGGGCGTCGGACGCGAGCTTCTACCGGCTCGTTCCCGAGGCCGTCGTCCACGCAAAGAGCGCCGACGAGGTCCGCGGCCTCTTCGCCGTCGCGCGCGTCCACGGCGTCCCGCTCGTCTTCCGCGGTGCCGGGACGAGCCTCTCGGGCCAGTCCATCACGGACGGCATCCTCGTCGAGACGGCGCGCGGCTTCCGCGGCCTCTCGGTCGAGGAGAACGGATCGAAGATTCGCGTTCAGCCCGGGGTGATCGGCGCGCACGCGAACCGCGCCCTCCGCGACTTCGGCCGGAAGATCGGGCCCGACCCCGCCTCGATCGCGACGTGCACGCTGGGCGGCATCGTCGCGAACAACGCGAGCGGAATGTGCTGCGGCGTCGTGCAGAACGCGTACCACACGCTCGAGTCCCTCACGTTCCTGCTGCCCTCGGGCACGTCGATCGACACGGCGCGCCCCGACGCCGACGAGGTCTTCCGCGCGAAGGAGCCGGTGCTCTGGCAGGGCCTCGCGGAGCTGCGCGCGCGCGTCGTCTCGAACACGGCGCTCTCGGCGCGCATCCGCGCGAAGTACCGGACGAAGAACACGACCGGCTACTCGCTCAACGCGTTCCTCGACCACGAACGCCCGGTGGACGTCTTCCGCCACCTTCTCGTGGGGTCGGAGGGGACGCTCGCCTTCGTCTCGGAGGTCGTCCTCCGGACGGTGCCGGACCTGCCCGTGAAGGTCACGGGGCTCCTCCTCTTCCCGGACCTTTACGCGGCCTGTGCCGCGATCGTCCCGCTGAACGAAGCCGGCGCGAAGGCGCTCGAGGTCATGGACCGCGCCGCCCTGCGGTCGGTCGAGGCCGAGCCGGGCGTGCCTCCTGCGCTCCGCGCCCTGCCGCCGGGCGCCGCGGGCCTCCTCGCGGAATTCCAGGCGGCGCACGAGGACGAGCGCATGGAGCTCGAGCGCGTCGCGGCGTCGGCCGTTTCCGCGCTGACGCTCGTCGAGCCGGCACGGTTCACGCACGACGCCGCGGAACAGGCGCGTCTCTGGCGGGTGCGGCAGGGCATGTTCCCGTCTGTCGGCGCCGTCAGGAAGAGCGGCACGACCGTCATCATCGAGGACGTCGCGTTTCCGGTCGACCGCCTCGCGGACGCCGCGGTCGACCTCAACGCGCTCTTCGGCACGCACGGCTACGAGGACGCGATCATCTTCGGCCACGCCCGGGACGGGAACCTGCACTTCGTCCTTTCGCAGTCGTTCCGGGACGCGCGCGCCGTCGAGCAGTACGCGCGCTTCATGGACGACGTCGTCTGCCTCGTCGTCGAGCGGTACGACGGCGCGCTGAAGGCCGAGCACGGCACGGGCCGGAACATGGCGCCGTTCGTCGAGACGGAGTGGGGGCCCGATGCGTACGCCGTCATGAAGCGCCTCAAGGAGCTGGCCGATCCGGGAGGCCTTCTGAATCCCGGCGTCCTTTTGAACGGCGACCGGCGCGCGCACCTCAAGGACCTCAAGCCGATCCCGACGGTCGAAGACGAAGTGGACCGCTGCATCGAGTGCGGGTTCTGCGAGCCGCAGTGCCCGAGCCGCGACCTGACGCTCACGCCCCGCCAGCGCATCGTCGTGCGCCGCGAGCTCGCCCGCCTCGATGAGACGCGGAGCAACCCAACCCTTCGATCCGCCCTCGAGGCCGACTTCCCGTACGAGGCGCTCGACACGTGCGCGGTGGACGGCCTCTGCGCGACCGCCTGCCCGGTGAAGATCGACACAGGGACGCTCACGAAGCGCTTCCGCGCCCTGCGCCACTCGGCCGCGGCGAACCGGACCGCGGCGCACCTCGCGCGCAATTTAAGTCTCGTCGAGCCGGCGCTCCGCGCGGGACTGCGCGCGGGGCACGCCGTCCAGTCGCTTTTCGGGGCGGGCGCGATGGTGGGCCTCACAAAGGTGCTGCGTGCCCTCTCGGGCGGGCCGTTCCCGCTCTGGAGCGCGGAGATGCCGCGGGCCGCGCGCGCCCCGCGCCTGAAGACGTCCGCCTCCGGGGCGCAGGCGATCTACTTCCCGTCCTGCCTCTCGCGGACGATGGGGCCCGAGGCCGGCGACGCGGAGGCGCCGCCGCTCGTCGACACGCTGGTCGCGCTCGCGGAGCGCGCCGGCGTCCCCGTTCACGTGCCGCCCGACGCGGCCGGGACGTGCTGCGGCGTCCCGTTCTCGTCGAAGGGCTACGCGGAGGCGCACGCGATCGCCGCGAACGGCGCGATCCAGCGCTTCTGGCGGTGGTCGGACGGCGGGCGCCTGCCCGTCTTCGTCGACACGAGCCCGTGCACGTACGGCCTCCTCCACTCCCGCGAAGCCCTCACGGAAGAGAACCGGCGGCGCTTCGACGCGCTCACGATCCTCGACGGCGTCACCTTCGTCCACGATGTGCTCCTGCCGAAGCTCACCGTGACGCGCCGGGAGCCGTCGGCCGTCCTCCATCCCGTCTGCTCCCTCGTGAAGATGGGCCTCGTCCCGAAGCTCGAGGCCGTGGCCCGCGCCTGCGCGGAGACCGTGACGGTTCCGCCCGACGCGGGTTGTTGCGGCTTCGCGGGCGACCGAGGCTTCCTCTTCCCCGAGCTGACGGCCTCCGCGATGCGCCTCGAGGCCGAAGAGGCGCGCGCGGCGGGCGCCGCGGGGCACTGGTCGTCGAGCCGCACGTGCGAGGCCGGCCTCTCGCGCGCGACGGGCGCGCGCTACCGCTCCTTCGTGCACCTCGTCGAAAGGGCGACGCGGCCGCTCAGCTTCTGAAGACTCCGCCGACGACGTCCACGAGCGTGTGGGCGAGGATTCCGGGACGCAGGCTTTTCCGCGCCGCTGCGAGCGCGCCGAACGCGAGCCCATAGGCGCCCGCGACGAGAGCGGGCCGCCAACCCTGGTACGAATGGGCTACCGCGAACACGACGGCCTGAAGGAAGACGGCCGCGGGCACCGACGACGTCATGCGCGCGAACTGCCCCTGCAGATAGCCTCGGAACGAGAGCTCCTCGCCCGCGCCCGCCGCGAGGCATACCAGAAGCCACCCCGCGGTCTGCGCGGGGCCCGACGGACCGATGACGCGCGCGACATCCTCCCTTATGCCGAGCGCGGCGCCGAGGAGCGGAGAAAGGACGAGGGACGCGGCCAGGAAGCCGGCGGCGAGGCAGAGATCGGTGACGACGCGCCGAGGCGTCGTCGAGAGGTCGCCGAGGAGATCGCGCAGCGACCGTCCGTTCTTCCGGATCCCTAACACGACGAACCGCACGAGGAGGAGCTGCAGCACGACGACGGAGACATAGGCCGCCGATTTCGCCGCCGACGTGAGCGCCTGTGCGCCGCCGCCGAACCGCTGCTGTGAGGCGGCGCCCCACGCCGCGACGGCCGCGAGGATCACGAGGAAGGTCAGCGTGTGCCTCCGGGAGGCGAGAAGGAATGGCGGCGGAGCGAGGATCTGCGTCATGGAGGGCATCCTCGCGCCGGTGCGATCGG
>Ga0209385_1000091_pt1 | contig 31820 bp, 31 predicted proteins | sample NGEPerB_FD_184506 | JGI IMG/M metagenome (GOLD analysis project Ga0209385, IMG submission 184506) | Arctic peat soil microbial communities from the Barrow Environmental Observatory site, Barrow, Alaska, USA - NGEE PermafrostAB12-B... | ecosystem: Environmental > Terrestrial > Soil > Wetlands >... | reverse complement strand
GGCCGGAGGTGTACAGGTGCTAGCCGATGGTCTCCACGTCCAGCGAGTCGATCAACTCCTGTACGCCCATGCCCTCGTCGAGCCCGGTCCGCAGCATCGAGGTGACGGCATCGACGATCTCCTGCCGCCCGCCGTACCCGACCGCGATGTTCACCTGCAGCCCCGTGCGATCCTCGGTCCGCATCTCGGCCGCGGTCAACCGGGTGGCCATCGGGGCCGGCAGCACGTCCCTGGCGCCGACGATCCGCAGCTTCCAGGGTTGACCCGGAGCGGCCAGTTCGTCCACGACGTCGGTGATGATGGCCAGCAACGGCAGCAGCTCGTCGTCGGCCCTGCGCAGGTTCTCGGTGGAGAGCAGCCACAGGGTGACCATGCCGATGCCGGCCTCTCGGCACCACTCCAGCAGGTCGGCGATGTGCGCGGCACCGGCCCTGTGCCCCTCGGTGGGATTGGTGAACCCCGCCTTGCGGGCCCACCGCCGATTCCCGTCGAGCATGACGCCCACGTGGTGCGGGATTTGCGCTCCCAGCAGTTCCCGGGTCAACTTGCGTTCGTAGACGCGGTAGACCAACGACGGGAGCCTCACGGGAGTTGACCCTACTGGCGCACGTGGCCCCGGCAGGGACAGGGATCACCACCCCGCGCCCTGGGAAAACACAGGCAACTACAGCACGATGGAGTGATGACCACGGCCGAGGTGACTGCCACGCCGTTCCTGGATCGGCCGCGGGCCAGGGGCTGGATCCACGTGTACTCGCTCGCGGCGGCCATCCTGATGGGCCTGGTGCTGATCCCGGTCGCTGGAATTTGGGTCGGCGTCGGCGCGGCCTTCGCCTGTGCGGTCTATGCCGTCACGCTGGTGGGCCTGTTCGGAATCAGCGCCACCTACCACCGGCACACCTGGAAGTCACCGCAGGCCAGGACCTGGATGAAGCGCGCGGATCACTCGATGATCTTCGTCTTCATCGCGGGCACCTACACCCCGATCGCCGCGCTGGCCCTGCACCCACCGACCAGCACGGTCATCCTGGTGACGGTCTGGATCGGGGCAGCGGGCGGTGTGGCGCTGAAGATGCTGTGGCCGCATGCCCCGACCTGGATCGGTGTGCCGTTCTACCTGGCGCTCGGGTGGGTGGCGGTGTTCGTGCTGCCGGACCTGTGGCGCAGTGTCAGCGTGGCGGCTGTGGTGCTGATCGCCGTGGGCGGACTGCTGTACACGGTCGGCGCGATCTTCTACGCCACCCGCAGGCCGAACACCTGGCCCAAGACGTTCGGCTACCACGAGTACTTCCACGCCTGCGTGTCGCTGGCGGCACTGTGCCACTGCGTGGCCATCTGGATGCTGCTGTTCCAGGTTCGCTGACCGCTCGGTGCTGATTCCTCGGTGCTGATTCCTCGGTGCTGATTACTCTCCTCAGCCGAGGTCCGGTCCCTGGTCGCGGAGCCGGTTGACCTCTTCCATCGCCGAGCGCAGATCGCCCAGCCAGGAATCGGCGTGCTGACCGACCAGCCGCACCGCCCAGACCACCGCGTCCGACCGGGACCGGGCGACGCCCGACTCGACCAGCGTGTCCAGGATCTGCCGCTCCTGCTGGCGCAAGCGCGTCATCACCGGGGCGGACAGCGTGGTGAACAGCTCCTGGGTGCCGCCCAGTCGGGCGCCCCAGGAGATCTCCCGGCCGTACCGGAATTGGCCCTGACGGGCGATCTCGATCCGGGCGGCGCGGGTGTCCTCGCGGAACCGGGCAATACGTCCGACCTCGGCGGCCGCCTTGGCCGCGTCGTCGGAGAACTCCTCGGTCAATGTGGGCAGGTCACCCACGACGATGATCTCGTCGCGGTCGACCGAGACGCTCGGTGCGCCGGCGAACCAGTCCTCCGGGAGCCGGCCGGCAAACCAGCCTGCCGCGTCCGAGGCGTCCGGGACTTCCGGCGCTCCGCCGCGTCCCCGGCCACGCGGGCCGAATCCCCGGCCCGGTCCGTAGCCGCCGAACCCTGGTCCGCGACCACCCTTGCCGCCGCGCCCGTGCGGGCCGCCACGGCGTCCTGGGCCGGGCTCTTCGCCCTCGCCCCAAGCTTCTGTGAAGTATCCCTTCATCGGGAGACTCCTTCCTTGTTCTGACGGTGTTGATTACACCGTTACAGAGCATACAACTGCAGCAGCTGTCGCGTATGTTCCCGGCGGTAGCCCGAACCGCCTGTGATCCACGTCACCCCCCTTGCCAGCGCGGATCAAAGTCGCCAGCGCGTACGAACGTGACGGTTATGGGACTGGAGTGACGCGAGTACACCGGTTCATCCGCGCGGCGAAACTTGATCCGCGCCGAACGGCGGGACGCACGCGCGGGGGTCAGCGCGCGGTCAGCCAGTGGTCAGCGATTGGTCAGCAGAGCCTGGAGGTCCGCCCTGGCGGTGACCGGCCGGTCGCAGACGAATCCGCGGCAGACGTAGGCGGTTGGCGCACCGCCGACCGCCGGCCGCGAGGCCAGCAGTTCCCGCCCGGGCGCATCGGGGAGCCCGACGTCGATGACGGATCCGGCCGGCGCATGCCGCCGCGCCACGGCCGCCAGCGCATCGCGCGCCTGGCCCGGGTCGCCCGCCACCACCACCTGCAGCGGGCCGGCGGCAACCACCTCAGCGGCGCACAGGTGCCAGCCCGCCGACCGCGGGAACCTGGCGACCAGCCCGGCGACCGAGGCCAGTGACGCCTCGGCGCACGCGCGGTAGGTGGCGTTCCCGGTCAGCGCCGCGGCGGTCAGCAGGGCATTGGTGATCCCCGACTGGCCGGACGGGGCCGCGCCGTCGGTGGGGTCCCGAGGCCGCACGATCAACGGCCCCGCGTCGTCCGCGGTGTCGAAGAACCCGCCGGTCCATGGCTGCTGACCATCGACCGACCCATCAGCCGCGAAAAGTTCCGCGAAATGCGCCAACGCCTGGTCGATGACGGCGACGCCCTCGTCCAGCCAGCGCCGATCGCCGGTGGCCTGGTACAGCGCCAGCAGGCCGCCGGCCAGATCGCCGTGGTCGGCCAGCACGGCGCGACCCGGCCCGACCCGGCCGTCCCGGGAACTGCGATACCAGCGGCCCTCCATCCGGTGCACGGCCAGCAGGTACTCGGCCGCCGCGACCGCCCCGTCGACCCAGTCGGTACGGGCCGCCGCGGCACCGGCCTCGGCCAACGCAGCGATCGTCAGCCCGTTGGACCGGAGCACCACGATGTCGTCCCGGCCGGGCTGCGGACGCCGGTCCCTGGCGGCGAGCAACCGGGCCCGGATGCCGGCGAACCACCCGGGGTCGGGTGGATCGACCGGGAGCCGGAGGACCTCGGCCGCCAGATCCTCGGCCGCTGCGGCCAGGACACCGTCCGGACCCTCCGGCGGCAGTGCAAACAGGTCCCCCGCCGCCTGTCCGTCCGGCGCCCCGAGTTCCTCGATCAGCTGACGCCGCGTCCAGCGGTAGGTCGCTCCTTCGACACCCCCTGTGTCGGCGTCCAGCGACGCGGCGAAGGCACCTGAGGGCAGTCGCAGGTCGCGCAGCAGGAATTGTGCGGTCTGGGCGGCCACCCGCCCGGACAACGCGGACCCGGTCAGTCGGGCGTGGTGGGCGTACAGCCGCAACAGCTGCGCGTTGTCGTCCAGCATCTTCTCGAAATGCGGGACGTGCCAAGCCTTGTCGACGCTGTACCGGGAGAACCCGCCGGCCAGCTGGTCGAAGATACCGCCGCGGGCCATCCGGTCAAGCGTCAGGGTGACGGCGGCCCGTGCGGGCGACGAACCCGTGCGCTCGTGGTGCCGGAGCAGGAATTCGGCGGCCATCGCCGGCGGGAACTTGGGCGCTCCGCCGAACCCGCCGTCAATCATGTCGATCTGGCCCAGCATGTCGTCGGCGGCCGCCGTCAGCTCGGCCGCCTCGAGGCGTCCGCCCGCCAGCGGCCCGGACATCTCCGCCAGCGAGGCGCCGATCCGGCCGGCTGCCTGGGTGACCTCGTCACGCTGGGTGGTCCACGCCTCCGAGATCGCGGACAGCAGCTGTCGGAACGCAGGAAGGCCTGAGGTGGGCACCGGCGGGAAGTACGTACCGGCATAGAACGGCGTGCCGTCCGGTGTCAGGAAGCAGGTCATCGGCCAGCCGCCCTGGCCGGTGAGCGCCTGCGTCGCGCTCATGTACACCGCATCGACGTCCGGCCGTTCCTCGCGATCGACCTTGATCGCAACGAAGTCCCGGTTCATCTGGTCCGCGGTGGCCGGATCGGAGAACGATTCCCGCGCCATCACGTGGCACCAGTGACAGGATGCGTAGCCGACGGAGAGCAGTACGGGAACGTCCCGCCGCCGTGCCTCGGCGAACGCCTCGTCCGACCACGGCCACCAGTCCACCGGGTTGCCGGCGTGCTGGGCCAGGTAGGTCGAGGTGGCACCGGCGAGCCGTGACGCGGCGGCCATTCCTATCGGGGACGTTCGACGCGCTCGGCGGCGGTATCCGTCAGTGGCTCGTCGGTGTCGGCGTCGGTGCCGTCAGCCGAGGAGAACCCCGCTTGATCGACGTCGTCGGCAACGGCGCCGTCGGCCTCGAAGCTGCTGGGCACCTTGCGCAGGTTCTTGTTCATGGACTTGATCAGGAAGTACAGCGCGATGCCCATCAGCAGGACGATCAGCAAACCGATCGGCGCTGCCTTGCCCCACTCCGGGCCCTTGCCGGTGGTCGGGTCGATCTCGGCCGGCGGGTCCTCAGCCAGCAGGACGATCCTGTTGACGACAGATCCGTTCAGCACCGACCCGACGAACCCTGTCACGAGTTCACCCGTTCCCGCAGCCCGGCGAACAGGTCACTTTCCGGCAGCGAGGTGTCGATCAGCGACCGGGCCAGTTCGTAGTCGTCCGTTCCCCAGACCTCGGCCTCGACATCGTGCGGGACCGCGAACCAGACGGAGTCGGGATCGATCTGTGTCTCGTGGGCCTTGAGCGCGGCGTCCCGATGCCCGAAGTACTCGGCCACCGGGATCTGCGTGGTGATCCGCGCGCCGGGGTCGGGCCGCGGGTGGTCGGAGAACCGTTGGATCCACTCGTCGAACGGACCGGAACCGGTCAGCTCCTTGACGGCGGTGTTGATGGCCAGGATCCGTTCCGGGGAGAACCCGACGTTGTAGTAGAGCTTCAGCGGCTGCCAAGGCTCACCGGCGTCCGGGTACGCCTGCGGATCCCCCGCCGCCTCGAAGGCCCCGACCGACACCACGTGACACCGGATGTGATCGGGGTGCGGGTAGCCGCCGTTCTCGTCGTAGGTGGTCATCACATGCGGCCGGTACCGGCGGATGACCTTGACCAGGGCGCCGATTTCCTCGGCGGGATCCAGGACCGCGAAGCTGCCATCCGGCAATTCCCAGGTGTCTGGTTCGCCCTCGTGATACCCCGAGTCGTGATACCCCAACCATTCGTGCGCGACGCCGAGAATCTCTGCGGCCTTTGCCATCTCGCTGATCCGCAGGGTCGGGATGTCCAGGTCGGCCGCGTCGAACTTGGGATTGAGGATGTCCCCGCGCTCGCCGCCGGTGCAGGACACCACCACCACCCCGACACCGTCAGCCACATACTTGGCGAGGGTGGCCGCACCCTTGCTCGACTCGTCGTCGGGATGGGCGTGCACGGCCATCAGCCGCAACGGGGCACCAGCCGCGAAGCGCGCGCGCTCGGCGGCCGCGCGCATCGCAGTCCCAACAGGCACGTCGACGGCGTCGGCAGGCACGTCGACCGTCACTTCGCGCTGCTCGTCGGCATTCACTGGCCGCTCGGACATCCCGTTGCTCACGACGTCGTTCCCTTTCCGGCCTCCGCGAGGCGATTCCCCGGGCAGGTCCCCGGGACAGAACCATTGTCCACGCCGAACGGCCGGCACCAAGACCGACATCGCGGCGACTGCGGCCCGGCTCGGGCGGTCGATCGCCAGCGGGCGCCGTTGTGGCAGGTCAGCGCGGAAAACCGAGGCTCGCCGCGCCTACCATGCCGGGATCGGGCGGGCCCGCAGTGGATGAAAGAGGCGGCCAGCGCAGACCCGCGTGTTAGAATCAGACAAGCCGACGGCCCCTTCGTACTTCATTGACTCGGGGCCGTCACTTGTTTGTTGTGCCACCCACGCGTGCGGGAACGCGCCTCGCGACCGTCTCGCGGTACGGGCCGTACACCCGCATCCCGTATCACCGATCCCGGTGCCGCGGACGGACATATCAGCAGTAAAGGAGTTGCCATGACCGGGACCGTCGTGACCTGGCTGACCCAGGAAGCACACGACCGCCTCCAGCACGAGCTCGACCAGCTCGTTGCGCAACGTCCTGTGATCGCGGCCGAGATCAATGCGCGCCGCGAGGAGGGTGACCTCAAGGAGAACGGCGGGTATCACGCCGCGCGCGACGAGCAGGGCAAGCAGGAGGCCCGGATCAGGCAGATCCAGGAGTTGCTCCGCACCGCCCAGGTCGGCGTCCCACCCGCCGACGACGGTGTGGTGGAGCCCGGCATGGTCGTCACCATCGCCTACGACGGTGACGACGACGATCAGGAGACGTTCCTGCTCGGCTCTCGGGAAGAAGGCGTGCACGGGTCGCTGCAGGTCTACTCGCCGCAGTCCCCGCTCGGCCAGGCCATCCTGGGTGCCTCCCGCGGAGAGTCGCGGGAGTACACCCTGCCCAACGGCCGCACCCAGAAGGTCAGCGTGCTGGACGCCAAGCCGTTCGTCGGCTGACCTGCTGTTCTTCGTTCGACCCAGCACTGACCAGTTCGGCAGGCGTCCGCAGCATCGGGCCTGCCGCGCTGGTCAGTGGCGTTCCAGGATCCGGTAGCCGGCCTGCACGAGTCCCTGCACCAGCTGGTCGCAATGCCCGGCTCCCTGGGCCTCCATCCGCAGCGCCACCTCCACGTCACCCATCTGCAGGCTCGAGCCCAGCCGGGAGTGCACGACGTCGACGACGTTCCCGCCCAGCTCGGCGACCAGCGCCAGCAGCGCCGCGAGCCGGCCCGGCCGGTCGACGATCTCCACTCGCAGGGTGAGGAAGCGCCGGGCCGCGACCAGTCCGTGCTGGGTGACGTGCAGCAGCACCAGCGGGTCGATGTTTCCGCCGGACAGCACCGCCACCACCGGCGGGGTGAACGCGGTGGGATGCGCCATGATCGCCGCCACCGTGGCGGCACCGGCGGGTTCGACGACCAGCTTGGCGCGTTCCAGGCAGAGCAGCATCGCCTGCGACAACTGGTCCTCGCTGACGGTGACGATCTCGTCGACCAACTTCGAGACGTGGTCGAAGGTCAACTGCGACGGCTCCCCCACCGCGATCCCGTCCGCAAGGGTGGACATCTGCCGGAGCCGGACAGGATGTCCGGCCTGCAGCGAACCCGGCCAGGCCGCGGCCTGCTCCGCTTGCACCCCGACGATCCTGACCTGCGGCCGCAGCTCCCGCAGCACGGCAGCAACCCCACTGATCAGCCCTCCGCCGCCGGCCGACACCACCACCGTCGCCACGTCGGGGACCTGCTCCAACAGCTCGAGTCCGACGGTGCCCTGGCCGCGCAGCACGTCCGGATGGTCGAACGGGTGCACCAGCACGGCGCCGGTCCGCGCCGAGAACTCCGCCGCCGCCTCGAGCGCCTCATCGAGTGTCTGCCCGACCAGTTCGACGTTCGCGCCGTAGGCGCGGGTCGCCGTCAGCTTGGCGATCGAGGCGCCCACCGGCATGTACACCTGAGCGGTGGTGCCGACGAGTGACGCCGCCAGCGCGACCCCCTGAGCATGATTGCCCGCTGAGGCCGCGACCACCCCGGCGGCGAGATCGGCCTCGGACAGCCGTGCGATCCTGACGTACGCGCCGCGGATCTTGAAAGAGCCGGTGCGCTGCAGGTTCTCGCACTTGAGATAGACCGGGCCGGCCACCCGCTCGGACAGTGGCCGGGAGGATTCCATCGGGGTGTACCGCGCGACTCCGCGCAGCAGTTCGGCGGCAATGCGGACGTCGGCGACGGTGACCTGCTCCATGCCCGCCCATCCTGCCAGCGTCGACGGGGATGAACCGGCAGCGCACTACGGTCCGCTGCCGCCACCGGGTCAGGAGCGGACGAACCGGCCGGCTTCCGTCGGCCAGTACGCGGGCGGATCCATCGCCACCGCGGCGGCGCCGATCAACCCTGCCGTGCCGCCGAGCATGGCAGGCACCACCCGCGGGCGCTTGGCGAAACCCAATGCGGCATAGCGGGAGTACGCCTCGGCGATCGGGTCGAACAGCAGCGGACCGGCAGCCGCAACACCACCACCGATCACCACCAGATCCAGGTCGAGCAGCGTGACCGCTCCGGCGATCGCCAGGCCGAGCGCGGCGCCGGCCCGCTGGAATGCCGCCAGCGCGATCGGGTCGCCGGCCACCGCGGCATCGGCGATCTCGTCCGCCGCCGGTGCAGTCCCGTTCACAGTCCCGTCCGCCGTCCCGTTCGCCGCTGCGAAACCGTGCTGCACGGCCCAGGCCGCCAGCGAGGTGCCGCTGGCGATGGCCTCCAGGCAGCCGACACCGCCGCAGACGCAGTCCGGCCCGTTCGGGTCAACGCTGGCGTGCCCGATGTGGCCGGCGTTGCCGGTCGCGCCCACCACCACCCGGCCGTTCAACACGAACCCGCCGCCGACACCGGTGGACACGACCATGCCCAGTACGTTGGCGTGCCCGCGCGCGGCCCCCCGCCAGTGCTCGCCGACGGCGACCGCCACGGCGTCGCCGATCAGCCCGACGTCCATCCGGTAACGCTCGATCAGCCTGTCCCGCAACGGGTATGCCCGCCAGGCCGGTATGTTCACCGGCGACACCGTGCCGGCGTTGAGGTCCAACGGCGCGGCCGTACCGACCCCGATCGCCGGGACCAGCCGCGAATCGCCTGCGCCGACGCCCGCCGATGACAGGACGGTGTCCGCGGCGGTGGTCAACGCGTCGAACAGCACGTCACCGTCGGTGCCCTGTGGGTTGCGCACCCGGTGCGCCGCGACGATCGCACCGGTCTCGTCGACCACAGCCGCGGCCAGCTTCGTGCCGCCGATGTCCAACGCCAGTGCCAGGCGCCCTGGCGTCATCAGGGTGTCCTCACGAGGGTGCGGTCATCGAGGGTGCGGTCATGGAAGGTGCCTCCATCGAGGTGTCTCAGTCCAGCGCATCGCGCAGGTCGGCCAGCAGGTCCTCGATGTCCTCGATGCCGACCGAGAGCCTGATCAGGTCGTCACGGACCTCCAACTGGGAGCCGGCGACGCTCGCATGCGTCATCAGTCCGGGATGTTCGATCAGCGACTCCACCCCACCCAGCGACTCGCCGAGGGTGAACAACCGGGTCCGCTGGCACACCTTGACGGCCTCCTCACGGCCGCCGGCGACCGTGAACGACACCATCCCGCCGAAGCGGAGCATCTGGCCGGCCGCGATCTGATGGCCTTGGTGACTGGGCAGACCCGGGTAGTAGACGTGCCCGACCCGGGGGTGGCCGACCAGCAGATCGACCACCGCTTCGGCGTTGTCGCAATGCCGATCCATCCGCACCGCAAGGGTTTTCACCCCGCGCAGGGTGAGCCAGGCGTCGAACGGACCGGCGATGGCGCCCATCGACTTGGCGTGGAAGGCGAAGGACTCACCCAGGCCGTCCTCGTCGGTGACCAAGGCGCCGCCGATGATGTCGGAGTGCCCGCCGATGTACTTGGTCGTCGAGTGCAGCACCACGTCGGCGCCCAGGTCGATCGGCTGCTGCAGATACGGCGAGGCGAAAGTGTTGTCCACCAACAGTTTCGCGCCGCACACTCCGGCGATGTCGGCCAGCCCGGCGATGTCGGCGATGCCCAGCAACGGGTTGGTCGGCGTCTCGCACCAGATCAGTTTCGTTTCCGGTCGCAACGCGTCGCGGACCCCGTCGAGATCACCCAGGGAGGTCGCGGTGTAGCTGATTCCCCAAGGGACGCAGATCTTGTCGATCAGCCGGAAGGTTCCGCCGTAGGCGTCGTCCGGGATGATCACATGATCACCGGGCCGGAGCACGGCACGGATCAGGGTGTCGGATGCCGCCATGCCGGAGGCGAACGCGTAGCCGTGGCTGGCTCCCTCCAGGCTGGCCAGCGCCTGCTCCAGCGCGGTGCGGGTCGGGTTGCCGGCCCGCGAATAGTCGTACCCGCCGCGGGTCTCGCCGACCACATCCTGCGCGTAGGTGGAGGTCTGGTAGATCGGCACCGAGATGGACCCTGTCAGCGGATCGGGGTCCTGACCGGCGTGGATCGCCCTGGTGGCGAAGCCGTCGGCGAACTCCTCGGAACTGGGCGGGATGCTCATGCGGGCCAGGGTAACGGCGGCAGCGGCCCCCAGGGGCAGCTACCTGTCACATCCCCGGCCAGAGGATCGCGCCGGATTCCGTGGTGCCGATGACGGTGGACTGTCTGCCCGACGCCTTCTGACGGGTGCGCCCGACCCACCGCCCGGTCGCGGGCAGGATCGCCGCGACCACGACGGCGGCGCCGCCCCAGAACAGCGGCCACTGGTCGACGGGCACCTTTGCGCCCGAACCCACGTCGCCGTACCCGAGGCCGAACTGCGCCCACGCCGTGGTGGCCACGCTGATGAGCGCGCCGAAGATCAGCAGCCCCCGTCCGCGACGGAACAGCAGCAGCATCGCACCGATCACCATGAAGACGGTGGCCAGCGCCCACCCCACGGTCGGCACCCCGGTGGTCGGCAACGCACCGGTGAACGCCTGCCGCTGCTCGTCGGTCAGGTTGCCCATCGCCGCGTCGATGCCCTCCCGGATGACGGGGTAGGCCTGCGCACCGACCACCCAGGAGGTGATCAGCGCGAGGGTGGTGGTGAGGATTGCGGCCAGTGTCGCGGACAGGTCGTCCTGCTGGGGCGCTTCGTACGGGGCTGGTAGGTAGCTCACGAAGCTCCCGCCCGCGTGGATGAATGAATGGATGGTGGATGGATGGATCATCCGGTGACGTCACGCCGGTGTCCTCATGGTAGCCCCGCGGGCCGTGCCCGACCTCGGGTTTCGCCGACTCGTTCGCTGGTCACCGGGCGAGCCCCGGCGGGCCTCAGCCGGCCAGGAACCCGAGCAGGTCGGCCCTGGTCAGCACGCCCGCCGGCTTCCCGTCGTCGACCACCATGATCGCGTCGCGGTCTTGCAGCGCCACTCGCGCGGCGGCCAGGTTCTCGCCGGAACCGACCAGCTCGAACGGCTGGGCCATGTGCCCGGTCACCGCGTCGGCCAACGATGCGGTGCCGGCGAACAACGCGTCCAGCAGGTCGCGTTCGGACACCGAGCCGACCACCTCGCCGGCCATCACCGGCGGTTCGGCGGAAACCACCGGCATCTGCGAGACCCCGTACTCGTGCATGATCTCCACAGCATCGCGGATGGTCTCGTTCGGGTGCGTGTGCACCAGCGAAGGGAGCTGGCCGCTCTTGCTCCGCAGCACCTCGCCGACGGTGGCCTCCCCATCCCTGGACAGGAATCCGTAGGACGCCATCCAGCGATCCGAGAAGATCTTGGACAGGTACCCCCTGCCGCCGTCGGGCAGGATCACCACGACGATGTCGTCGGCGGTGAGGTCCTCCGCGAGCTTCAGCGCCACGGCCACCGCCATGCCGCAGGATCCGCCGACCAGTAGCCCCTCCTCGCGGGCCAGCCGGCGGGTGAGCGCGAAGGATTCGGCGTCGGAGACGGCGATGATCCGGTCGGTGACCGTCCGGTCGTACGCGTCAGGCCAGAAGTCCTCGCCGACGCCCTCGACCAGGTAGGGACGTCCGGTACCGCCGGAATACACCGAGCCCTCCGGATCCGCGCCGATCACCTGCACCCGGCCATTTGACTTGTCTTTGAGATACCTGCCGGCGCCGGAGATCGTCCCGCCGGTGCCCACGCCGGCGACAAGGTGGGTCACCCGGCCGTCGGTGTCGGTCCAGATCTCCGGACCGGTGGTGTCGTAGTGGCTCGCCGCGTTCTGTGGGTTGGCGTACTGGTCCGGTTTCCAGGCTCCGGCAGTGGTCCGCACCAACCTGTCCGACACCGAATAGTAGGAATCGGGATCCTCCGGCGCGACGGCCGTCGGGCAGACCACCACCTCGGCCCCGTACGCGCGCAGGACGTTCTGCTTGTCCTCACTGACCTTGTCGGGGCAGACGAAGATGCAGTGGTATCCGCGCTGCTGGGCGACCAGCGCAAGACCGACGCCGGTGTTGCCGCTGGTCGGCTCGACGATGGTGCCGCCGGACTGGAGTGCGCCGGACTGCTCGGCGGCCAGGATCATCTTCTCCGCGATGCGGTCCTTGACCGACCCGCCCGGGTTGAAGTACTCGATCTTGGCCAGGATCAGCGGAGCGACCCCGGCGGCCACCGGGCCCAGCCGGACCAGCGGCGTGTTGCCGATCAGATCGACGATGGTCTCGGCATACCGCACGGAGGTTCTCCTTGATGGCTCTGAGGATGATGGCTCGGATCGGGGGCTGTCGGATGGCTGTCCGACCCTGGGACGGCCGGCCGGCAGCGGACGAAAGGTCAGGCCCAGGCTAACCGGCCTCGGTTGCCCCCTTGGGTATCAGTCTCAGGCGGCAGATCCTCTGTGTGAGCAGACGCCCGAGCGATGAAGATCAGTTCGACCGATCGTGCTGGATTGCGAGACCGGGATTTCTCGAACGGGGGGCCCGACCGAGTACCCGATCGACACTTCGGCTTCGCCCCGTCAACCTTTTCCCTCCTGGCGTGGGATGTGGGTCACCGGGCGTGCGGCGGAAGATGGCCATGCCGCTCGCCCGGCCGGAATAAATCGGCCGGTCCGGCGGTGGTAAACGGTGGATGTCTTCCGGCGCCCGGGTCCCAGGGCGCCGGTGCGTGGCTTCGTGTCAGGGGGCAGTCGATGAGCGTGTGGTCGAGCAAGACCTTTGGCCTGATGGGCGGATTGTCGTCTGCCGGCCCGGCGATCCGGGCCGGCGGCAAGTTCGGCGTCGGGACGGTGGCGGGTATCAGTGTGCTGGCCGGCGTGAGCAGCGCCGTGGTCACGCTCATCCGCCAGGCCATGACCGCGACCAGGGTGATCGAAGCCGCGGCCGTCGATGCCGCGCTGGCGGAAGGCACACTGGTGCCACCCTCGCTGCCCGGCGCGACCCAGGCGCAGCAGCGCGCCGCCGACCTGCTGGCACAGATTCAACTGCCGCAGGGCGACGGTGTGTACAGCCCGGACGGTCGCCTGCTGCCAGAGGGGCATCAGGACGACGATTTCCTCACCCTGGTGACGCTCGGCGACTCGACGTCGGTGGGCTACGGGACCACACATGCTGACGATCTGCCCGGCGTCATCCTGGCTCGCGGCGTCGCGGACCAGCTGAATCGACCAGTCCGGCTGCGCAGTCACGGCCTGACCGGGGCGACGTCCGCGGACCTGCCCCGGCAGTTGGACCTGTGCCTGGCGGAGGCGCCGGACGCGGTTGTCATCCTGGTGGGCGCCAACGACATCCGCGACATGGTGCCGCCGTGGCGGTCCGCGGCCCAGCTGGGTGCGACGGTCGCCAAGCTCACCTCGCGGCGGATTCCTGTGGTGGTCGGAACCTGTCCGGATTTCGGCGTCATCACGCCGATCCCGCAGCCGCTGCGGTCGATGCTGAGTCAGTGGTCGCTGCGTCTGGCGGTGCTGCAGGAGCGCGCGGTCGCCGACGCGGCCGGGTGCGCCGTGGCCATCGCGAAACTCGTCAGCCCGCAATTCGTGGATCGGCCGGATCTGTTCGCGCCCGATCGGTTCCACCCGTCCGGTGCCGGCTACCGCAGGGCGATGGAGGTACTGCTGCCCGCGTTGATCGAGGAACTGGCTGCCCGACCGCTTCGCCACGAGCTGCCGGACCCGGAGTCGACCGTGAACCACGCTGCTTCCGCCTGACCTGCCCCGTCAGTGCAGCCCGGGCCACTGATCAACCCAAACCCAGCTCCGTCCGAAGGACGGTGATCACGGCATCCACGTCGGCCGCCGGTACCCCGGCGGCATCGGCATCGGCGATCAGCACGACCAGCTGGTCGGCAAGTGCGTGCGCGGCCAGCGGTGGGACCTCGGGTACCGCGGCGCCGCGGGCGGTGGCGGCGAGCGCGGCCAGCACATCGAGGGCCTGACGGGTGGCGGCGATCCGATCACCGTGCCGCCAGGACGAAACGGGCCAGGCCCGCACCCGACGAAGGAAATCGTCGGACTGCGGGCCTGGCCGGTGGTTCACGGGAGTTGCACTGTATCGGTGACCTATGGACTGACTACTGGCGCATGTAGCCCAGCAGCCGCAGGATCTCCAGGTACAGCCACACCAGGGTCACCATCAGACCGAAGGCGAAGTACCAGGAGGTCTTGGCCGGTGCGCCCTGCTTGATGGCCTGGTCGATCGAGTCGAAGTCCAGCAGGAAGCTGAACGCCGCGAGCCCGATGCAGACCAGGGAGAACACGATGGCCAGGGCGCCGCCGTCGCGCAGCCCCACGTTGATCCCGAACAGGCTCATGATCAGGTTGAACAGCATCAGCACGGCGACGCCGATGATCCCGCCGATGATCATCTTGGTGAGCCGCGGGGTGACCCGGATGGCGCCGGTCTTGTAGACGACCAGCATGCCGCCGAAGACGCCGAGGGTCCCGACGATCGCCTGCGCGGCGATGCCTGGGTAGATGGTGTTGAACCAGCCTGAGATGGCACCCAGCAACACGCCTTCGGCCACCGCGTAGCCGATGATCAGTGCCGGGTTGATGTTGCGCTTGAAGATGATGACCAGCGAGAGCACCAGGCCGATGATGGCGGCGGGGATGGCGAGCGCGTACGCCTCGAACCACGCGGTGGCGAAGCCGGCCACGACGGCCAGCACCAGGATCACCGCGGTCTTGGTGACGACGTCGTCAACGGTGAGGAAGCGCTCCCGCTCCGGCGCCGTGTACGCGGGCTGGTTGTACATCTGGTCCAGCACTTCGGTGCTCGGCGCGGCCTGCTGCTGCGCGTTGATCACCGCCCCCATGTTCCGGAAGGCGGGGTTACTGCTCTTTTCCTGCACGGTTACCTCCGATGAGGTGATCGAACGGCTGACTCTCTGCGCAAACCTATCCGAGGAAGATCACCGGCGGGTGACAGGCCACGGTGGGTTGCTCCCTTGAACAACGCCGGGCGCGGCGCCGTAGTTCCCACGGAACACTCGCCGCTCGCTCGCGCCGATGGTCACATCTCGTAACGCGGCGTCACCGTTGGGTAACGCTGCGAGGACTGTCGTCGAAACAAAGCGCTCCTAGCGTGCGCGAGGGAGTGATGCCAGTCGTGGGTGGCGCTCGCTCCGTGAACGCCCGTCCGCTACCCGCAGCCAGGAGACGACGCGTCATGACCCAAACCGAGGCATCCGGAGAGCAAGCCGGCCGTGTCCCAACCTCCGTGCCGGAGACGGCGGTCGCCGATCACGGTGATCTGCCGGGCATTCCCGCCACCGAGGTGGAACTACCGGCCGGCAAGGCGGCGAACGAGACGCTCGAGGACTACACGCTGCGGTTCGCGCCGCGGTCCTACCGGCGGTGGGGCACCGGAGTGGTCGCCACCTCCGCGTTGGGCGGCATCGCGTACCTGGCGGACTTCGCGATCGGCGCGAACATCGGCATCGCGAACGGCACGGTGAACGCGCTGTGGGGCATCATGATCGCCGCGGTGATCATCTTCGTCACCGGCTTCCCGCTCGCCTACTACGCGGCCCGGTACAACATCGACCTCGACCTGATAACCCGTGGCTCCGGCTTCGGCTACTACGGCTCGGTGCTGACCAACGTCATCTTCGCGACGTTCACCTTCATCTTCTTCGCGCTCGAGGGCTCGATCATGGCCCAGGGCCTGCAACTCGGGCTGGGCATCCCGCTCTGGCTCGGATATGCCGTGTCCACCCTGATGGTGATCCCACTGGTCATCTACGGGATGAAGGCGCTGGCCAAATTGCAGGTGTGGACCACCCCGCTATGGCTGATCCTGTTCGTCATCCCGATGGCCTATCTGCTGATCAGCCACCCGGATTCGGTGCAGACGTTCTTCGCCTACCAGGGCGCGGACGGCGACGGCGCCCCCAGCTTCGCCGCGATGATGCTCGCCGCCGGTGTCTGCCTGTCGCTGATGGCGCAGATCGCCGAGCAGATCGACTATCTGCGGTTCATGCCGCCGCGGACCGATGCCAACCGCCGGTCCTGGTGGCGCGCGGTCATCCTGGCCGGGCCGGGGTGGGTCATCTTCGGCGCCATCAAGCAGATCGTCGGGCTGTTCGTGGCCGTCTACATCATCGCCAAACTGACCCCGGACGCGGCCGCCACCGCCAACGAGCCGGTGCACCAGTTCCTCACCGTCTACGAGCAGTTCCTGCCCGGCTGGGCAGCCATGACGCTGGCCGTCTTCCTGGTGGTGATCAGCCAGATCAAGATCAACGTGACGAACGCCTACTCGGGGTCTCTGGCCTGGACGAACAGCTTCACCCGGGTCACGAAGCGCTACCCGGGCCGGCTGGTCTTCGTGATCTTCAATGTGTCGGTTGCACTGCTGCTGATGGAATTGAACATGTTCAGCGTGCTCAACAGCATCCTGGGCTTCTATGCCAACTGCGCGATGGCGTGGGTGGTCACCGTGGCGACCGACATCGTGATCAACAAGGGGTTGTTGAAGATCTCGCCGACGGTGCCGGAGTTCCGCCGGGGCATGTTGTATGCCATCAACCCGGTCGGTTTCGTCTCGGTCGTCCTGTCCGCCGGGCTGTCCATCGCGGTGTTCTTCGGGCTCTTCGGAAGCTGGATCCAGCCGTTCTCGCCGATCGTGGCCATCGTGCTGGCGCTGGTGCTGACCCCGCTGATGGCGGTGCTCACCAAAGGCAGGTACTACCTGCGGCGCGATGACGACGGCGTTCCGCTGGCGATGTTCGACGCCGACGGCAATCCGTCCGGCGAGGTCCTGCACTGCCACGTGTGCCGGCAGGACTACGAGCGTCCGGACATGGCCGCCTGCGAGACCCACTCGGCACATGTGTGCTCGCTGTGCCTGTCCACCGACAAGCTCGGCGACCACGTGCTCCCCGCGCGGGCCTAGATCGATCGCCTGATCGATCCCAGCTGGGCACCGCCGGACTCGCCCTCACAGACCGCAGTTCGGTACCATATCCGGTACCGGACTGCGGCGATAGATGGGGTGAGCGAGGCGTCATGGCGATCACGGCGAGCGAGGCGCGGCGGCGACTGTTCCCGCTGATCGAACAGGTGAATGACGATCATCAGCCGGTTGAGATCATCTCGAGGACGGGTTCGGCCGTTCTCATCTCACTCGACGACTATCGGGCGATGGAAGAGACGGCCTACCTGCTGCGCTCGCCCGCGAATGCCCGCCGACTGATGGACAGCGTCGAGCATGCGCGCCTCGGCGAAGTGGAAGCCCACGACCTCATCCGATGAGAGTTGTCTTCACCGAGGAATCGTGGGAGGACTACACCTATTGGCAGGTGACAGATCGGAAGTTCCTGAAACGGATCAACCGCCTGATCGACGACATCGCGCGCGCGGACGATGGGGGAATCGGCAAGCCTGAATTGCTCAAGCACAGCTTTCCGCCGGGCACGATGTCCCGCCGGATCGACCAGGAACATCGCCTTGTGTACCTGGTCAGCGGTGCGGACATCGTTGTCCTGCAGGCCCGGTATCACTACGGCTGAAATCCCCTTGGCGGCTTTACTTCGCGCGGCGGGCTCGCTCCGACCCGGCGAGGAGCCGGCCGTTGTGGGCATCTCCTACGCTTGACCTGCGTCCGCCCCCGTAGCCCAATCGGCAGAGGCAGGCCCCTTAAAAGGGTTCCAGTGTGGGTTCGAGTCCCACCGGGGGCACGCTGCCAGCGTCCAGTCGCGCGAGGACACCGGACTCCGCCGGCGCCCTTGCCCACCAACACTTTTGGGTGACGTCGACCAGCGACCAGCTGGGCGGCTCAGCCGAGCGACAGCGCCAGCCCGTCCAGGATGTCGTGTTCGGACACGGTGACCTCACGGATCGCGGGCACCCGTTGCTGGACCAGTGTGAGAAGTTCCGACAGGATCAGCGCGCCGCCGCCGATCACGTCGACCCGGCCGGGATGCATGTACCGCAGGGCCGCGCGGTGCGCCCGGTGCGCGCCGAGGAAGAACGCGGACACCCGGTGCACGTCCTCGGTCGAGATCCTGGACAGGTGAATGCGGGACGCGTCGTAGGTATTCAGCTTCAGCGCGGCCGCCGCAACGGTGGTCGCGGTGCCCGAAACGGGGACCAGCCGCCGCACGGACGACACCGGCAGCTGGTCGAGACCGGAGGTGAGCAACACGCGGGCCCAGTGGCGGGCGGCGTCCCGTTCGGCGGCGGGCGGCGGATCCGACCGTAGGATGCGCTCGGTGATCCGCACGCACCCGATGTCCAGGCTGACCGCGCCGCTGATCTGGTTGACGCCGCGCCGCCGGTTCCCGGTGACGATCTCGGTGGAGCCGCCGCCGATGTCCACCACCATGAAAGGTCCGGTGGCCGGATCGAGTTCACCGACCGCGCCGGCGAAGGACAGCTCCGCCTCTTCGTCGCCGGTGATCACCTCGGGGTCCTGCCCGAGCGTGGTGCGCACCATCGTCACGAAGTCCTGCCGGTTGCCGGCGTCCCTGGTGGCCGAGGTCGCCGCCATCCGCACCCGCACCACACCGGACGATCGGATCGCGGCCGAATAATCGGCCAGCGCACGCCAGGTTCGGTCCAGCGCGTGGGTCGACAGCATCCCAGTGGCATCGACGCCCTCGCCCAGCCGTACCACCCGCATCTCCCGATGCACATCGACCAGCCGCGGACCCGCCTCGCCGGCGAACACGTCGGCGATCAGCAGCCGGATGGAGTTCGTGCCGCAGTCGATGGCCGCGACCCGCAGCGGCCGAACCGTCGAGGGGTCGCTCGGCTGGTTGCTCACGGCGGGGCTGCCCTTCCACCTGCGCCGGACCGGCGACCGTGAGCCATGATCGGACGGTACCCGCGCGTTCGGCGAGCTTCACGAGGAGGCCCGGCAGTGCCAGACAGTCCGGTTCAGCTGGCGACGAACCAGGTCCCGCCGCTGGCCGGCCACGACCTGACGGCCGCGGACCCCGCACTGCGAGCGGGTCTGGCGGCGGCCGGAACCACGATCACCCCCGCGCTCGCGGACCTGGCAACCGCCGCCGGCTCCGCGGCGATCATCGAGCAGGCCCGGCTGGCCAACGTCCATCCGCCCGTGCTGCACACCCACGACCGGTCCGGGCATCGGATCGACGAGGTCGAGTTCCACCCGGCCTGGCACATGCTGATGTCGCGGGCCGTCGGCGCCGGGCTGCACGGGGCGCCGTGGGCACCCGACGCCGGCGAGCACGCACACCTGCACCGCGCGGCGGGTTTCTACCTGTGGACCCAGACCGAATCCGGGCACCTGTGCCCCATCTCGATGACCTACGCTGCCGTACCGGTCATCCGACAGCACCCCGCGCTCGCCGCCGCCTATTGCCCGGGGCTGCAATCCACCCGCTACGACTTCGGGCTCCGCCCGGCGCGGTCGAAACTCGGCCTGCTGGCGGGGATGTCGATGACCGAGAAGCAGGGTGGATCCGATGTCCGGGCGAACACCACCACCGCCACCCCGATTGGCGGGTCGGGATCGGCCGCCGGCGAGTACCGGCTGGACGGGCACAAGTGGTTCACCTCGGCGCCGATGAACGACGTCTTCCTCACCCTGGCGCAGGCTCCCGGCGGGCTGACCTGCTTCCTGCTCCCCCGGGTGCTGCCCGATGGCCGGCGCAACGGCCTGCGGCTGGTGCGGTTGAAGGACAAGCTGGGCAACCGGTCCAACGCCTCGGCCGAAATCGAGTACGACGACGCGATCGGCTGGCGGATCGGCGACGAGGGCCGGGGGGCGGCCACCATCCTGCAGATGGTCACCATGACCCGGGTCGATTGCGTGCTGGGGTCCGCAGGGCAGATGCGGGCCGCGCTGTCCGAGGCGGCGTTCTACGCCGCGCACAGGTGGGCATTCGGCCGCCCGTTGGCCGAGCAACCGGCGATGACCGGCGTGCTGGCCGATCTGGCGGTGGAGTCATGGGCGTCCACGCTGACCGCGCTGCGACTGGGTTCGCTGGTCGACCGCACGGCCGGCGCCGCTGCTGGCGCCCCGGCCACCAGTGGGAACGGGGCGGCGCAGGATGCCGCGCTGCTCCGACTGGCGCTCCCGGCGGCGAAGTTCTGGGTGTGCAAGCGCGCCGTGCCGATGATCGCAGAGGCGCTGGAATGCCTGGGCGGCAACGGGTATGTCGAGAGCTTCCCGATGGCCCGGCTGCTCCGCGAGTCGCCGCTGAACGGGATCTGGGAGGGGTCGGGGACGGTCAGTGCGCTGGACGCGGTACGGGCGCTGGACCGCTCGCCGGCCTGCGCGGACGCGCTGCTCACCGAGCTCGGGGGTGCGGGCGGCGCGCACCCGGCCTTCGACGGCGCGGTGACCAGGGTGAAATCACTGCTGTCGGCGGACCCCGATCCGGCCTCGGCGAGGACAGTGGCGTCCCTCATCGCACGCCTGTTCGCGGCCGGGTTGCTGCTGCAGCACGCGCCCGCGGAAGTGGCCGCAGTCTATTGCGCGACCCGTCTCGGTGACGGCGGGGACCGGGTGTTCGGCGATCTCCCGCCCGGATTCCGGCTGGCCGACATCGTCGCCGCCGCCACCCCGACTGACTGAGTCGGATCACGCAGCCTGCTCGCGGCGCAGCTGGGTCACCGGACACACCCCTGGCTGCCGCACCGCGGGCGTCGAGTCCCGGATCGGCCCAGTGACCGGCCCAGCGATCGGCCCAGTGACCGGCCCAGCGATCGGACCGGGGAACGGACCAGGGAACGGACCGGGGACCGAACCGGCCGCAGCCGACGGCAACGCCCACGCTGCCGGGTGCTCCCGGAAACCCGGGGTCTGTTCCCCGGCGGCGTAGTACCGATGGAAGACCGGCGTGGTCGACCCGCTCATCGGCGGCACCAACCAGGACCAGTCACCGGGGGTCTCCCGGCCCTGCTGCTCTTCCCGGTGCAGGTGCGTCATGAACTGGTCGGCGGCGCTGTGGTGGTCGACGATCCGGACACCGTCCGCGCGGAACGAATGCAGCACCGCGACGTTCAGTTCCAGCAGTGCCCTGTCCCGCCACAGGTTGGTCGAACTGCGGGTGGACAGGCCAAGACCGTGGGCGATGGCCGGCAACTGGTCGTACCTGTCGGTGTCCGCGAGGTTCCGGGCGCCGATCTCGGTGCCCATGTACCACCCGTTGAACGGCGCCGCCGAATAGTGCAGCCCACCGGCCTCCAGCGCCATCCCGCACACCATCGGCAGCGCGTGCCAGCGCAGACCCAGGTCGGCGAACCAGGGAAAGTCCGGGTGCCGGATGGGCACCTCGAGCACCGCGTCGGCAGGGAGCTCGAAGAGCTGCGGCCGGCCGGACCCCACCTGGATCGCCACCGGTAGCACGGTGAACGCGGTCCGCTCGGCGGGTTGCCAACCCAAATGCTCCAGGACCGAGGTGAACCCGACATGCAGCGGGTCACCCAGCACGGTTCCATCGCTGCGGCGCCACCCCGCGTACCGGATCAACTGAGGGTTCCAGATCCTTGCCCGTGGCCGGCCATCGACGTCGGCCGCGAACACGGACATCACCGGTCTGATCCGGCCACTGTTGGTGGCCAGTCGGACGTGATCGACACAGGCCTGGAAGATCTCCTCAGCGGATTCCCGATCGCGGCGATCCAGCACCGTGAGTGTCCGCCAGGGCAGCCGGCCGATGCAGCGGCTGCTGTTCCGCCAGGCCACCTGGCAGGCGTAGGTCAGTTCCGCGGAATCCATGGCATAGTGCCCGGTCCTGGCCACGGAATGGGTGATCTGCCGAAGCCGTGCGGCGCCGGCCGCTGCGTCGATGAGCTGTTCGGATCGCATCAACTCGAGGAACGATCGGGCCTGCGCAATCAGCTGCGCGGTCGATTCCGCGGTAGTCATTTCTCCCCCTGGTGACCTGCCCCGAACTCCGCCGAGGCCGTTGGTGCTGATAAGGCCAGCTGATAGAGCCGCTGAGCCCAGAATCCGCTACCGCCCCCCGGTCGGCACCCTTGCATTCCCGAGACAACTGCTGCAGCACAAGACTTCTCGCCCCCACGATCAGTCCAGTCGGGCACAGGGTGGCTGGCCGCGACAGTAGTCGGCCAAGCCGTCCACGGCTTCGTCACCCAACGGATTGACACCCCTGCCCACGGCCAACGAGTGCGCGACCAGGACATGCAGGCACTTCACCCGGTCGGGCATGCCGCCGGCAGTGATGTCGTTTCCTAAATCACAGAGGTCGTTGCGTTGCCGCAGATACGCCAGATGGGCGCGCCGGTACGCCTCGGCCAGTTCTTCGTCGGTTTTCAACCGGTCCGTCATCGCCCGCATGAGGCCGGAGGCCTCCATCCGGCTCACCGCTGTGGTGACGCTCCGGCAGCACAGGTAGAACATCGTCGGGAAGATCGTCCCGTCCGGCAGCCGCGGCGAGGTCTGCACCACGGCGGGGACGTCGTGGTCGCACCGGTAGGCGACCGCGAGCAGCCCGCGCGGCGGACGGCCGAGTTCGCGGGTCAGCGCCTCGCGGTCGACATCGGTGACGGGCTGCCAGCGCACCCTTACGGAGTACCGGGCTCGGCCAGGGTGTCCCACAGGCTGCCGTACCAGGGCTGGTCCGACGGCGTCGTCAGCACTCCCGTCTGCGCATCCGCGCCGATGTCGGGCGCGTGCACGACGAAAACGGTCTCGCCCGGTGTCACGTACTGCAACCGGCGGCGGGCCTCAGCCGCGACGTAGCTGGCATCCTGCAGCGCGTTCTTCCTGGCCTGCAGTTCGTCGCGTTGCTGCTCAAGGGCTTGCTGGGAGGCCACGGCATCGGCCAGTTCGGTCCGCTGCTCCAGGTAGTTGCGCAGCGGGAACGCCACGGACAGCGCCACTGCGCACAGCACCAGGCCCAGGATCGCGACCTGCCGGGCCAGCCTGGACTGCGGCAGCAAGGTGCGACCCGGGCTCGGCGCCACACCGGTCGACCCTCGACCCGCCCGACGCGAGACACCCGTGGCGGAGGCCGCTGGTGCCGTCGCCGGCCGGGAACCCGCCGGCCTCGACGATCCCGAGCGGGAACGCCGGGTGCGGTCGGCGTCGGTTCGCCCACCGGCAGCCACCGCCCGGGAGGCACGCGACGCGCGCGACGTGTGTCCGGGCCGGCGCTGCGGGGTGGACGTCATCTTCGGGCTCAGGAGCCCTGCTGGTACCGCGGGAACGCGAGTTCCCCGAGATACCGTGCGGCGTCCCCGAGGTTCTCCTCGATGCGCAGCAGCTGGTTGTACTTGGCCACCCGCTCCGATCGGGCGGGCGCACCGGTCTTGATCTGGCCGCACCCGGTGGCCACCGCCAGGTCAGCGATGGTGGTGTCCTCGGTTTCGCCGGAACGGTGGCTCATCATGCAGCGGTAGCCGGCGTTGTGCGCCAGCGTCACCGCGTCCAGCGTCTCGGACAGCGTGCCGATCTGGTTCACCTTGACCAGCAGCGCGTTCGCGGCTCCGCGCGCGATACCGTCCTCGATCCGCTCCGGGTTGGTGACGAACAGGTCGTCACCGACGATCTGGATCTTGGCGCCGAGCTGGGTGGTCATCGAGATCCAGCCGTCCCAGTCGTCCTCGGACAGTGGGTCCTCGATGGAGACGATGGGGTAGTTGGCGATGAGATCGGTGTAGATGGCGATCATCTCGTCCGAGGTGCGGCCGGTGCCCTCGTAGGAGTAGACACCGTCGGAATGGAACTCGGTGGCAGCCACGTCCATGGCCAGCACGACGTCGGTGCCGAAGCCGAAGCCCGCCTTGGTGATCGCTTCCGCGATCAGGTCGAGCGCGGCCTTGCTGGACGCGGCGGCGGGCGCGAAGCCGCCCTCATCGCCGAGGGCGGTGGAGAACCCGGCCTTCTTCAGCACGGACTTCAGGGAGTGGTAGACCTCGGCGCCCCAGCGCAAGGCTTCGCGGAACGTCGGAGCACCTACCGGCGCGATCATGAATTCCTGGACGTCGACGCCGCTGTCCGCATGGGCACCGCCGTTGACAATGTTCATCATCGGGACGGGCAGGATGTGCGCGTTCGGGCCACCCAGGTAACGGAAGAGTTCCAGTTCGGCAGATTCCGCGGCGGCCTTGGCGACCGCGAGCGAGACGCCGAGGATGGCGTTGGCGCCGAGCCTGCCCTTGTCCGGGGTTCCGTCAAGGTCGATCAGCTTCTGGTCGATGACCCGCTGCTCGATCGCGTCGTAGCCGATGAGTGCCGGGCCGATCTCCTCGAGGACGGCCTCGACGGCCTTGATGACGCCCTTCCCGCCATAGCGGGCCGCGTCGCCGTCACGCAGCTCGACGGCCTCGTGTTCGCCGGTCGAGGCACCCGACGGAACTGCGGCCCGCGCCAGCGAACCGTCATCCAACGCCACCTCCACTTCGACGGTGGGGTTGCCTCGAGAGTCGAGGATCTCGCGTGCGCCGATGAGTTCGATGGCCGCCATGGGCACATCCCTTCGCTTGCGGGTCGTTCCTGCCGTTGGGAGAGCATGTGATGCAGGCGCCGACCGGTCCGGCGCCGAACCCAGCCTAGAGGCCAGCGCTCGGCCGGTCCTGTCGGACGCGCCCTCGCCGTGTCGCCCGGCGCGTCGCGCCACACGGGAGCCGCGGTCCGGCGCTCCTTCCCCGGGCCCACGTCCGAATACCGCGGGTCCGAAGTGGCGCAGCCAATTCAGCCGAGAGCACGCAGCCTGGGCAGTACCTGCTCGCCGTACAGGGTCAGGAACCGGTCCTGATCGGGGCCGGGCGCATGGAACACCAGGTGCCGGAAGCCCAGGTCGAGGTAGGTGCGGATCTTCTCCACGTGCTCGTCCGGGTCCGAGGAGACGATCCAGCGGGACGCGGCCTGCTCGACCGGCAGCGCGTCGGCGAGCCGCTGCATCTCGATCGGATCCTCGACTCCGCTCTTCTGCTCCGGGGTGAGCGCCAGCGCCGCCCAGTGCTTGGTGTCCGCCAGCGCCCGTTGGTGGTCAGGGTCGAAGGACACCTTCATCTCGATGAGCAGGTCGAGGTCGTCCAGGGTTCGGCCGGCCTTCCCGGCACCCTCGGCCAGGGCGGGCAGCAGCGTGTCGGAGTACAGCGAGGGTGCCTTGCCCGATGTGGTGATGAACCCGTCCGCGACCCGGCCGGCCAACCTGGTCGCGGCGGGCCCGGAGGCGCCGATGTAGATCGGCACCGGGACTTCGGGACGGTCGTAGATCGTTGCCCTGTCCGTGCGGTAGTAGGTGCCGTCGAAGGAGACCCGCTCCCCGGTCCACAACTCGCGGATCAGCGTGACCGCCTCCTTCAGCCGGCCGAAGCGCTCCTTGCCGTCGGGCCATTCCAGCCCCAGCGGCACCTCGTTGAGCGACTCTCCCGACCCGACGCCGAGGATGACCCGCCCCGGGTACAGCACCCCGAGGGTGGCGAAAGCCTGGGCGATCACCGCGGGGTGATACCGGAACGTGGGGGTCAGCACCGAGGTGCCCAGCAGCACCCGCTCCGTCCGGGCGCCGACGGCACCGAGCCACGGCAGCGCGGCCGGGGCATGGCCGCCGTCGTGCCGCCAGGGCTGCAGGTGGTCGGAGATGAACACCGAATCGAACCCCGCCTGTTCGGCCCTGACTGCGAACCCGGCCAGCTCCACGGGTCCGAATTGTTCGGCAGACGCCTTGTAGCCCAACCGCAATGGCATGAATCCTCCTCTGAGACTGCTCCAAGGTGCCACCCGCCTACCGCCCGCTCCCGCGCGGATCAACTTCGACCGCGCGGCTGAAGGCGGCTACTTCTGCACCGCCCGTCACAAACACCGTGACTTTATCCGCGCGCGGGAAGAGCGCAGGCGGGCAGGACTAGCTTCTAGAAACTCAACGCTGCGTCTAGACTTTCACTATGGCGTTGAGCATCAAAACGAAAGAAGCAGATCGCCTGGCTCGCGAAATTGCGGCGGAGACAGGCGAGTCGCTGACGGATGCGGTGACGGTTGCCCTGCGGGAGCGCCTTGAGCGGCTTCGCACCACCCGCAACGACTACGTTGACCGCATACGGCGGATCCAGGAGGAGTACGCCGCGCTCCCGGTCGTCGACGGTCGGACTGCCGACGAGATCATCGGCTATGACGAGTTCGGCCTACCTTCGTGAATGGACTGGTTGTCGACTCCTCCGCGTTGGTGGCAATCGTTGCCGGCGAACCTGGCCATGAGTGGCTCGGCGAACAGTTGACGACCGCGTCCTTGCGAAGGATTGCCGCTCCAAACTGCCTGGAGTCGGGCATGGTCTTGGAGGGGCGGGCGTCGTCGGCCACCGGCGTGATCGCACGCACGCTGGTCGAACTCAAGATTGACGTCATTTCGTTCACGCCGGCTATGGCAGAACGAGCGATGCACGGCTGGCGCAGGTTTGGCAAAGGCCGCCATCCAGCGTCACTCAACTTCGGCGACTGCTGCACCTACGCGTTGGCCGAAGAGACCGGCCTGCCCATCCTGTGCGTTGGCGATGACTTTGCGCAAACGGATGTGCCCGTGTTGCGGCCACCGCGGAGCTGACCGATTCAGCTGGTCAGGGCTTCCCGAACCACGGCGGCGATGGCCTCGGCCTCGATCAGGAACCCGTCGTGGCCGTAGTCCGAGTGCATCGTGACCAGTTCCCGAGCGGTGGGGGCGGTGGCGATCAGCTCACCCTGGGATGGCAGGAACAACCGGTCCGAGTCCACCACCGCCACGGTCAACTCGGCCGAGATGCGCTGCAGCGCAGCGTCAACGCCGCCACGGCCGCGGCCGATGTCGTGCGAGTTCATCCCCTCGGTCAGCACCAGGTAGGAATTCGGATCGAAGCGCCGGTTGAGCTTGTCGCCGTGGTGCTGCAAATAGGACTGCACCGCGAACCGTCCGCCGCGCAACGGGTCCTCACCGCCCTGTGCGGCCCGACCGAACCGGGTGTCCAGTTCCAGCGCAGATCGGTAGCTGGTGTGCGCGATCTGCCGGGCGATACCCATCCCGGTCAGCGGGGCCGGTCCGTCGTAATAGTCGCCGCCCGCGAAGTGCGGGTCCGCCTGGATCGCGGCGATTTGCGGGACGCTCCAAGCGATCTGGTCACCGGTGAAGAAAGCACAGGTGGCCAGGGCAATGGCCCGCTGTACCCTCTCGGAATAGCCGACCGCCCACTCCAGGACGCGCATGCCACCCATGGACCCGCCCAGCACGGCGGAGAACCGGTCGATGCCCAGCTGGTCGGCCAAGAGCACCTCGGCGGCCACCTGATCCCGCACGGTGATCCGCGGGAAGCGCGTGCCGTACGGCCGGCCGTCGGGTGCGATCGACGACGGCCCGGTGCTGCCGCGGCACCCGCCCAGCACGTTGGCCGCGACGACGAAGAACCGGTCGATGTCCAGCGGCGCGCCCGGCCCGATCAGCCCGTCCCACCAGCCAGGCGTCGGGTGGTGCGGGCCGGCCGGCCCGACCACGTGCGAGTCGCCGGTGAGCGCGTGCAGGACGAGAATCGCGTTGTCCCGCAACGGGTTCAGCGTTCCCCAGGTCTCGTACGCCATGGTCACGCCGTCCAGCAGGACACCGGACTCGGTGACCATCGGGCCGACGTCGGCATAGATCCGTGCGTCCAGCAGCGGATGCGTGACCCGATCGTCCTGGTGGGGCAGCGCGAAGCCGGAACCGGCGGTGGTGCCGGCTCCGGTGCGATCGCTCACCGCCGTCATGAAGGACGCCGCGTCACGGTGGTGCCGTGCCGTCAGTCCGACTTCGCGGCGCGGAAACCGGCCTCGAGATCGGCCAGGATGTCGTCGATGTGCTCGATGCCGACGGCCAACCTGATCAGCCCCGGGGTGACTCCGGTGGTCAGCTGCTCCGCGGCCGCCAGCTGGGCGTGCGTGGTCGACGCCGGGTGGATGACCAGCGACCGCACGTCACCGATGTTGGCCAGGTTCGTGAACAGCTCGAGGGCGTCGGTGAACGCCTGACCGGCCGGGACGCCGCCCTTGATCTCGAACGAGACGATCGGGCCGCCGCCCTTGGGTGAGTACTTGAGTTGGCGGTCGTGCCAGGTGCTGGACTCCAGCCCCGGGTAGGACACGGACTCCACTTCCTCGCGGCCGGAGAGCCACTCGGCGACCCGGAGCGCGTTGGAGTTGTGCCGTTCCAACCGCAGCGACAGCGTCTCGATGCCCTGCGAGATGAGAAAGGCGTTGAACGGGGAGATGGCCGGGCCGATGTCCCGCAGCCCCTGCAGGCGTGCCTTGAAGATGAAGGCCACGTTCGTCTTGAACAGCCCGTCCGGACCCAGGTCCACGCCCCAGGTGAGGTTGTTGTAGCTGGGATCCGGGGTGTTGAACCCCGGGAACCGCTCGGCGTTCGCGACCCAGTCGAAGTTGCCGGAGTCGACGATCACGCCGCCGATGGCGGTGCCGTGGCCACCAAGGTACTTGGTGGCCGAATGCACCACGATGTCGACCCCGTGCTCGAACGGCCGGATGAGATACGGGGTGGGCACGGTGTTGTCGACGATCAGCGGAACGCCGGCCTGGTGCGCGACGGCCGCGACGGCCGCGAAGTCGAGCACGTCGAGCAGCGGGTTGGAGATGGATTCGGCGTACAGCGCCTTGGTGTTCGGCCGGATGGCCGCGCGCCAGGAGTCAGGGTCGTCCGGGTTGTCCACGAAGCCGACCGTGATGCCGAGTTTGGGCAGCGTGTAGTGGAACAGGTTGTAGGTGCCGCCGTAGAGCCGCGGCGAGGACACGATGTGATCGCCGGCCTGCGCCAGGGTCAGGATGGCCAGCGTCTCCGCCGACTGGCCGGAGGCGACCAGCAGCGCCCCGACGCCACCTTCCAGGGAGGCGATCCGATCCTCCACGACGGCCTGCGTCGGGTTCATGATCCGGGTGTAGATGTTGCCCAGTTCCTCCAGCGCGAACAGCTTGCGCCCGTGCTCGGAGGAATCGAAGGCGTACGAGGTGGTCTGGTAGATCGGCAGGGCGCGGGCCTTGGTGGTGGGGTCGGGCACCTGGCCGGCGTGGATCTGGCGGGTCTCGAAAGACCAGTTCGAGCTCATGCGGGGCTCCTGGGAGTAGGGCCGACGGCGGCTGCCGCCGGGGTAGGCGGGAAGGGCCGGCCACCGCGGACCGGGTCATCCGGTCGGCGGGGCAGCGAGCGGGACGTGATTTTCTGGTTCTGCCTGGATCTGGTTCGGGTGGATCTGAGCCGATCTGAGCAGAGGCCGTTCAACCGTCCGGGTCAGCTACAACAACACATCATCGTGCGCACCGCGGCACTCCTGTCCGTTCTGACAGGCCCGCCGGACGCGGACCCGCGCTTGCGGGCCAACGGTTCGGTGGTCCGCCTGGTCATCACCCGGGGCACCCCACCGCGTGTGGAGGGTTGCCGTCCAGCGAGCCGGGGCTGTTGCTGGAACTCATGACCTTGGCCGTGAGTGTAGCGCTCGGTGAGCGTTGACGCGTCCGGTCCGGGACCTGCGAACCCGCCCGCCGGAGCGCCGAACTGCGGTCGGTCGCTGGGAGGTGAGCGGTCGTCACGCGCGGCGATTCTTGGTCCAGACGATCGCGGCCGGCAACGCCGGCGGCAGGAAGATCAACAACGCGGCCGGAAGCTGGCTGAGGACGCTCTCGCTCGATTGGGCGACGCCGTACCAGACATAGCCGGCGGTGGCGAGCAGCCAGATGACGATGAAGACCAAAGACACCCGCGCGGCTGCGCGTGGGCCCGCCTTCTGCGTGGACAGCAGCAGCAGGAACAGCAGGACGAATCCCGCGACCAGGAAGACGGCGACCAACATGACGACTCTCCTCGTCCACCGGAAGGGCGGCTGATCTCGACCCTAAGCCCCCAACGGCGGTGCCACAGGTGCGGCCACTGCACACGGGGCCCTGAAACGTGAATCCGGACCACGCGGTCGGATGACCACGGGCGACGCCGTCGTCGGGGGATGGATTCGCGGGCCGCCGGGTCAGATGTCGGTGACCACCCCGACGATCAACACGGTGTTGAGCGTGACGATGGCGAAGGTGATCAGCCAACCGATCGTTCGGGTTACCGCGCCGTTGACGTCCCCGCCCATCAGCTCGCGGTTCGAGGTCAACACCAGCAACGGGATCAGCACGAAGGGCAGGCCGAACGAGAGCAGCACCTGGGACAGGACGAGCACGCTGGTGGGATCGGCGCCGACCGCCAGCACGATCAGCGCGGGGATCAGCGTGACGGCGCGCCTGACCAGCAGGTTGACCCGGCGGCGGAGCAGTCCCTCCATGATGACGCTGCCGGCGTAGCAGCCCACCGACGTCGAGGCGAGTCCGGACGCCAGCAGTCCGACCGCGAACAGCACACCCACGACCGGTCCGAGCGCAGCCGTGACCGACGCGTGGGCGCCCTGGATGGTGTCCACTCCGTCCTGTCCCCGCAGCCCGGACGCGGCGACCAGCAGCATGGAGATGTTGACCGCGCCGGCCAGCACCATCGCGACGCAGACGTCGGTCCGGGTCGCGGAGATCAACCTGCGCCGCTGCGGTCCGGGCGGCACGACGCCGAAGCGGTCCCGGGTGAGCGCGGAATGCAGGTAGACCACGTGCGGCATCACGGTGGCGCCCAGCATCGCCGTGGCGAGCAGCACCGAGTCCAGGCCGTCGAAGCGAGGTACGAGGCCGGCGGCGACATCTGCCGCCGAGGGCGGGGCGACGAACAACCCGGCGAGGAAACCGACCGCGATGATCACCAGTAATCCCGTGATGACCCGCTCGAAGGGACGCTGACCGCGCCGGTTCTGGATGGCGAGCAACGCGAGCGACACCAGCCCGGCGATCAGCCCGCCGAGCAACAGCGGAAGGTCGAACAGCAGATAGAGGGCGACCGCGCCGCCGATCACCTCGGCGAGGTCGGTGGCCATGGCCACCCCCTCGGCCTGCAGCCAGTACGCCAGTCGCGACGGGGTGCTCAGCCTGTTGCCGACCAACTCGGGCAGCGAGGCACCGGTTGCCAGGCCCAGCTTCGCCGAGAGGTACTGCACCACACCCGCGGACGCGGTTGCCACCACCAGCACCCAGACCAGCAGGTAGCCGTACCTTGCTCCGGCCTGGAGATTCGCCGCGACGTTGCCCGGGTCCACATAGGCCACCGCGGCGACGAACGCAGGCCCCAGCAGGGTGATGCGGCCGGTGAACCGGCGTCGCGAGCGCGCTGCGCCGGCGTCCGCCGTCTCGGCGCCGTCGGCTGCGCGGCTCTCGCTCACGCCTCGATGGTCAACCATCGACAGTTGCCTGTCCCTGCCGGGTGCGCAACGCCACAGGAATCCACACGGCGTGTCCGCCCCTGATGCATCCGATGCCTACCCACACGATCGCGCGTTCGCCGCGCACCCATCGAACCCAACGCAGTACGTTGAGTCGAGTCGGGGGACATATGCGGCGCTCCGCTGCCGCATATGGCGGCTCGGGCACCACGTATCGAAAAGGGAGCCCCGTGATCATCCGACGGGCGCGGACGCACAGCGCTCGCGAAGCCTTGGCCGCCGAGCTCATCGCGACCGAAGTCAGCCGCCGGGAGAACCCTGAGGTGATTGGCCCGTGGGTTTCGATGCATCGACCTGGAACGGTCTGCGCCCAGATCTGGCACGGACCGTCGACGGACAGAAAAATGGTGGCGATACAGGTC
>Ga0209385_1000090_pt1 | contig 31914 bp, 24 predicted proteins | sample NGEPerB_FD_184506 | JGI IMG/M metagenome (GOLD analysis project Ga0209385, IMG submission 184506) | Arctic peat soil microbial communities from the Barrow Environmental Observatory site, Barrow, Alaska, USA - NGEE PermafrostAB12-B... | ecosystem: Environmental > Terrestrial > Soil > Wetlands >... | reverse complement strand
GTCCTTCAGTTTGGCAACGGTGAGATCGGTCGTGTCGATGATGACGCTCGACAGGTCACGCACCTCTGCAAGCAGTTCCCTCTCGTTCTTGATACTTTCGGAGACAGTGCTTCCAGGAAGTGGATGGCGTCTCCGTGTCTCGGAGAAGCGGTTCACCAGAACTCGGGATGATGCGTCCAGAAAGATGACGCGAGGATGAACATCGCGCACCCTAAGCCGCTGGAGCATAGAATGAAACTGGGTTTTGAACCCTGAACTGCGTACATCAAGGGCTACCGCTATCTTGCTGATTCTGCCATCGGTCTGTGAGGCAAGCTCCAGGAACTGGCTCATGAGAGAAATTGGGAGATTGTCCATGGCGTAGTACCCAAGGTCCTCAAGGTAGCCCATGGTCTTCGTCTTGCCAGCACCACTCAGGCCGGTTACAATGACAAGGTCCACCCCCATGCACGCCTCCCGTTCTGTAATGTCGGCACGGCCGACAGGGCACTTCTGGGCAACTATAATGGCGGAGGGGAGAGGGTTTGAACCTCCGAAGGCGTTAACCTTGCCGCATTTCAAGTGCGGTGCCATCAACCGCTCGGCCACCCCTCCACACTCTGGAACAAGTCTACAGAACAATCTCCGGTTGTCAAAGCAAGCTAGAAAGGCTCGCCAACCGGAGATTTCGTACCTGGTGGGTCCTTGTCAGCGGATAACGTTCGTTCCCATGTATGGAATCAGCACGTCCGGCACTCTAACGGTACCGTCTTCCTGCTGGTAGTTCTCCAGAATCGCAGCCATTGTTCTACCCACAGCGAGCCCTGAGCCATTGAGGGTATGCACGAATGCGATCTTACCATCTTTGGCACGGTATCGGATGTTTGCCCTGCGCGCCTGAAAGTCTTCGAAGTTGCTGCAGGAGCTTATCTCGACATATCGGCCCTGGCCGGGCATCCAGACCTCGGGGTCGAACTTCATTGCCGCCGCGAAGCCAAGATCGCCGGTGCACATCTTGCTGCGATGATATGGAAGGTCCAACTTCTTCAGAATGCCTTCGGCGTTCTCAATGAGCAGATCAAGTTCATGATATGAGTCTTCCGGCTTGACGAACTTGACCATCTCGACTTTGTTGAACTGGTGGACGCGGATGATCCCCCGGGTGTCCTTGCCCGCGGCACCGGCCTCTTTTCGAAAGCACGCTGTGTAGGCAACATACTTGATGGGCAGATCTTCTTCACGGACAATTTCGTTCCTGAGCATATTGGTCACTGGAACCTCGGCCGTCGGGTCGAGGAACAGGTCGTCGGTGTCCGTATGGTAAAGATCGTCCGCGAACTTTGGCAGTTGTCCCGTTGCCGTCATCGACTCTCGATTGACCAGATAGGGCGGGAGGATCTCCGTATATCCCTCTTCCTGGACGTGTACGTCGATCATCCATGAGATGAGAGATCTCTCGAGCTTGGCCCCCAGTCCCTTGAGAACATAGAAGCGCGACCCGGAAATCTTTGCGCCCGCAGCAGAATCAATGATGCCCAGAGATTCTCCGATCTCCCAATGAGGTCTTGGAACAAATGTGAAGGTTGGCTTCTCATGCCACGTAAACACGACAGTGTTCTCTTTGTCGCTCTTGCCGACGGGGACCGACGCTTCAGGCAGGTTTGGGATACAGAGCAGCAAGGTCCGAAGATGCGCATCGACCACTTTCACGCGGTCGTCCAGCTCCGCGATGTGTGAGCCGACGTCTTTCATCTTAGCGATGGCGGTTGAAGCATCCAGCTTGGAGCGCTTGAGTGTGGCGATCTGCTCACTGGCTTCATTGCGGAGATGCTTGAGCTTGTCCACTTTCTGGAGCAGGTCTCGCCTCTCGCGGTCGACCTCGAGGATCTCGTCGACCATCTCCGGCCCCTCGTTCTTTGTTACTATCCCGGCCTTCACGAGGTCAGGGTGCTGACGAATCAGTTCCAGGCTCAGCATCGGTATCTCCTTCCTACGACTTCAGTCTTCATGTTGAATTCTACTGTCTGGCGGCTAAAAAGCAACGCAGCTATTTGCAAAAATGATTCATGACCGACGTCGACGATCAGAACCCTTCTTCGATCGCCTGTACCACTGCATTGATACGCGGTGGTATCGTCATACTCGTGCCCTTCACCTTGAGTGCATTCTGAACGTCTTTCAGGCCATTGCCGGTGATGAGGACAACGATGCGGTCCTCCTGGTGCAGGTCACCGCTGTTGGCCAACTTGCGCAGCGCAGCCACGGAAGCGGCAGCGGCCGGTTCAGCGAAGATACCCTCGTTCCTGCCCAGAAACCCTATGGCGTCGATGATTTCGTCATCTGAGACAGTAACCGCCAGACCGCCACTCGACCTGATGTCGCGTACCGCCATGAGGTGGTTACGCGGAATGCCGGCCACGATACTGTCAGCGCACGATGTTGGATTCTCCAGGTAGGTGACCGGTTCGCCGGAGATAACTGCCTGTGCGATCGGAGCACAACCTTCAGCCTGGACCGCTATGAGTTGGGGCATATGGTCGATGAGTCCGAGGGTCAACAGGTCGTGGAATCCCTTTGCGACACCCGAGACGATACAGCCATCCCCAACTGAGATGATGACCTTGTCTGGTGCTTCGAAACGCATCTGCTCGGCGACCTCAAGGGCGACAGTCTTCTTGCCCTCGACCATGTAGGGGTTGAAGGCCGTGTTTCTGTTGTACCAGCCAAATCGTTCCGTTGCCTCCATGCACAGGTCGAATGCCTGGTCGTAGTTGCCATCGACAAGGAACAGATGGCTGCCGAATACTCGCAACTGCGCTATTTTTCCCGCAGGCGCGGAGGCAGGCGCAAAGATGTATGCGGCGACTCCTGCATTCGCGGCAAGCCCCGCAAGGCTGGAACCTGCGTTCCCCGTCGTTGCGGCTGTGATAATGTGCTCGCCAAGTTCGTCTGCCTTGGCGATGGCGATGGCGGAGGCCCTGTCTTTCAGTGAGGCTGTTGGATTGCGTCCGTCGTCTTTGAACCACACATGGGACAGTCCTAGTTGAGGACCAACACGTTTGCTTGCATACAGCGGCGTCCAGCCGATCTGGAGTGTCAGCGACGCAGGACGTCCCTCAACAGGCAGGAGCGCGAGATATCTCCACATTGAGAGGTCGCGGTCGTTTTCCAGCTGTTCCCGGGTGAGGCTCTTCCGGACCCGATCGTAGTCATACAGGACTTCGAGGATTCCGTCGTTACCACAGGTGGGACAGACATAGCGGGTTGTGGAAGGGTCGTATTCACGTCCGCACTTCATGCATTTCAGCCCAAGAACTGAAGACATTATTCCTCCTTAACAGAAAGGCGGGCGAGGTTGTTGCCTCACCCGCCCAGATCATTCGTTGCTGCCGTGGCTGGCCTATCATCGATGGATATTTAATCCGGGATCGTACTTCTGGGTTCTTTACCTTCCGTTTTGCGAGATTTTCCTTACTGCCTGAGTCTTTCTCGGAACACGGTTGGTAAGAAACCGCTCTTCAAGGCCCGGTAAAGAGTTGTGGCGCAAAGGCACATGCCATGATGCCCAACACATCTTGGAGTCAGGGCAGGCTACTTCCATCCACGTGCCATCGTGAGGGCCATTATTGCCTTTTGGGCATGGAGCCTGTTTTCTCCAATATCGTAAATGATTGAACGAGGGCCACTTGCTACTTCATCGTCCACTTCATTCCCTCTATCAACCGGCATAGGGTGAATATAATAGGCCTTGTTCGTCAAATTATCGAGCTCTGACGTGAACCTCCAATCCTTGTATTGAAGGGCGGATTTTTGGTCTTCTTCTTTGCCAATAACATATCTCTTTGGACTCATCCAGTTCCTTGAATAGACAACATCAGCACCCTTGACTGCTTCAAACCTGTCATGAGTCATTTCAAACTTTGCTCCAGCTTTCTCAGCATTTTTCTTTGCTGTCTCAATGACTTCCGGATCAAGATCAAAACCTTCAGGATATGCCACAGTGAGGTCCATTCCATATCTTGGAAGAAGGAGGATATCTTCCTGAACGGAGCTCCAGGAACGCACCATTGAGGAATACCCCCACATCACAGTTATCTTCTTGCCCTTGACATCTCCCATATGTTCCTGCAACCCCATAAGGTCTGCAAGTCCCTGGCAGGGGTGATACTTATCATGAGCCATTGAAACAATGGGAATTGATGCATATTTCGCATATTCTCTAAGCAATGCTTCGCCATCGCCGTACTGCTCAACAGCATCTTCAAGAATCCTTATTCCAAGACCGACACCGTATCTGGACATGATATTTGCTGCATCCTCTATCGTTTCGCCTGCTTTATCTTTTGACTTCAATCTCATTGCTTTTGGCTCGAGAAATTGAGCATGCCCTCCAAGTTCTGTGGCCGCCGCTTCAAAAGACTGCCTCGTCCTCACCGAAGGGTTATAAAAGAACATGAAGAAAGTTTTGTACTTGAGGATCTCAGTGTATGGCTCTTCATACCTATGCTTCTTCATGTCTTTTGCGAGGGCAAGAACTTCATCAAGCCATTCCTTTCCCCAGTCCTGCGTAGTAATTAGATCTTTGCCATAAAGGTCCATTGTCACCTCCCTGGACAATACTATTCTCTAACGATCGTTGTCCCAGCTTTTCCCTCGAGCGTTTCAAGATACTTCGAAGTCAAGGAAATGTAAGCCTTCTTGCCGCCGCCCTCAAGGAACTTAATAGTTGCAAGAATCTTCGGCCCCATACTGCCAGCAGGGAAATGCCCTTCAGCATAGTATCTCTTTGCTTCTTCAAGGGTCAAATGTCTCAGATCAACCTGATCAGGCTTCTGATAGTGAAGCTTGGCACCATCTTCTCCCGTAAATACGGTCAGTGTGACATCAACATCTTCCCCCCTTTCCTTTGCTCTCTTTAGAAGCATCGTACCAAGCAAAGCGGAGGCAAGATCCTTGTCTATCACTGCCTCAACCCCTCTGTAAATCTTCGAATCTTTAGCATCTTCAAAAGTGAAGCCATAGTTGCTGTGATAGACACCATTTTCGTCAGGTTCTTCCAAGACAACAGGGATACCACCACCACCAACTGTTATCGGGACCATTCCTTTTTCAAGCGCTGCTTCAACGAGATCAATTTCAACTACGTCAAGGGGTACAGGCGATGGGACAACCTTTCTCCAGATCTCGTTGCCTGTGTCGTCTTTCTTGTATAGTTTAACGACCCACCCATCTGTACGAGCTCTTTCCATTGCTTCCGCTTTTGAATAAGATGGGCCAATAAACTTTGTAGGATTCTGGAAGCCAGGGTCATCTTTACCAACGACAACCTGTGTTACAATGCTGACAACCTGTTTCTTGATGCCTTTTGTCTTCAGCTGGTTTGCAAGAATCTGTGCCAGCATATACCCCATCGAACCCTGAGTATCTGCCCCACACACATCAAGGGGAAGAGGAGGAAGTATGGGCCTTGAATACTCTGAGCGAAGAAGAACATTGCCTACCTGAGGACCATTACCGTGCGTAAGAATGTAATCATCTTCAGGAAAGGAATTCACAATGTTTGCTATGTGCTCGCAGGTTTCCTTTGTTCTTTTCCATTGCAAAGCAATATCGGGGATAATTGCTTTTCCACTTTCATCAACTAAGCCAACAGGGGCAACTTCATTGCCACCAAATGCAAAAATCCTAATCTGTCTCTTTCCCATGATGAATTCTGTTTTCTTAGATCTTCTCTAGAATTATCTCATCGTCAAGGACATGATTGCTTTTTGAACATGAAGCCTGTTCTCTGCCTCATCATTAACAATAGAGATCTTTGGGTCATCAATAAGGAGGTCAGTAACTTCAAAACCCCTGCGGGCAGGAAGACAATGCATATACACGGCATTCTTACTGGCGACCTTAAAATGCTCATGCGAAATGCACCAATCATCCTTGTATTTCTTACCCACTTCAGCATGTTTGTCGGGATTCCTGGCCCAAGATTTAGCGTAGATAACATCGGCGTCTTTTGATGCTTTCCAAATGTCATGCTCGATCGTGAGAGAACCGCCACTTTCTGTTGCCGCCTTCTTTGCAAATTCAACATATTCGCTATCAAGATCGTAAAGTCCTGGCTCGTCAGGATAGGCAAGAGTAATATTCAGTCCAAGCGTGGAACCTGCAGCGATCATGGTCTGAGGAACTCCTGCTGATTTTGCCCTCTCATCATATGCCCATGACATAACGATCTTCTTCTTTCGAGCTCCTTCCAACCCACCGAATTTTTCCGTCATCGTAAGGATATCACCCATGATCTGACAGGGGTGCTCCTTGTCATCAAGCATATTAATCACAGGTATATTCGCATATTCAGCTATTCCTCTTAAGACCTCTCTAGCATCTCCATATTCATATGTTTCTGCACCCATCTGGGCCTTGAGATTGTAGAGACGAATTGCAAAACCGTCCAAGAATCTGGAAATCATTTCGGCAGTATCCTTCCATGACTCCTTGTGGGAAAGCTGCAATTCCTCAGGATTATAGACCTGAGCAGACCCCCCAAGCTGAACTATCCCTGTTTGAAAAGAAAGTCGAGTTCTCGTTGAAGGCGATGCAAAAAGCAATCCCAAAACCTTTCCTTTGAGGATTTCTGCCTGTGGCTCACCCACGGCATTTCTCATTTTGAGCCACTTGGCAACGTCAAGAATTGTTTCCAATTCCTCTCGGTCAAAGTCGAGTACGCTAATGAAATCTCTACCTCTCAAATCTGTTTTCATTTTTTACCTCCTTAGGTGCTAAGTATCTTATGCTTTTAGTATTCGCAGTCAATAGAGAAAACGAATCGACTGAGTCACTGGTTTCATACATATCGGGAATTGTCCAGCTTTCCGCATAGACCGTGTCAACTCACGTAAAAGTGGAGAGGAACGATCAGGTCGTCAACTCATCAGAAACGGAGGCGCAGCTGCCACGGTTTCTTGATCACCAGTTGCTGTCTTCTTTTGGTGATCTTATCCAGTCGGTCCTGGCCAATACACCTCTCGGATACAACAACATCCTCGGGGGAGGAGGATCTCGTGAAGGAGCGTTATCATGTCCATCTCCACACGTACGCATCGCGTCGGAACCGGGAGCCTCTGCATACGCGGGGCGTCAAGACCGCACCTGAGAGGGAAGGTCTGAGCTCTAGGGTTGCACCTGGACAGTGGTCGCCACTTGGAAAACCGTATCAAGCGCAGCAGATCGACCCACGATCGCGATCTCCAGAGGACCTGCCAAAGTCGGCACATAGGCCACTGTCGCGGGCAGCGATGAAGCTGACGTGACGAGTGACCCTCCAATATACACGTCAAACGATACGGCTGCTGACCCGGCGGGCTGAGCCACGTCGAGACTGAGCGTCATCTGCTGTCCGACCTTGAACTGCTCTGGAAATGCGGTCACACTGAGTTCACCACTGGGCGGAATCGGCCCGGGCGAAATCGGCCCGGGCGAAATCGGCTCCTGGTATACTTCCGTAGGGATCTGATCCCGGAGCATGGTCCTCACGACAACTCTGCTATCGGGCCAGTCAGCTGGAGCCAGCTTGGTCGGATCCTCTGCCGCGAGTCGTACGGTCTGAAGAATCGGGGGATGAACCGTGCATGTCTGCGTGGGTACGTGGCTCGACAGAAAGTACGAGGAGTGCGTCAAGGATGTGGGACAGGCGTCGGTAGCGAGTAATCCTGAGGCGTCACAGATTGTGCGTACCGACACTCCGTCGGGTTTGGGGCCAAAGCTTGTTTGTTTCTGAAGTTTGATAGCCTCCTGCATGTACGCTTTCCAGGTCATGGCCGGAAACCGTGAGCCTGCGTTCCGGATGGCTGACATGTTTGCCCGCGTAGCGTCGTCTCCTATGTGGATCACAGTGCAGAGTTCGGGAGTGAAGCCATCGTACCAGGCGTCGTGCCAATCGTTGGTGCTACCGGTTTTCCCGGCTGCCTGCAGTCCGCTGATATACGCGTTGGGTGTGTTCGCGTATACGCCCCTCATCATTGTCTGCACAAGCCAGGCAGTGGAGGTTGGTACGACCCGGGTTTCAGCGAAGTTGTGCTTCTCGATCATCGTGCCGTCCTGTGTTTCGATGCGCCGGATTGGATAGGGCGTGATGCGGACTCCTCCATTGGCAATCGTCGAGTATGCCTCGACCATTTCCAGGGGTGAGATCTCGAAGCTACCGATGGAGAGAGACACATATGGTTTCAGGGGGGACGTGACTCCCATCTTCCGAGCATAGTAGATGACCCTGTCGAGCCCTGTCCTGAGTGTTGTCTTGGCAGCAATGATATTGGACGATTCCTTGATGGCATTGGCCACGGAGATTCGACCAAACCATTGGTTTGTACCCAGCCATTCCGGGGGACTCCAGCCGCCAAAATCCGTGGGTTGCGAAGCGACAATCTCGGATGGGAAGGTTACGCCATTGTCGAATGCTGCGGTATAGTCGAAGAGTTTAAACGTCGATCCTGGTTGTCGAGGTGCCAGCACGCGGTTGAAGTTCGTCTCGTCGTAGTTGGTTCCGCCTACCATAGCCAGAATATATCCAGTCTTGGGGTCGACGCTCACCATACCTACCTGGGGTTGGAAGACCCCAAGGGAATCACGGTCGCTCTCGACAAACACCTTGTCTTTCTTGGCCTGGTCCCAGACCTTCTGGACGGCTGACAGCGCCGCTGTCTGGAGTTTGGGGTCGATCGTCGTGTAGATGCGCAGCCCCCCTTGATACAGCATATCAGCGCCATACTTGGCTTGGACAATAGACTTCACGTAGTCGACGAACCACCCGATGCTTCCATAGGGGGACCGCATGCCATTCTTGAGGGTGAGCTTCTCGGCCGTTGCCGCGTCAGCTTGTTCCTGTGTCAGGTAGTGATTGCGCACCATCTTGTCCAGTACAAGTCGCTGCTGTTGGGTGGCCAACTTCAGGTCGACGTATGGGTTGTACGCGGACGGGGCAGGGAGAACGCCGACGATCATTGCAGCCTGAGCTGCATCAAGGTCCAGTGCATGCACGCCGAAGTACCCGAGTGCTGCTGACTCGATGCCGTACAAGCCGTTGCCGAAGTACACGTAGTTGAGGTACATGTTCAGGATCTCCTCTTTCGTGTACTGCTTTTCAAGCCTGTATGCAACGATGATTTCCTTGACCTTCCGTGTTACCGTGACATCAGTGTCATGGAGAATGGCCTGACGTGCCAACTGCTGGGTAAGTGTGCTCGCACCACGAATACCCCGCCCGAGAAGTGGATCGATAAGGAGTCCTCCTATGATGCTGCGGAAATCGACGGCTCCGTGGCTGAAAAATCGCTCGTCCTCCGAGGCGATGAGCGCTTTGATCGTGATCTCCGAAATATCTGAGAGCTGTTTGGGCAGGCGGTTCTCAGCAAAGTATACTGATGAGAGAAGGTTATCATTGCGGTCGAATACCTGGGAAGCCATCGGCGTCTGGATGAACAGCGAGCCGACGGGGGGTACCTGAGTGGAGTAGTGTGCAAAAAGGAGAACGACAAAGACAATCCCCGCAATTCCGATTGCCAATATCGCGACGAGAAGCCATCCGAGAACGGCCTTAAGCCGCGGACGAGCATGATGCCTGGGTGAATTGGCGTGTTCCACCGGTGAGTTAGCGTGTTCCGTGGTCAAGTGGTGCCTCCTGGTTGTCGACACGGAGTGACGGTACGCAGAGTCCCGCGAAGAGCAGACATGGATGCCTACCGTCCGATTTGGAACGTGTACGATGCTACCGTGACGACTTAAGCGTCTCCTTGCGAGCGGCAAAGTCCTGCGAGATGACCTCGAGACGTTTACGGATGTCTTTTAACGTATCTCGACGGCCAAGGTCCTTGGGCGACTCGAACGCAGTCTCGAGTTCATCAAGACTATCGTATATCTGTGTTTCCAGTTGATAGACCCTCGACAAGAAATCAGGGTTGAGCTGTTCATCGGTGAAGAATGTCGCATCACCATATCCAAGAAACTCTATCTTGTCGCGCAGCTCGTTCATTGTTCGAAGTATCTTGGAGATGTCATCGACAACCGACGTTTCTGCGTCGTTTGCCTTCTCGATGACGTCGGAAAGGATTTCCCTCAGGTCGTCCAGCTTCAACACCATGGTATCTCGCACCATCTTATCAGCAGTGCGGCGCTGGTCTTTGCTCTGATAGCCCACAAAATTCGGGATGCGAGCTGTCAGTTCTGCAAACCAGTCACGTGGTGTAATTCCTGCGTCGGCCTTGTCATCCATAGCATCCCCCTTTGCCACCAAGAGTCTACTCTGTGAATTCTACATACGGTGGCAGAACAAGTCAAACCACGATGCTGGCCTGCTCCCGCCACAGTCGGCTGTTTGACGAAAGCCATGGGCGCGGTAAACTATCTTAGAAACAGATATGTAGGGATCCGGCTCTCCTTTGCGTCACAGGCAGTGCCGGGAACGGAGGCATTATTCCATGAACTGGGCAAACTTGACAGAACGTGCTCAAAAGGCCGTATGGATGGCACAGGAGTCGGCCAGCTCGCTGGGTAACGACTTCCTTGACACCGACCATCTCCTGATTGGTCTTGCCAAGCTGGAAGAAGGTATAGCGTATGAGGCCATGGTTGCCAGTGGCATTGATCTTCACAAATTGGTCGACTATGTTTCCGATCAGGTGCGAGGGGTCAAGCATAACAACTTCCTCGGCAGAAATGATGAGATCATCCTCACGCCCAGGGCAAAGAAGGTCCTTGACCTGGCTGAACGCGAGGCTATCAACCTCGGAGACGGGTATATCTCAACGGAACACATCTTGCTGGCGATCGTTCACGAGGGTGGCGGTGTGGGTGTTCGAAGTCTGGAGGATGAAGGTGTCGACGTTTCGAAGCTTGTGAACACAGTTCTCTCGTTGCGTGGAACCGAGCACACGACGGAGCCTCCTCGCCCAGGTCACCAGCCGCGGCAGCGCACCAAGACGCCGACGCTTGACCAGTACAGTCGCGATCTGACAGAGATGGCTCGTCAGGGAAAACTCGACCCGGTCATCGGTCGTGACAAGGAGACTGAGAGACTGCTCCAGATATTGTTGCGGCGGACCAAAAACAATCCTGTTCTCATCGGTGACCCGGGCGTAGGTAAGACAGCCATCGTCGAGGGGCTGGCACGAAAAATCGTTGCGGGCGAAGTACCTGAACTTCTCAAGAACAAGCGCGTCATTTCGCTCGATATCCCAAGCCTTGTGGCGGGGACCAAATACCGTGGCGAATTCGAGGACCGGATGAAGAAGTTTCTGGCCGAGATGAAGACGGCTGGTAACACTGTCATTCTGTTCATCGACGAGTTGCACAACGTTGTGGGGGCCGGGTCTGCAGAAGGGAGTTCTATCGATGCGGCCAACATCCTCAAGCCGGCGCTGTCGAGAGGCGAACTTCAGACGATTGGAGCGACCACACTCGGAGAGTACCACAAATATATCGAGAAGGACCCGGCGCTCGAGCGCCGGTTCCAACCAATCGTCGTTAGTGAATCCACCGTACCCGAGTCGATCGAAATCCTGAAGGGGCTGCGCGACAGGTATGAGGCTCACCATCAGGTAACCATTACGGACGCGGCCATCGAAGCTGCCGTCAGGCTCTCTGTGAAGTACATCACGAGCCGGTTCCTGCCGGACAAGGCAGTCGACCTCATGGATGAAGCCAGCGCCAAGGTAAGGCTTGCTTCTACCGTTCCAAGTGACGAATACCGTCAACTGCAGGATGAACTTGACAAGATCGAGCGGGAGAAGGACGACGCCATTCGCAATCAGGAGTTCGAGAAGGCGGCGGGTCTGCGAGACCAGGAGCGGGACGTTCACGACAAGATCGAAACGATGAAAGGAAGCTCGTTTGTGGCATCGGCTGCACGGGAAGCAGTAGTGAGCCCGGATGACATTCGCGCTGTTGTGGCTCTGTGGACCAACATTCCAGCCGCGCGGCTTGCTGAGGATGAACGTGCAAAGCTGCTTCACCTCGAGGACGCTCTTCGAACCAGAGTCGTTGGGCAGGACCCGGCTGTGGCCCTCATGGCAGAGGCCCTGAGGCGCTCTCGTGCGGGACTCAAACATCCTACGAAGCCCATCGGGTCGTTCCTGTTCCTTGGCCCGACAGGAGTGGGGAAAACCGAACTGGCACGCGTCCTGGCCGAAGAGTTGTTTGGCAGTGAGTCATCGCTCATTCGCCTCGACATGAGCGAGTACATGGAGAAGTTTGCGGTGTCTCGCCTGGTTGGAGCCCCTCCCGGCTACGTAGGATATGAAGAGGGCGGGCAGTTGACCGAGGCCGTGAGGCGTCGCCCATTCAGCATTGTCCTGTTCGACGAGATCGAGAAAGCCCATCCAGACGTCTTCGATATTCTGCTTCAGATTATGGACGATGGACGTCTGACCGACTCGAGTGGAAGGACGATCGATTTCCGGAACGCCGTCATTATCATGACGAGCAACATCGGGGGCGGATTCAATCGGATGGGTGGCCTCGGATTCAAGCTGCCCGGAGAGGGCGGTGAGGCAGAAGCCCACACTGCATCCATGATGGACGAACTCAAGCACAGTTTCAAGCCGGAATTCCTGAACCGGGTCGACGAGATTGTCGTATTCAACCAATTGTCGGTCGAGGACATTGAGAAGATCGTAGCGATCCTGCTGAAGAGAGTGACCAAAGAGATCGAGGAAGAGGACATGCACCTTGAGTTCAGCCCCGAGCTGGTGTCGTATCTTGCACGCAAGGGCTTCAACCCCGAGTATGGTGCCCGGCCGCTCCTAAGGTTGATCCAGCATGAAGTGGAAAACGAGCTGTCCTATCGGATCCTGGAAGGTGAGTTCAAGCATGGCGATACCATTGTGGTGACGAGCGACGGCCAGAAGGTGGTCTTCGAGTCAGCACGGAAAGAGCTTGTGCCAGCCCAGTAGGCTGGAATCATGAACCCGAAAAGCATACGGAACTTCTGTATCATTGCCCATATTGATCATGGAAAGTCCACGCTTGCCGACCGTTTTCTTGAGCGAGCCGGCTTCATTCTGAAAAACAAGGGTGACCAGGTCCTGGATCAAATGGACATCGAGAAGGAACGCGGCATCACGATCAAGGCACATCCCATCCGCCTGACGTATACCGGACGAGACGGTTCGCCGGTGGTGTTCAATCTGATTGATACACCCGGCCACGTCGACTTCAACTACGAAGTCTCGCGCAGCATAGCCGCCTGCGAAGGGGCAGTACTGGTCGTCGACGCGACACAGGGTGTCGAGGCGCAGACTGTGGCCAATACGTATCTCGCGTTGAATCACAACCTCACCATCATCATCGCGGTGAACAAGATCGATCTGCCAAATGCCGACGTGGACGAGACGAAGAGGGAGATCGAGGAGATCATCGGACTTGATGCATCGGATGCGTCACTTGTCAGCGCAAAGACAGGGCTCGGGGTCGACGAGCTGCTTCGCATCATCGAAGACAAGATTCCGAGTCCTTCCGGCGATTCCGGTGCCCCCCTCAAGTGTCTCGTGTTCGACTCGCACTTTGATACCTATAAGGGCGTGGTCGTTCACATCAGGGTTTTCGAAGGGACCATCCAGAAGGGTGACCATATCCAGTTCATGGCCACCGGCAGCGAATTCGATGTCGTCGAAGTAGGGTACTTCGAGCTGACACCTGTTGTGACAGATGTCCTGACAGCCGGGGAAGTCGGTTACTTTGCCGCAGTGATCCGGGTTCCTGCCGAGGTTCATATCGGGGATACCGTGACCAGCGCGGTCCAGCCGACCGCAGAGCCCATACCGGGATACAGGCCGGTGCTTCCAATGGTTTTTGCGGGACTCTACCCTATCGATGCCAACGACTATGAGGGGCTCAAGTCATCACTGCAGCGGCTGCAGCTGAATGATGCTTCTCTCACGTTTGAACCTGAATCGTCTGGGGCTCTGGGTTTTGGATTCCGGTGCGGGTTCTCCGGACTGCTGCACCTCGAGGTCATCACAGAGCGCCTTCGCCGGGAGTACAACCAGGACATTATCGTCACCGTTCCAAATGTGCGGTATCGTGTGATCAAGCGCAATACCGGAGAGGAAGTTCTTGCTGACAGTCCTTCGAAGTTTCCCCCGTTGGGAGAGATCGAACGCATCGAGGAGCCCTTCGTCAAAGCCGAGATTGTGGTACCGCATGAAGCGATCGGAGACGTCATGGAACTCACCAACAAGCGCAGGGGCATCTATATCAACATGTCCTATCCCGAGAGCCGGCGAGCGGTTCTGGAATATGAACTCCCGTTGTCGGAGATCATCACGGATTTCTTCGATCGGCTCAAATCGATCACGAAGGGGTATGGAACGCTTGACTACGAGCTGGCAGGGTATCGCAAGGAACGGCTCGCCAAGGTTGATGTGCTGGTCAACGGAACGCCTGTCGACGCACTCTCGTTCATCGCCCACGAAGATGAAGTTCAGCACATCGCAAGGTCGATGCTACAGCGGCTGCGCAAGTATGTTCCCCGGCAGATGTACGAAGTTGCATTACAAGCCGCAATCGGCGGAAAGATTGTAGCGCGTGAGAACATTGTCCAGTTGCGCAAGGACGTCCTTGCCAAGTGTTATGGTGGAGACGTCACGCGAAAACGAAAGCTCCTCGAGAAACAGAAAGAGGGCAAGAAGAAGATGAAACAAATCGGCAAGGTGAGCATCCCCCAGGAGGCGTTTCTCTCCATTCTCAAGCGTGAGTCGGACGACTAGACCGGTCGGCATCTATATCCACATTCCCTTCTGTCGCAGAAGATGCAACTACTGTGACTTCCTGTCGACCGGAGGTGCAACGGGTGTTCCCGACGAGTATGTGGACGCGTTGCTTTCCGAGTGGGGCCTGTGGGCTGAGACATTGCGCCGACAGGATCTCGGTCTGCAGTCCATCTACGTCGGCGGTGGTACACCTTCCCTGCTGGAGCCTCTGCAACTTCGGCGGCTGATCGACGGGGTGAGCTCTCCTGTGCCGGCAATGCCGGATTGCGAGATCACCATGGAAAGCAATCCGGACAGCCTCGATGCTGAGAGAATCCGAGGCTACGTCGGCGCGGGTATCAACCGCTTGAGTGTTGGAGTCCAGAGCTTCAGCGATTGCTCGCTGGAGAGACTGGGGCGCCTGCATGATTCAACTGGGGCCGATCGAGCTTTTCAGCAGGCGCGGGATGCTGGGATTCATAACCTGTCTCTGGATCTCATGTATGGACTTCCTGGTTCCTTGCGTGGAGAAGAGATTGCCTCGTTGAACCATGCCATTGAGCTTTCACCAGAGCACATCTCCTGGTACAACCTGACCCTGGCCACCGGCACGCCATTGGCCATGTCTGTCGTGCAAGGTCGAGAGGTGATGCCGGACGACGACACAGTTCTGGCCACGATGCGCGAGGGATGGAATCTGCTTGCGGCGAGCGGATTCAAGCACTACGAGATCTCCAATTTCGCCCGTTCGGGTTTCATCTCGCACCACAATCTCGGCTACTGGCTGTTCACTGACTACGTTGGTCTCGGTCTGGGAGCGTCTGGATTTGTCTCAGGCAAGAGGTGGACGAACGTCAGCGACATGGCAGCATACCTTGCTGCCGTTCTGGAGGGCAGGTTGCCTGTCGACAGCGAAGAACGCCTTGAGGGTCGTCTCCGGGAAGGCGAATATGCCATGTTGCGCATGCGCTTGCCGGGGGCCGGCCTCGATTTTGCGACCTTCGGCGACCTGTTTCGAGAAGATGCCCGTGTTGTATTTCGTGACGTTCTTGCCCGGCTCATGGGCGATGGACTCATCAGCGTTCTGAAGGACAGGGCTGTATGCACACAGAAGGGCCTCGAACTGAACAACCTCGTGGCCGAGGCCTTCATCTGAGAAAAGCGAAAGCCCCGGCCACGAGGGCCGGGGCTGACCGCGAAGATCGTCCCCTTAGCGTGAAACGTTGAACCGGAAGTGGGCGATTTCCTTGTTCTTCACGACGTAGTTCTCACCTTCTATACGCAGCAGTCCCTTCTCCTTGGCAACCTTGAAGGAGTTGTCGGCTTTGCGGAAGTCATCCAGCGAGATGACTTCCGCTGCAATGAATCCACGGGCGATATCCGTGTGGATTTTGCCTGCAGCACCCCGGGCACGGGTGCCGGCCTCGATGACCCAGGCCTTGCACTCGTCTTCTCCCGCAGTGTAGAAGGTCTCGAGTTTGAGCAGCTGATATGCTCTGCCGATGAACGTATCGATGACCGATCCGGACAGACCAAATTCCTGAAGGAACTCGAGTTGTTCGGCCGCAGGCAGTTCGGCAATCTCGCGTTCCAGTTTTGCATCCAGCACCATGGCCGTTGCGTCCACCTGGTCGTCAGCAGCCGTAAGGGCAGCCTCGAGGTTTCTGGCCGCGGTCTCGTCCGTCATCGTGATGTTGATGACATGCATGACCGGCTTCAGCGTGATGAACGCGTAGGAGGTGAGAAGGCTCTTGTCTTCATCAGACAGACCGAGGCTGCGCAGCCCCTTTCCTCCCGAAAGGCATGACTGGGCACTCGAGAGGAGGTCCCGTTCGCGTTCGAGCACGGGCGTCATCTTCTCTTTCTTCATGCGCTCGAGCCGGTGTTCCACGATCTCCAGGTCTACCAGGGCAAGATCCAGTTCGAAATTCTCTATCTGGTCCCTGAGGTTTGTGGCAGAGGGCACCTGCGTGAATGCATCAAATACCTCGACCAGCGCCTCGACATTCTTCACGTCCTTCAGCAACTCGTTGCGTCGGGAGGCGTTTTCCTGACCGGACGGTATACCTGGAACATCAGCGAACTCGACGCTGGCCGGCGTAGTCTTCTTGGGTTTGAATACTTCGGCCAGATAGTCCAGGTCAGTGTCGGCGACCCCAACGGCCGCAAGGTTCGTCTTGGACTGTGATACCTGGGTGGTTCCTCTGGTCAGTGCTCCGAATAGCGTGGTCTTGCCCGTCTGAGGCAGACCGATTATTCCAATCTTCATTTGGCAACTCCTTCTCACGTACTCGTTCATGCTTGTGGGCTCGTGTCCAGTATACTTGCGTCATAAACCTGTTTCAAGGATCGGGAGGCAATGGACCTCGCAGGACAGGTGAAACTTGGCCAGGACGGGCTGCTGGGCGTATAACTCGTGCAGCCGGCCGATTGACATCGTGAGACTGACATTATACACTGTCGTCTCTGGAGACAACCTATCAGATGAAGATCAAGACGGTACGTGGAGCGCTGCGCGCTGTGCAGCGCAAGATAGTCGCTGGTCACAGGGAGACGGTGACGTACTCCAGTGAACTCGACAAGACCTATGGGCTGCTTGCGACGGACAAGGCGTGGTACATCACGCGTCTGCTCCGTGAGGACGACTACGTCGATTTCGGGGGCCTTTTCCCCGAGCTGGCGAAACAGATTGGCTGGACGCGAGGGGTAAGGCTTGCCAGACAGGGCCTTTCTGCCGCTATCGGCGCTACTCGAAAGCTACCGAGACATGGTACGGCGTCGAGCATCCTGGTGTTTGTGGACGAACATGGAAGGTTCCTCCAGATCGGCCCTGCGACGTTGATGGGGTTCTGTGAGTACATGGGACTGACGACCGGTCGGGGCAACAGCTGGTATGCTTTTCCGACGATCATCCTGAGCCCTGTATTTGGCAGCGAGCGCGACACAGACGAACGGGCGGCACTGCAACGAGCGTCTCTTATCTCTCAGGTCAACAGTACCGAAGCCGACGAGGACACGCGCAAAGAGTACTTCGTCGATGCCGTCGTCCAGCTTGGCCAGCCAGATAATCAAGCCGTACTGGACTCGCCCGTCTCAGCAGGGGTTCCAACAACCTCGTTCGACCAGTTCGATTTTGCCGGTGACGGAGCTGTGCTTTCCGTCCTCAGCGAGATCAACCGAAATCTGACTCGCATACGCGAGTTGCTGGAGAAGACCTCATCGAAGTAAGGACCGGTCGTACGAGGCATCTGACCGTCGCTGTGATAGCCATCATCTCCGGAGCATTGCTCCTGTCGGCTCGATTGCCCTCGTCGATGAATCTTCTGAGGCTTCCGGCGGACCAGGCGGCGTCCATGGATGCTGTGCAGATCGCCAGTGAGGCAGGTATAGTTCTCGCTTCGGGAGCAGCTGTAAAGGTGGAGGGTACGAGCGGCAGCGTAGAATTGGTGACGCCCGATCAGCAGATGACTCGAGTGTTGCGGGATGGGTCGTCATGGCATATGCCGCGAGCTGTTGGCCCAGTGAGGCTTGTCCAGACACGCGAGAGAACGATAGCGGTGCGCGAACGGGTCCCGTATGACCTCCGGTATGTGCCCGAGCAGTCGGCAGCCAGAGGACAGGTGGTCGTATGGAAGCCCGGCACGGGTGGTGTGCGCGAGCGTATATTTTGCCTTCTCTACGTTGACGGTACGCTGGTATCGCGGGTTCTGGTTTCCGACTCCTTGCTCAAACCACCGGCTGGTGACGCACTGGCTGTTGGAACGTCTGTCTATCGCGGTGGAGCGACAAATGAGTTCTACATGGAGGCCACTGCCTATTCCCCGACGGTTCAGGAGACGGATGGCAATCCGTGGATGACGGCTTCGGGAATGAAGTCCGGACGTGGCGTGGTGGCAGTTGATCCAAAAGTCATACCGCTTGGCAGCAAGCTCTATGTGGAAGGCTACGGGTACGCCATAGCCGGCGACACGGGTGGCGCCATCAAGGGCAATCGGATCGACGTGTTCTTCTACTCGTCTGACGAGATGGCGAAATGGGGAAGGCGCTGGGCTCATGTGTTCGTTCTACCGTGACGAGGAGGAAGCCCACAATATGAACACACTCACCCCAACTGCGCTTCGCGACTTGCTGAACCGGACGGGTGTTGTCCTGTCCAAACGCCTCGGGCAGAACTTCCTGGTCGACGGGAACGTACTCGCCTCCATGGCTTCACTGTTCCCTTCAGACAAGAACGTGGTGTTCGTCGAGGTAGGTGCCGGGGCGCTTGCTCTGACCGGGATTCTTGCTGAGCGCGGCAAACGCGTGGTTGCCTACGAGATTGACGAGCGTCTTCGCAAGGTCCATGAAGCCCTTCTGGCCGATGACCCTCTCCGGACACGTATCGAACTGAGGTATGAGGATGCCCTGGATGCAGACTGGTGTGCTTTGGGACATGAGGGCGAGACCTTGGTGCTTATGGGGAATCTTCCCTATCTTCGGTCCTCCGAGACTGTCCTGAAGCTCATTCGAACCGATTGTATCGGACAAGCCTGTCTGCTCTTCCAGCGGGAGTTTGCAACCCGTCTTGCCGCTCATTCCGGGAACGGTGACTACAGCTCGCTGTCTGTCGTGGCCCAGACATTCTTCGATATCAAGCGGCTGCTCGAGCTTTCGCCTGACGTGTTTTTCCCGCGTCCTGAGGTCAACTCGACCCTTCTGGGGTTTCTCAGACGTCCAAGTGGATTGGAGGATGCCGAAGTCACGCCATTCATGCGATTTGTTCAACAGTCGTTCCTGCATAGGCGCAAGAAACTGGCCGACTTCTTTCGCCGACTTGGCGTCCCGCTTACAGGTGAATTCGCCGAGATATCTCAGCTTCGCCCGGAGGTCCTCACGCCCTTGGAGTTCATCGACTTGTTTCGGGCGGTCTCCCGGGTGACTCGCGTTTGATCGAGGGCGTCCAGAGCGGTCGCCGTGTTGCCTTTTCTCTCATCGAGAGTAAAATCTTTCGGTACACCAAGTCATCTCATTTCAGGAGGTATGCAATTATGAAGATTCAGAACGATGCACGTTATGCGAAGTCTGACGAGTGGGTACGCGTCGAGGGTGGCGTTGCGTTCGTTGGAGTCTCTGACTATGCCCAGGGCAAGTTGGGCGATGTCGTGTTCGTCGGTGAAATCTCTGTCGGCTCGACATTGAAGGCAGGAGACCTCCTGACCTCTGTCGAATCGGTCAAGGCTGCCTCAGACGTCTACACGCCTGTGTCGGGCAAGGTTCTTGAAGTCAACCATGAAGTCACCGCGAAGCCTGAACTCCTCAACAGTGATGCGTTTGGAGCCGGCTGGCTGGCGAAGATCGAGCTTTCGAATCCAGATGAACTGAATAGCTTGATGAGCGCTACTGACTATGCAGAATATAGAAAGGAATAGGTTCTCGTTCATCCCGGCGACAGGTGACGAGCAGCAGGCCATGCTGCAGAAGATCGGCCTGCAATTTGACGATATTGTCAAGTGTTTTGCCGGTAACTCGTGTGTGGAAGGTGGTCTCAATCTCCCTGACGGATTGACGGAGGATCAGATGGTCGAGTACTGGGACACCATGATGTCCCGGAACTCGGGTCCCAGGAAAGCTTCCCTTCTGGGCGCCGGGGCATATATGCATTTCATTCCAGCCGTCGTCCCACACCTTGCATCTCTCCCGGGTTTCGTCACAGCATATACGCCATACCAGCCTGAGATAAGCCAGGGGACGTTGCAGTCCCTGTTTGAATTTCAATCGTTCATGGTGGAACTTACCGACATGGAATTGGCCAACTGCTCGATGTACGATGGGGCCTCGTCGGCCGCTGAGGCTATGCTGATGGCTCATCGTATCAAGAAGGCGGACCGGGTGCTCGTAGCTGCAACGGTGAACCCGAACTACCTGGCAACGGTCCGGACTTACCTGAAACCACACGGGATTGCCGTCGATGTCGTCAGGATGGATGGCGACGGGCGCGTATCCATGGAAGATCTGCAGCTAAAACTGTCTGTCTCTGCGTGCAGCGCAGTTCTTGTCCAGAGTCCAAACTACCTGGGCATTATCGAAGACCTTGGTGCCATCGGGACAGCCGTCCACGGGCACGATGCCCTGTTTGTCGAATCCTTCACCGAAGCGATGGCTCTGGGACTGCTCAAGTATGGTGTTGGCACCGGAGCAGACATTGTCGTCGGTGAGGGACAGTCGCTTGGTCTCTCGATGTCATTTGGTGGGCCGCATCTTGGCGTCTTTGCCACCCTGAAGAAGTACAACCGTGACTTTCCCGGTCGAATCGTCGGTGAGTCCATCGATACAAAGGGTCGCCAGGCATTTGTCATGACGTTGAGAGCGCGCGAGCAGGACATTCGACGCGAGAAGGCGACGTCCAATATCTGTTCGAACCATGCGCTCAACGCATTAACAGCTGCTGTGTACCTTGGCAGCGTGGGCGAGTCGGGATTTAGAGCACTTGCCTGTGAGAATGTTGCTAAGCTGCAGAAGCTGATCAGTGGACTCGAGGCGACCGGGCACTTCACCCGTGTTTTCAAGCAGAGCCCAGTGTTCAATGAAGCAGTCCTTGCCAGTTCGATCGCTCCCGAAGATATGCGCTCCCGACTAGCGGGTGTGCCGGTGTTCCCACCGCTTGCTCTTGCTCCTGGCGTTGTCCCGGAAGTCCAGGGGATGCCTCATACGTATCTGGTCTGCGCGACCGAGATGCTCAAGAACAATATCCTTGAGCAGGTTCTCGGCGCATTGAACTGAGGTGGCGGAAAATGACTCTATTTGAGAAGAGCGTGGCAGGTCGGTCAGCATTCTCGTTTGGGTTCGAGGAGGACAGGGCTGTAGCCGAAAGGTATGTTCCTGAGTTTGCGCGCGCTGCGGTAAAATCGCTGCCACAGGTCGCTGAACTTGACCTGGTGCGCCATTTCACGAATCTGGCCACGAAGAACTACGGCGTTGACACGGGCTTCTACCCGCTGGGGTCGTGCACGATGAAGTACAACCCCAAGATTAACGAGCGAATGGCCGCTGATCCAAGGCTGACTGTGCGTCATCCACTGGATAATGCCACAGACAACCAGGGCATCCTGCAAATGGAGTTTGAGTTGAAGGAGTCTCTGCAGGAGATCACTGGCATGGACGACTTCACACTGCAACCTGCATGTGGCGCCCATGGCGAGCTCACTGGCATGCTCATTATCCATGCCTATATGCGTGACCATGATGCCAAGCGCACGAAAGTGCTGATCCCCGATTCTGCCCACGGGACAAATCCTGCGTCAGCATCGATGGCGGGATTCCAAGTCGTGACCGTTCCCTCCAACGAGCGAGGCGGGGTCGACATGGATGCCTTGGACAAGCTCATGGACGATACAGTGGCGGCCATAATGCTAACCAACCCGAACACCGTGGGGTTGTTCGAGGAGAACATCACGCAGATTGCCGAACTCGTGCATGCTCGCGGAGGTCTTCTGTATTACGACGGGGCAAACCTTAATGCGCTCATGGGGCTCATCCGTCCAGGGGATCTTGGGTTCGATGTGGTTCATTTGAACCTCCACAAGACATTCGCCACCCCACATGGTGGTGGAGGTCCGGGCGCTGCCCCTGTGGGCGTCAAGAAACTGCTGGCTGACTACCTGCCGATCCCCGTGGTTGTATGCAGAGACGGTCAGTACGCTCTGGATGAGAACAGGCCGCACACGATCGGCCGCATGTCGGGATTCTATGGCAATACCGCCGTGCTGGCCCGAGCCTATGTGTACATCAAAATGATGGGCCGGGACGGTCTTCTGGCGACAAGCCGGGCGGCAGTTATCAACGCGAACTATGTCAAGGCATTACTGAGCCCATATTTTCCACCCGCCTACGACAGGCCTGTCATGCACGAAACAGTTCTAAGTGCAAAGGGCTACGACAAGTATGGCGTAACCCTGCTCGATATAGCCAAGCGTCTCATGGATTATGGGTATCATCCCCCAACGATCTACTTCCCACACTTCCCGCCGTATGCAGAAGAGGTCATGATGGTCGAGCCGACCGAGAGCGAGAGCAAGGAGACGATGGACTTGTTCTGCGACGCACTCATCAAGATCAGCCAGGAAGCGAAAGAGAACCCGGACCTTCTGCTGTCTGCTCCACACGATACAGTGGTAACCCGTGTCAATGAGACGTATGCTGCTCGTCACCTGGTCACGAGTCATCGTGACAAGAAAGGAACTTGACTGAGTGCTGAACCTTCGTGAGACAATAGACCGGCAGGTCAGCCTCGCGCTCAGGGACCTCCTCTCTGCGGAGGAGGCCCCTCTTGCATGTTGCTCGCTGTCCCGCCCCGGCTTTCTCGATTACACGCTCTCGCTTCCCATGAAATTGGCCAGGACACGGCACAAGGCTCCCCTCGTCATTGCACAGGAACTGCAACCTGCTGTCGCAGGCATAGCCTGCGCCGCGCTCGCGGAGGCAGTTGCCCCCGGATATATCAACATCCAGCTTTCGGATTCGTTTGTGGCCGATCAGCTGAGCTCAATGCTTGGCACAGAGCCTGCCGTGCTGCTCCAGAAGGAGGCGAACGGCCAGAAGATCGAGGTAGAGTTCGTGAGTGCCAACCCGACTGGACCCCTGCACGTAGGCAACGGACGCGGAGCAGCGCTCGGATCGGTTCTTGCTACACTTCTGGAGACCCAGGGATATGATGTGGACCGTGAGTACTACGTCAATGACTATGGGTCGAAGATGAAGCTCTTCACAGAGTCGATTGCGCATTACCTGTTTCCAATGCTGGGGCTGGAATATGCTATGCCCGATGAAGGTTATCAAGGGGCATATGTGCCGGATCTGGCGCAAGCCATCTACGATCGAAAGGGGTCGGAGTTGCGTTCTCAGCTTGATGAACAGCGCTTTGCTGCCATAGAAGAAGACGGGAAGGAACTTGTGCTGGCGTCGATTCGCCAGGCACTGGAAGAAATGGGCGTCTCGTTCGATACCTGGTTCTCGGAACGGTACCTCATCGAGAACGGATGGAATGATCGCGTTCTTCAGCAGTTTCGGGCTCGAGGTATTGTCTATGAGAAGGATGACGCTGTCTGGCTGCGCTCGACGGATTTCGGTGACGACAAGGATCGGGTACTCGTACGGCGTGATGGAGAGCCGACCTATACACTTACCGACGCGGCCTACCACTTCAACAAGTTCCAGCGAGGGTACGTCAAGAGCATCGACGTCTTTGGTGCGGATCATATAGGCCATATCGTACCCATGCAGGCTCTCATGAAGAGTCTCGGACTCCCAGACGACTTCCTGGAGGTCATCATCTACCAGATCGTACACTTTCTGCGTGGTGGACAGCGTGTCGTTCTGTCCAAACAGACAGGCGAGATCATCGAGCTGGCTGAGCTCGTACGCGAGGTGGGCAAGGACCAGGCGCGTGTTTTCTTCCTCCTTTCGTCGGCTGACTCTGAGCTGGAGTTCGACCTTGAGGTTGCCAAAGAGAAATCTCTCGACAACCCGGCATATTATCTCAAATACACATATGCCAGGCTTTGCAGTGTGGAACGCCAGGCACGCGGCATCGGAGCTGTTGTTCCTCCTGTGGCAAGTCCGGCTGACGTTGCACGGCTGAAGACTCCTGAGGACCGTGACTTGTTGAAGTGTCTTCTAAAGGCGCAGGATGAGGTTGATGACGCTGCAAGGACGAGGCAGCCCCATCGGATCCTGTATCTTGCAAGCGAGCTTGCCAAGGCGGTCAACGCATTCTATCAGAAAGAAAAGGTCATCCAGGAAGACACAGGTCTGGCACAGGCCCGCATGCTGCTCGTCCTGGTCTCACAGCGTCTCCTGCAGGCGTATGCCCACGTTCTGGGCGTTACTCTCCCCGAATCCATGTAAATGAGCTCTCCGCATCTGTGCGGTGAGCACGAAGTGAGGTATGCATGAAGAATATCCGCAGACTGCGGCTTGAAGCGTTCATACGGCGTAGTGTCGAGGGTCAACTGATCATGATGGACGATCCTGACCTGCGACTCTTGACCGTGACTCGCATTGAGATGTCGAACGATACACGGCTGGCGAAGGTTTACGTTTCGAGTCTGTCGAATGACGAGAGTCGTCAGAAGGCTCTCATGGCTGCCCTGTCCAGGGCATCGGGCAAGTTCCAGCAGAGGCTGGCGGCTGATGTCTCGATGCGCTTCACGCCCCTGCTTTCGTTCCATTTCGATCAAGGATTCGTGAAGGGCGCTCAGGTTGTCGAACTGCTCACTCAGCTCGAGAAGAACGAGAAGAAGGATCCCGCGGATTTATGAGGGGAGTTGGCCTCGACGTCATTGCATCGAGGATCCGCGATGCGAGTGATGTCTTTCTTTTCACCCACGAGTTTGCCGATGGCGATGCTCTGGGTTCCATGGTGGCGCTTACACTGTATCTGCAGGCAATGGGCAAGAGGGTTCATGCGTTTGTCCCTGGCAAAATCCAGAGCGTCTACCAGTTTCTCGCAACGGATGAACTGTTGAACACCATGTCCGCCGCCCAAGCCACAGTTCACATTAGCGTCGCGAAGGTGACATGTATCAGCGTGGATGCAGCCGATATCGATCGTCTGGGTGAATGGAAACCTCTATTTCTCTCTGGGGTAGAGCGTCTGGTGATTGACCACCACGACACGAATGCAGGCTTTGGCGAGGTGTTTGCTGTGGATGGTTCGGCCAGCTCGTGCTGCGAGATTCTTTTCGACTTGTTCAATATCATCAATCCCCGCCTCATCGATACCAGGATCGCGTCGGCTCTCTATACCGGTCTGGTTGCGGACACCGGATCATTCCAGTACGCCAATACGAAGGCTCTCTCCCTGATGCACGGAGCTCAGCTCATCGAGCTGGGAGCGTCGCCGGATGAGATCTCTCGCAGCATCTACGAATCCAAGCCATATGGAAGTCTGAGGCTTATGGCTGCTTCTGTAGTAGCGTCGCGCCTCATGTATGGGGGGCAGGTGGTCGTATCGTACGTGACCCGGAACATGCTTGCTGATTCGGGCGCGCTGGACGAAGACACGGAAGGGATCACGGACGAATTGCGGCGCATTGCTGATACCAAGGCGGTCGTCCTCTTCAAAGAGGCATCAGATGGCTCGATCAAGGTGAGCCTTCGCGGGAAGTATGGGTTCGACGTCAAGCGCATAGCAACTGCGTTCGGTGGCGGAGGTCACTTGCTGGCCGCCGGCTGCACGATCACAAGCGAGCTCAGCAAAGCCGAAGAGCGCATCCTCGCCGAACTGGACAGATATCTGGGGCCTTCCAGAATCTGAAACCCCTGTTAGTATCGTAGGCTGCCCACGGGTGATACCATGTATCACCCGTGGGCAGCTTGATGATATTGTGTCAAGGGTTTTTGGCGTTGATGAGCGCTGAGGTCGGACAGGGATTCAGATACTCCTGGATTCCGCATGCATGGCAACCTGTCTCACGGCATGTGGGGAGACGTTCACCCTTCTCTGCGGACAGGTATTCCTCGCGGAGGAAGTCTGTCGAGACTCCCGCATCGATGACCTGCCACGGCAGCTCGCTCTGCAGAGGAATACTGCGATACAGGAAGTCGGCGGGGTCAAGGCCTGAGGCGGCAATGGTCTGCTGCCACACGTCGAAATTGAAAGACTCGTGCCAGGCATCGAATTTGGCCCCGTTCTTCCAGGCGGTCTCGATGACGTTGCCGACTCTGCGGTCGCCACGGCTGAGGAATCCCTCGAGGAAGGAAATACGTGGGTCGCCAAACTGGATATGGAGCTTGCCCTTGAAGGCCCTGAAGCCAGTGCGGAGATGGTCGATCTTGGCGTTGTAAGACTCAGGCGTATCCTGGGCGCACCATTGAAAAGGAGTATCGGGGCGAGGCACGAACGGATTGATGCTGAGATTGAGGGCGATGTCCCTGCGGAAACCCTTGCCAAAGGTGTAGATGCGGTCCACCAGGTCGACCATGGCATCGAGATCCTGTTCTGTCTCGGTCGGAAGGCCAAACATGAAGTAGAGCTTGACGAGATGCCAGCCTTTCCCAAAAACAGTCCGCAGCGTTTCAAAGATCGATTCTTCGGTGATGTTCTTATTGATGACATCGCGGAGGCGCTGGCTGCCGGCTTCGATGGCAAATGTCAACGAACCTTCGCGTGTTTGCTTGATCTCGTCTGCGAGATAGCCAGGGAAGTTCTCCATGCGGAGTGACGGGAACGAAATGGACACCTTGTGCTCTTCTCTGTACGCGCGTACGAGCTGAACCAGCCCGGGCAGGTCACTGTAGTCGGTGCTGCTCAGAGATAGCAATCCAACTTCTTCGTAGCCGGTGTTGGCGACGAGTTGCTCGAGCTGCTTCTGGATGGATGCCAGCGATCGCTCTCGGGTGGGACGATAAGAAATGCCGGCCTCGCAGAAGCGACAGCCTCGCACACATCCACGAAACAGTTCGATGACACCCCGGTCATGGACGAGTTCGCGATACGGGACAATCGGGCTGACAGGAGCAAATGCATCGTCGAGGCTCTCGACAATCCGCCTGCGCACAATAGCGGGAACTCCCGATGAAATGGGTTCGGCGATAACATACGGTGCATCATTGAGGGCTGGGCGTGTCTTGTACAGGGATGGGACATAAACGCCCTCGACATTGCGAGCCAGTGTTTCCAGTGCATCGTGACGGCTTGCTCCAGCTGCGCGCGATGCGGCAAGGTTTCGCACAATTTCTGGAAAGAGGTCTTCGCCATCGCCAATACCGAATGCGTCCACAAAGGGAGACATGGGTTCGGGATTGAATGTGCAACTGCCACCTGCAATGATGATCGGCCACTCGCTCCGGTCCTCCGACCGCACGGGGAGCCTGGCCAGGTCAAGCATGTTGAGCAGGTTCGTATAAGTGAGTTCCGTACCGAGGCTGAAGGCAATGACATCGAACGTGCCCAGCGGCTGGCGGCTTTCGAGAGAAAACAAGGACATCTCGTGTTCTTTGAGCCATGCCTCGAGATCGTGGAACGGGGCGAACACACGTTCTACAACGACGTTGTCGATGGTGTTGAGAAGGTGATAGAGGATCTGGATGCCGTGGGACGACATGCCGACCTCGTAGAGGTCCGGGTAGCTGAGCGCGACGCGAAAACGACCCTCCCAGTCCTTGTGGACGGCGTTGAGCTCGTTACCTGCGTATCGCGAAGGGCCTTCGAAACGTTCGAGAGAGTGCATGTCCATGTTAGAACCTCAATTCGTCGCGCACGCGGTAGACGCTGACGACAATGGAAGCGGCCATAACTTGTGTGAACAGAGATGATCCGCCATAGCTGATAAACGGCAGCGGGATGCCGGTGACGGGCGAGAGTCCGATGGTCATGCCCATGTTTACGGCGGCCTGCAGGAACCACATAGCTCCTATACCCACGACGATATAACGGGCAAAGTCGTCAGTCAGCGATCGAAAGACGAGGAACGTTGACCAGAGGAGCATGACGAAGAGGAGAACCAGCAGCGCACAACCGGCGAACCCAAACAACTCTCCGACGAGAGAGAAGACGAAGTCGGCATACTGTACGGGCACGAACGAGAGAGGAGCCTGGGTACTTCCTTTGATGCCACGCCCCCAGAGTCCGCCGGATCCAGTGGCTACGATGGACTGGATGACATTGTAGCCGTTGCCGAGTGGGTCTGCCTGTGGATTCAAGAAGGTCTCGATCCGTGTACGCTGATACGGCCTGAGGCCAAGCCACACACCGCCTCCTACAAGTGCCAGGACAAGCCCCAGAACCAGGAGCTGGCGGCCGGTGAGCCGGAAATGGACCAGCATGATGACGGATATCCCAAGCAGGAGGCTGGCGGATCCCAGGTCCGGTTCTTTTTCGACGAGAAGAACGGACGGTATGACCGCAGCAATAACAAGGAGGATCTTCAGGCCTATGGTGAGCCTTTTCTGGGGCAACGTCAGGATCAACGCGACAATGAGAATAATCACCAGTTTCTGTATCTCACTCGGCTGGAGGCCAGATGACCCTGCGACAGGGATCCATCGTCGGGACCCGTATGCACCGGTCCCGAAGAACAGCACTGCTACAAGCAGCCCCGTTCCTATGACGTATGCGGGGATCGTGAGATACCGCAAAACCCGGTAGTTCACGAATTGCAGCATAACTGCTATGATCAGGCTCAGGCCGAGCAGCAGGAGTGTCTTTCGGAAATAAGAGTAGTAACTCCCGAAGTGCCCCAATGTATACCGCTCCGCAAGGCTCGCGACATAGAAGGTCGCCAGGCCGAACCCGATGAGGAGCACGACACTTATGATGAAGAACAGCGGCAGGCGATGGGACTTCACTGGGTATCTCTATTCGAGAAAGCGTGTTTCAACATTCAGCCGGCCCTGGACGGCGCTCACTACGTAGTAATGGCTCCGTATGCCTGCTGGGGTCAAGTGAAGGATGGCGCTCGCGCTGCCGACGGCAAGTGAAGCGCCACCAGCCACCTCGAGGCACGTAATGACCGCGTTCTGGATTCCCTGGGTGCCGGCCAGGACGGTTCCCCTGATGGCGCCGAACACGAAACATGAACGCATCGTCTCAATGCGTGATCCCTCGAGAACACAGCCGACCACGACGACGTCCTTCGTCGTCTGGATGACCTCGCCTCTGATCAGGTCACGCGCAATGATCAAGGCTGTCTCAGACGGAGGGGCGTTCTTCTTCGATTCCCGTATGCGGTAATTGGTTATGCCGAGGTTGTCGCCCACGACTTTCCGCAGATCCTTTTCCAGCTTGGCCAGCGTCTTGAGGCCACATGCCCGGTTCTGGAGGTCGACCTGGAGCTTAAGTTGAGGAAGGATGTGATGCTGGGCGGCCGCCTGGATGAGGAGCACATGCTCGGCTTCCTTCCACTTTGCCTTGGGGTTGACGAGCGCCAGGATTTCCGTTTGGTTCCCCTTGAACACGACGGTGCTCGTTGGACTAGTTGCTGCCATTTTTCCCTCCGTACAAATCAAAGTACTTCTGCAACATATCGTGAAGGAGTGGAGCCATGCTGGTACTGCGCTGGTAGGGCGAGTTCTCGTACATAAGAAGGATCGCCACCTGGGGATTGTCCATCGGTGCAAATGCTAGCATCCACGTATGGTACAGATTCAGCGTGCCGGTTTCGGCCGTGCCGGTCTTGGCGCAGATTTTGATGTTCCCGACCTGGATAAGCGCATCCCCTCCGGTCTTCGAAACGAGATAGAGTCCCTGCTTCACGTCCGCCAACGTGGCCATACTTACGCCTAGTGTGCTCTGAACGACCGGCGTCGTCTGCGTCTCTGCTTTGGTGACGGGGTCGACCGAAGTCTTCAGGAGGTGAGGGCGCCAAAGCGTCCCGTTCATCGCGATCGAACTGTAGATGGAGAGATTGCGTATGGGTGTTTCGAGCACGTACCCCTGGCCGATGCCCATGTTCATCGTATCTCCTTCGTACCACGGCTCTTTGTATTTGCTGAGCTTCCATTGCGGTGTCGGAACAAAACCAGTCGTCTCGCCAGGAAGGTCGATGCCGGTGAGCTTGTCAATGCCAAACTTGTGCGCGTAGGTGTCCATCGACTCGATGCCGGTCCGGCTGGCAACGGTGAAGAAGTAGCTGTCGCAGGAGTCGGCATAGGCCTTGTAGATGTTTTCATTGCCATGACGACCCGGCCAGATCCAGCACTTGAACAGCCGCCCTCCAACCGTCAACCCTCCAGCACAGTAAATGATGCTCCGGTCCGTTATGGTGTGCGTTTCCAGTCCTGCCGTTCCGGTGACGACCTTGAACGTGCTCGCCGGAGGGAATGTACCTGCAATTGCGCGGTCGAACAGAGACCCTTTAGCGGACCACGTCTTCCAATCTTGGCTGGAGATCCCGGAGATGAACTTGTTCGGATCAAACGTGGGTGCGCTTGCCAGCGCAAGGAGCTCGCCGTTGCGTGGGTCCATGATGATCGCTGCGCCCTGGTTGTTGCCGAGAAGCCCCTCGCACATTTTCTGCAGACGGGCATCGATGGTCAGGATAATGCTCTTTCCAGGCACAGCGGGCTTTTCCTGCAGCGTCTTCACGGCCTTACCGCCGGCGTCGACTTCGATCAGTTTCTGACTCTTCTGGCCCCGCAGCAGCGACTCGTATTGCTGTTCGACGCCTTCCTTGCCGATCGTGTCCTTCATGACGTAGCCCTTAGTTTGCAGCGCCTGGAGCTCAGTATCGCCTATTTCACCTGTATACCCGAGGACATGTGCCGCCAGGGTTCCCTGGGGATAGGATCTCTTGGTCGACATGACGAGTTGGATGCCAGGCAGGTCTGGTTCCTGTTCCGCAAGCTTCAATGCAACGACCTTGCTGACGTTGCGAACGACGGTGATAGGTGTATAGGGCCCGACGCCGGCTTTCTTGACTGTGTCCTTGAGAGTCTGAAGCTTCGCACCTGTCAGCTGAGCTACGACACCCAGCTCCTGGTTGGAGTTCTTGAGGTCATAGGTCGTCACGACGATGTCGAATGATGGGACGTCGGTTGCGAGAATGACCCCGTTCCTGTCGCGGATTTCGCCCCGCGGAGCATCTGTGCTGATGATGCGCAGGCGGTTGTCTTCCGCGACTCCTGCATAATAGGTGCCTTTGACGACCTGCAGAAAGTAAAGGCGAGCCACGATGCCCAATAAGATCACCGTGAAGAGAATGGTGACTGCAAGGAATCGCCGGGTTTGCCGGAATCGTTGAAGCTTATCCATGATTCTGCTCGAGAGGCGAACGCCTGACCAGATACCGGGACCCCACAAGCCCTGTGACGGCTGCTGCGCCGCAGTACCACAATAGGGCTATGAGACTGGGAGCAGTGTTGCCTCTGGTGAGGAAGGCGAGAACGAGTGCCGTGACCGCATAAGCGCCCGTGAAGGCTATGCGGGCGAGGCTAGGTGCAAGTTGTTCGATGTAGGGCGAGGCGCCGACGACCAACAGCAGTAACAGGGCAGTGGGCAGCGCCTGCGACTGGCTGAAGTACGACAGGAGGAGTACATTGAAAAATCCAGCAGCAACACCAAAGGGAGCGGGATGGCGTACGCTGTAGTAGAAGACGATGGCCGCTGCCACGAGGAAGCCAAAGGCTCCCGCGCCCGGGGTGTGCAACGTGATGCTGCAGAACAACGCAAACACGAATGTCTCCATGGCTAGAACCCCTGTCAGGACGGCATACTGCTGTT